>OWIO01001422.1_pt1 | contig 18350 bp, 33 predicted proteins | sample 1733011 | NCBI WGS metagenome assembly OWIO01 (sample SAMN05065779, study PRJEB22554) | human gut metagenome | biome: ENVO:2100002; feature: ENVO:00000062; material: ENVO:00002003 | host: Homo sapiens | place: USA | reverse complement strand
CTACACAAGGAGTATCGTCGGCAGCGTCAGATGTGTATAAGAGACAGACTATAATGTAACCTAATGATTCTATTTTGTTTTGGTCTGCTCGTTAATGAAAAGCGCACAGGAAGCACACTGCAAAGGCATATATCGCCTTACCTGTTCTTCTTTTGTCTCGCTCTCATTCCTCTTGAAAAAGATTTGAGACAACCTATTTGCAATATCGCTTACAGTCTTTGAGTCTCTCGCTCTGTCTGCCGTTATTAGGTTTTTTGATAATATTTTGACTAACTGAGGCATTGATATATTTGTATCATCTTCTACGTCAGCTACTTGCGTATCATCATCGCTGTTTTTGCCCGATTTGGCTTTGATCGTTTCGGTTCCGGGGACAACAAAGTCCTTAGAGAAGACTTTTTCTTTAATCTTCTCCATGAAAAGAACACATTGAGGTTTATTAAGCCACTTCCTAGCAAGGACGTAGGCCGATGAATCGTTGGATGTGGATTTCTCTTTGGTGATCCGATAGCAATCGATAGCTTTTTCAGATGGTTTATCATCGGAAATGACGTACCAACACAAAGCTATTTTCTCAATCTTTGATAGCTTAGACAAGAGTATTAGCTCTCTTTCATATTCTGAATGTGGCATAACGATGTTTTAATACAAAAGTAATGAAAAAAGACCAAAAAGAATAAAATAATCAATTACACTCAATTTATTTGAGTTAATATTTACCGGTATCGGTAATAAAAATTACGAGTGTTAAACTATATATATAGTTGCATATCAATTAATTACACTGATTTTATTAACTATAAAAGTTTACTAATTACTTGACTAATGCTAATATATGTCGTACATTTATAATGTAATCGAAAGGGGAAAAGTGAAAACCTTGGAGATACAAATAAAATTGCCCCGCGTGAGTTTGGCGACCGGAGCGGGGCAAAGGATTAATCAACGGACGCGGCCTAAATGATAAGCCCCTACCGCGACATAGGGCAAAGATAGTGAAATATTTCAACAACCCTCAGACCCTCGAAGAACTTAAAACAGCCTACCGCACTTTAGCCATGCAGCACCACCCCGACAAGGGCGGCAGCAAGGAAGCGATGCAGGTTATAAACGCTGAATACGATATCCTTTTTCCTATCCTGAAAAACAGACACCGCGAGCAAACCGGAGAGGATATACAGGATACTGCACAAAGTACCCGCCGGGAGTTTTATACCCAAAATGGATGGGAGGGGACTAATTACGATAGAACCCTTTCGACAAAAGATATCGCCGCCCGGATACGCGAATACGCAAAACAGGCATGGCCTACTTACCGTTTCTCGGTAACTACACAATATTTTTCCGGCGGTTCCTCTATTTCGATCACCCTGACCGAAGGCCCGGAGGAGGTATTAATCGACCCGACCGACGAAAAGTACATCCAAGTCAACCATTACAATATCGAAAAAGAAGATCGTCTTACCGAGGCGGCAAGACACATCTTGTCCGATGTGTATTCTTTCGCAATATCGTACAACTATGACGATTCCGATGGAATGATAGATTACCACGACACGAATTTTTATTTGGATATCAATGTGGGACGATGGGACAAGCCTTTTAAAGTCGTTCCCCGCACCTCGCGTATCAAAAGCGCACCGGCGGATATAGTTCCCTCGGCTACTTCGCAAGAACACGAACAAATAAGTAGCTGCCAATCCGGCAAAGAATACGATTATCTGACGCCTAATCCAAATTGCGATTATAAAATAGCTACGGATAATATTCGGAGGGTCCTAAAACATAATTTCCCGAACCAAAAATTCTCCGTTTGCAGACGGAATTTAGATTCAGTTTTTATAAGCTGGGAGGATGGTCCCACAAATAGGCAGGTTAAAAGCGCGGTACGTATGTTCGAGGGATTAAAATACGACGGCATGACCGATAGTACAGATATACTACACAGTGATTTTATCTCCTTATATGGTTGCGTGGGCTATATGTTCTATGACCGGGATATGAGCGATGGCGTCCGTGATGCGCTTTTGCAGGAAATAAACACCCGTTTCGGGTGTTCGTATTCGATCGGTGACTATTGCGAACTCTTCCTCCGTGATATGGCAGAAGTAGTAAGGAGGGAATTTTACGACCGTGATTTTACACCCACAGCGGCAGCAACAGAAACCCCCGTACAGACGGACGGCATCGAAATAGTGGATTATTCAGAAAAGGCCGTTGCCATGTTTGGTGATACTAAGGCGATCAAAGACACTTTAAAAAGGGTTGGAGGGCGTTTTAATCCGGCTCTGTCCCGGGGTGGGGAAAAATGTCCCGGATGGGTATTTCCCAAAACCAAAGAAGCCGAACTACGCGACGCGCTGAAACTCGCATAACGCCGTCCCGGCGGCGATAAAAAGGACTTAGGCCGGGAGCGTCCGTAGGCGTAGCCTACGGGGTGTCAAATACTCAAAAAATTAAATATCATGAGCAACATAATCAAAACCATCGAAAAGAGGCTTAAAAGAGGCTCTTTTTCTTACCGCGGAGGAAAACGCCCCTTTTTCGGGCATGAATTGAATGTATATGCACTGTACTGGTCTCGAAATCTTGTCAATGGCCTCCGTATAGAGGTGGACAATCATATTTTCCTTACGTGGGATACCGATCTGCATAAACTGGAAATTAACAATTAAAAATATAGTCATGAACGAATACAAACCGATAACCCCAATGCTGCCGATGCAAAAGTCATGCCCCTGCGCAGACTTACAAGCGGATGCCTCTCTGAATACCTGAGCCGCTTCCCGAAAATTCTATTTCGGATTCGGCCGCGAGGATCAGTACACTTTCGACCTGGACGCCCTTTGGAGCGAACTGGAGAAGGAGGCCGAAAACAAATAAACCTGTCAAATACTCAAAAATTCAAACCATTATGAAAGTCAGCACGATCGCCCAAGGCAAAGAATACGAGCATATCCTTATCTCTGCGGACAGCGGAGCGACCGAAATATCCGTCATGCAGGACGGCGACGGCTCGCTCCTTGTTTCCCAGCAGGTCGAAGGGGAAGAAGTTATACTATGCCGCATAAAACCCACACACCCATGAAAAGCACCCTCGCAAACCTCACTCCGGCGGAGCGCCGGAAAATGCCCTCCCCCAGCGCTTATATTCGGACATAACCAATTTTCTACCCGAACGACTGAACCGCTTTATTAACCGAACGACTGAACAACAAACACATATTGAAAAATGGCTTATAATTTCAGAGAATACTTTGCCAAAAAGTATCCATCGTCCGCATATATCTACAACGTTCTGAAAAAAAACGGAGATCAGGACATTGTATGGGAAGATCTGACAGATACTTTTATGGATAATGTAGCGGATACTATCAAAGAAAACGTTTGCCCTTCAAGCGCACGGACATATTTGACAGTAATACGATCATTACTAAACCGCGCACGATTATCCGGAATTACATTCCCATCTGTGAATTATGCCGAAATTCTACGGGCTAAATCCTCTAAATGTTCAAAAACATATCTCACCACTGAAGAACTCAGACGCATAGAAGTGTATATACCACCGAACGATTATGAAGCCACAGTACGGGCAAGATTTTTAATAGGCGCATATACCGGCTGCCGACAATCCGACTTCCAGCAGATCAATGCGAGCAATATTCAAGACGGAATGCTTTCCTATGTATCCGAAAAAACCGGAATCAAAGCCACAATACCCGTCAAGCCGATAGTAAAAGAACTGATCCGCATACCTTGTAAAGAAATGCCATTAGCCACATTTAATAGCACCCTTCGGAATATATGCCGAAAATGTGGAATACGTACTATGGTTAAAGTGTTTAAAGGCGGGAAACAGATGGAAGGCCCAAAATATAAATTTATATCTAGCCATACAGCCCGTATTTCCTTCTGCACCAACCTTTATCTATTAGGATGCGATATTGTTAAAATATCGCGAATGGCGGGACATTCAGATATAAATATGACCAAAAGATATATCGCTAGCGAAATGATAAGTATAGATAAAAAGGCCATGAGATATTTCCATTGACCAATTTTCTACCCGAACGATTGAATCGCTCTATTAACCGAACGACTGAACAAAATGAAAATTCCCCATAATCCGAATTCTGCAACGCACTTGATTAGGGTGTCTTATAGAGGGCCGCCAATCTTGTTCCAAGTTTCAAAAATTATTGTCATAGCCCCTTGAAGGGAACATATTTATTCCCTATATTTGTAATGCGGATTCATAAATTCAAAAAAAAACGAAAGAATATGCCAACCCTATTTATCCTTTTCGGCCTTCGCTTCTTCTTTTACTCCAACGACCATGCACCTATCCATGTGCATGTGAGCAAGGAGAATGCCGAGGCCAAATACCGTATCAATGACAATGATATTTTCCTCGTAGAAAACCGCGGTCTCAAAGCCAAAGACCTCAAAGTGGCCGAGCGGGCTATCCGGGAGAACCGCGAGATCATCATCGACCGATGGAACGAATATTTTAGCAATGAATAAAACGAAGAAGCCATGAAAGCGAAAGAGATAAAATTCGACGATTTCTATATCTACCTGTACACCGACGACGGGCGTGTGGGGGCACTTCCCCTCAAGTCGTTCCCGCGCCTGTACAATGCCACGCCGCCACAGCGCGAACAATACGACCTTGGTCCTTTCGGCATCCATTGGTCTGAACTGGACGAAGATTTAAGCTACGAGGGCTTCTTCACTGACGAGGGAGCCAAGGCAAGCAATGAGATCGCCGAACTGTTCCGGCGTTTTCCGGAACTCAATATTCATCAGACAGCTAAGATATGGGGCATCAATCAAAGCCTTATGTCCAAATACCGGAATAACCTAAAGAGCCCCTCTAAAGAGCGGATCAGTATTATAAAGCAGGCCGCCCGCAGGTTAGGACGCGAATTGACTGAATGGTCTGAAGAATAATTTTCCCGCAGGAAAGAGTAAATGGTGGGTATAACAAAAAAATGGGGCATAAGCCCCATTTATTTATTAGTGAATTTTTTTTAATTTTTTCGCGCCTTGAATTTATATTTGTCTCCTTCGGAGTTTGTATATGATATTAGCGCGGTATTGTCGCTCAACTCTTCAAATTTGAAATATTCAGTAATAGGGTCAAGAGTTGTCCCAATCATCGTGTCTCCATCAATCTTATAAGTTCCAACATAATAGTTTTGCAAGAATTTGACAGTATAAGAATCATCAGCATATACTTTTATATAGATATATCCATTACCAATATCTTGAAAATTCCCCCCTCCTATAGCATATGCCGTAACATTCCATGTCCCTACAATGTCAGATTTACGTAATATGGAGGCTATCGTCTTTTGAGCACGCTGTAAGGGTTAAAAGAATCGAGCATAATAAGAATAATAATTTTTTCATTTCTTTACATTTTTAGTGTTGATATTTCTTGCAAATATAGGAAAACCATACTCGCACCATTTTCCCAGACTCATAAACTAAACGTACTTATATGTAATATTTTGTTTTTGATAAACAGATATACTTACTGGCATAGAAAAAATAAATATGATCTATCAAAATAGTAATTCATATAATAGTTAAGCAATCCATTAAATAGTATTTTTGCATAATAAATAAACCAAACATGAGGCGCATCTTTCTTCTTTCTTCTTTCTTCCTGCTGTTTTCATGCTGTCTCTTTGCGCAGTCCCTCCGATATGAACCACAGGCGCAAATAGCACTTATCCGGCATAAATACTATTCTTTAGATTTTGATACGCTTCATCGACAGGCACGATGGGTCTATTATATGCTTACCTATGACCATGTAAATGGAAAGGCTAAACGCGCTGACAATTTCCGACCCGATCCATTAGCCCCCAAATGCCCCACTCTTTTTGACTATAAGGGGTCGGGATACGACCGTGGCCACTTATGCCCGGCTGCCGATATGAAGATCAGCGATAAAGCTATGTCTGAAACATTCTACCTTTCCAATATGTCCCCGCAGACCCCGGCATTCAACCGGGGTGCATGGGCAAAACTGGAAGCGTTAGTGCGTAGCTATATCCGGGACAGTTCCGATACATTGTACGTGGTGACAGGGCCGGTGTTTTTAGGGGCAACAGAAAACATTGGCAAAAATAAAATCACTGTTCCCCCTTTTTACTACAAAGCTATATACAGCCCTAAACGTGGTATGATGGCGTTTCTAATGCCTAACCGGAAAATTGATGAACCTCTATCTGCTTGGGGCGTTTCAGTAGATCTGATAGAGGCTTTGACAGGGATAGATTTTTTCCCTCTGCTTCCCTCCGAAGTGCAGGATAAGCTGGAATCTAAGGTAAATATGTGGCCTCAAGACTCCCTGTAAGACAAAGTTAAATGTAAATTTATATTTGTAATCTTTTTCTTTATCGCATACATTTGAAATGCAGGTTATTCTTGCTTTTGCAATACTACATAACTAATTAAAACTACTTGTCATGAAAACGAAAATCATTTCATTGCTGGTCGCGATGACGATTGTCGGCACGGCATTCCTGCTTTCGTGCAGCGAAAAATCCATTGAAAAAGACACATGGGAACAACAATCCGCCTCACAGGGATTGCTGAACCTCTACCAGACATCCGCACCCTTGTTGGCGGATGTTACTTCCCGAACGCCTTCGACCCGCTCTGACAACGCATTACAAGCCAGTGCTGAGGCGATAGAAAACGAAGTAGCCTCATGCTTGAAAGAATACGACGCTATAGGACAGATGAAGGCATCTGGATACTATAAAGTAAAAATAGACGAAGATTCGCTATCAATGCTACAGGCGAATTTTTACGGATATGCTGAGTTTGTAAAAGACAACGGTACTCCTAGATATGCAGAGGTATTACAAAGGCTGGTTGATGGAAAACCCCTGAATTTGACAAAAGAAGATATTTCGAATGACAAAAACATGCTGATAGTAGAAAAAATACCCTTGCTTTTGATGCTGGCCGTATTAGAAGCTCCCGCGCAAAATATCACGACCAGAGACGGGAATAATTGCTTGGATATGTATTATGCCCAAAGATCCAGTTGTGCGCTGGATTACGCAGGCTCTTGTGCCGCATCTATCGGGACAGGTATTGTTTCCGGTATTATAGGCCCGGCTATCGGAGTGGCATGGGCAACGTATCAACTTGATAAGTGCCTGGATACAGCCAATGATATGTATATTATGTGCCAAAAAATTCAAGAAAGCCAGCAAAAATAAATACTCACCATGTCACAAGAAGAAAAAAAAGATTGGTTATTCGCGATATTCGGGATACTCCTTGTTGTGTATATCAGTTATCGCTATGCGATACCCGCCGATTATTTGAATCTATATTATCTTGGGGCTGCGATATTCGGTATTCTTTTTTTGGTACGCTTCTTTTACAAAAGAAAAAAAAAGAAAAGAGCATGGCCGTATTTGATTTTTCCTATAGTGATAATAATCTGGTGGGGTTATCACCTATCTCGCCCGGATATATGGTATCTAAAGTAAGCATTAAACAAAAACGGCCTCCTCTCTCGGGGCCGTTTATTTTTTTGATCGACGCTGCTCATTCTTAAAATTGTTCATAAATGCAAAAAGCCACCGTTGTATCGGTGGACGAACATGGTACGTCTGGTAGCTCAGGGACACTCGAGAATAATGTCTATGCATCAGGAGAGCCCGTCTCCTTGCTACTCGACCCGGTTGACGGATGTGATCACTATAAAGATTTGAATTTTAAGCTAATAGGCTTAAACAGACCTCTATACAAAAAGTTATTTTGATTCTTTTTTAGCCATTTTATTTTGTGCCAATTGAACAAAATTAACCGATGGCAATATTACAGGAGAGAACCCAGATTGTAATGTTAGATTTGAAATATAAGAGCGAACATATGGGAACGCAATAGCTGGGGCATTAATTTTTACAAAATCAGATTTCTTGAATTTATCATCAATCGGCACATCCAACTCAAATATGAAAGCCATTTCAAGTTTGATCTTAAATTCAGTGTTGTTTATAACTACCAAAAATCCGGTCAAGAATTCTTTATCATTATCTTCGGAATATGAATTAGCTAAAGATAAGCCGAAGGAATTCTTTTTTTGAGGTTTCTCTAAAAATTGTAAAGAAAGTGATCTCACTTTCCAATCTTTCATTTGAATTTTCATAATGCTATGAAGCTTCAGGCAGAGAACACTCGCCTTGATTAACAATAATAAAACCAACTGAAGCATTGTTAACAATAGCTTCGTTGATATACTCACTGTTATTTATTGATCCAAATTCGATTTTTTGATCGTAAAAATCTAATAATGAATTTTGTTCTTTATTTGTATAGATATACTCTTGGTTAAACAGAAAATCTTTAAAAGGAGATACTTCCGTCAAACCATACTTTTTGGTTAGCAATTCATAAAGTTCATCCGCTGAAATATTAGCGAAATAAGCATCAATCTTACTTTTTATCTTTGATAATTCCATCTTATATCCCTCCTGCCTCTAATAGATTAAATTCTGTAATATTTTTTGACGGATCATATACAGCACAAATTGAACAATTTGGAATCCTGCTATTTAATTTATATATCCTATCCTCTCTTGTCAATTTGATGCACATATTACACTTTACAACATCTATGCAAATATCAGGCATTTCATCATGGGCAAAATTAATGATAATTCCATCAATAAAATTGAGCCCTCCATGATTTTTATGAATTAATTTCTTTATACAACAATTTTTGATATATTCTAGAATCTGTTGTCCTGCTGATGTATTCAAGTCAAGAAAATTATCTTGAGCTACGCGGATGACCGCTCTAAATACAGCGTAAGCTGAATACCTATTCCTCTTATTTTTCTTGTCCCATGCCTGAAGAATGCTCCATTTTTTAGCCTGTTCTTCTGGTTTCTCACTCAAACCCTGAACATAAAAATATACACCACTCCCCAGCCATTGATCATCCCCTTTTGACGAGATAAATCCTTCATCCCTGATTTTTTCAACAAGAGCATGGTCTGTTCCGTGGTACCCAACAAGTTCAATATCCATAACAGAAAATACTCATATTATGTTGACAGTAGTAAAATTAACAAAATTGTTTCGCTTATCAAAATTACTTTGATTATTGTTTCTTAACAAAGAGCAAATGAAAGTAACAATCAGAGTATTCCCTTTCCTTTCTGTTTTACTTTGGGCTTCTCTGATACCACAGCGGGTAAGGCGATAGGCACAGAGAATTTCAGGCTGGTAGAAGCCGTATTTCCCATTTCGTTGCTCTTTTGGCCTCCGATACCTACCCCAGAGAAAAAAACGCTTATTCCTCCTTTATTGCCCTCTTTTTCGCTGGAAGTTAAACCTACTTCGAATTCAACATTCTGCACAGGACGTATAATGCCATTAATGATAGTATAAGATCCCAAACTCTCATCATATTCTATGCCGCTGGGATTTACCACAGCAGGGAGCGGGCCCAAATCTCCCTGACATGCCTCGATCCCTTCTATAATCTGCTGCAAAGCGCCCTGTATAAAATCTTTTAGCTCCATTTATTCCATGTTTTGATTCGAACTTATTATTTATGTTTTTGCCTACTCTTTTATTTCCGGGAATAGCGTTGCGTATTAATTTATATTGGCTATTTTCTTAAGAGCATCAATATATTCCTGCTGTAAAGCGATGTATTCCTGCTGGGAAACTACTTTATCTTCCAACATATTAATTTTTACATCCCTTTGTTTCAATTCAGCTTCGAGAATCCCTACCGCATCTTTGCGCCTTATTTTAGTTGTGGGAATTTCTACTTCCAGACCTTTATCCATCAGCCCTTTCCCGGAAAGTAACCAATCAGGGTTGATCTCTTTAAAAGTGTCTATTATAGTATTCAGAACGACCCTTGATGGGCACGCAAGGTAGGTTTCCCATTTATAGATAGTGGATGGACTTAAACCCAAGGCTTTGGCAAAAGAACCCGATGCTTTACGACCTTTAAAGTATTTATCCCTCACGGCGATCACACGCTCAATAGTGCCGCGTTGAACCGGGGTTAGTTTGGATCTGTTATTTTTTTCACTTTCTGTTAATTTTCTCATATCCTCGGCTTTATTATTTATTGCTGCCCTCGATGATATTGAGTAGCCTGGAATTTAGTTCTTTCTGCTCATTTAAGCGCTCTTTCAACATTTTGTTCTCAGCTTCCAGATAAGCCAAACGAACGGTTGGGTCTTGCTCCTGTTCCGTGGGTGTTTCTTCACCCAGTAGCATAGAACCGAACCCTGTTTCGAGCCAAATTAAATTGAGGTCGGGATATTTTGTCTGAATAGCGGCCGCCTTTCCCTTGCCAATGTGTCTCTTAATGTTGATCATATATCCCGGGCTCAAACCGCAATCCTCATGGAATTTGCGCATGGTGATCCCTTTATATCTGATATATTCTTTAAAACGGTCTTTTAATGCTCCCATATATGATTTTTTATTTTTGGTTTGGGCTGAAATGTCGTTATCTATATTTGACCGCCAGCCATTCATCAAGCCCAGTTTTTTCTTTCTGCTCCCTTAGATAGCGTTGGAATTCGTGAACATATTTGAGCTGTTTTTCTCGAAGCAAATCTTTGTAAGTAGAGCCATCAACCCTTTTGGAATGATCAAGTCTATCGTAGTAGTACGAAAAATTCGTTTCTTGAACAGGTATCGGTTTTCCAGGTTCCACAAATGATGCGCATACAATCCCATCCATATATATATCCCTGTCGTAGTCGCTGTTTATTTCGACTGGTTCTACTTCAGTAAATGGAATATGGGCTATTTTCGCAAATTGGGAGGAATCATTGATTAAATCCAAAGACAAATAATAAATTCCCTCCATAATATAGTAATCATCGTGTATTTCTTCGATTTTAGCCACTATCGGACGATGAGATGCGACCAGATAAAAATATTTATCCGGCTTAAGTAATCTCACTATGTCTCCTTTTTCAAAGTTCTGCTCCATTTTCATCATCATTATTATTATTCAATTTGTATTCTTCAACTTGTTTTATTTCAGCCATTAATACCATTTTCATATACACAGCAAAGTCTTCTGACGGACTATAATTTAAAAGATATTCGTCCGGTATTTCGCCATATTGCCCCATATCAACACATATCAATGCTTTTTTGTAGGAATTTATTGCCTTGTCATGGTTCGGAGAATGAGTAACCCCCCAATTATCCGTATGAGTAGTTATTAGCCAATTTTTCGCCTCCTGAATATGGGCAAAAGCCCCTTCTCCCTTCGCCTTACGTATTTTGTTGAGATTAGCGGCTATTTCAAAAAATTTCACAATCATTACAATCTGAAGGATAGCCAATGCTATAATTATGACCCATACAATACCTGGTATTTCCGGATCTCCATAGTAAAGTGTTCTCATTTTTTTATTAATCGATTATTTACCAATAGGTTATTTCTCTTTTTTCAAGATCATACGATGTCTTAACGGTGCTGTTTTCAGAATTAATTGACAAAAATCGGGTTATTCTTTCTGTCCAATTGCCCTGTTCATCGAATTTTTTTATTGAATAATCATTTATATATGTACGCCCATCAGTATATTGAGTAAGGGTATTAATTAAATTAAATTTATCATCAAACTGGCTATATGATAAAGTGGAAGAATCATCCTTATAAATTACCGTATTGGCATCATATAAGTAATATTTACTGAAATCATACGCCTCTTGAGAGATAACGTTATTATTGCAATCGACTCTTAAGTATATTACATCACTAAATAACCTCGGATTTCCACCTGAATAATACAAATAATCATAACTTTTCTTTTTTAGGCTGCTGCCCTTGTAACCACTATACGATGTTTTATGATATCCTTTTATTGATGTTTTATTTTCATAAAAAATAGAATCAATAAAAATGAATATATCGTCGTCGAATTTTACTGTACGTCGAGATACTATTTTCAATCCATCACTATTAAATTCTTCTACAGTAATTAACTTATAATTAGTATCGTCAGTGGGTTTATTAAAGAGCATTGAAGGGCTTACATTAAAATCTTTATATAATTTTGTTATCACTTTTCTGGGGAATCCTTTTAGCTCATCAAAATACTTTTCTGGCGTTTTGCCTAAAGTTCCCTCAAAAGGGGTAATAGCTTCTTGAGCAAAGACATTTATAGTTAAGCAGATAAAACAAATCGAAAATAAAATATTTTTCATGATGGTAATTTTTAAAATTTGTTTGATAATCTGATATGTTTTGTATATTAAAATTCAGATTCTTTAACTCTTTTTACTTCTTTTAACGCATCAAAAGAAAATAATTCACAATTCTCACCCACTCTGTTTGAAATCGATCTTCAGATCATCAAATTTCGACATAATAACAATTAACATAAAACTGTGATACAACTATGGTGAAACCCTTTATTTACTATCCAACATTTTGAACAAGCGGTCAATAGTTTCTTTTTGGGCCGCTATTGTATCTTTTTGATCGGCGATGGTGTCCTTCAGCTCTAAGATCCTGCGGTCTTTCTCTGCGTTTTCACGTCGGAGAGCTTCATTATCCGCTATAATTTCTGCCGTATTCTGCGGCGGGGCGGGAATAATTTTTACCTTTCCATCCGGACCAATAATATTATGACGGCCATCTAAACCGATGTTATTAACTATGCTATGATTGCCCGCACCGCTTATTGCTCCTACTCCTGAAGTAACAACTATGTCGCGGGTAAACATTGATCCTTCTCCTGTTGCCAGCCAGCCTAAATTTACTCCTAATTCGCTCAATTTTCTTTTTATTGGATTTGACACTCCAACTCCTTTAGCTTTCCTATAAATCCCAGACAAAGAGCCTTGTTTAATTCCTAATATTGTAGCAAACTCTTCTTGAGATTTATATCCCATCTCTTTTTGCAAAATTTTAAGCCTCTCATTTTCAGACATAATTATAATATTTGTGTTAAATCCTTTATTTTTATTGGATGTTCCTTTGCAAATTAAGAGTATAGTCCTATATTTGCATAGAGGATAGGGCTGTAAAAATACAGCCAAAGCCTAATAAGCAAAAGTAACAAAAATACAATAACAATGAACAGATTTTCTTTCCAAAAAGGATTTAATCGCCTGCAAAAGAAAGATATCAAAGAGGCTCAAAAGAAAATAAAAGAAGCTCTGGGTATTTCTTCGTCCCCATCATGGTATGATAGGCTTTATGGCAGGGTTGAACCAAAAATCTCTGAAGTTGAAAAAATAGAAGGGATTTTCAAAGAGTACGGGATAACCGATATATGGGGTGAATAACCAATAAACAATGCCATGCCAGACTATCAGAAAGCGCGGTTGAAATATGTAAAAAATTTCTCGATAGCCGAAACGATGAAGGCTATGAAAACGGGAGAAAGGATAGTTATATCACGCAAAATATTGAAAAGCCGCACAATCCGAAGTAGAGCAACTCAATTAAATAAGCAAGGATACAAATTTTACGTTTCTACATCAGGAAGAAAAGCCGATACACTAATAATCAAACTCAAAGATGTCAACGAGGAACAGCCTAAAAGTGCGCCCCTCTTTTCCGAGGACGAAAAAGAGCAAAAGAAGCAGGGGGACGATGGACAAGTTCTGGGTGATACCTCCATATAGGGGATTCATCAAAGAGGTAGCAAATGCCTTTGGCGTGACAGAGAAAACAGTTTATAGCGCATTTAGATGTATTACACATAGCCCAAAAGCCAAGCAAATCAGAAAATATGCACACGAAAATGGAGCCCCTTATGGCAGATATGCGCCTACGCGAAGAAAATTAAAGGAGCGTGAAAACAAAAAGGATGCAAATAACTGAATAAAACCATGAGAGCCAGAGCCAACGCCGTCAAAATAGACGTGGAAAAAGAGCTTGCCAAGCCCTACGACGAAAGGAAAAGGGCCGAGTACCGCCGCCTGCTTGAAGTAGCCGCCGAGAACAGGCTGATATCCGAGCATGAAGGAAAGTCCCGCTTTGGCAAATGGTTCATAAATGCGGTTAAATCGGGTCGTCTCAAAGGAGTGAACACCGAGCCGGACAATCTGAAATCCCCCGTCAGGTATCAATTAAGCACCATTTACGCGCTCATAGACTCCGACGAGGAAAGGAAGTATAACCTATCGAGCTGCCTACGTTCAACCAATAAAGAATAACCATAAAACCACACATCTATGGGCACTAAAATATCCTTCATCCTTTCTTCAGGCCAGAGTGCCGGAACGGGGAAATACCACAAGGCCGTAAACGTGGCCGCCATCATCGGCAAATACTTCGGAGAGATCATAAAACCCAACGAAAAATGAATACCATACCCACTCTACCAGCCATTGCCACTCCGTTTACGGACAGGTTATATGAGTTCGCCCGACAAGAACAGGCCGAACGAATTACACGCCGGAAGATCGTTCTCCGGGATGAAGATTACCGCACAATCGCAAAGGCTATCCGCGAAAAGGAGAACATCGAACGCGCGTTCGAGAATGGACGCTTCTACGATTGCGGTGAAATAAAACTGATGATCCGCGGGACTGAAATCTATGTGTTCTACGAATATCAAGCCACAGGGGAGATATACGAGGACAGGCACGGATACGCCGATCACGGCGAAAAGGAAGAACGCATATATTCCGAGGAAATATCCGGCATCCTGTGCGAAGCATCAGAGGACACCTGCGATATCGTCTTTGATGAAAAGAAACTGATACAATACTTCAACGAACCCCTATTACTGCCATGAAAGAATTAATAATGATCCAGGGCAAACTTAACGCCCCTAAAAGCCAATACAACGCTTTCGGCAAATATGCTTACCGCTCGTGCGAGGACATCCTCGGGGCTGTAAAACCCCTGCTTACCGAATACAACTGCATTCTTCTTCTCAAAGACGAAATCGTTCAGATAGGCGACCGATATTATGTAAGAGCCCTGGCAAAACTTGTCAATTCTGAAGGAGATTGCGCTGAAGTAACCGCCTACGCCCGGGAGGATGAAAACAAAAAAGGGATGGACGGAGCCCAGATAACGGGGGCGGCTTCATCATATGCGCGGAAATACGCTTTAAACGGGCTTTTCTGCATCGACGACACCAAAGACCCCGATGCGACCAACAAAGGCGAAAAACAGGCCCCGGTACAATCCAACGCCCCTGTGCCTGCAACTGCTCCGGTGCGGCCCACAGATTTGGACGAGGCCATAGATAAAGCCCTGCAAGCGGCGACGATTGCCGACCTGCAGGCCATCTGGAAGCATTACTCCCACCTGCAGGGGTTCCCAGACTTCAACAGCGCCAAAAACCAACGTAAAAACGAACTAACGCCTGCACAATAATGGTACAGCTGGTACAATCACCCGTCATATTCCTGCCCGGCACACATCAGTATTTCAATCCGGTAACAGGAAAATACCTTTCGGGGATCACCTCGATGTTGTCCCGACAGTTATTTGCCAGCAAATACGCGGGAATACCGCAGGCCACGCTGGATGCGGCGGCGGAAAAGGGAACTCTTATCCATACCGAATGTGCTGACATGGCCATGTTCGGTACCGTGGGAAAACAACCCGAAACCGCGGCATTCGCAGAGTTGCTCAAGGCATACGACATCCACCCGGCGGAAGCGGAATACACCGTGTCTGATGGAGAGCATTACGCCTCGAAGATAGACTTGTTAGACGAGGACATCAACCTCTACGACTACAAGACCACTTCGGCTCTGGACAAAGAGTATGTAAGCTGGCAGCTATCGGTATATGCGTATCTCTTTGAACTTCAAAACCCGGGCTTACACGTAAAGGATCTGTTCGCAGTTCATCTGAAAGATAAAAAAGGAAGTCGGGTCAAAGTTCTGCGCAAACCCTCCGAAGTCATTATGCGTCTTTTGGCTGACGATATAGCCGGACGGCAGTTCGTCTGTGACGCAGAGAGTGATAACGCGCTGGCGGTAATACCAAATTCAGATACGGCTATTCAAAGCCTATTCGACAGCGAACAAGCCATCATATCGCTCAAACATCAGATCGACACCTACGAGACCCGGAAAAAAGAGGCCCTTGGGTGTATTGAAGTCCAGATGGAAAAAGCAGGATTGTACAAAGTGGAAACGCCATTAATGGCCATCACCCGGGTGGCTGAATCCCAAGTTGTTTCCTTCGACAGCTCGGCTTTTAAAAAAGACCATGAAGACATCTACGGGCAGTACCTGAAAGCATCTACCCGCAAGGGGTATATAAAGATCACATTAAAACAAACAGCAAATCAATAAAACATAAATGGAAATTACAGGAACCATCAAAAAACTCGGGTCTGCCCAGCAGATAACGCCCTCCTTCACCAAGCGCGAATGCGTGATCCTGACGGATGAAATGTACCCGCAAACGATCATGGTCGAGTTTGCCCAAAGCCGGACTGCCCTTTTGGACGGATTCCAGCTGGGTCAATACGTGAAAGTATCTATCAACCTGCGAGGCCGTGAGTGGACAGATACCAAAACGGGCGAAGTAAGGTATTTCACCTCGGTCGGCGGGTGGAAAATAGAGCCTGCCGCTTCACCGGGACAGCAAGCCGCTCCTGTCCCTCCTGCCGGATACGACCAACCCGCTAATCCTTTTAACCAGACACAACAATCGGCCCCTCTGCACGGAGGAGAAGACGATCTGCCGTTCTAAACAAATAGAAACCGCCGCAAGGCATAAACAATAAAAAAATGAGTGACAACAATTCTAATTCATCTGCCGGAGGAATAGGTATCCTCGGCTTAGTATTCATCGTTTTCCTTGTACTCAAGCTGTGCCATGTCATTGATTGGTCATGGTGGTGGATAACAGCTCCTTTGTGGATTCCCCTGGCCCTAATTGCGGTTATCGCAATGGGCGTTCTCATTTGGTATATCCCCAAAAGAATCAGAGCCAAAAGGAACGGGCAAATGGCTCACACAGATTCTTCGAGAAAAGCCAAATGGCAAAGGAAGTTAGATGACCTGAATAGGGAAAATAACAAATAACCGCCATCAAAATCGCAAGGCCATGCTCGACACACTACAATCAGAAGCCGAAAATATCCAGTCGTTCCTCGAAATAGAGACTTCGGACAATCCACAGGAGATCAAAGAACGACTGGCTACCCTTAGCGTGTATATCGCGCGGACGGGTAAGATGCTGGCCGATGCGAAAAGGCTCCTTCGGGAAAAGAAAAGCAGTCAGATAGCGGAAACCATTATCCGCATCGCAAAGGAAAATTACCTCTCTGCCAAAGCGCAGAACGAACTGGTCGATTCGCTGGCCGTGGATGAAAATCAGCTTGTCGATTGGCTGGATCGCCTCAACAAAACGTGTGTGCATCAATGCGATATATGCCGCACGATGCTGTCCTATGCTAAACAGGAAATGGCCTATTCCGGATATAACCAATAAAACCCTAAGTCATGTTCACATCAAAAAAACACATTGACAGGCTGTACGATTCAATAACAGAACTCCACACCGACAAAGAGCGGCTTCAGCGCATCATTCACAAGCAAAGTGAAACTATGCGTGGGCTGGCCGTCAGCGTCAAGCAGCAGGCAAAGGTTATCCAAAGCCTCTCTGAAGAAAATCGCAAACCGACAAATGAGCACGACGCGGATATGGATGCCTTCGCAGCTGAAGCAGCGTGGATTATTCAGCAAACAGAGTCGTTAAGTTTTCTGAAAGGATTTGAGGATACTCCCCAATCCACCCAGCTCCGTGATGAAAAGGGGCGGTTCAAAAAAAGAAAGTAGCTCATAGTTGTAATAAAGTGTGTTAGGACATCCGGGTAAATCCGGACGTATGCCCCACGTTACGGGGCAAACACAGCCGGGTGGTGTATTAGGACATAGCACAGGCGATGCGCATCACAAAACAGGAAAAGCAAGGCGCAGGTTCGAATCCTGCCCCGGCCACAAACGATAAATTATCCAAAAATAATGGAAAGAAAATCATTCGTGTTCTATAAAGATTGGAAAGACGCGATAAGCGATTTGCCGGATGACATCAGGCTGGAAATCTACGAGAGCATAATCGAGTATGCTGTATCGGGAGCTTTTCAGGGGTTGAAGCCTATGGCAAAGATTGCGTTTAACTTTATAAAAACGGATTTAGATAGAGATATTGAAAAATATCAAAAGGTTATTAATCGGAACAAAGAAAACATCGGAAAAAGATGGAGTAAAGAAAATACCAAAAATACCAGTGGTATATCTGGTAAAACAGAAAATACCAAAAATACCGATAATGATAATGCTGTCTCTTATACACATCTGACGCTGCCGACGATACTCCTTGTGTA
>OWIO01001415.1_pt1 | contig 18439 bp, 16 predicted proteins | sample 1733011 | NCBI WGS metagenome assembly OWIO01 (sample SAMN05065779, study PRJEB22554) | human gut metagenome | biome: ENVO:2100002; feature: ENVO:00000062; material: ENVO:00002003 | host: Homo sapiens | place: USA | reverse complement strand
TAAAGCCATAAGGGGCTGCGGCCCCTTATCAACCCCTGGGTTTTTCGACAGTCTCTATTTCGTGGGGCGGCATATGGTGCATACAGGGCAAAAAAATGTGACAATGTTGCGAAGTGCGGTACTAACGAAATATTTTATGCTAAAATTTTAATTATGATGAAATTCGACCAGCGATACGAGAAATACAAAGCCCCCTTTGGCGCGGTGGAAGCGGGCAGTTCGGTGCGCTTCTTTATGGAAACCGACAGGGACGACAGTAAAATAACACTCAGGCTCTGGGTAGACGGCCGGGAGGAGCTGATTTCAGGCGCCCGGGAAGAGGGCGGCGTAAGCTTTACCTATACCCCGGCCCACAGCGGCGTCGTATGGTACTGCTTTCTGATAGACGGCCCGGAGGGCAGGCGGTATTACAGCGGTACAGAGGGCGAGGGAAGTATATACACAGAGCAGCCGGATTCCTACCAGCTGACGGTCTACGACCCCTATGAAACGCCGGATTGGTTTAAAAATACTATCGTTTACCAGATATTTCCGGACAGGTTTAGAAGGCCAGGTGAAATACTCGGTATAGAGGAGCATACGCGGCTCTTCGGGGCGCCGAGGCTCCATGGGAACTGGAGCGACAGCCCGGACTACCTGCCGGTAAACGGGCAAAGGTACTATGTGCCGGAGGATTTTTTCGGCGGCAACCTGTACGGCGTAAAGGAAAAGCTGCCCTATTTGAAATCACTGGGCGTGGGGTGCATATACCTCAACCCGGTATTCCTTTCCTCCACCAACCACCGCTACAACACGGCGGACTACATGACTGTTGATCCCATGCTTGGGGGAGACAGGGCGTTAGCCGAGCTTGCGGCGGCCGCTAAGGAATACGGCATACGGCTCATGCTGGACGGTGTGTTCTCACATACCGGCAGCGAAAGCGTTTATTTCAAGGAGGCTCAGAGCAATCCCCATTCCCCCTGCCGGGACTGGTACGACTTTACCGAGTACCCTGACAAATACCGCTGCTGGTGGGGCTTTGAGACGCTGCCCGAGGTGAAGGAGCTTACCCCTTCATACATGGAATTCATAGGCGGCGTAATGGAAAAATATGCCAAAATGGGAATAACCTCATGGCGGCTGGACGTTGCGGACGAGCTGCCGGACGGATTTATAGAATTCCTGCGCAAAAGGCTCAAGAGCATAGATCCCGATGGGGTGCTCTTAGGCGAGGTATGGGAGGAGGCCACCAATAAGCACAGTATGGGCGGCCGGCGTAAATATGTGGACGGCCATGAGCTGGACAGCGTGATGGATTACCCATTCCGCAGGCTGCTTATGGATTTCTTCCTCGGAAGGACTGACGGCGAAGGGCTGGCAAGGGGCCTGCTCCGGCTTATGGAGAACTACCCGCCGCAGTTTTACGAAAGCCTTCTCAATCTTATGGGCAGCCACGATGTCGTCAGGGCCATAACCGCGCTTGCGGGGGCGCCTGACAGGGATTCCCTTACGAGAGAGCAGCAGGCGGCGTATTCCCCCACTATAGAGCAGCTGAAGGCGGGCAGAAAGCGCTTCATGGCGGCGGCCGCGGTACAGTATATGATGCCCGGCGCCCCCTGCCTCTACTACGGCGACGAGGCGGGGCTTACAGGCATGGCGGACCCCTTCAACCGGGGCACATACCCATGGGGTCAAGAGGATACAGAGCTTATCGCATATTTCCAAAAGCTGGGAGAGCTGCATAAACGCGCCAAAGGCGGCTGCGCCTTCGCGGGGCGCGGCGATGTATTCGCGCTGTACCGGCCGGAGGTCATATGCATGGTAAACAGGAGCTGCGAGCCGGTAACGGCCTGCTTTGCGGATAAGGATTTTTGCGGCAATATCAGGGCCGAGCTGGAAAACGGCTGTATAGAAAGGGAGCTGCCCCCATACGGCGCGGCGATACTTATAAAAGGACAAGAGGAGCGGGCATAATATGTTCAACAGGTGGTTTCAGGGAAGATACGGCGTGGATCAGCTCAGCAGGGCGCTGATAATCGCGAGCCTTATAGTATCCGTGATATCCTGGTTTTTCGGCAGGGCGCCGGCAGGGGTGTACTACGCGCTGCGCGGCATAACGATGGCGCTTATCGCCTTTGCGCTTTTCCGTATGCTTAGCCGAAACTTTTACGCCCGGCAGCAGGAGCTGGCCCGGTATATGAACATGGAGCGCAGCGTGCGCAACTGGTGGCAGACGCTGCGCATTCGCCGGCAGAACTTTGTAAACGTACAGAAGGAAAAGAAAAAATACAAATACCTCACCTGCCCCCAGTGTATGCAGAAGCTCCGGGTACCCAAGGGCAAGGGCAGGATAAGAGTTACCTGCTCCAAGTGCGGCAACAGGTTCGAGGCAAAGAGCTGAAAACGCCCTGTCATATTCTACCTGAATAGCGCCTCCATACAGGCGGCAAACTAAGGCTGACTACGAAACAGGAGGTACTTAAGAATGTCAAAGGCAAAGAGCCAGACCATCGGCTGCAAGGTCACAAGCTGCGCATACAACATGAGCGGATGCGACTGCGGGCTGGAACGCATCGAGGTTGAGCCTATGTGCGGCTGCCATACCGGCAACCCCGAAGATGAGAGCCTGTGCGGAAGCTATAAGTGCAGGGACTGAAAGTAGGCAGACAACAAGGCGCGGGTTCGCGCCTTTTTCATGCAGCGAGGTATTATGCGGATTTCCGTACCGCAAGGGAAGCACTGTCCTTGGACGTTAGGCAGTGTACCTTTCCCTGCTGCTATTGACAGACCGTCAGGACAAAATCATAGAGATATAAGCAGATTTCATATCTTGTTATAGGGACAGGCGTAGGATATAATATAGGGCAAAGGAGGGTGAGGCGAATGACTAACGAAGAAAAGATACTTGAAATGCTGGCAAGTATACAGACCGACATGAACGGCATGAAGGCCGACATGAACGGCATGAAGGCTGACATGAACGGTATGAAGGCTGACATGAATGGCATGAAGGCCGATGTGAACGGCATGAAGGCTGATATGAATGACATGAAGGCTGACATGAACGGTATGAAGGCCGATATGAATGACATGAAGGCTGACATGAACGGTATGAAGGCCGACATGAACGGTATGAAGGCTGACATAAATGGTATACAGACCGATATGAACGGCATGAAGACCGACATGAACGGCATGAAGGCCGACATCGGTGAACTTAAGGCAGATGTGAGCAACCTTAAGACAGAGGCGATCAAGACCAACCTGCGCATCGAAAACGAGATAATTCCTAAGCTCAAGGTTTTAGCCGAGGGTCACGCCATGCTCTCTGAAACGCTTGCCCCAAAGAGCAAAGTAGACGAGCTGCAAAGCGATGTGGAACTGCTCAAGATAGTCGTTAAAAACCTCAACTCCGAAGTTCAGCAGCTTAAGAAAGCTCAGTGATATAGATAAATAAAAAAACGGCTCCAGGGCCGCTTTTTTATTTCCGTCATTTCTCGTCTCGCTGGGCAATGGCGCGCTTTTCCTCCAGCCGATTATTCACCCATTCCCCAATAAGGGTATACAGCACCGCCATTATGGGCACGCAGAGTATGGCGCCCATTAGTCCGAAGAGACGGGCGCCGAACAGCACCGCTATCATCACCCACAATCCGGATATGCCCACTGCGTTTCCAACCACCTTGGGATATATGAGGTTGCCCTCTATTTGCTGTATGGCCAGCACGAACACTATGAACCACAGGGCGCGGGGAGGGTCCACAACGAATATTATGGAGAGGCCTATTGCGCCTGATACCCATGGGCCCACTATGGGCACCATCTGGGAAGCTCCTACTATAACGCTTATCAGCACTGCAAAGGGGAAGCCCAGTATCTGCATCCCCATGAAGCACATCATGCCGAGTATGAAGCACTCTATGAGCATACCGTATACATAGTTGTGCAGCGATTTATTGGTGCGGGCGCATACATCCAATATTCTGGCAGCATGCTGCTCGTTGAACACGGCTTTTATGAACTTGCGGCACTGGCACAGCAGGTTTTCCTTGTTCGCGAGGGCGTATATGCTGATTATCAGCGCAAAGAGCATATCCACGACCACGCCCACGGTGCTTACGGTAAAGCGCAGCAGGCCGGAGGCGAGACCGCTTATGAAGCCGTCCAGCTTGTCCAATATGTCCTCGGACACCTGGCGAACCTTTACGGCTATGTCATCGTTGAGGTTCAGCCTTTCCCATACGTCGGTGCCCCATTTAATCAGGCTCTTGGAGTAGGAATCGTAGTTTTCCGCCAGGGATTTTATGCTGTCTACCAGCTTGGGACCTACTATCACTATCAGCACCGTGATTATGGAAAGCACGAACAGCATCGCCATCACCACGCAGATTACCCGCTTGAGTTTTGAGGCGCGCCATTTTGAAAACAGCCTGTTTTCCAGAAAGCACATGGGCATATTGGCTATGAAGCTTATGGCCATAGCTATGAATATGGGGCTGATGGCATCGAAAAAGCCCCCGACTGAGCTTTTTACGGCGGTCAGGTTTTCGATTATCTCATATAATATGACGCCGAAGGCCACTATAAAAACGTATCTTCTCGAGGACTTCCAAAGTCCCTCCATATCCTGCTTATCCTTCAATGGAACCCTCCGAAGCTGATTTTTTGAGAGCCTCCTGCTTCGCCTCGCGGTCGAATTTTTCCGCGAGCAGCTTGGCGGAGATGTAGGCGGAAATGGCGTCTATCGCCATGCGGTTCCTGCCGCCCCGCATTACGGCAAAGTCGGCCTCCCGAATGTATTTGCTTATGTATTCCTCGTACATGGGCTTTACGGTCGCCATGTACTGCTCGGCTATGTTTTCTATGGAGCGTCCGCGAACCCGTATATCCCGCTTTATGCGGCGCAGCAGGCACACGTCTATATCCACGTGCATGTAGACCTTCAGGCTCATGAGGTCGGTTATGCGCTTATCGCGGAACATATGTATGCCCTCGAGTATGAGCACGTCCATGGGCTGTATCAGCTCGTCGCTGTCCGCCCGCATATGCCTGGCATAGTCGTAGCCCTTTCTGGTTATGGGAAGGCCGCCTTGCAGACGCTGTATGTCGGCATAAAGCTGGTCAAAGTCAAATATATCCGGCTCGTCGTAGTTTATATGTACCCGCTCCTCAAAGGGCAGGTCGGAATGGTCCCTGTAATAGCAGTCCAGGCCGATTATTGCCGAGGTGCAGGTAAGGGAGTCCTCTATTTCCTTCGCAAGGGTGCTCTTGCCGCTGCCGCTGGCGCCGCATATGCCGACGATTATCATGCTGTGAATTCTTCCCCCAATTATGCTTTTTTATCATTATAACCCCAAGCAAAATAATTTGATAGACGCAAAATCCAAAATTACCCTGAAAATGCAGAAGGACACGCTCCCTTGCGGGTTTACGATTTGTTTGATTTTGCGTTATAATATTTGTGCTATAATATTTCAGACAGTATTTTATATTTTGGATATCCGGGAGACGCTGGCAGATGAAAAAAAGCCGAGGCTTATCAAACATAAAGACCATACTGCAAAACGCATTCAGGCGGCTGGGGCTTTCCCTGCGGCGCTTCGGCAGGCGCGGTGGCATAGGCGGGGCCATAGGGCGGCTTGCGCTGGGCGTAAAGCGCCGGGATAAGCGCACCATAACGTCGCTGTGCGCATTTTTGGGCTGCCTCGTGCTGCTCATAGCGGGCATATCCGTAATATCCGCCAACCGGCCTCAGCAGAGTATGCAGGGCGTAATAACCTCCTCCGCCGGCATAGTAGACCTTACAGGCGACTATGAGAATGTTCAGGCGGACAGGGAGGCAAAGGAGCTTGCGGCGGGGCCGACCCCCAAGCCGCTGTATTTCCAGCAGGGCTTTGAGGATGAGAACATAGCCGAGATACAGCAGAGGCTTATGGACCTCGGCTATATGGACAACGACGAGCCCACCAACTACTACGGCCCCAACACGAAGGAGGCGGTGGAAATATTCCAGCGCCAGCACGGCGTTACGGTGACGGGCGTGGTGGACAGGGCGACCTACGAGAAGCTGTTCTCCGACGAGGCGCTCACATACATGGCGGATCTGGGCATAAGCGGCTCCGATGTTGAGGATATACAGTCGAGACTTCGTGAGCTGGATTATTTGGATAAGGTCACAGGCTATTTCGGCGAGGAGACCGAGAAGGCGGTGATAGAGTTCCAGAAGAACAACCGCCTCAGCGTGGACGGCAAGGTGGGGACCCAGACCCGCGAAATGCTCTACAGCGAGGACGCGGTGCCAAAGAGCCTGAAGTACGGCGAAAAGAGCGACGATGTGCTTCGCTATCAGAAGCGGCTCAACAAGCTGGGCTACCTTTCCAGCACGCCGGACGGTACCTTTGGGAGGGACACCGTGAACGCGGTCAAGAGTTTCCAGCGGCAGAACGGCCTTACGGTGGACGGCTACATAGGCCCCTCCACTAAGGAGCTGCTCATGAGCAGGAACGCCAAGGCCAGCGTAATATCATTGGGCGAGACCAGCAGCAACGTAACAAAAATTCAGAAGCGGCTAAAGGAGCTTGGCTACCTCAAGAGCAGCGCCACGGGATACTTCGGAACCTCAACCGAGTCTGCCGTATCGGCCTTCCAGAAGCGCAACAAGCTCAGCGCCGACGGCAAGGTAGGCAAGGGCACCATGGCCGCGCTGTTCTCCAGCAAGGCCAAGAAGGCGCCCAGCAACTATAAGCCCTCGTCGGGCGGCTCATCGTCGGGAAGCAGCTCCTCAGGCGGCGGCACCGGCGCGCTTACCGGCACCATGGGCAGCGTGGACAGGTTCATTTCCGCGGCCCAGAGCAAGATAGGCTGCCGGTACTCAAAGGGCGGCAAGGGGCCGGATAAGTTCGACTGCTCGGGCTTTGTATACTGGTGTCTGAGGCAGGCGGGCGTGAACCAGAAGTACCTCACCTCCTCCGGCTGGCGCAGCGTATCGGGCTATACAAAAGTCAGCTCACTTTCCAGCCTGCAAAGGGGTGATATAATCGTATTCCGCGGCCACGTGGGAATAGCCATGGGCGACGGGACGATGATAGACGCCTCCAGCGGCAACAGCAGAGTCATACACCGCAGCTGCATGGGCGACTGGTCCAGGCGCAACTTCATCTGCGCGTGGAGGATATTCTGATAACGGACATAAAAAAGTGGCGTTCAGCCACTTTTTTTGATATCCGCCTTTATTCCACCGTTACCGATTTGGCAAGGTTCCTCGGCTTGTCGATATCGCAGCCCTTGAGCAGAGCCACGTAATAAGCGAAGAGCTGTAGGGGCAGTATGGCCAGCGAGGGCAGAACAAAGGGATCGGTCTTGGGTATCCACATGACCTGATCGGCGGTTTCCTCTACGCCGGGAGTGCCCTCAGTGGCAAGCGCCAGCACTACCGCGCCCCGGGCCTTTACCTCGCGCATGTTGCTTATCATCTTTTCGGTCAGGGGACTGTAGGTGCAGAGGGCCACTACCAGGGAGCCGGGCTCTATCAGGGAGATAGTGCCGTGCTTCAGCTCGCCCGCAGGGTATGCCTCGGAGAATATGTAGGATATCTCCTTGAGCTTGAGGGAGCCCTCCAGAGCCAGAGCGTGGTCTATGTTGCGGCCTATGAAGTATATGTTGCGGCAGCTGAAATGGAGCGACGCAAGATACTTGATATGGTCCGACTTTTCGAGAAGGCCGCGCATAAGGCCGGGCAGCTCCTCTATGGCGTTCAGACAGTCCTTAAGCTCGCTGTCGCTTACCATATGGCGGCAATGTCCCATGTACAGGGCAAGCAGATAGCATACGGAAAGCTGCGCGCTGTAAGCCTTGGTGGTGGCCACGGCTATCTCGGGGCCGGCCCAGGTATATATGACATCCTCACTCTCGTTGGCGATGGTGCTGCCCACTACGTTTACTATGGACAGCACATGGGCGCCGCGCTTTTTCGCCTCGCGCAGGGCAAAAAGTGTATCTATAGTCTCGCCGGACTGGCTTATGACTATGGCTATGGTCCTGTCAGTCACTATGGGATTGGAATAGCGGAACTCCGATGCCAGCTCCACCGTGACGGGTATGCGGGTGTAACGCTCGATGTAGTGCTTCGCCACCTGGCCTACGTAGCTTGCGGAGCCGCAGGCCACTATGAATATTCTGTCGCAGGCCCGTATGTCCTCCGCCGATATATGGGAAAGGCCGAGGTCTATGGCGCCCTCCTTTATACGGGGGCGGACGGTGTTGCGTATCACGTCGGGCTGCTCCATTATCTCCTTGAGCATGAAGTGGGGGTAGCCGCCCTTTTCGGCGGCGTCAGCGTCCCATTGGATATGCTCTATGTTTTTGTGCAGCTCCTCGCCGTAGCGGTTGTATATCTTGACGCTGCCGGCAGTAAGCACAGCCATGTCATATTCGTCAAGGCGTATCACCTGGCGGGTGTGCTTGAGTATTGCAGGCACGTCTGAGGCGATGAAGTTTTCGCCTTTGCCCACGCCGACTATAAGCGGGCTGTCCTTGCGCACGGCGTAAAGGGTATCCGGGTGATCGGCGAAGATTATGCCCAGGGCGAACGCGCCGGAGATGAGGCTAAGGGCCTCCCGTATGGCGGCCTCGGGGCCGTCCTCGCGGTTGCTCCTGTAAAGGTGCTCCACAAGGTTTGCGGCTATCTCCGTATCAGTCTCGGACATGAAGGAATAGCCCTGCTCGGTAAGAAAATCACGGAGCTCGATGTAGTTTTCCACTATGCCGTTATGAACCAGGGCCACATCGCCGTGCTGGCTGAGATGGGGGTGGGCGTTTACGTCGTTGGGCTCCCCGTGGGTTGCCCAGCGGGTATGGCCTATGCCGAGGCAGCCGGGCAGGGACCTGCCGCCGTCCGTCATTTCCTCCAGCACGCTCAGCCTGCCCTTGGCCTTCACGACGCTAAGCTTATTGCCGTCTGCAATGGCTATTCCTGAGGAGTCATAGCCGCGGTATTCAAGCTTCCTGAGGGCCTCCAGTATGAGGGGCGCGGCCTGCTTGGGGCCTATATAGCCTACTATTCCACACATTGATAAACTGTTTCTCCTTTGATGAATTAGTCCCAGAGCTTTTCGGAGTATACGCCCTGAGCCTTGATCTTCGCTATGCTCTCCATAACCGCGGGCTTATCCTCCTTGTATGTCACGCCGAACCATCGGTCGGGGCTTTCCTCGACCTTTACCCGCACCCTGCCCTCAGACATAAGGGTCTGCACAGCGTTGGGCAGCAGATCCTCATATTTGGCGGGGTTCTCCTTTATGCCCGCTTCGAAATTGGCTTTGAATACATCCTCCAGCATGGGAAGGATATCCGGCTTGAAGCCCCAGCAGTTCATGGAGACGGGGGTGCCCTCCGGAAGCTCGATGAAGGTTTTGCCGTCGTCCTCTGTAAAAGCGCCGCCGTGCTCCCGCTTGAATATCCTGCGCCGCTCCACTATGTGGGTAAGGAAGCCTTCATCGTCCACCTCGCATATGCCCCGGGCTACGCTGCCGTTTTCGGTGAGGGTATTTTCCAGCTTATAGCCTATCATCAGCTGCTCGTCTGAGGGCGTGTCTCCGGCGAGGAATTCGTAAAGCTGTTTATAAGCGGCAGGGCCATAGTAGTCGTCGGAATTTATGACGGCGAAGGGTCTGCCGCCGATCTCGTCTCTTGCACAGAGCAGGGCATGGGTGGTGCCGAGGGGCTTTGTGCGGCCCTCTGGAGCCTTCAGGCCATGGGGCAGCTTATTCATCTCCTGAAACGCGCACTTGACGTTGGCGCGCCGGGATATCCTGCTGCCGATGGCATCCATGAAGTCCTGCTCAATCTCATGCTTGATTATGAACACAAGGTCGTGGAAGCCGGCGCGTATTGCGTCGTAGATTGAAAAGTCGATTATCAGGTTACCCGCGGCATCTATGGGGTCGATCTGCTTTAGCCCGCCGTAGCGGCTGCCCATGCCAGCGGCAAGCAATACGAGTACAGGCTGTTTTTTCATTTGAAATGTTCACCTCCGTATGCTTAGTTTTACATATTGGAAATATGCATTAATGCAGGTGTATCTCCCGCCCGAAGGAGCGGGGCGCTGCGTATTTTTTGACTATATCGGTTATGGTGCTTTCGCTCATGCCCGGGACATGCTTCATGGCGGGAAGCAGCCGCTTCATGGAGTTGTCGTCCACAAGGCCAACCAGCTCCAGGAGCATTTTGGTGGCTCCTTCGGCTGTGGGCGTCTCGTCGAACACCGCCTCTATGCTTTCGTTGAGTATGCGAAGCTCAATTATACGGGTATCCGGCGTTTCGAGGAAGCTGGTGAACAGCGTAATGCAGGCTTCGTTTTCACCTGCGGACCATATTCCCCGGGTGGAGACCAGATGCTGCTCCTCCTTCATTATAAAGACGGAATCCGTAAAACCTCCGTCCATATCTATGTATACCGTATTGCGTTCGCACTGCTCGTAAAATGTGACCGCCAGGCCCTTTTCCGTTGAGCTGAAGCGTATTATGTCCGCACCCTTGCTGTAGCAGCCGTGAACGTTTTGCAGCGGCTGCGGGAAAAGGGAGCCGTAGTTGTCGAAAAGGCGGAACTCCCTGCCGTCAAGCAAGCTGCGTATCTTATTGAAGGCGATTTTATCCGTCCCGAGCCCCTTCCTTTCAGGCTCGGGAGAAAACACCAGCTTGGCGAGATACGCCTTCAGGCTGTCATAGCCTGGAGGGTAAGGCGCGAGCTCCCTGTCGGAGCAGGCCCAGAAGCAGGAATCAAGCAGCTGCATTAGGGACGTCTTGGCGAAGAGCTGTGTGCTGCCGGAGTATATTATAGCCACAGCATCGTACTGTGGGAATATTACCGCATACTGACCGAAAGCGCCGTTGAACTGGTAAGCCCCGCCGCCGCTCATCCATATCTGGTAGCCGTAGCCGTGCCTCATTTCGCCGTTTGGAGTGGGTATCTGGGGCGAGGTAGCGGCGTCTATCCACTCTTCGGAGAGGAGCCGCCGTCCATTCCATACCCCCTTGTTTAAATACAGCTGGGCTATCTTGGCAAGGTCTTCTATGCAGAGGTTCAGCCCCCAGCCTCCCTTTTCCATGCCCTTGGGGCATGTATCCCAGTGGTGGCTGCGTATGTCCAGCGGCTCATACAGCCTGGGGGTGAGGAATTCGGTAAGACTCATGCCCGTCTTTTTTCTCAGTACGGCTGAGAGCATATAGGTATTGAGCGAATTGTATTCAAACTGGGTGCCCGGCTCGAACTTGGGTACGGATTCCATGAACATCTTTACCCAGTCCTCGTCCAGAGCGCTGCCCACCTCGTTGAAGCGGACCCCTGTGCTCATGGTGAGGAGGTGCCGTACCGTCAGCATTTTCGACCACTTGTTTGCGGGCTTGCCGGCATAGCCGGGGAATATGTCCTCCAGGCGCTCGTCTATATCCATGAGTCCCTCGTCCACAGCCATACCTATGGCGGTAGAGGTGACGCTCTTGCTGGCAGAGTACAGCATATGGGGGATCTCAGGCCGATACGGGGCGTAATACCCTTCGGCGAAGACCTTGCCGTGGCGCAGCAGCATTGCGGAATGTATGCCCAGCTCGGCGGTATTATCGGAAAGGTTCCTGAAGAACCGCTCCACTACCGTGCTGGAAAGGCCCGCCTCCTCAGGGGTGCAGCGAGGCAGGGATTCCCTTGCGGACAAAAGGGGAAGGCTCCCCATCTGACGCGTGTAGCCGTAGGCGGGTATGCCCTCCATGTCCCTTTTAAGCATTTTGATGAGCAGTTCAAGGCTGCGCATCTGAATGGTAATGTCCATTTTTCCTCCGGATATTGAGCCTTGACAGGCTTATTCCTGAAGTATTTTATGGTGCTTGGCTTCCCCTTATACCGCCGGGTCAGGATTGGGCTCCCCTGCCATGGGGATATTGCGTCCGGTGCGGTCAACGTAGAAGGCGGCGTTGGCGGCGTAGATATAGGGGTTGAGCCAAAGGTCTCCTATGCCGCAGGTCAGGGCGCTGAGTATGCCCCAGCCTATGAAGGACAGGTTAAGGCAGAACAGCCGCCACTTGTGGCCCGCCATAAGCTCCTTGCTCATGTTTACCGCCTCGCGAATGCCCAGGTTGGGATTTTCCGCCATAAGATATGGGGCAAGGCGGTAGCGGTAGGCGGCTATAATGCCGGGCACGATAAACAGCAGCGACCAGAGCCATATAAACAGCGCCATAAAGAGGTTGAGACCCATCGCCTTAAGGAATATATCGAAGCGGGAGAATATGACGGATACTTCACCCTGACGGTTCTCAGCCACAAGGTCTATGTAATACTTGTTAAGGCCCATTTCCAGCGCCCCTGAGAACAGCAGCACGACTATGCTCAGCACAAGGGCTATAAGTGATCCAAAGAGACTTGTCTCTGTATCCGCCGCCGCGAACCCGGCAAGGAAATCGTTATAATTGCCGGCGAAGAGCATATCAAAGTCCATATGGCCCATATTTTTTGCAAGGTTGTATATGCTGCTCATGCCGCATATGAGGCTGAATATAAAGGTTACCAAAACAGATCTGCCCCAGTGGCCCCTGAGCTTATCCCGGGCTATACGGCGAAATTCGCTTGCAGTAAACATAACAAGAAAACCTCCTGAAATGAAATAAAAAAATGAGTAAAATCAAAAGCGGGGGCGGGTGCCGCGCAGGAGTTACGCAAAAGAGCGGCAGCCGCCCCCCGTAAAGCCAAGTTTGCCTAAGTATCAGTCGTCTATCCTGCAGCCGGAGCAGCCCTCGCAGCTCTCCGCATCGCAGTCCAAGCGGGCATCAACTATCTTGGAGAGGATATCCATCTTGTCCTCATCGGCAGGGAGGAATTCCTCGTATTCGCCGTTTACCTGAATACGGAAGACGAACAGATCCCGTTCATCGTCATCAACTGCTGCAGGGTCTATCATTACGGCGTACTCCTCGTTCTCATAGTCGAAGTAATCAACTACCTCAAGCTCTATCTCGTTGCCTTCTTCGTCGTTGAATACCACTATATCCTTATCCAGATCTTCCATATTAAAAATCTCCTTTAAAAAATCTCCATATTACTGGTAAGCATATTTTACCTCATGGCGGCTTTTACCGCAAGCTAATAGAGAGATAATTGACATCGTGTTTACATTATACAAAAAGAGCCGCCTGCTTGCTCAGGCGGCCCTGTGAATATGTATATGGAGTTTTATCGGAAAGACCGGGAAGAAAGCTTTGTATAAAGCCTATGGTTTTCTGTGTGCTGCTATCGCCTCCCCTCTGAGTGGCAACCTATGGGACTTATCGGAGGGGGGACGCCCGGCTTCGGTGAATTTACCGGGTAGGTATTGTTGCGTGTTGCTGTCATTGGGCTGTTATTGCGCCTCCTTTCCTTGAAGTGATTATATAATACCAGGGAGGTGTGGCGGAAGTTTGGCCCAAAGTTATACTCTTGTGGCGGTTCTATTAACGGTTTTCGGATTTTTATTTAAGCTTCTGTGAACCGGCGGGGGTGACGTCGAATACCGTCAGGGTATCGCCGTCTACGCTGAAGCGCACGTCAAAGCCGGAAAACTCAAAGCCGTACTGCTCCCCGTCCTGCTGGTATGCGGGCCGCGGGTCCTGAGAAAGGGCGGAAAGCAGCGCCTCCCGCTTGTCAGCGGGAAGGGCAATAAGCAGCTCCTCTGGAAAGGCCACCTGAAGGTTCTTTTCAAGTTTTTCCCCGGCAAAGCCGTCCTTTGCCTCCGGGTGGCTGTCGGTAAATGAAAGATATGGCTTTATATCGTATATGGGGGTGCCGTCCATAAGATCCGCTCCCTCCACTGTGAGCACATGGCCGAGGCCGGGACGGTTTTCCATGGATACCAGCTTTACCGAGGACAGCCCTATGGGGTTGGGGCGGTAGGGGGAACGGGTGGCAAATACTCCCATACGGGTGTTGCCGCCAAGGCGGGGAGGCTTTACGGTTGGACGCCAGCCCTGGCGTTCCACCATGGAAAAGCCCCATATGAGCCACAGGTGGGAGTAGCCCTCGATGCCCCTAAGGGCGTTGGCGTCCCGGTATTCAGGCTCAAATACCACGGTGGAAAGCTGTCCGCCCCCCAGGCTGCTCTGCCGGGGTATGCCGAATTTCTGCGTAAAGTCGCTCTTTATGCGGGCTATGACCTTTAATGTGAAGGTGTCGGCCATGGCTTACTTTTCAGCCCCGGAAAGCTCTGAGGTGCAGTGGGGGCAGCGGGTAGCCTCATCGGGTATTACGCTGAGGCAGTAGGGGCACTTGCGGGGCTCCTTCTTTTCCTCGGGCTTTTTTACCATATCGTGCAGCTTGTTCATGGACTTGACAAGCAGAAAAAGCACGAAGGCTATTATTATAAAGTTCAGCACTGAGGTTATGAATGCGCCGTAGGCTATGGAAGCCCCGCCGATGTTCAGGGCTTTATCGCTGAAGTTCTGCCCTGCAAGTATGCCTATGACGGGGGAGATTATGTCGTTTACCAGGGAATCCACTATGCCCTTGAACGCGCCGCCTATGATGACGCCCACGGCAAGGTCCATGACGTTGCCGCGCATGGCGAACTCTTTGAATTCGGCAAGAAACTTCTTCATATAAAAATGCCCGTCCTTTCCAACAGGAAAAATCTACAGGCATTATTATATCACACAAAATCGGCGGACAACTATATGTTTCTGTCGCTGCCCATAAAGAACAGCGCAACGGTATCCGGGCCTACGTGACTACCGGTCACAGGCACTGATCGCCGGTCATTATGTTGAGTATCACCCGGTCCGTCTGCTTCATACCCTGGCTTGCCAGCAGGCCGACGTTGCGTATGGTGTTCTCGACGCCCTTTGCAACTATGCCGTCGCCGCCCCGGAACTGCTGGTCGTTGACGTACATATAGTAGCCTAATATGCCGGCCTCCACTGCGGAGGCTATCTTTGCGGCGCAGGAGGGTTTTGCCCCGTCGCATATAGTGCCGGAGAGTATGGCCACGGCGTTCACTATGGTATGGGCTATGGCCCTGTAATCCCCGCCTAAAAGATAGGCTATGCCCGCGCCCGCGCCGCAGCCCGCGCTGACCGCGCCGCAATAGGCTGACAGCCTGCCTATGCCGGTCTTTTGGTGTATGGTGACAAGGTCGGATACCAGCAGGGCCCTGTAAAGCCGCTCGTCGCTGGCGCCTATGTGCTTTGCGTATCTTATTACGGGGACGGAGGCGGTTATGCCCTGATTGCCGCTTCCGGTGACTATCACCACCGGAAGCTCGCAGCCGCTCATGCGCGCATCAGACGCGGCGGCGGCATAGGCGCGGGCCTCGTTCTTTATGTCGCTGCCGAACTCGGAAAGCAGCACGCGCCCCACGTTTGCGCCCCAATCGCCTCTTAGGCCCTCCTCCGCTATGGCGGAGTTGCAGCGTATCTGGTTGTCGAGGAGCGGCTTGACCAGCTCCACGTCCACTGTATCCGCAAAGCGCACTATGTCCTCTATGTTCAGCACGCTCTTATCCTGAAGGTTATCCTCTGCGGAGTCGGACGGGGGAAGCTCCATGAGGACTGCGCCGTTCCTCTCCTCGCGTATTATGTTGGAGTGGTTGTTGGCTATATGTACCATTGCGCTGTCGCCGCCCCTGTATCCCGTGAGCCGTATATCCAGCATCCTGCCGTTGTCCGAGCAGTTCACGGCCAACGGCGTGACTTCCATGTATTCCCTTATGCGGCTGTGCTCCTCCTGTGTCACATAGGATATGACCTGAAGCACCTTTTCCGCCCTCCCCGCAATTATCCCTGCGGCTATGGCGGCGTTTATGCCCTTCAGCCCGCCGGTGTTAGGCACTATCACGCTCTTTACGTTTTTAAGTATGTTGCCACTTACCTCGGCCTCTATGCGCTCCGGCTCGCCGCCCAGTATGTCGCGCATCTTTGCGGCGCAGTAGGCTATGGCTATGGGCTCGGTGCAGCCCGTTGCCATCAGCAACTCTTCCTTTAGTATGCTTATGTAGGCTTCTGTAAGTCGGTTATTCATTGCTTCCACTTCCTTGACGTTATTTTTATAAAAAAAGATGAGACGGGGGTACACGTGTTGAGAACGGGGGAATAGTATTATCACATATTATATTACAGCTTCGGCAATTACCGCAAGACCGGCGGGTGCAGATGTGCTATACTTAAAGATAATACCGCGCACACACCTATCCGCAGGAGGCCGCCGTGAACAGCATTTTTAAAGGAAAAGGAATAATAGTAGGATACACCGCCGCGCTGCTGCTTGCCGCCGGACTGGCGTTCGCGTTAAGTGCGCTTCCGCCTGGGGCAGGGCGCGAAAGGCAGGAGGCGGCTGCTGCGGCGAAGTATAAAGAGGCCTTGGCGCTCATGGACGGGGGGAGCATGGACGAGGCGCTCGGGCTGCTGGAGGAGCTTCCCTACGGATACAGGGACGTATATCCCCTGACAGCCTACATAGAGGCGCTCAGACTGTATGAGGCGGGGGAGGATCCTTATTATTATGATGTGATAAGCCGACTCAGCCATATATCCGAGGATTACCCGGGAGAGTATTCCGCCCAGATAAGCGCGCTGCGGCGGCAGGCGCGGGATAACTTCGGGCGCGAGGCGGCTCGGCGCAGGGCGGCGGACTCCATGCCCACACCATCTCCCACGCCGTGCTTCCGGCCGACAAGCCCCGCATCTGCCGGCAGCGGGCCGGACGACCCATACAACGCGGCGGACTTCACGGGCCCGGAGGACTTTTATGAGGAAAACCGGGACGCCTTCGACAACATAGATGATGCGGAGGCTTACTGGCAGGAGAATAGCTGAAGGCGCACGGGGGGACCGACGGAACGAAGCGGGCTCACGTGCATAGCCTGCCTGCCGGCGGGGACGGAACGGTACCCTAATCCCCGTCGTACTGTCTTTTGACGAGATACACGCCGATCACCACCGCGGCCATGCCGAAAAGCTCCGTGACCGTCGGCTTTTCGCCAAAGAGCAGTATGGCGTATACCGCGGCGAAGGCGGGCTCGGACAGGCATATGACCGATGAAAGGTTCACGCTCAGGCTGTGCTGGCAATGGGCAAGGAGGTTCTGCCCTATCACCTGCAGCGACAGGGTCATTCCCAGTATGGGCCATATCTCGGCCCATGTGCGGGGCACCTCTGGCCCCTCCGCGAGCGCGCCTATTATAAACAGCACCGCGGTGGTAGATATGCTGCATACGAACATTATGGCGCTGGAGGATACGCTGCCGCTGGCGCGGTAGGTAAGCAGTATGTACGCCGAGTAAAACACGCAGGCCGCCATGGAGAGCAGATCCCCCTTAAAGCCGGACTCCGCCCCCTCAGCCTTTCCCAGCATCAGCAGCACAAGCCCCGCCACCGCTACGGCAGCGCCGATGAGGAAGTGCCTCGGCACTGATTCCTTAAAAACAAAGCGCGATACCGGTACTATCACAAACGGCGTGAGGTTTACTATCAGCGTGGCGTTTGCTACGGAGGTATACGAGAAGGCGGTATTGTAGAGCGCAACGTCCCCCGCAAGCATGACACCCGCCGCAAGCAGCATCAGCCAGTCCTTTTTCGTCAGGGCAGGCAGTTCGCTGCGGCACATAAGATACAGTACGGGCAGGGCAAAAAGGCAGCGCCACATGCCTGCGTTTATGGGCGATATGACGCTGTACCTTACGAATATGCCGGAGGCGGCCAGAAATGCCATTGAAAGCAGCTCCAGCAGCACATATTTTGTTTCATTGCGGCGCATGTTATCTTACCTCTGATGAAAAGTATGGAAGGGTATCCCGTATCGCTTTGACAGCCCGTATATTATAGCACCGCGCCCACATCCGTATCAATAACAAAAAAGCCACCCGTCAAATCGGATGGCTTTTTCTGGAGCTGATACCCGGATTCGGACCGGGGACCTCGTCATTACCAATGACGCGCTCTACCAGCTGAGCTATATCAGCACACATTGCTCGCGAACGATATGTATTATAACCAATCTGCGGATATAATGCAAGTGTTTTTTACAAAAAATGTGCAGCGTGAAACATAAGCGGACAAAAACGGTTACTTCTCCAGCCTGCCCAGAACCAGCTTGTATCCGTCCGCCCCGTAGGTGAGGCAGCGGCTCACCCGGGATATGGTGGCGGTGGAGGCGCCGGTGACCTCTGCAACGTCTGAGTATTTGCAGCCGTCGTTAAGGAGCTTTGCCACGTGCAGCCGCTGAGCCATGGCCTGCACCTCGCCTATTGTGGCCACATCCTCAAAGAAACGGGCGCAGTCCTCCTCCGTCTTCAGGGAAAGTATAGCCTTGAAAAACCACTCCGTTTCGGGGGTGGTAAGCTTGTTACGGTACATTGCCTTGTCGCCTCCCGTCAGTTTTATAATGTAATTATACCATCAGTTGACAAGGACACACAAGGTTTTAGAAGCCAAACAGCACGGCATA
>OWIO01001412.1_pt1 | contig 18486 bp, 10 predicted proteins | sample 1733011 | NCBI WGS metagenome assembly OWIO01 (sample SAMN05065779, study PRJEB22554) | human gut metagenome | biome: ENVO:2100002; feature: ENVO:00000062; material: ENVO:00002003 | host: Homo sapiens | place: USA | reverse complement strand
CAACGTGATATTAATTAGGTCGGCTCTGCTGACTTTTTCAAGTGGACTCATAAATATAAATAATAAAATGGTTAAAGTGCATCCGAACAATAAATATTATTGCTTACAACGTTTGCCTATCTTTCTTATTATAAGCATAATATGTATCTAAATCTTTAGGAGTTTTAGGTATCCTTCACCTTGTTGATGTTGGCATGTTGTGCTCATAATATGTTGTGGATTTAAGTACAAATATCTATATATATCTGATTCTCATCAACGAAGAGTTTGACTGAGAAAAGACATGGCAAAGCTAACTAAATAAGTAATTTCTTATTTAATTTGCATAACTTTATGTAAACGTGATGATGATAATTATAATTAACAATCAATTGATTAATTACAAATAAATATAATAAAAATGTAGAAGAGTTAGAATGCCTTTTTCTTTAAAATGACCAGAATATATTATATATTAGTCAGATTATTATAATTGCATTTTCAATTTCATTAAATAATTAAGCAGGCTTTTGGGGAATATCTGTGCAAATATGCCCTTCAAGGGAGAAATGTACCAAATTTGTCCCTGAATTGGATTATTTGGGACGGTCTATTCTATTTGAAAGTACTACTTTTGCCACCAGATAATTATTAACTTAACAAATAATCCATGTATTATGAAAACAATTCTTAGCGCATTGGGACTTTCGCTTCTGATCTTTACGAGTTGCGGTGGACAAAAAAAGGTTGAAGTCGATTTTATTCAGGACAACATCGACAACGCAGTAGCACAAAACACAATTCAGACAGACATTATCGAGAAATCCGGTAAAATTCTGAATCCAAGAACCATCAATGCAGATGGTAGTATCTCCTATATACCTATTGATGACTGGTGCTCCGGTTTTTTTCCGGGCAGCATGTGGCTGACTTACAATCTGACAGGGGATAAAAAGTGGTTGCCTTTGGCAGAAAAATACACAGAAGCCCTCGATTCTGTGAAATATCTGAAGTGGCATCATGATGTCGGCTTTATGATCGGGTGCAGTTATCTTAACGGTTACCGTTTTGCAGATAAAAAAGAATATAAAGATGTGATTGTAGAAGCCGCAAAATCATTGTCTACCCGTTTCCGTCCGGGAGCAGGCGTTATCCAGTCATGGGATGCCGATAAAGGCTGGCAGGGAACACGCGGATGGAAATGTCCGGTGATTATCGATAATATGATGAATCTGGAATTGCTGTTTGAAGCTACGGCTTTTTCCGGTGACTCTACCTTTTACAATATAGCAGTGAAACATGCGGATACAACGATGGCTCACCACTTCCGTCCGGACAACAGTTGCTATCATGTGGTAGACTACGATCCCGAAACAGGAGAAGTGCGTAAGAGACAAACAGCACAAGGATATGCGGACGAATCATCATGGGCTCGCGGACAGGCTTGGGCATTATACGGTTATACCACTTGCTATCGCTATACAAAAGACAAGAAGTATCTCGATCAGGCACAGAAGGTGTATAACTTCATCTTTACCAATAAGAACCTGCCGGAAGACCTCGTTCCTTACTGGGATTACGATGCTCCGAACATTCCGAACGAACCTCGTGACGCTTCTGCAGCCGCATGTACGGCTTCTGCTCTGTACGAACTCGACGGTTATCTGCCGGGCAATCACTATAAGGAAACCGCTGATAAGATCATGGAAAGCCTCGGCTCACCGGCTTATCGTGCCAAAGTGGGTACGAATGGAAACTTTATATTGATGCACTCTGTAGGCAGTATCCCTCACGGCCAGGAAATAGATGTGCCTTTGAACTACGCTGACTATTACTTCCTGGAAGGATTGATGCGCAAAAGAGACCTGGAAAAGAAGTAAGAACTGCCTTGCTTGTACTTTAGCCGGATATGTGCATATATTAGTCTCTTCCGGTACATTAACTGTTATTCTTTATATCATGATAAACAAATCAGTAAACTTATTGATGGGAGGCTTGACCCTCTTTGCAGCGCAAGGCTGTAAATCCCCCAAGCAGGTGGCAGAGCAAGCGGAACATCCAAACATCATCTATGTATTTCCTGATCAGTATCGCAATCAGGCAATGGGCTTTTGGAACCAGGAAGGTTTCAGAGATAAAGTAAACTTCCGGGGAGACCCCGTGCATACTCCTAACATAGATACTTTCGCACGTGAATCTATGGTGCTGACTTCCGCTCAAAGCAACTGTCCGCTGAGCAGCCCTCATCGTGGAATGTTGCTGACCGGTATGTATCCGAATCGCAGTGGTGTACCTTTGAACTGTAACTCTACACGTCCTATCAGCTCTTTGCGTGACGATGCGGAGTGCATAGGCGACGTATTCAGCAAGGCCGGTTATGATTGTGCTTATTTCGGTAAACTTCACGCTGACTTCCCGACCCCGAATGATCCGGAGAATCCGGGACAATATGTAGAAACACAGCGTCCGGTGTGGGACGCTTATACGCCGAAAGAGCAGCGCCACGGTTTCAACTATTGGTATTCGTACGGCACGTTTGACGAACATAAGAACCCGCATTATTGGGATACGGACGGCAAGAGGCATGATCCGAAAGAATGGTCACCGCTCCATGAGTCGGGCAAAGTTGTTTCTTATCTCAAGAATGAAGGAAACGTGCGTGATACGAAGAAGCCATTCTTCATCATGGTGGGAATGAACCCGCCGCATAGCCCATACCGTTCGCTGAACGATTGTGAAGAACAGGACTTCAATCTTTATAAAGATCAACCGCTGGACAGTCTGCTGATTCGCCCAAACGTAGATCTGAATATGAAAAAAGCGGAATCCGTCCGTTACTACTTTGCTTCTGTGACCGGAGTAGACCGTGCTTTCGGACAGATTTTGGAAGCACTGAAACAATTGGGATTGGATAAAAATACAGTAGTCATCTTTGCTTCCGACCATGGCGAAACAATGTGCAGCCAGCGAACGGACGACCCTAAGAACTCTCCCTATTCCGAATCTATGAATATTCCGTTCCTGGTTCGTTTCCCCGGTAAGATTCAGCCCCGGGTAGATGATTTGTTGCTTTCTGCTCCCGACATTATGCCTACCGTACTCGGCTTGTGCGGTCTGGGGGATTCGATTCCTTCCGAGGTGCAGGGACGCAACTTCGCACCTTTTTTCTTCGATGAAAAGGCGGAAATTGTTCGTCCGGCAGGTGCGTTGTATATTCAGAATCTGGATGGAGAGAAAGATAAGGATGGATTGGTGCAATCTTATTTCCCCTCTTCGCGCGGCATTAAGACGGCTCGCTATACATTGGCTCTGTATATCGACCGGGAGACGAAACAGCTAAAGAAAAGTCTGCTGTTTGATGACGTAAACGACCCTTATCAGCTGAATAATCTGCCTTTGGATGAAAATAAGGAAGTTGTGGAGCAACTTTATCGTGAAATGGGAGCAATGCTGAAAGAAATCGACGATCCGTGGTATACGGAAAAGATTCTTTCGGACCGTATACCTTACTGATACCGTATACTAATACGGTTTGTATGACACCCGGGTCTCATACATACCGACACCCGGATCTCATACATGCTGACACCCGGGTGTCGTGCATCCTGACACCCGGGTGTGGTAAGAACTGCCTTTAAACAATTAATGATCATGAAAGCTGTTTGTTTTATATTTCTGTTCTTGTTTTGTTCTTTGTCCTCTTATGCGCAGGTCATAGGGTTTGAAGAAAAGGTTCCCGAGACGTTCAAAGTTTCGGGGAAAGGTGAAGTGAAACTTTCTTCTCTTTTCTATAAAGAGGGAGAAAGCAGTCTGGAATGGGATTTCCAACCTACCTCGACACTGGACGTTCAGATAGAACCTTTATCGCTGAATGCCAAAAAGGAACAGCAATTTGGTATTACCCTGTGGATATATAACGAGAAACCCCAACAGGACTCTATCCGTTTTGAGTTTCTAAATAAGGCGGGTGAAGTCTCTTATTGGTTCACGTATCATCTGCAAGCGGCAGGCTGGCGGGCTTGCTGGATATCTTTCGCCTACATGAACGGGGATAAGAAAGATAAAAATATAGTTTCTTATCGTCTGGTCGCTCCCGACCGTAAAGGGCGCATCTTTCTGGATCGCCTGACCTTTCCGGAAAAGAAGATGAACCTGCGCACGACACCGGACCAACAACTGCCAGCTAACAACGGTCTTTCCAATCGTGACCTCTGGCATTGGTGTCTTGTATGGAAGTGGGAACAGCAGTCTTATGATGTCCCCTTGCTTTCTAAACTGACAACTCGGCAAAAGAAGGACTTGAAAACAATCGAACAACGCCTGACTGAATTTCTCGATGTGAAGAAAGCTCCCCAAGGACAGATCAACGCTGCAAGGAAGACTTTTGAAAGAGCTGCCATTGCTCCCTCCGCAGCCGGGACCGGCTTTACCGGAACTCCTGTTGTAGCACCGGACGAGCAAGACAAGAAGAAAGGGGAGATGTCATGGAATGATATCGAAACGATGCTTGCCGGCTTTGCATACGATGCCTTCTACAATCAGAATGAGACATCGAAGAAGAACTATTTTACCGTATTCGACTATGCAATGGATCAGGGATTCGCTTTTGGCAGCGGCATGGGGACGAATCATCATTACGGCTATCAGGTACGTAAAATATATACTACCGCCTGGCTCATGCGGGACGCGATTTATAAACATCCTCACCGGGATGCCTATCTATCCACTTTACGTTTCTGGGCTGCTTTACAGGAGACTCGTCAACCGTGTCCGCCGGAGCGGGATGAATTACTGGATTCATGGCATACGCTCTTGATGGCAAAGTTTATCTCCGCCATGATGTTCCCCGATGCAAGAGAACAGGAACAGGCTTTGAATGGTTTGTCGCGCTGGTTGTCTTCATCGCTGAATTATACTCCGGGCACTCTCGGCGGTATCAAAGTAGATGGAACGACCTTTCATCACGGAGGTTTCTATCCCGGCTATACAACCGGAGTACTGGCTACCATCGGCCAATTTATCGCTCTCACCAACGGGACCGGATTTGAACTGACGGAAGAGGCACGGCAACATATCAAGTCTGCCTTTCTCGCCATGCGCAATTATTGTAACCTTTACGAATGGGGGACAGGCATTAGCGGTCGCCATCCTTTTGGCGGAAAGATGGGAAGCGATGATATAGAAGCATTTGCCAATATTGCATTGTCAGGAGACTTGTCCGGTCAGGGAAATACATTCGATCATGGACTGGCCGCCGATTATTTGCGTCTGATACGTGATCGGAATACAAGGAATGCACATTTCTTCAGAAAAGAAGGTATTCAGCCTGCACAGGCTCCCCACGGTTTTTTTGTTTATAACTATGGATCGGCAGGTATTTTCCGCCGTGCAGACTGGATGGTGACACTGAAAGGATATACCACAGATGTATGGGGTGCTGAAATCTATGCGAAAGATAATCGTTACGGACGTTATCAAAGCTACGGATCGGTACAGATTATGGGAAAAGGAAATCCCGTCTCCCGTGCCGGAAGTGGTTTTGTACAGGAAGGATGGGACTGGAACCGTCTGCCCGGTACGACCACCATTCATCTTCCTTTTGAACTCTTGGACAGTCCCCTGAAAGGTACGACGATGGCACGGTCTACGGAAAACTTTTCCGGAAGCAGCTCTTTAGGCGGCATGAACGGAATGTTTGCAATGAAACTGACGGAACGTGATTATGAGAACTTTACTCCCGACTTTGTAGCCCGTAAATCCGTCTTCTGTTTTGATAACCGGATGATCTGCCTCGGAACAGGCATCACGAACAGCAATGCTGACTATCCTACGGAGACCACTCTCTTCCAGACGAAATTTAACGGCAAAGAGCAGAAGACAGGTAAGGATAACTATTGGTTGCACGACGGCTATGATAATTATTATCATGTAGTTGACGGAACCCTTCGTTCACAGATAGCCGAACAGGAGTCGCGTCATGAGAAAACCCGCGAAAAGACTACAGGAACGTTTTCTTCTGCCTGGATTGAACATGGCAACGCCCCGAAGAATGCTACTTATGAATATATGGTACTGATTCAGCCTTCAGCTTCGGATTTGGATGAACTGAAGAAAACGCCTGCATACGAAGTATGGCAACGTGATCAGACTGCGCATATTGTCTATGACAGGAAAACGGGTATAACCGGATATGCTGTTTTTGAAGATTACCGGTCTGCTGACGATAAGCTGGTGGTTGCTTCCATTCCTGCGGAAACGATGGTCATGTATGCGGCAGAGGGAAAAAAGGCGATTCGTCTCAGCGTCTGTGACCCAAACTTGAATATTGCGGAAAAGACGTATACGACAAAAGAACCGAGCCGCCCTATTCGTAAAATAATAGAGCTGAAAGGCCGCTGGAGTTTCTTGGAGACACCGGCGAATGTAAGGCTTGAATATAAAGGTGCCCATACGATACTGGATGTAACTTGTCAGCATGGACAACCGGTGGAAATGATTCTTGAAAATAAATGAAGAGAGAATTTAAATAGGTATTGATGTTTGTGTTTCTATGAAAGAAAGAGGGTCGGTTCAGCGAAGAATCGACCCTCAGTTTTATATGCGGTTAATGAGACAGTTTGCTAGGGAGAACTTGAATTACTTGTTTAATCTCCATTCGAAACCATCTTTTGTATCTTTCACTTCAAATCCGAGTGCAGTCAATGTATTACGGATTTCGTCGGAAGTAGCCCAGTCTTTGTTGGCTTTTGCTTTCATGCGTTGTTCAAGAAGCATATCAACGACTTTGCCATAAGCGGCTTCGCGACCGTCGGAAGAACCTTTCTCTTCTTTCAGCCCCATGATGTCGAAGCAGAACAGGTGGAAAGTTTCTTTCAGGTCTTTCAGATCTTCTGCGGAGATCGTTGCATTTCCTGCGTTGATATTATTGATGATGCGGGCACCTTCGAAAAGCTGTGCGATGACAATAGGAGTATTCAAGTCGTCATTCATAGCTTCGTAGCATTTAGTACGCAGCTCTTTCACGTTGATACCTTCCGAAGTTGTTGCGGCCGGAGTGATCTTGTCGAGTCCTTCGATTGCTTCTATCAAACGTTGCAGCCCTTTTTCCGAAGCTTGCAATGCTTCGTTACTGAAGTCTACAGTGCTGCGATAGTGAGCTTGCAGGATGAAGAAACGGATGGTCATCGGAGTGTAGGCTTGTGCCAGCAACTTGTGAGTACCGTTGAAGAATTCATCCAGCGTGATGAAGTTGCCGAGTGATTTACCCATCTTCGTACCGTTGATGGTAATCATGTTGTTGTGCATCCAGTAGTGAACCATGTCATCGCCTTGCGAAGCTACCGACTGTGCGATCTCACATTCATGATGCGGGAAGATCAGGTCCATTCCTCCTCCGTGAATATCGAAGTGCTCGCCCAGATACTTGCGTCCCATGGCGGTACATTCGGCATGCCATCCGGGGAAACCGTCGCTCCATGGCGAAGGCCAGCGCATAATGTGTTCCGGCTGCGCTTTTTTCCAGAGGGCGAAGTCGGCGGGATTACGTTTTTCGCTTTGTCCGTCGAGGTCGCGGGTGGTATTCAGTACGTCGTCGAGGTTGCGGCCGGAGAGTTTGCCGTAATGATAGTCCTTATTATATTTAGCTACGTCAAAGTAGACGGAACCTTCGCTTTCGTAAGCGTATCCGGCGTCCAGAATCTTCTGTACGAGCTGGATTTGTTCGATAATGTGACCCGAAGCGTGCGGCTCGATGCTGGGAGAAAGTACATTCAGTGCTTCCATTGCCTTATGATAGCGGTTCAGGTAATACTGAACGACTTCCATAGGCTCCAATTCTTCGAGACGGGCTTTCTTGGCAATCTTATCTTCTCCTTCGTCGGCATCGTGTTCTAGATGACCGACATCGGTAATATTGCGTACATAGCGTACTTTATATCCTAAATGAGTCAGATAACGGAAGAGTACGTCAAATGTGATGGCGGGACGGGCATGTCCCAAGTGAGCATCACCGTATACTGTCGGTCCGCATACATACATGCCTACATGCGGTGCGTGAAGCGGTACGAACAATTCTTTCTTTCTATCTAACGTGTTGTAAATGGTAAGTTGATGTTCCATAACATTTTATATTTGTTCTATTGGAAGTGCAAAGTTAGAATAAATAATTGATTTCAACTTAACTTGCAAGGGATTTTGTCTGATCTGCTGAAGGAAGAATGCCTTATGGGACGTTGAAGATTCTCTCTATCGCTTCCGCAACCCCATCTTCTTCATTAGTCAGTGTAATGTAGTCGGCAGCCTTCTTCACAGGCTCCTGTGCGTTGCCCATCGCTATGCCCATACCAGCGAATTTGATCATCGACAGGTCATTGTAGCCATCGCCTATAGCTATCACTTCCTCGCGTGTCATTCCTATATTTTCCAACAGGACGCTGAGAGATAAAGCCTTGTCGATACCTTGCGGAACCAACTCCAGGAAATAAGGTTCCGAACGGAAGACATTGATCTTTCCTTGCAGGCGGATGCAAAGCTCGGATTCTACAGGAATCAGCTTGCTGGCATCCCCGACGATGAGGCACTTGGCTACCGGGAGGGTGATGTCAGTCAGGAAGTCGTTTGTTTCCCGTATCGCCATTTTATTGAGAAAGGCTTCTTTTTGTACGTACGGATCTTGTGAGTTTTCGGTCACTATTTCTGCTCCGTCGTAAGTCAGTATGCTTAGATGATTGGTGCGGGCACATTCGTAGAGTACTGGAACGACTTCGTTGGGCAGTACATTCTCGTACATCATTTCTTTGGTTTCCCAGTTGATGATCTCTCCACCGTTATAGGACAGGATAAATCCGCCGAACTCATTCATGCGTAACTCGTTGGCGAGCGGTACGATGCCGTAAGTCGGTCGCCCTGATGCAAGTACCAGACGGATACCTTGTTCTTGTATGCGTATCAGCGTTTCCCGGTTGCGGGAAGAGATTTCCTTTTTAGAATTGGTGAGTGTGCCGTCGAGGTCGAGCACTATGAGTTTGTATTTCATGTCGCATTGTTTTGGGTTGCAAAGATAGGAGAAAATGGATGACTACAAAGTGCGTGGTAATTAAAATATGCTTAGATTATGCACTTTTATGGTGCAATAGTGAGATGTTTGATTGTTATTTCAGCAAATCCGCCCACTGCTCATTGCTCAGTGCAGGCAGTGCCTCACTATCCGTAATAAATGTTTCTGCCAGCCTCCTCTTGTCCTCCTGTAGTTGGAGAATCTTTTCTTCGATACTGTTCTGAGTAATAAAACGATAGGCGATAACCTGTTTATCCTGACCGATACGATGTGCACGGGCGATGGCTTGTGACTCGGCAGCAGGATTCCACCAGGGATCAATGATAAATACATAATCGGCTTGTGTAAGGTTAAGACCGACTCCTCCTGCTTTCAAAGAAATAAGGAATGCCTGCACATCCTTTTGCTCGGTGAAATGGGCGATTTCGGAAGGTCGGTTGTTGGTGGAACCGGTCAGCAGAGCATACTTCCAGCCCCGTTGGCGGAATACCTCGGCAAGTATCTCCAGATGCCGGACAAAGGAAGAAAAAATAAGTACCTTATGTCCTTCACTTCTTAGTGTGTCAAAGGTATCGATGATTTGTTCCGTTTTTCCCGATATCCCGTCGAAGTCGGGAAAGATAAGCTGCGGATGGCAAGCCAGTTGACGGAGACGCAGGATACCGTTCAGGATGCTGAACATATGGTATCTGTCTCTGTTTTCGGGTTGCTGGAGTAATATGTTGCGGAGGCTGTTTTTCTCCTGTTCGTAGCTCTCACTCTGCTTTTCGGACATGGCGCAATAGATCGTTTCTTCGGTAAGCGGGGGAAGTTCCGGCGCTACCTCGCTTTTGCTTCTGCGAAGGATAAACGGAGCGATGATCTGTTGCAGTCTTTTCTCCATACGGACGTTTCCTTGCCGGATCGGAATGATAAATTGCTTATGAAAAGCGCTTTCTTCTCCTAATAGGTCCGGTTGCAGGAAACGGAACTGTGCCCACAAATCTTTGAGAGAGTTCTCGATAGGCGTACCGGTAAGTGCAATCCGGTGCTTGCCCTGCAACTGGATGACCGAACGGAAAGTAAGGGAATCATTGTTCTTGATATTCTGACTCTCATCAAGTACGATGTATTCGAATGTGTAGGAGTGGAGAATATCAATGTTATTCCTCATCATCCCATAAGTCGTGAATATCAGATGGAAATGATTGAAGAACTTTTCCGGATGTCCTTTGGGAAACGTGGTGTTGCTGTTATATTCCGCTATCGCAAGAGTCGTGAAGCGTTTAGCCTCTCTTCGCCAGTTGTGGAGCAGGGAAGTGGGGACAACGATCAAAGTGGCAGGCTTACGGGAGTTCTTTCCGTGTTCCTGTCTATGATCATTTTCTTTCGGTTTATTTTTCTCTCTGATTTCCCGTGTGTCCGGCAGCAGTTCATCTTCGGAGGAGAACGAGAATAAGGAGAATTGTCCTTCGGCATCTGCTATCTGCTCTCTGGCGGGAGGATTGCCGGCAGTACATTCCTTGTCCGGCTGATTGTCGGAAGCTGTGGTTTCTGTAAATACGGGCTTCATAGGAGCAGTGACCGCATCGGGAGAAAGCGGTTTGTATATATATTGCAACAGTGTCAGGGTCTGAAGTGTCTTTCCAAGTCCCATATCATCTGCCAGGCAGCCGCCGAATCCTTGCTTGTTCAGCTGCACCATCCATGAGAATCCCTTCTGCTGATAGGGTCGTAGTTCCGCTTTCAGTCCTTGGGGAACAGGAACATTACGTATTTCTCTCTTGAAAGGCAGTTTTTTAGGCCCGTTCTCTTCTAAAGCCGATTGTACGGCACCGACAAAGGTCGGTTTCAGACGAATCCCCGTCTCCGTCTGGGTGCCCAGTTCCAACAGGTTTCCGTATTTGCTGAACCATTCTTCCGGTAAAAGAATCATGCGTCCGTCCGGTAACAGAAATTCTCTTTTCTCTTCAAGGATGTGCTTGCGGAAGCGTGAGAAAGGGATTCGCAGATTGCCGATGACTACCGTGATATGCAGTTCAAACCAGTCGGGCTCATCATCACAACTCTGTTCGATGCGGATTTCGTCCAGACAGTAAGGGGTATTCTCCATATTTCCTGTCAGCAGAAAAGACTGTTGGAGCATCTCCCGATATGTACTGATCCATTCGGTAATTGTCTTTTCAGGCGCATCGGGCGACAGCTTGAAATGAACGTCGCTGACTCGTTGCAAGCCGGAATCCGTTAACATCCGGAGCTTCTCTTCTTCGGCATCGCTATCCCGACGGAAGAAGAATATCTCGCCGAAATCGTTCCGGTAAATGATTTTCTTCATTTCGGTCACGGTGTTGGGAGTAAATGACTGGTCTCCATAACGGAAGCTAAGCCGCAACATCTGTTCGTCATAAATGGTATCTTCAAAAGACAGGACAGCTTCGCAGGCATATGTCTCTTCAATGATATTCAGTCCCTGAGTCGTAATTTCATGATAGCGTGCTATCGGAATGACGATGTTATCGATATATTTCTCGATTTGGGAAGCAGGGACGCTGATTTTCTTTTTCTTGGTAAAGGGCAGAATGCGTACGCTCTCAATATGCGGAAAGAAGTACAGCTCCATTCCCAGTAAAAGGGCAGACGGTGAGAAGGTCAGCACGATAACAGGCTTCTGCTCACTTAATGAGAGCGGCTGCCCGTCATAATAGCATTGTAGCTGGTAGCGGAAATTGGTCTCATCGGCAAGAAACGTAAAACGGATTTCCACGTCATGAGGATGCACATGATAGGCATGATGCGCATATAGCAGTTTGCTTCCGACCTGTTTCTGATACAGAGGAAGATTATGATGGCGTATCAATGCCAGCATCTCCTGCAACTTTTTCTCGATGAATGGGCGGATATTGTTCTTTACCCGTTCCGGATCTTCGGATAATTTACGCAGAAAACGGGATACTGTTTTCTCGCGCGAATAGATCCCCATCAGATATTTCTCTGTGTAATGTGAGGCGATGTTGATAGCTTGTTGCTCGGCCTCGTTCATTCGGCTGATTGCTTCGGGGAAAGCGTGAAAAGCCTGTTCAATGAGTTGGTATGTACCGTCGTCAGATTTCTCTGCCATATAAGGAATCAGCAGTGTGCCGAACGTCAGATGTTCGGTTAAAACGATGATAACTTGTCCGGTATTTGCTTTCTCTTCCATTCTCTTTAGGCTTTAACAAACAAAGATACGGGAAAATCCTTAATTTTGCAGCATGATGGAAGAAAACAAACGAGTATTGTTAGGAATGAGTGGCGGTACGGACAGTTCCGTAGCTGCCATGCGATTGCTGGAAGCCGGATATGAGGTGACCGGAGTTACTTTCCGTTTCTATGAGTTGAACGACTCGACCGAATATCTGGAAGATGCCCGCCATTTGGCAGAGCGTTTGGGAATCCGCCATATCACGTATGATGCCCGTGAGATATTCCGCAAACAGATCATCGAATATTTTGTGCGTGAATATATGGTGGGACATACTCCTGTGCCCTGCACATTGTGCAATAACTATCTGAAATGGCCTCTTCTATCCAAAATTGCCGATGAAATGGGGATTTTTTATATTGCTACGGGGCATTATGTACGGAAAGTAAAGGTGGATGATACCTGTTATATAACTTACGCTGCCGATTCGGACAAGGATCAGACCTTTTTCTTATGGGGACTCAAACAGGATATTCTTCGGAGAATGTTGCTTCCGATGGGAGATATTACCAAAGTGGAAGCACGTGCCTTTGCTGCTGAACGGGGATTTCAGAAAGTGGCGGTGAAAAGGGACAGTTTGGGAGTTTGCTTTTGCCCGATGGATTATCGAAGCTTTCTGAAAAAGTGGTTGGTCAGCAATTGTCAGTCGCAGGTCAGCGTAGGTCAGGCACAGGTCAGTGCAGGTCAGACTTGGTCAGCGGAAGTCAGACGTGGACGATTCGTCGATGAAAAGGGAGATTTTATAGCCTGGCATGAGGGCTATCCTTTTTATACCGTCGGACAGCGGCGTGGCTTGGGCATTCATTTGAATCGTGCCGTTTTTGTGAAGGAAATTCGCCCGGAAAAGAATGAAGTAGTACTTGCTTCCCTACAGGCTTTGGAGAAAACGGAGATGTTCCTTAAAGATTGGAATATTGTTAATCGGGAACGTTTGTTAGGGCATGCGGATATCATTGTGAAGATTCGCTATCGGAAACAGGAAAATCATTGTACTGTGACAGTTACAACGGATAACTTCCTGCATGTACAACTTCACGAACCGTTGACGGCAATCGCATCCGGGCAGGCTGCTGCCTTCTATAAAGATGGCTTGTTGTTAGGCGGTGGAATCATTGTAGAAGAATCATTGCTTCAGTCTCTATAAAGTTTGAAAAAGTAAAAATCATCTGCCATCTGCAACAGAATCGACTCATTTTATTCTTTATCTGTTGCTTATAGCGTTGCAGATACCAGTTGCAAGCTGGTGATACAAAAAAAGTCCCACAGTGCATATTATGTACACTGTAGGATACTTTCTGTCATATAATGATTTAATTTGTTCGGATAACTTTATTCGTTGTTCAGCACCAGCATTGACTCTATATACTCGCGTGTATTGCTTAATCTGGGCACTTTGTGCTGTCCGCCTAATTTTCCCTTCTGTGCCAGCCAGTCATGGAACAATCCCGGACGCGCAACGATGACTTCCAGTGGTTGCAGAGCAATATCTTTCCAACGCTTCGCCTCATAGTCCGAATTTACTTCTTTCAATGTAGCATCAAGTATTGCGGCAAATTTCTCTACGGAATCCGGCATCTTGGCAAATTCTATTAGCCATTGATGACGGCATTTGGCATGTTCGTCCATAAATACCGGTGCGGCAGAGTATTCGCTCACCTGTGCACCTGTCTCGGCACAAGCCTTAGCTAAGCCTTTTTCGGCATTATCTACAATCAGTTCTTCTCCAAAAGCATTGATGAAATGCTTCGTACGTCCTGTGATGACGAACTTATATGGGTTCTTGCTGGTAAACTTCACCGTATCACCGATCATGTATCGCCACAATCCGCAGGACGTAGAAATCACCATTGCGTAATTTTTGTTAAGCTCCACCTCTTCGAGGCAGTAAGCGCGTGGATTTTCCTTATCAACTTCTTCCAATGGAATGAACTCGTAGAAAATACCGTAGTCGATCATCAGCAACATGGCAGGGTCTGAAAGATCGTTCTGCGTACCAAAGTACCCTTCGGAAGCGTTGTAGGTCTCTACATAATGCATCTTCTTTGAGTGAATCACCTGTTTGTACTGCTCACGATAAGGGGTGAAAGCCACTCCGCCGTGGAAGAATACTTCCAGATTCGGCCACACTTCCTCCAGAGTTTGTTTGCCGGTCTTTTCGAGAATACGCTTGATAAGTACCAGCATCCATGAGGGTACACCGGACAAACTGGTCACATTGACCGGAATAGTACTGTTGGCTATTGCTTCTATTTTGGTTTCCCATTCGCTCATCAAAGCGATTTTCTTGCTCGGCACACGAATGAAATTGATTAACGGATTGACGTTCTGAATCAGAATCGCCGACAAGTCTCCCACCAAACTATGGTTGGAGTTGAGGTTCGGACTATGGCTGCCTCCCAGAATCAACCCTTTTCCCGAGAAAAAGTGACTGTCCGGATTGATGCGGAAGTAGAGTGCCGCAGCATCTTTACCGCCTCTATAGTGAATGTCTTCCAGAGCTTCTTTGCTGACAGGCAGGAATTTGCTTTTATCATTGGTCGTTCCGGATGATTTGGCAAACCAGCGTATTTCCGATGGCCAAAGCAGATTCTGTTCCCCCGCCCGCAAGCGTTCTACATAAGGCTTTATTTCCTCATAAGTCTGTATTGGAAGGCGGTTTCTGAAATCCTCATAGCTACGGATGGAGGCGTAGTCGTACTTTTTTCCCCACTCTGTCTGTGCAGCTTGGTTCACTAAGCGACTCAGCACACGGTGCTGTATCTCACTAGCCTGACTAGCATAAAGGTCTATTTGTTTTAAACGGGAATCGAAAGTCTTACTAATAATCTTTGTAATATTCATTTCTGCTTTAACATAATAATGTTTAGTCGTGCAAAAGTAACCTTATTTATCTTTTTTTTCTATCTTTACGACGGAAATAATCGTTAAAATTTGGCGACTTTTCTTGAATCCCGAGTTTCTGACTAAAAAAAACGACAATGAGAATTGGAATCCTGACTTCCGGAGGAGACTGCCCCGGTATAAATGCCACTATCCGTGGCGTGTGCAAAACTGCCATCAATCACTATGGGATGGAAGTAATAGGAATTCATAGTGGTTTTCAAGGTTTGCTGACAAAAGACATCGAATCCTTTACTGATAAATCCTTATCCGGATTGTTGAACCAAGGGGGTACGATGTTGGGTACTTCGCGCGAGAAACCTTTTAAAAAAGGAGGCGTCGTCTCGGATGTCGACAAGCCGGCACTGATTCTTCAGAATATTCAGGAAATGGGACTGGATTGTGTCGTCTGCATCGGAGGAAACGGAACGCAGAAAACTGCCGCTAAATTTGCCGCAATGGGCGTCAACATCGTATCAGTCCCCAAAACCATTGATAATGATATTTGGGGAACGGATATTTCCTTTGGATTTGACTCCGCCGTGAGCATCGCTACGGATGCCATCGACCGCTTGCATTCTACCGCCAGTTCGCACAAAAGAGTGATGGTTATTGAAGTGATGGGGCATAAAGCCGGTTGGATTGCCCTGTATTCGGGCATGGCGGGTGGCGGCGACGTCATTCTTGTCCCCGAAATCCCTTACAACATCAAGAATATAGGAAATACAATCCTCGAAAGACTGAAAAAAGGTAAACCCTATTCTATCGTAGTGGTGGCAGAAGGCATCTTGACGGATGGCCGGAAACGTGCTGCGGAATACATCGCACAGGAAATAGAATATGAAACGGGTATCGAAACACGTGAAACCGTATTAGGATATATTCAGCGTGGTGGTTCGCCTACTCCTTTTGACCGTAATCTGTCTACCCGTATGGGAGGACACGCGACAGAATTGATTGCCAACGGGCAATTCGGGCGTATGATTGCTTTAAAAGGAGATGACATTTCATCCATCCCTCTTGAAGAAGTGGCCGGTAAATTGAAGTTGGTAACTGAAGATCACGATTTAGTAATTCAAGGCCGCCGCATGGGGATTTGTTTCGGTTAACTTATAATTTACTCTTTTATCGTTAGGATAGTAGTTGGAGGCATCATGCCTTTTCAGTTTCTGTTGCTTCGATCTCATTAACAGTCGTTTCGACTTCATTTGCAGCCGTTTCCACTTCCGGTGTTTCGGTCTCCAAGGTATCCGGTTCCATGGCTTCCGACTCAGTCAATTCGGGCTCAACCAACTCTGTGTCCACTTCTGACGGCATCGAATGCTGCGACTTCGCTTCATTGACTGTATCCATGAATGTCTGGTCTTTCACCTTCTTGATAGCCATTTGTGCGGCATTCTGCTGAGACTCTTTTTTGGAATAGCCCGTACCGGTTCCGGCAGGAAGCCCTTCGATACGAACCTCTGTCTGGAAAACGGGATTACTGTCATGGTCGAGGAACTGCTCGATCAACTCAAAGGAAACCTCCATCTTGTTCTTCTGGCTCCATTCGATAAGCTTGGACTTGAAGTTAACTTCTTTGCGGGATATTTTGTCCAGATCAATATAACGGTTGATGATTCGCTGCTCCATAAACTGCTTGCAACGTTCATACCCCTGATCCAGATAAATGGCTCCGATAAATGCTTCGAAAGCATTCCCGTACATATAACTGTTGTGGGAAGAGGAGCGGGTAGAATATTTGATAAGTTTGTCCAGACCGATCTCCACGGCTAACTTGTTCAAAGTCTCCCGTTGTACGATCTTGGAACGTGTGTTTGTCAGGAAACCTTCCCGTTTCCCTTCGAAACGTTTATAGACAATATCTCCTACGATGGCGTCGAGGATGGCGTCACCCAAAAACTCCAGCCGTTCGTTGTTCAGCGGACGTCCCTTCTCGGAGCGGACGGCAGATGACTTGTGCAGGAGCGCTTGTTCGTAAATCTGGATATTGTGCGGATAAAATCCGAGTATCCGGTAAAAACAAAGATAAGACTCTCTGTCTTTGCGGAACAGGAGTCTTATCTTATCTATTTGGTTACGTAACACGATTTTACTCAGCGTATTTCTTGAAGATAACGCACGCATTGTGACCACCGAATCCAAATGTATTGGACAGGGCAACATTAACCTCACGTTTCTGAGCTTTGTTGAACGTGAAATTAAGGTCGTAGTCAATGTTCTCGTCGTTGTCACCTTCTTCGTGGTTGATAGTCGGAGGAACAATGCCGTTCTTGATGGCAAGGATGCTTGCGATAGATTCTACCGCACCGGCAGCTCCCAGCAAGTGACCAGTCATTGATTTTGTAGAACTGATGTTCAGTTCGTATGCGTGATCACCGAATACTTCCTTAATTGCTTTCGCTTCAGAAATATCACCTACCGGAGTAGATGTTCCGTGAACGTTGATGTAATCTACTTCTTTCGGATCCATTTCTGCATCTTCCAGAGCGTTCAGCATTACCAGTTTGGCACCAAGACCTTCCGGATGGGAAGCTGTCAGGTGATGAGCATCTGCAGACATACCTACACCGGCAACTTCTGCATAGATTTTCGCACCACGGGCCTTAGCGTGTTCCAGTTCTTCCAAAATCAGGCAACCGCCACCTTCGCCCATGATGAAGCCGTCACGGCTTGCGCTGAATGGACGTGAAGCCTTGCTAGGCTCATCGTTGCGTGTTGACAGAGCATGCATAGCGTTGAAACCGCCTACGCCTGCAGGGAAGATGGCTGCTTCCGAACCACCGGATACGATTACGTTTGCTTTACCCAGACGAATCAGGTTGAAGGCATCCGCAATGGCATTGGTAGAAGTAGCACATGCTGAACAAGTCGCGTAGTTAGGACCATGGAAGCCATACATGATAGAAATCTGTCCGGCAGCAATATCCGAGATCATCTTCGGGATGAAGAACGGATTGAACTTGGGACCTATTTCCTTGTGAGTGTAGTAGTTGCCTACTTCTTCCTCGAATGTATGTATACCACCGATACCGGCGCCAAAAATAACACCGATTCTGTTCAAATCTTCTTTTTCGACGTCAAGACCGGAGTCCGATACCGCTTCTTTGGCAACAGCGACAGCATACTGAGCGTATAAGTCCATCTTTCTTGCCTCTTTACGGTCGATATATTTAGTTACATCGAAGTTTTTCACTTCGCATGCAAACTGGGTCTTGAATTGCGACGCATCAAAATGAGTAATAGGCCCTGCTCCACTAACCCCGTTCACTAGATTTTCCCAGAATTCGGGTACATCATTGCCAACAGGAGTAATGGCGCCAAGGCCTGTTACTACCACTCTTTTTAATTC
>OWIO01001405.1_pt1 | contig 18516 bp, 11 predicted proteins | sample 1733011 | NCBI WGS metagenome assembly OWIO01 (sample SAMN05065779, study PRJEB22554) | human gut metagenome | biome: ENVO:2100002; feature: ENVO:00000062; material: ENVO:00002003 | host: Homo sapiens | place: USA | reverse complement strand
TCTACACAAGGAGTATCGTCGGCAGCGTCAGATGTGTATAAGAGACAGCTCTACGACACCCTATATAAATAAAGAGACCAACCCTTTTGGGTCAGCCTCGTCGGCCTTGATGGGTGCCGCATTGACCGCTTTCGCAATCTTGACAGCGGTCATGCAGCAGGCTTCCGGGCTGAATCTGGTGGATTTCGCGACGGGTGTGATGTGTTTCTCATATGCTGGAATGCTTGGTGTGTTCATCACGGCCCTGTACACGAAGAGAGGCAATGAAAAGAGTGTGATCGCTGCTTTGATTGTTGGTCTGCTGGTGGTTCTGTTGATGCAGCCTTACATAATGAATCCTCTGACGACAGCCTTGTTTGGTCATAAGGTGGTGATAGCCTGGCCATGGTGGGCTCCGATCGGAGGCCTGGTAAGTACAGTGGTTTGTATGCTTGGAAAAACAAAAGATAAATGAGAAGAATTGTGTTAACCTCTCCGGGCGTGCTGGATTTTCAGATAGTCCCGGACATTGATGAGAAACAACTTGGTGACCATCAGTTGCTTCTGAACATAAAAAGAATAGGCATCTGTGGCTCGGAGATTCACTCTTATCATGGACAACATCCTGCTACGCTGTATCCTGTGGTACAAGGTCATGAGTATTCAGCCATTGTCGTGGCCGTAGGAAAGGACGTGTCTGTCGCCAAAGTCGGAGATGCTGTGACATGCCGTCCTCAACTTGTCTGCGGTAAGTGCGCCCCTTGCAGAAGAGGTCAGTATAATGTTTGTGAGAATCTTCGTGTTCAGGCATTTCAGGCAGATGGCGCAGCCCAGGATCTGTTTGTGGTGGATGAGGATAGGGTTGTCAGGCTACCTGAAGGAATGTCTTTGGATTATGGTGCCATGATTGAGCCGGCGGCGGTAGGTGCCCATGCCACATCGAGGACTGATGTCCGGGGCAAGAATGTAGTTGTCTCGGGAGCGGGTACCATCGGCAATCTCGTCGCCCAGTTCGCCGTGGCAAGAGGAGCAAGGAAAGTATTGATCACCGACATCAGTGACAGGAGGCTGGAGATAGCCAGGGAATGCGGTTTGATCCATACGGCGAATGTGGCACGCATGACTCTGAAGGATGCTTGTCAGGAAACATTTGGTGAAGAGGGTTTTCAGGTTGGCTTTGAGGTTGCTGGAGTGGAGTCTTCTGTCAGGTCTCTGATGGAGTGCATCGAGAAAGGAAGTGACATTGTTGTTGTGGCCGTGTTCGCGAAGGACCCCGCCTTGAGCATGTACTATCTGGGCGAACACGAACTCAGGTTGACAGGCACAATGATGTACAGGCACGAAGACTATGAGAAAGCGGTGGAATGTGTCTCCGACAGCACCATTGACTTGGCGCCTTTGGTGACAAACAGATTCTCATTCCAGAATTATGACAATGCGTATAAATATATCGATTCCAATCGGGAGTCCACGATGAAAGTTATCATAGATCTTGAGGCCAGACCGTCAGTGGTCGGAATAGGGGAGTTGGTCTGGGATATTCTTCCGGGAGGACCACGGTTTGGCGGAGCTCCTGTCAATTTCGCTTATTTCGCGCACAAAAATGGTGCGGATGCCCACATAATCTCAGCTGTGGGGAAAGATGAGCCGGGCGATAGGGCGATAAAGATTATGACTGACAATGGACTTGATGCGGATCAAGTCCAGGCACTTGAAGGACGGAGAACCGGAAAGGTGAACGTGACGGTTGACGATGACGGCCAACCTGAATATGACATAGAACGAGATTCCGCATGGGATAGTATCACAGTGACGGACGGAATGCTGGATCTCGTCTCCAAGGCTGACTGCGTTTGTTGGGGGCTGTTGGCCCAAAGGTCTGAAATTTCCAGGGCTTCAATCCTCAAGGTGCTTGACGCTTCACAACCATCTTGCGTGAAGGTGTTTGACATTAACATCCGGCAGAACTATTATTCAAAGGAACTGATAGACGAGTCTTTGAGGAGGGCTGACATATTCAAATTGAATGAAGAGGAGTTTGAACTTCTTGCTGGTTTGTACGGAGTCAGCACGGATTCTCTGATTCAGGAACTGTTCGCGACATATTCAATCTCGTTGGTTGTCTTGACTTTCGGCGCTTCCTGCAGCCGGATCTATGACAGAACCGGATTGGTGTCCGAAGTGGCCACGCCAAAAGTTAAGGTCATTGACACTGTCGGTGCTGGTGATTCATTCACGGCGACATTCGTTACGGATCTCCTGAAAGGGAAGACCATCAAGTCTGCCCACAAACATTCAGTGGAGGTCTCTGCTCGTGTTTGTGAGAGAAAAGGTGCTATTAACATTGATTGATCACGATATGGATTTCAGTAAACTGTTTTTGATTCCGGCTCTTGTCGTTTCGTCATGCTCGTTGCATGTTTCAAGCCCGTACCTTGACGGACGGCTTTCGGAAGAGCGAAGGGTGGAAGATGCCTTGCAAAGGATGACACTTGAGGAGAAGGTCGGCGTGCTTCATGCCCAGTCCAGGTTTTCCTCCAGGGGAGTGCCAAGGCTCGGTATCCCGGAATTGTGGTGTAGCGACGGCCCTCACGGAATCAGGGCGGAAGTGCTGTGGGATAGTTGGAAACAAGCTGGATGGACCAACGATTCCTGCACGGCGTATCCGGCGCTCACCGCTTTGGCCGCGACATGGAATCCGCGGCTGTCGCATCTGTATGGCGTTTCAATCGGAGAAGAAGCCCGGTATAGAAAGAAAAATGTTCTGTTGGGACCAGGGTGCAACATCTACAGAACACCGCTTTGCGGGAGAAATTTTGAATATATGGGTGAGGACCCTTGTCTGGCGTCCAAAATGGTCGTACCTTACATCAAAGGTGTCCAGGAGCAGGGCGTTGCTGCCTGTGTCAAGCATTACGCGCTTAATAATCAGGAACTTCACAGACACACCACGAATGTCATCGTAAGTGAGAGGGCACTGAATGAAATCTATCTTCCGGCCTTCAAGGCGGCGGTGGTCGAGGGAGGTGTCTGGGCGGTGATGGGCTCTTACAACCTTTATAAGGACCAGCATTGCTGTCATAATGAATATCTTACTAAAATTCTGAAAGAGGATTGGAAGTTCGATGGTGTCCTGATAAGCGATTGGGGTGGAACTCATGATGGGACTCAGGCCGTCAATAATGGATTGGATCTGGAGTTCGGCACGACGACAGACGGTCTAGGTACAGCTGTGGACAATGCGTATGATTCCTTTTATCTGTCTCAGCCTTACCTTGCAAAGCTTAAATCAGGAAAAGAATCCGTTGAAGTCCTGGATGAAAAGGTGAGAAGAGTCCTGCGTCTTCAGATGCGGACAAATCTGGCTCCAAATCAGTCCCAGGGTCGTTTCGTTTGCCCGGAGCATTCTGCCGCAGCAAGGAAAATAGGTGACGAAAGTATTGTCCTTTTGAAGAATGAGGACAATATTCTTCCTTTGAAGGCCGACAAGATACTCGTGCTTGGCGAGAACGCGACGCGGATTATGACCACAAAGGGTGGCAGCTCCGCTCTGAAGACAAAATATGAAGTGACACCTCTTGATGGGCTGCGGACCGCCATGGAGAACGCTGAGATCACTTATGTCCAAGGTTATTCGAGCACAGAGGACCTTGATTTCGGAGAGGCTGTCGCCGCGGCTGAGTCGAGCGATGTGGTGCTTTTCTTCGGAGGGTTGAACAAGAACCGCAAGCAGGATGCTGAAAGTGATGACCGTGTCTCTTATGAATTGCCATACAGGCAGAGCGAACTGATTGCTGCTTTGGCTGAAGTGAATAAGAATATAGTTGTGGTCAACATCAGCGGAAATGCTGTAGCGATGCCTTGGGCAATGGATGTGAAAGGAATAATCCAAAGCTGGTACCTTGGAAGTGAATCGGGCAATTGCATTGCAGATGTCCTCACAGGCAAGGTTTGTCCTGGGGGAAAACTTCCTTACACAATCCCGGTAGCGTTGGAAGACGGACCCGTCAGAACTGAAGCCCAATATCCTGGCATTCCTCGTTCTGAGGAGCCTGACAAGAAAACGGTTTGGGACGAGGAATATTCGGAAGACATTTTTGTCGGCTATAGATGGTATGAGAAGCAAAGCATCAAGCCGCTCTTTGCCTTCGGTTACGGATTGAGTTACACATCGTTCGAGATATCAGACATAAAGGCGAGTGATAAGAGAGTCGAATGCATTGTGCGGAATGTCGGACCTGTATCTGGCTCGGAGGTGGTGCAAGTCTATGTCTCCATGCCAGGAAAAGACAGACCGCTGAAAGAATTGAAGGCCTTCGAGAAAGTGTTCCTTGAAAGCGGCGAGAAGAAAAAAGTCGTGATTAAACTTAAACCTGAGGATTTCATGCAGTATGATGACTCTTGGATTCTTGAGAAAGGGGAATATACCATTCATGTCGGAACATCGTCAGACAGGATAATGGAATCAATTAGTCTCTCGTTGAAATAAATCTAATTATGTATGTGTAAAAAAAACATTCTTTTTGCGTTTTTCGCTCTTTTAGCGTTATGTGCTTGCAGGGAGGAGCAGGCTAATGACACATTGGTCTCCGGGGCCATAAAGATCAGTGTCGATGACATTTTGTCTTCGTCTGCTAAAGTAGTGGTTTCCTCGCATCAGGAAAAGGTCGTTTCCTGCCTGATTTCCACACCGATGAAGTTTGAAGGAACGCAGCCATACCTGACGATGGACGCAGTCTCGAAATATAACTTCATCAAGTCCAATGGCTCCTCTTTCCCGATGGAGGCGGTCCAATTCCGGAAGCTGGATGTTGACAGCGATTATTATGTGGGTGCAATGGGTGTGGATAAAGATGGAAACGTTATCACCGCTCCGAATTTTGTCTCTTTTCACACAGGTAAGGTCTCCATGTCATTGAACGCCTCCTTTGACGGGAAGACGGAAGATGGAAGGATGGCTTTCTCGGCTGTTCTGTCTCCGGACCTGTCCACTGAGAGGTATTCCTATGTTTTTGATTCAAAGTATGTTGATTTGACAAGGGAACAGTTGCTCGAAGTGATTTCCAAAGGAGGAACAGATGTCCATGACGGGCAAGGTCGCAAAGAGGTGTCCATTGTGAGCGATAGCAAGAAGGTGATGCTTGCCGCCATGCCATATGATATGGATGGTAATGAAGGCGAACTTGTCAGCATGGTTGTGGCCGGTGAGATGACTCTTGTGAGCGTGGACCTGAATGGCACCGTTATTCTTTCCTCTCTTCCTGACAATGAAAACATCTATTCAGGTACTGTGGTGATTCCTGCCGGAGAACAAGAGTTTACAGTCACGATCAATGGAGTTCAGTATGGTGCTACCCCTTACTCTGGTGTCGCCGGTGTGGGAACATGCACCAACAGAGAGTTCATTGCCTACCCTGCAGTCGGACTGAACGCTTCCCAAGATGGAACTAGACCATTGACGTACACTGTTTCCAAGTCTGTCGGGCGGATGTCTGCAATCGGGGATGGAGGAAAGAAATTCTGGACAAACACCTCTTCTCTTTCGGAAATGGAAGTAAGGATAGATTTGAGTGAGGAGGATGGAATCCCACGCTATTATTTCAGGGAAAAAGATGCTGAGAATGTCGTGTTCAATGAATCGTTCGATTTGTTCGCCTACTCTGGCGACTACATGAAACCGGCTAACGGCTGTGCTGTGGAAGCGACCCCTGACAAAGTGGACGGAACTGAACCTGGAACGATGCAGGCTTGGAATATGACCAATGCCCAAGGCGCCAATAAAAACGAGGTCGGCTACCAGAAGACGTGGTTTGACTGGCCTGAAAAGGTCAATGGAAAGGTTCTTGCGAACGAAAAGTACATCCTGAACAGGGATATGAGTGATTGGACTCTGCTCAATTGTGGTGAAAAGGTAGGTGCTCTTCAATTGTCCGTGTCAACTGCCGGGGCTTTCGGTGTGGCCACAACCCCGATGCTGTCAAAACTTACATCAGCAACAGATGTGACTCTTGAGATGGATTTGGCGAGATTCTCATCTTCGTCAAAGAATAAAATCGCCGTCAGGATTATAGGTGAAGGTGTGTTCACTTCCGGGAAAGTGACAGTGGACGGAAATGCTGCAGTGGATTTGACTTCAGAGGTCTCTTCAAAGAAGGAATATCTTGTCAGCAGTGCAAACAACATCTGTCCTCCTTCCAAATCGAACTCGGCGGTTGACAAACCGGTGTCTCATTTCCGTTTTGAGATTCATGGTGCGACACCTCAGACACGGATTTCCGTTGACACTACTCCTGACGCCAAACCGGACGGCAGCAACGCCAATGCTTCACGCTGCTATTTGTTTAATCTTAAAGTGACAAGATAGAATGAAAAGGACGCTTATTATTATTTTGGCTTTATGCCTTGGGACGGTTCTGCTCGCGCAGAACCGGATTACCGGCACAGTGGTCGATGCGGACAGTTATCCTGTCATCGGCGCGGGAGTGATGATCAAGGGCACTTCCAAAGGAGCGGTTACAGACGGAGACGGCAAGTTCTCTCTTGAGGCCGTCAAAGGAGATGTTGTCACCGTTTCCAGTCTCGGCTATGTGTCCTATTCTTTCACCGTGAGTGACAAAACTGTGTATGATGTTGTGATTCAAGTCGATTCTGAATTCCTTGACGAAGTTGTCGTGGTCGGCTATGACACACAGAAAAAGGTTAATCTGACAGGAAGCGTGTCTTCTGTGCCAAGCGAGCGTATCTCCGAGCGTGCGACCGCCAGCGTCACCTCGGCTTTGCAAGGACTTGCGGCGGGCGTCACCGTGACCAGCCAGTCCGGCAACCCGGGTGCGTCCAATTCGAGTATAAGAATCAGAGGCATCGGTACTTTCGGTGGCTCGAACTCTTCTCCGCTGATTCTTATTGATGGGGTCCAAGGCGACATTGATGATGTTGACCCTTCCCAGATTGACAAGATGTCAATTCTGAAAGATGCAGCGTCTTCTTCCATTTATGGCTCCCGTGCTGCCAACGGAGTTGTTCTGATCACGACAAAGCGGGCTCAAAAGGATAAATTCTCTTTGACCTATAGGGGCTATGCCGGTTGGTCTTCACCCACTGATATTCCAAGCCTTGTGGATGCTGTGGACTACATGAAACTCAGCAGGGAAGCGTCTCTTAACGATGGAGATGCGTCCATCTATTCGGAGGAATTCATCGCCAGCTATCTTGAAAATCACAGATATGACCCTGACAGTTATCCTATCACGAAGTGGCAGGATAAAATCCTGAACGGTTCAGGATTCTCGCAGAACCACACTTTGGCGTTCAATGCGGCCACTGGTAAAATGCGGAACAGCGCTTCCTTTGGTTATCTCGATCAGGATGGAATCATCAAGCGTCAGGACTATAAGCGTTTCAATTTCCGTGACAACATGACGATAAATGTGTTTGATAATTTGTCCATCAATTTTGACGCCGCTGTGAATTACGGACATAGAAACGCGGTGCCGCTCGCGGCGACCCTGTTCAATATGATGAATACCAGAGATCCTCTGATTCTTACCCAATGGTCTAACGGGGATTATGCTCCTATGACAGGCGGCTCTGTTAACATTTTGCCTGTGACAGATGGTCAGGGAGGTGAGAAAAAGGTTGACAGATTTCGCCTTAATGGCTCCGCTTCCGTGAATTGGACTCCGTTTGAATGGCTGACTCTGGAGGGAAAAATCGCTCCGCGCCTCAATGTGTCCCACACGCACCAGTTTGATGATGTCATAAGTTATTCATCTGACGCCTATGGAACGAAATCCCCGGTGACAAGCCGATTATATAACGAATTGTCTGAGGCTCAGACTCAGAATTTCTACATGACTTATCAGGCCACGGCTGTATTCCATAAGAATCTTGCGTCCGCACACGATGTTAAGATGCTCTTGGGTGTGTCACGCGAAACTATGGACCAGAAGTATTACTTCGCATCGAGGCAAAGTCTTCCTTATCCGGATTATCCTGTCCTCAGGGTCGGCGCAGAGGATGAAACGATGAGTAATGACGGCACACGTTCGCAATGGGCTTTGCAATCATATTTCGGAAGGGTTAACTACAACTTCAAGGAACGCTATCTATTTGAGGCCAATGTCCGTTTCGATGGCTCGTCCCGTTTCGCCACGGGACATCAGTGGGGTGTTTTCCCATCGTTTTCCGGAGCGTGGAGAATGTCAGAGGAGCCTTGGATGAACAAAGTGAAGCACATTCTGACAGAAATGAAGATCAGGGCGTCCTACGGAACCCTCGGCAATCAGAACATTTCCTCTTCCAACTATCCTTTCGCCGAGTTGCTCAACATGGACATCTATTCTGTCAATGACGTGCTTGTTCCGGCGGCCTACAGGAGTTCACTGGCAAACGAGGGAATAACATGGGAGACATCGGAAATGACCGACATCGGGGTTGACCTGTCGTTATGGAATAAGTTTACCGTCACTGCTGACTGGTATTTGAAAAACACCCATGGAATCCTCATGACTTTGAATATTCCTTTGTCGACCGGACTTGGCGCTCCGTACAGGAATGCCGGCGAGGTAAGGAACGTGGGATGGGAGATTGCCGCCGGGTATCACGACAATTGGGGTGATTTCCGTTTCGGATTCGACGCCAATGTCTCCGACGTTGTGAACACCATCACTGAAATGGACGGCCAGTATGAAAGCAAGTCGGGAGGAATAATCCGGAATCAGGAAGGCTCGTCAATCAACTCCATTTACGGTTTGAAGTGTCTGGGAATGGCGAGAAACCAGGACCAGGCTGATTGGATCAACATGAATCTGCGGCAGTACGGAAGCGACATCAAGCCAGGAGACCTTATCTATGCCGACACAAACGGGGATGGTGTCGTTACCGACGCAGACATGACGGTCATCGGCAGCGCTATTCCAAGATTTACTTATGGAATGACTTTGAATCTTGGGTGGAAGGGTTTGAATGTAAGCGCTTTCTTCCAAGGCGTAGGGAAGGCTGACGCGTACCTGAGCTCTTATTATGTCCAGCCTTGCATCAATGGAGGTACGTTCAGAACGGAGCATCTGGACAGATGGACGCCTGACACTCCAGACGGGAAGTATCCAAGGATGACCTACAAGAGCGAGCAAAACCGTAAGCAGTCGTCATTCTGGATGCGTGACGCGTCCTATCTTCGCCTTAAGAACCTCAATGTAAGCTACACCTTCCCTTCAAAATGGTTCAGACATATCTCTGGTCTCACTGTCTTCGGATGTGCGGAAAACCTTTTCACTGTCACGGATTTCTATCAAGGCTATGACCCTGAGGTGTGCTACGATTCAAATGGCTCAAATGGAGTCTCCATGGGAGCCGTGGCGGACAACTATCCACAAGTGAAGACTTATACATTCGGACTTGAATTAAAATTCTAATGAATATGAAAGCAAACATTATAATGATGTTATTGGTAGTGTTGGCTCTGGCTTCATGCGATTTGGACAGAAGCCCACTCAATGGTCCTTCCACTGTCGGATTTCCTTCCACGCAGGAAGAAGCCCTTGCCGGCACCTACTCTGCCTATAAGGCTGTAGCCCAGAACTACGGGCATCTTACTGCAGGATGGTGGAGAACCATTGACTGCATCACAGACATCGGCACTGGAAGGATTTCTTCTAAAGCGGTCAGGCAGCTTACCACATCCACCATCTCTACTGAAAACAGTTGGATAGTGCAATTCTACAAGAAATCTTATGTGGCTATCGGCAGGGCGAATTATGTGCTTGACGGAATTGACAATCTTAAAGGTATAGTGTCGGATGAGTCACTGTCCTCCATGAAGGCTGAGTTGCTGTGCATTCGCTCGTTTTGTTATGATCAACTTATCCAGTACTATGGCGGCGTCCCTTATATCGACCATGCCTTGAGTCTTGATGACATGTACTATCCAAGGATGGACAAGATGGAGATTGTCAGACGGATTCTTGACGATCTGGATGACTCTTTGCTTGACGCGCTTCCTCAGCGATGGCCGGCGGCTGAAGGCACGGCGAGATTCAGCCGGGCCGCGGCGTATATGCTCAAGGCAAGAATCTATCTGAATTATGCCACGGAAGAGAATGGCTACATGCAGAAAGCTGTTGAATATTCAGACAAGGCAATTGAAATCGCTGAGAGAAACGGTCACAAATTGTCGGAATATGATTTGACATATTACTCCGATCACACGTCTGGAGAGCCGAATTGCCGGTTGTTCTCCTATTCCGGAGAGCAGGATGATGAATGGCTTTGGTCATTGCAGTATAATTCATTGAGCACAGACCTTGTCACAATCAATGTCTATTATTGTGCTCCACGAACATTGAATGGAGCGTCATGGATGGGACCTTCTCAGTCTTTCATAGACGCTATCCAATGCACGGACGGAAAATTCATCACCGAATCAAGCCTTTATGATTGGAAGGATCCTTGGAAAAACCGTGATCCCCGGCTTGATTTGTTCTGTGTGAGAGACAATTCCAGAACTATGGGCGTGGAATATTCTCTTGACGTGACAAAGGAAACCGTCAAGGACTATCACACCGGATCCGCCATCGCCAATTCCAATGTTGTGGGCAACAAGAGCGAGTATGGTCCGAACGGAGCCCAGGGGCCCGGTGGATACCTTTGGAGAAAAGGCTACGACGATGCCTTCTATGGGGCCATCACGGGAGGAAGCCGTGAGCAGACAATGGATGCGATCAACAATGGGGTCTTCCGTATGGCGGAACTATACCTGATTGCGGCGGAAGCGAGAATCGAGGCGGGTATGGAACTGGACAAGGCCGCGGGATACATCAATAAGGTCCGTGCCAGAGTCAACATGCCTGATGTCGAGGGAACTGACCAGGCTTCCCTTAGAAAAGCCCTACGCTATGAAAGAATGGTCGAACTATGCAACGAAGGCCTGAGATGGTATGATCTGCGAAGATGGGGGATAGCTGAAAAGGCCATGAACCGTGAGATCATGGCGCCTGGACAGTCCACAGCCGCTTCTCCTAGGAATTTCATCTCCAATGCCAGACCGACGATTGATGAAGACTGCATCGTGACCTATTCAGGAGATACTTGGAATGGGGAAAAGAGCAATCTGCGCAAATTCAACACTTATGTCTATAAAGTAGGAAAGGATGAACTTTGGCCGATTCCAAAATCCGAATTGGATGCGAACAAGGCTATGGGTACATCGGCTCAGAATCCTGGATATTAATTGAATATGATTATGAAACGCTTGATATTTCTTTCTGTGGCGGTGATCCTGCTATCATGCCAGAAAAATGAAACCATCAATTTCAATGGAATTACCGATCCTGTGTACGGGACTGTCACATGGTCAGACGGCTCTCCCGCATCAGAAATCCAGATAAGTGACGGATTCACGATCACGTACACTGACTCCAATGGAGAGTATTCGATAGAGAACCGGAATGTCTATGCCCAATGGGTCTATTATTCCGTACCGGCTGACGCTAAGCTTGAGATAGGACAAAATGGGCTGCCTTGTTTCTACAAGGCATTGGCGCGGGATAACCGCCGGTATGACTTTACGCTTACCAAAGCCCCTGTGGAAAACAGGTTCCGATTGCTTGCGATAGGCGATCCTCAAGTCCGCGAGTCAAACAACGGAATCCACCGTTTTACAAACGAGACGGCTCCGGACATCAGGGATTACGTGGCCTCCAAGAAAGATGACATGCCTACCTATGCCGTAGCTTTGGGCGATTTGGTTCACAATGAATGGAACCTTTATCCCCGTGTGATAGAGATGCTTTCCGTGAAGAGTCTGTCTGTCCCTTGTTTTCAGGTGATCGGCAACCACGACCATGAATTTCTCTCATCCGATCCCATTCCTGACATAAGGGGACAAAGAAAATACGAAGCCGCAATGGGGCCTGTCAATTATTCTTTCGACAGGGGACAGGTTCATTTCGTTGTGCTTGACAACATTGACCACAAAGGCAAGAGTGAAACTTCCTGCAGCGAAGAAATCTGTGAAAGGGTGATGGCATGGGTAAGGACGGATCTGGAAAGGGTCCCTAAGGAAAAGTCAGTGGTCGCCCTTATGCACGCCCAGTTGAGTCCTGCTCAGGCTGAAGAATTCTTTAATCTTCTTTCCACATTTGCGGATGCACGTCTTGTGTGCGGACACCTTCATTACTTGAACAACGTGATAGAAGAAGTCAATGGCAAGACAATCCACAATGATGACGTGTGTACGGCCAATGGTGTGGATTGGTGCGCGCAGGTGGCTGGCGGAGGCGAGCCTATGGGATATGCTTCCTATGAGTTTGAAGGCGGATCTGTCAAAAACCAAGTCTACAAGGCCACTGGACTGCCTGAAGGGTATCAGATACGTCTCTACCGACCGTCGGATTTCCCCGCGTTCAAATATGCTGTCCAGAATGACCCCGCCAGAAAGTATGAGTTTGGAGTTTCAGGTGACGACAAGATCGTCGCCAACATTTGGAACGCCACAAGCGAATGGTCTTTCGAGGTGTATGAGGATGGCGTGAAAACTGCTGATAAACTTGAGAACATGCCTATGCATGACGCTTGGTCATGCTGGTACTTCTACATGGTCTTGAAGAGGAACACTTACAGTTATTCACGCAAGTCCACACACATGTACTATCATACCCTTGTCAATCCCCAAGCTAAAGAGGTCAGGGTAGTGGCAAAGGATCCGTATGGGAACACCTTTGAACAGAATGTTTTCACTACCAGAAATGAAAATGATTACCCGGCAATCAGATAGACTATCGCGATGAAATCAACAAGAAATGGTGCTGATTGCGGAACAGTATGAATACACATGGACAAACTATTAATACCAAAAACGTTATGCAAAACGAAACAATCAAGGAAAACTACATTTCTCCATCTCTCGACATCATCGAGATTGACTTGAAGAGTACAATACTTGTAGATAGCGGTTATGAATGCAAAAGTGCTTTTGACAGTGCTGAGGAACGTGATTATGAATGGTAGGAGGATTACTTTATGAAGAAGACTGCACTTATAATGGCCGCGATGCTTTTCGCCGCCGTTTCCTGTACAAAGGAACAGATTCACGAAGAGAAATCAGACAAACCTGAAATTGAGGCACCCGGTGAGTCTGAGGGAACTATCCCGATGGAATTTACAGCTGTTTCAGATTTGACCAAGACGTCAATCGGTGAACTTGATGGAGGCAAGAGGGAGATTTCCTGGGTCAAGGATGACGAGATAAAGATCATTTACAACAACAAAAGCACTACCGCGAAGGCTGAGACAACGGGAGCCTCCACCATATTCAAGGCCAATGTTGACAAGGCTCCGGCTTACTATGCTGTCTATCCTTCTTCTGCCGCCACGGTCGCGGAGGACGGGTCTTGGAAAGTGGCGATTCCAGCCAAGCAGGATGTCCGCGGTGGATTCGGATCCGCCCACTATGCAGCGGCCGTGGCAAAGGACGGCAAGCTTGCGTTCAGGAATCTCTGTGGTTGGTTGAGGTTCACAATCGCAGATCAGAGGATCAAGAGCGTGCTTATCCGAGGAAATGGAGAGCAGTTTCTGGCGGGAAATCTTGCTGTCACCTTCGATGAGGAGGGCAACATCGCTTCAAAAACTGTTTCCAATGGCAACAGCCGGATCATAGTGAATGTCAACGGTGCCGGAGAGTACTATGTAGCTGTCCTTCCTGACGTGAACCTTGAGAATGGTGTGGGATTCAGATTCTACACTTCCAATGAAATTGTCAGCGAAAATGCCATTGAGACCGGTGTCTTCAGCTCAAAGGCTCTTTCTGTCGAACAAGGGACGATAGTCAACCTTGGTGTTCTGGACAGCAGGATTGTTACTGACTGGTGGATCTCTCCGGCAGGAACGGGAGATGGAAAATCCGCTGACTCTCCGGCAGCTGGAGTTGAGTTCCTCCGTGCCAAACTCGCCCAGGATGTCACTTCTGACAAGACAAGGAATGGCCTGGCAAAAGGCTACGGCTGCATGGGAATCACAATCCATGCCGCAGCCGGGGAATATGACTTCGCGGGTCAGGAGATCAATATCACATGGCCCGGACACACATCTTCTGTCGGCACCACAATTCTGGGTGCTGAAGGAACGGTTTTCAAGAATACGGGTTCATCAAGATTTTTCAAAATAGGGAAAAGCGTGGATCTGAAGTTTGAGAACATCACCTTTGACGGAGGAAATGCCGGTACAGAGAACGGTGGTGCCATTTGGCAAAACGACGCCACTGCCATTCTTGCATTCAAGAACTGCGCTTTCAATAACAACAAAGCCACCAACGGCGGTGCTGTTTACATGGCCGGGAGTAATATGACCGCAGAAAACACGTCCTTTTCCGGTAACACCGCCACAACTGCCGCCGGTGCTGTCGGAATAGCCGGCACGGCTGAACTTGTCTCATTTACGGATTGTGACTTCACATCCAACACCGCCGGTAAACACGGTGGTGCCCTCCAGAACTGCGGAGGCGAGAAAACCCGGCTCACGGTCACCAGAGGTACCTTCTCGAGCAACAAGACAACTGACGGTTCTGGCGGAGGTGGCGGCGCCATAACATTCAGAGGCGATAAACCATCAATAACAATAATTGACGGAGTTGTTTTTTCCGGTAATAGCGCTGGTTGTCAAGGCGGGGCTGTCAGGGTGAACACTGTCAATGACATTTCCATTATGAATAGTGTCATCAGCGGCAACAAAGCTCTTGATGGAGCCGGTCTCTATGTGGGCGGAGCCGCGAGTGTCAAAATTGACAAGACGCAGATCAGCGGCAACCAATCCAAGACCTACGCAGGAGGAATCTATGTAGGTGCGGATGCGGATGTCTTCATGAACTCATGTTCTATTTTTGGCAATTCGAACACGACTACAACCGCAGGAGCAAGATGGGGCGCGGCAATATTCGTGCAGTCAGCGGTTAAAGCTAACATCTGCCTCAACAACAGTTCCATAGCCGATCATACCACAGCAGCGACGGGAAACGATACAAACATTGACATGCAAGGAGGAAATCTTGTCTTTGCCAATTCGACCATGATTGCTTCCACGATGGCGGGGATGCTTCGCATTCACACTACCGCCTTAAGCGGAACGTTCATCAACAGTGTCATTGTCAATAAGGAGGGCAAGTCAATCAATTACAATGGACCGGCAGGGAAACTGACATCTAAATATGTCCTGTCGGGAATTAAACAGAATGCGTATAACCCTACAGCGGACATTGACAAAGCAGGTCTCTCCTATGCGAATTTAGGTTCTCCAGAATTCGATGCCGCCGACCATATCTACAAATGGAACGGAATCATGGAGGTGGAATATCCTTCAGCGCCGACAACAGATGTGGTGAGTGGCCTTATTGAAACAGCGAATAAGTCTTTCTACGATTGGCTTTTGTCGGTTGGGGCATTGGACGTTGACCAGCTGGGCAACTCGCGTGCGGTGAACCGCCAAGGAGCGTATTGCGGTAATTAGGATGATTTCTAACTGATGATTATATAATGATGAAGAAGTTTGTCACTGCACTTTTTGCAGTCCTTTTTGCAGTCCCGCTTTTAGGGCAAGGACGGCTCGCCGGTGTGTGTGCTATGTACGAAACCCCGCGCGAAGAGCGTCTTTACCTGCCTGAAGGCTACGAACCCTGGGTTGTAAGCCATTACGGACGGCATGGGGCGCGGTTCCTGACATCGCAGAATCTGTATGATTCTGTCTATGATGTTTTCTTCCAGGAAGCATCAAAAGACAATCTTACTGAATATGGAGCCGAAGTGTATGACAAACTTCTTTCAATTAAACCTTACATCGACGGCAACGCCGGCGCTCTTACCCGCAAAGGTGAGGAACAGCATAGGCGGATAGCCGCAAGAATGAAGCGTCGTTTCCGTTCTGTTTTCAAGGATGATCCTCAGATAAGCGCCGTGTCAAGCACGACACCTCGTTGTGTCCGCAGCATGGAGGTGTTTTGCGAGGCGTTGAAATCAGGCCCGATAGAAATGCGGTCTGACTCCGCCGATTTGAGAATACTCAACCCTTTCGCTTGCCTTGAACCTTGTGATGCTGTCAACTACACGTCAGAAGCCTCATGGAAGCCATATTTCCGCTCTTACTGTGATGAACTGATCGACACGTCACCATTCGAGGTTAAACTGTTCAAAAACGGATATTCCTCATCAACGATGTCCCTCGGGACATTTGAGGCAAGGCTCTTCAATATCATTCAGAACCTGCCGTGCCTTGATTTCAAGTCTCCATCCTTCAGCGGGCTGTTTTCGGAATCCGAGAAAAACGTCCTATGGGAAAGGGACAACATCAATTGCTACCTCCAATCCGCCTATGGCTTCCCCGGCAATGACAGAAAATACTCTGTATGTTACCCGCTTCTCGAGGACATGATTCTGTCTGCGGACAAAGACTTGAGGAATCAAAGGCCGTCAGTACGTCTCAGATTCGGTCACGACATGACCTTGAACGGACTTCTTACCCTCATGGGCGTTGAAGGGTGGGACACGAGGGCGGAGTCTTATGCCCAAATCAAGAATGTCTTCCAGAATTGGCGTATGCCTATGGCAGGAAACGTCCAGATGGTTCTTTACACAAACGTCTTTGAATATAGCCAGTCCCTTGTGCGTTTTTTTCTGAACGAGAAGGCGATAGCATTGCCGCTTTCCCCTGTCGGAGACAGGCTGTATGAGTGGCGTGAATTTAAGGAACTATATCTCGGGAAGGTCGCCGAAGCTTTCAGGACCATGAACAAGCCGGCCTGCAACTATCTGTTCAAGATAGAGTCCGAGTACAACGGACACGCCATGCAGGCGTTTTCGATAAAGGATGAAGTGGTTTATGTGGCATACGATTCGGGACTGTGCCGTACGTATGACCTGAAGAGTGGAAAGCAAGTGTCCGAGTATCCGCTTGGTTGCGCGACAGGCTCGAACCATTGCGGAAACCTCAATTTCCTGGATTCTTTGCTTTATGTGTCAGGAGATCTGAAGAACAAGGCCTGTTATGTGGAAAGGACTACCCCTTTCGGCTCGAAGCTGGTTCAAACCATACGGTTCAACCTGTCGGGAGACCACGGCGGTTCGCAGGCTGTAATAGATTCCGGAAGGCGGGTAATTGTGTACATGAGACGGGAAAACGCCAAGATAAACCTGAAGGACAATCGTTTTCTGATTTCGGAATTTCCGCTCCCGGATGTGTCGCAGGGAGATGTTACCTATTCGGATGATGATGCGCTGCGTACGTTCTCGTTGGAGAAATATTTCCCGATTTACCAAGGAGCAAGCATATTCGAAGGCAAACTTTTCCAAGCTTTTGGCGGTCCTTCTGATTGGCCGTCATCGGAAGGCACCGGATTTGCCGTGTTTGATCTGAATGACGGACGTCTTCTTGACGTGGTCAGGTTTCCGTTCGACCGGGAACCGCAGTCTGTCCTTAACTATGACGGGAAAATATTCATGAATTTTGAGGGATGCGGTCTATACGAGATAATCAACCACATGTCACGGGACTAAATTGTCGGAGCGTATGTCTGGCCGTCAATGCATTACATACTTGCACAATTGCAGAAGCCCCAGAATCGCCATTACAGCGCTCTGGGGCCTTTATATCTTAAAATCAAAGTGTCAAAGATGGGATTTTAAGTTAAAATCGTTATATTAGCAACGGTAATAGATTTTGACCATGAAAAGAGAGCACATAGTAAATCAGATAAAGGAGACATTGCATAGAGTTGCCCCTACTGCGAAGATTATCCTTTATGGATCAGAAGCAAGAGGTGATGCCAGGAAGGACAGCGACATTGATTTGTTGGTTCTTCTTGATAAAGATAAACCTACTTATGATGAAGAAAATGAGGTCAGATGGCCTTTGTACGAATTGGAGATTAAGACAGGTGTTTCTATAAATCCTTATATAATTTCCAGAAAATCATGGGAAGACAGGCCGTTTAAAACGCCTTTTTATGTAAATGTAGTAAATGAGGGGATTGTATTATGAAAGAGAGTTTTGACCAAGAAAGCAGGGATTCATTGATTGCATATAGAATAGAAAGAGCTTATGGTAGTCTTGAAGAAGCAAAACTCATGACGCAGGGTGGATTCTATAATGCATCTATAAACAGGTTGTATTATGCTTGTTATTATATGGCAGTAGCACTGCTTCTGAAATATAACATTGCTGCACAGACACATAGTGGGGTAAAAACAATGCTTGGAATGCATTTTACTTCGAAAGGTAAACTTTCAATATCATCAAGTAAAATATTTGCAACACTTTTTGAGAAAAGACATAGCAGTGACTATGACGACTTTGTATATTGTGACAAGGAAATGGTTGATGAGCTTTATCCAAAGGCTGAGGCATTCATAGCAGAGGTGAAAGATTTGATTGAAAAATGATTGTGTAAAGCAATCGTGCTGGTATTGTCGGCAAAATGAGGCTGACCCAAAAGGGTTGGTCTCTTTTTTGTTCGTCCAGCACGAACATACTCTAATGGGTGCAAGTTCCTAAACCGCC
>OWIO01001389.1_pt1 | contig 18661 bp, 17 predicted proteins | sample 1733011 | NCBI WGS metagenome assembly OWIO01 (sample SAMN05065779, study PRJEB22554) | human gut metagenome | biome: ENVO:2100002; feature: ENVO:00000062; material: ENVO:00002003 | host: Homo sapiens | place: USA | reverse complement strand
TAACGATTCCTACACGCCCTGCTTCGATCTCGACCAGCATACTCTGAAAGCCGGGGCGGTCGTAGTTCGTGCCGGAATATCCATCGTCCACAAAGAACACCGGGTTCGGAAAGTGATTCTTCTTAGCGTATTCCAGAAGAATAGCCTTCTGAGACGAGATTTGTCAAGGTGTATTTCTCTTACCTTATCCTCCCACAAATTTATATCTATAAAATCGATGAAACAGCTCATACATTCTCCAAAAATAAAATAATCCATAAGACTTCATCCTAATAGGAAAAATGAAATCTGATGGATTTTTTATAGCTATTTTATTTAGCTTATCTTCGAAATCTCTGAGCGGATGTGATAAAGAATCAAAAAGTCTTTACCGGTTCGTTTCAATACGCTGAATATGTTCCCAGCTTTTTCTGTGCCAATAGTTCATAGCTGTCGCTATTATTTTTATTACAATATTGAGCGGATGAAAAAATACTATCTCAAATATAGAAATCAGAAACAAAATCCATCGCTGTTTGCCGTTAATCGGTTCCACTTTATACCGATTAACAGCACTTACAAGAATTGCCTGTATCCATATAACAATCAACGTATATAGGATAGTTGCCTGTATGGTGAATTGAAGATTCAAAATATCCAGTAAATTGGCTGCGATTAAAGTAGCCACCCCAATGATCTCCAAAAACGGTGCAAGAAGTTCATACAAAATGAAAAATGTACCGGATGTGATTCCAGCCCATCCATAATTTTTATTTCCAAGCATATATTTATGAAATTTCATACTTTGCAGCAGCCCGATATGCCAACGCCGCCTTTGATGATAGTAGTCTTTATATGTAAACGGCAGCTGCGTCATGCACTTTGCTTCCGGAGCATATGCGATGTGATATTCTTTTCCCTGTGAAGCACAAAACGCATGGAGACGCATGGTCAGTTCCATGTCCTCTCCAATTGTATTTACTTGGTAGCCACCAACCCGTTTCACTAAATCAGTATCAAACATGGCAAACGCACCGGAGACAATAATATTCGCATTGATATGATCGAACATTATTCTTTGCATATAAAATGTCCGATAATATTCTAATATTTGGAAAACAACCAGTGCTTTCTTCAAAAAAGTAAGTTTTGGATAATTTTTCAAATTTTCACTGCCAACAGCACCTGCACAAACAATGGTTTTGGGATTCATCAAAAAGCAACTCATCATTATGCGGATGGAGCCTCGTTGAACTTTTGTATCAGCGTCCAGCATAACGCAGTATGGGCTATGACAAATATTTAGTCCGCAGTTAAGCGCATCTGATTTTCCACCGTTTTCCTTATGTATAAAAATAAGCGTTTTTTCATCAAATACTTTTCGATATTGACGAAGAATCGGTTTTGCCTTCAATTCAGATTCAGACAAAACAGGTTCTTCTATCAGTCCGAATCTCTTTACTACAAGAGATTCGGTGTTATCATTTGAGCCATCATCTACTACAATAATTTCCAGATTCGGATAATCTTCCTCAAATAAAGCTTCGATTGTTTCTGTTATACAAGCCGCCTCGTTGTATGCGGGAATAATAACGCTAACCGGAATCCGTTTGGCAAATGCGGTGGGAAATAGTTTTCGATTAAGCGTTTTATTTTTCTTATATTTTTCAAGGCGATAAATCGAGATACAGAGACTGATTCCCATTTGGAAAAGATAGATTACTGTATATACAAAAAACAAGACAAATAAAACACGTATCATATAAATCGGCATCATCTTTTTATCCCACCTTACACACAGCCTTTACAGGAATCTCTTCGGAAACGTTGTCTTCGCTTAATCCAATTGCTTTTACCCATGTCTGTTCCAGCTTAGATTGCTTCCTGCATCCATTGACGAACTGGTTAATTTTGTCCGAATGAATTCCCATTTGAAACAGGTATCTCAGAATCAAGCAGCGTGTCTGCACATCCTCTTTTACCAGAGAGTCAATTTTATTTTCCATAAGAGACTGCATATATTTTGACATTTTTTGTTGTTTATGTAATGTATATTGCGGACTGAGTTTTATGTAACATTCACAGATATAAGCGAACAGGAAATCGTCCTGTGCTAGCCTCATAATGAGGGATGCTTCTGCAGGTTCTTTTTTGGAACGAAAAAGGAAAAAATCACAAATTATTTTTTCCTTTTTCTCTGCCTTTTTTTCTCTGTTCCTATCCAAAAGCAATTTAACACATAAACAAAGTAAACTATATCCACACAGAGTATACAATATAACCATATAAAAATTCTGAATCACCATATCAGTCACCTCCAAACGCTTTTTGAAGCATATAGTATGATTCCTTTAACCGTTCATGAAACTGCGGTTTTTTCCAGCCTTTTAATTTATATGTACCGAAATCAGTCACGCTTTCCTGATTGTCATAGTAGGCAGCCGCATAAATCTCCTCGATTTTCAAACCCTTGATATTAAAATCGTTTTTGTGATAATCATCAATTACCATACATTTAGAAGGGTCATAAAAATTCAGAAGCGACCACGGGATTCTAACCTCTACGATATCACCGTTGATGCAGTAATCTGCGTTGGAATCATAATTCTCACTGTTCGGATTAGCGTTCCCATGCTTTAACATCCCAACATTTTCAAGAGGCTTTTCATTCAAAAGGAAGTTATTTACACTGCCACTTGCTCTGGAAGCAACATGAAATGTATCGGTATTATTTTTCAACGGCAGCATCAATTCCTCAGCTTTTTTATAAATATCGGTAACTGCCGCACTTTTGTTTTTGATCGCAATCGAATAAACAGCCAAATCCGAATCGTCATGAACTAATAGCTTACTGCCTTTTTCTGCATTGATTTGAATCAAAAAATCCACCGGGATGGCAAAGTCTAAGTTTTTTGTATAGGTTGTTCCTGCGTTTGGCAGAACATCCAGTGCAAGATTAATAGAATTGCCACTTTTAATATCAGATAACCCTTGCACCATAAAATAAATATATTTTTCATCCGATTTCATACTGAGTTTCGTATCATTATTTTCTAATACAACATCTTCTTTCGACCATTCTGAAATTTTTCCATCCGGATAGTTTTCAGCCTTGCCATCTCCCGGCTCAAATGCAAGCAATCCGTAAAACTGCTCTATACTCTGTGCATTACTCCAGCTTGCTCTGCCATCCGGATTGGACAAACTTTTTTCATTCCATGAACGCTTAAACCATTCGTCCTGCCATGTGAATACCATCCCTCCGGCGCAGCCCGCTTTCTGAATATCCTCATACATCTCCAGCAAGGCAATACCTTGTTCGGTTTCGTTATTTCCACCCTGCGATAAATTTCTCCACACATCTTTATATGCCGGGCTTCTGGAAGCAGGAACTCCGTATTCGGTGATAATAACCGGACAGGAATGATGATCAACAAGCTCCATCAGATATTTCCGATAGGGATTTCGATTACCTTCGTCATCAATATACTCCGTATATTTTCCATACTGAAGGCTGGCAGGAAAGTAGGGATAGACATTATAAGAAGCGAACATCCCACTCTCCACCTTATCGGAAAGTTGTAGATTTTCAAGGTCAATAAAGGCTTCTGTATTTTCTGTAGCTGATGCAACCGATAGTTTGGGGGATACCTCATTTACCAGTGGATCTGTTTCCGGCCAGTTGGCAAAGGAGAGAAGTTTCTGGGTTCCGTAAGTTTCATCTTCATATTTTAAAAGATAATCTCCCCACTGAGAGAAGAAAATCTCGACGGCATTTGCCTCCTGCCTACTGGATATATAGGCTCCTTGATAAGGCGCAATCCCTTCATTAAAACGACATACATAATCTACAAACATTTCGTCCCATTCCACGCCTAAAACATATCCTAATACATAGTCGGAAACATCATTACTATAGTAACACATTTTTCCTGTGTCTGTATCAAACGTTATATTTTCCCCATGTAGTGCATCAACTGTCTTTTTGGTTTCTTGAAAGACTTTGTTTTTCTGCTTCGGATTCAGCAAATTTTCTTCCGAAAACATCAAATCCTCACTAAAATCTACACCTTGAACGAGATAAATTTTATTTTCATGAGTTTCATTATATTGGGCAAAGGCTTTATAAAACCATGGCGATTGTATTTTATAAACCCGGATCGTATTGGCATTCATTTCCCCGATCAGGTTGAACCATCGAGCATAGGTTTCCTCACTGATACCGAATTCATTTGGAAACAATCCCGGATAACCGGTTCCCATATTGACGCCTTTTATCTCAAAATCCGTCCAGCTTCCATCTTGCAGAATTTCTATTTTTTTCTGATTGGTTCTGAATATATTATCTTTTTCACTTTTATTTCCATCAAAACAATGAAATATCAAGCATATACAAATAATACACAAAACAGCTGTCATGACGCTGATTGTAAATCCTTTTTTCATGTTCTTCATCTTCGCTTACCTTACAATCGCTATATATTCTTTAAAATGCTCATCCATCCATTTGCCTCTTTCTATAACGAATGTTTTCATCTTTTCTATATCACCATAATAGAGAGAATAATCTCCATCATACCATTTATCACAATTTCTAATCACTGCGCTGCCTAAGTACATACTGCTTTCGTCTATATATTTAAGCAGATATTCTTCCGATAAAACCGTCTTGCGAAGTTCTTCGTAGCGTTCATTGCACCGTTCAACAAATTCAGCATCGTGGCAAAGGTAGAAGTAATAAAATGTAGATTGCATATCTAATATATACGGAGAAATTTCCATTCCTGTAAAATTATTAAATGCACTGTCAAAATCCCATACTGGTCCCATACAAAATTTGCCGCCGACATTTTTATAAAGATAGGTGGAACGTCTTCCGGCATCATAGTTTTGAAAAAATTCATTGATAATATAATAATCTACAAAGCTGTCCAAATCGGTGCGCTGATTCACCTTTTCCCAATTATCGGAATACTCCGCATCATAAAGTGTTTTTTCAAATTGGAGTATCTCTTTTTGTATATATTGCAATGAGGAATCCGTAATCTTTTCCACATCAGGATATTCCAAATTAGCAGAATACGCATCAACATCATCTGGTTTCAGATGATCGATCCTTGCATCATCAATCCGTTTATTCATCTGCACAACAAAAGAGGTTTCCGTATATTTCGGATCGTAGGGTGTCAAGTCCAATCGTTCCTTCGACACCTTTGGTTTTTCTATCATGGTATACAGCCCCTGATATTCCAACTCACCGTCTGCATTTGTCAGAAACACCTCGCAAAGTCGGCATTGAGGTGCATAATCCATAATTTCAGAAGAAATATTATACATCATGTAGTTGCGAATTTGGGAATAGTCTATATTGCTTCCGTTTAGTACCCAAGTGGTTTCTGCCGGCATACCGAAAAAAGCTGTTTCTTGCGGGATATTTTCATCATCCACCGTTCTAATTGCATATTGTTTTTTGGAAAAATTACGGGAAGAATTTCCACGAACGTTAATCGCCATTCTGCCGGTTTGGGTTGGGGCATCGTCTGAACGGTTTAAGTGATTGTTATTGTCAATCACAGCAAATTCACAGTATAATTCCTGATCGGTAGGCCTATCTGCACCCGGAATCACATTGCCGTCCGCTTTTAAAACAATCAGCGGCAGATGGGAGGTCAGAACACCGTTGTCATCAAAACCGGTGATTTCTTTATTTTCCGCTGGATAACTTTGATGCTGATGAACAACCAAGGTATCTACTTTAGGATAAAGGGGCAGGAGCGCAGCTATCACACATGAAGCAAGCACCACACCAAGCATAATCCACTTTCTTCTCATAACAGAATCGCTCCCTTATACGCTTGCTTTATCTTCCTGTAAAACAAAGTTTGCACACTCAATTTTTTTGCAAGCATACAATTCTTTGAGAAAATCATCTGTTTTGGTCTTTTCAAATTGTTTCAATTCATAGATAAATTCTGCATATTCACCGGTTGTATTTTGAACTGAGATTCGGCTGTTTTTGAAATAGTGGTAGGTAACCGATTTCACATATTCCATTGCATCAACTTCACAGCGAATAATTAAAATATATCTTTTTTCCTCTTTGACAGCTTTTGCAAGAATAAAGAATAAAAAGAGAACCACCGTGCTGGCAATCGCAATCACATACTGTGCAACTCCGCAGCAGATGCCAACCATAATACTCCAAAAGATGAACATGGCATCACGTGGGTCTTTGATAGCTGTACGAAAACGAATGATTGACAACGCACCAACCATACCCAAAGATAAAGCAATATTATTCGTGATAACTGCCATAATCGCTGTAGTGATGATCGCCATAGCAACCAGTGAAAGGTTAAAGTTACTGTTATAGGAAACCTTGCTTGATGTAAAATAGTATGCAATATAGATAGTAGCCCCAATCACAAGTGCCATAAAAAGCTTAATGGCAACATCAAAAAAAGACACAGTACTTCCCGCTAAAAGATTTTCAACAATAAATTCCTTCATTTCTGCTCTCTCCCTATATCATGTATTTATAAAACATTCTTCCGTTAAAATACTTACTGAAGGATGTGGTGGATTTTTTTACTCCGGCTAACGCCTCTTTTATATATCCAAAAAGGAAGTTATTATATTTTACTTCCATAATCGTCTGATCTGACGAAAGAATTGGATAAGTCAGCAGTTTCTCTTGAAACAAATCAAAATTGCTCTCAGTGGCTCGTATATCAGAGTCAAATGTAATCCTCGTATTATTACCGGCAACACAGTAGGACACTCTTTTGTATTGTATAATCACTTTCGGTGCCATCCCCTGAGAAAGTTTTATGTAAAAATACATGGCTAGCGGATCATTACTTTGCAAAAGGACGTTGTAATTTCCGACACATAAATTTTCCAATGTGTTTCGATCGATCAACATACTGTCTTTTGTTTGGAATTCTCCATTCTTCCTTTTGCTTTCCAACTTTATGATACGGTCATTCGTTCCGTAAATCCTTGCCCGAATTTTTTCATGCTCTTGCAAGCCTTCTTCTTTTTCAGCGCAAGCTCGATCAGAAAAGGTATCAAAATAAAGCGATCGGATCTCATAGCCGTCCGCCGAAACACAGTAGGGGTCTTTCGGCATGACTGCGCCAATGCTCTTTTGTGCAAGAACACGTTCCTGACTGTTTAATATAAATTTTTGCTCGGTTCTTTTTACCTGCACGATATTCTTCCTTCCTCATCTCGAATAAATTTCCTGCGGCATAAATTCCAAAATCTCCACCTCAAACATTGCCGGAAATTCAGTATCAGCATCCGGACTTCCGGGCCAGTTTCCTCCCACTGCAAGATTAAAAATGAAATATAAAGGTTCATCCGGAACATTATCCTGAATTGTATAGATTATTTCATCTCCCAGATACCAAACCATTTCTTCCTGCGTCCATTCAAATGTAATACGGTATGTTTCCGGTATTTTATCAACTGGAAAGGTATGTCTAAAAAAATCTCTTGATTTTTCACTTTCCTCCATGTAATGTAGCACTCCATAAAATATGTTGGGTTCATTCCCAATCAGTTCATAAATATCTACTTCCAGATAATCGGAATTGGTATCGGATGGCAACATCCAAATTGCAGGAAACAATCCTACGCCTTTCATAGTATTGATACAAAAAGAAAATCTTCCGTAACGAAAAGCAGATACGGATTCTGCTTTTCCGGAGAGATATACCTCTCCCATTTTATCAGCAGTCATGCGAATATGCGTCTCGTCAATTTGTACCTGTGAAGAAATATATTGCTGAATCTCATTATTGGGTGATTTTAAAGCATCAACGGCAACAAACATCGCATCGTCTTCCGAGGTTTCCACAGCATCTGTAGAAACCTCAGAAAATTCTGTGTTGGACGGCTGTTCCATTTCAACTGTTTCTGCATTTTCATCCATCACAATGACATCTTCATCCTCTAAATGGGATAAACTGGTTCCAATTAAGCAACCGGCAATCACGATAAATAAAACTCCGAATATTAAAATTATTTTGTTCATCCTTATCCCCCTTTTTTGGTTTTTGGTAAAATTTGCTTCTTTATGCTGTTAATCTATAACATTTTGAAGAGCAAGAAATATTGATATGGCGGTGCATAATAGTCTGTAACAATAATCAAAAGGTGTACATTTTGAGAACTGCTCATATTTTTGTATTATACACCAAATGTACTTAGGCTTCAATGTTTTCGTGGATTTTAAGGATAATATGACAGCATTTTTCCAACCGAAAAAGTATTGACTCCTCAAAAGGACTATTCTCAAAATGTACACCTTTTGATAGCTCTTGTGTTTTTCTGTCACTTGCTGATCCTGTATTCCCGCAGTCTACGGTAGAACGTTGCTTCACTCATATTGCATCGCTTCAGGACTTCATCAAAAGGCAACTTCTTTTGCTCCCACGCTTTTACAATTTTTCCAAAGTCATTTGGCACTTGTTTTTCTGGTCTGCCAAATTTAACCCCCTTTGCTTTTGCAGCGGCAATCCCCTGAGCCTGTCGTTTTTTGATGTTTTCACGCTCGCTTTGCGCTACAAATGACAGGATTTGCAGCACAAGATCAGCAATAAAGGTTCCCATCAAGTCTTTCCCGTTCCGAGTGTCCAAAAGTGGCATATCTAATACGCAGATGTCTATACCGATTTCTTTTGTCAATATACGCCACTGTTTTTGTATTTCTTCATAGTTGCGCCCCAGTCGGTCAATGCTAAGAATATACAACAGATCACCCTCTTTCAGCTTTCGAATCAGTTTCTTGTAATTCGGACGATCAAAGTCCTTTCCAGATTGCTTATCCGTAAAAATATTCTTTTCGGGTACAGCAACTTCTTGCAGTGCAATCATCTGCCGCTCTTCATTTTGGTCGGCGCTGGATACACGAACATAACCGTAAATACTCATATACTTTCCTCCATTCATCTGTAAAATTATAAAAAAGAGAACAGGAACGGTGCATTACCGTTCCTGTTCGTGGTGTTTGGTTTTCTTTTTCCGTTGTTGTGTCTGCTGTTTCTGACGTAGATGTTCACGGATGAAACGTGCTTCGCTTTCCTCATTCAGAAGATTGGAAACATCCCGCTTGCTGTCAAACAGGATAAGCGGATCAAATTTTTCTCCGTATGCCGCTTTAATCTTGGAAGTGATAGCTTGAATTTTATCTGGTTGTAAAGCAGCCCTCTGTTTTGCGAGTTCCATTGAATCCACATTTTTTGTCTGTTCCCTTAATTCTGAGAACTGCTTTAAGGCATCCTCCAACTCGGCAGCATATTTTTCTTCCTGCTTTGTCAGTCGTTCTAAATTTTTCTCCATAGCCGCAACACTCTTTTTGACCTCAGCAATTCCAGTATCCTCACTACAATCAAATGAACTGAGGATCATCATCTTTTCGGATTTCAGTTCTTCCAAGTCTTCTGTCAGTTCGGCAATCTGTTTTGCCAAATTATTATGAGCAACAAACTGATAAAATGGTGTCGCTTTCTTTTCTGCAAGCAGCGTTTTCCGTTCCTTGGTCTTATTTTTAATCTGCTGTACCAGTAAGGAATATCGCTCTAAATCGGGCTTCAACACATTCAGGCTTTCCGATAATTTGTGTTTTCCAAAACCGACATAGCGGATTTGATAGCGAAAAATAACCATGTTCGCCCGTAAGGACTCCATTGCTTCTGCAAGAGCGGGAGCAGATGCTTTAACTGCCTGCATCAGCTTCTTGACCGTCGCTTTCAGCTCACAGAGCAACGCATTGTCTGCCTTAATCTGACGATTTAACTCACAGCGTTCAGAAACAATGCCCTTTTTCTCCAATGCTCTTGCAACCACACCCTCGTGAATCGTAGGCTGTTCGTCAAGTCCTCGTTCCATATGGCTGCGGTGGTCGATGCGTTCTTTGTGTCCGTATCGTTCCATATATCGGTTCGTTACATCAGCCCACGCTGCTCTCCATAAAACAAATTGTTCTTCGCTGTTCCAACGCTCGGCAATGGGATTCTGTCTGCCGAACTTGGTGCTTTTCGGGTGCTTGTTGGCTCGTTCATAGCCGTGCTTCTCGGCTTCAGATGGCGGCATATACACCTTTTTTCTCCCGACCTTGTAGGGGTATTGCTTCTCCCATCCGTCAGCCTGCGCCGCCTTGAACTCAGCGGCGGTAAAGCCCCGTTCCTCTCCGTTTCGGATGCAGAGATATTCCTTTTCGGTCTTGTACTGCCAGGTGCCATCTTCGTTTAACGGGCGCACTGTCAGCATAATGTGAGCGTGGGGATTATGACCGGGTGGGTGCGGATCGTGGATCGCAACGTCAGCACACATCCCCTCGGTAACAAAGCTGTTCTGAATGAAATCGGTCAGAAGCTCCTTCCATTGTGACGGTGTCAGTTCAATGGGCAGAGCAGGAACAAATTCACGGGCAAGACGGCTGTCTTTGGTCTTTTCGTTTTCCTCCACGGCATTCCAAAGCACAGCTCGGTCTTGCCACTCGGCAGAGGCATATTCAGGTAAAAATATCTGCTCCCACACAAGCCCTTTCTTGCGTGTATAGTCGTGCTGGACTCCATCGTAATCATTCAGAATTTTGGAGCAGCTCAGATAAGCGGAAGCAGCCACCGCACTTCGTCCTGTTCCACGGCTCACAACTTTTGCTTCCAAGTGGTAGATCGCCATTTGTCCTCACCGTCCTTTCGTTTTTGTTTTTTTGCAAAAAGAAAATGGGTGTCGCCGGAGAAGCGATACCCATAACTGCGATAAAGCTGCCGGTGGCAGGTTTTCGCAGGCAGGCGGCGGGTCGTTTCCAAAACGGAAACAACTGTTTTGATGATGAAGCAAAACAGAAAGCCGTCTGCACAGGCGATGCCCGCTTGCGGCATTGCCTGCCCCCTCTGGAGAACTGTCTGGAAGACAGTTCGTGAGGAGCGCACGAGCCTGACCGACGGGAAGGATACCATCGCCCCTTCGGGGTGGTGAGTAAGTGCGCCCTTCGGGAAAAAGAAAAAGCGACCGATAGCCGGTCGCTCATAAAAATCATCGGATTGGTTTGAATACTTCGCACAAAAAATCCTCCAACTGTTCCAAAGTCATCTGTGTTGTCTGCGGTAATGCTTTCTCCAAAATCGCACCTTCCTGAATCAGTCGCCGTGTCCGTGCTTTTCGCTCTTTCTGCCGGTCACGCATCTGTGCTTCTTCCAATCTATGCTTCGCCTGCAAAAGCTTCTTTTCATTTTCTGTCATAAATTTTATTCCTTTCTGCCGTATCCGGCTGAAAACGCAAAGAAGGCGGCTTATGAGATTTTATTCTCACAAGTCGCCTTCAGTGTCATTTATTATGCGGTTTTCTGTTTTTGCCCATTTTCTTTAATAGGCGGGGCATCAAGCAATACAGGTTCTTTCTCTTTTATTTGCTTCGCAGCATTGCGTTCTTTCTGCATCCTGCGGTTTGCTTCCGTCCTGCAATCATCACAGCAGTATTTTACATCTTTCCGTGTAGCGGTAAAAGTTTTTCCGCAGTTCTCACAGACACATTCCCGCTTTCGGTTTTCTGCCGCTTCCTGCCGGTAAAATTTAGTACGGCACTTCGGACTGCAAAACAGAGTATTTGACCGCTTGGCTTCAAATTCTTCACCGCAGCATTTACAGATTAGCTGAAATGACTGACCAACTGCGTGTTCACCAGCCTTGATTTTTTGGTAGCGTTCCCGGCTCTTGATGCGGTGTCTGCGAAGCTGTTCCTGCCGCTTAATCTCCTCCGGTGTCAGCTCCGGTTCGGGCAGTTCAAACCGTCCAATAAATTTCAGATAAATCTCAACCTCCTGCACCCGATCCCCGTCAATCTTTTCCGGGGCGTGGACAATGATTTTTTCAATAAACTCATTGATCATTGGAGTAGTCAGTTCGGAAAAATCGGTGTACTTCTTTGCCAGTGAAAGGAACTGCGCCGCACGGTTAGTATCTTCCTCAAAAGAGGACAGATGCGATTCTGCATCCGATACAGATGTGACAAGAGTTTTCTGCTCCGCTTCGTATTCTGCAAGCAAACTGTCAAAGCGTTCATCGGAGATCCGTCCGACGGCAAAAGATTCGTATAGCTTTTTGATAATGGTATCAAGCTCGGCAATACGCTTACGGTCTTTGTTCAGTTTCCGCTTGGTTTCCTTTGCGATTTCCGCTTGTCTGATTTGAGAAGCAGAACGCACCTTTTTCATAAACTCATCCTGATTGGCGATGGCAAAGGTGCTGGCTGTCCGGATGGTTTCCAGAACAAGCTCTCTGACCACTTTTGTCCGAATATAGTGACCGCTGCAAGCATGAGTGCGCTTTTGGTGTGCCAGCGTGTAGGTGGAGCAATCGTAAAAATCAGAGGGATAGGGATTGTTTTCCGTACCACCTCTGGAACGGTGATTGGTCATCTTCGCTCCGCAGTCGGCACAGAACACAAGTCCTGTCAGAGGATTAGCCTCGCCCAGAGTGTCGTGCCGCCGTGGTGTCTTGCGGAGTTTCTGTGCAAGCTCCCACGTTTCCTTATCTACAATCGCTTCGTGGGTGTTCTCAAAGATCAGCCAGTCCTCCTGCGGATTCATAACTGGATTTTTGTCCTTGTAGGACTGCTTGTGAGAACGGAAGTTGACCGTATGCCCCATATATTCGGGCTTGGAGAGAATCTGCCCGACAATATAACCACTCCAATTATAAGGGCTGGGAAATTCCTCTTTGCTTTTCCAAACGCCACGCCCCTGCTTTGCGGCGTAGACCGCAGGAGTTTCCACCTTATCGTCATAGAGGATACGGGCGATGTCATAAGGACCGTTTCCCTCGATGGTCAGCCGGAAAATACGGCGGACAACCGCAGCGGCTTCCTCGTCGATATACCAACTATACTTATCTCCCGGCATTTTCTTGTAACCATAAATGGCACAGTTGGTGGTAGGCTTGCCGGATTCGCCTTTCACACGGATCGCTGTTTTCTGCTTGCGGCTCAAATCACGAAGATACCACTCGTTCATAATGTTGAGGAACGGGGCAAACTCATTGCTGTTCTGATCGTCGCTGTCCACGCTGTTGGCAATCGCCACAAAGTGAACATGATGCTGGCGGAAGAACACCTCCGTGTAAAAGCCCGTTTGCAGATAGTCACGGCCAGCCCTGCTCATATCTTTTACAATGACATGGGCGACCTTGCCCGCTTCGATGTCTGCAATGAGCTGTTTCCACGCAGGACGCTCAAAATTTCCTCCGCTCCAGCCGTCATCGGTATAGTGCTGACAGTTCGTATAACCTTTCTGCTGGGCATAGCTTTCGAGGTATTTTTTCTGATTGACAATGCTGTTGCTATCGCCGGTCTGGTCATCGTCACGGGACAGCCTTTCATATAAAGCGGTGATTTTTCCTTCAGTCTGTTTCACGCTCATGATGCGCTCCTTTCAGACTGCCGGCTCATTTGTGGTGAATCCATTATACCATAAGTTCCGTCATTTGTAACCGTTTCATTGTGAATCATTCGTAAAATTTTATCTTCCATTGTTTCGGTAGCTGTCTCGTTGAACACGACCTTGACCTTGTAGGTAGTGCCGCCGATGCGGTGGGTGGTATAAGCAAAGTTCTTGTTTGCGGTTTTTACCATAGGCAAATCTCCTCCATAGATTGAAAAATTCATAAATTTTGAGTATACTATTGATAGTTCCGGTTTCCTGTAACCATTTGTGCGGTTAAAACAGGGAAAGAGGGATAAACCCCTTGCCCACGCAGAAGCGCCCTCAAAAAAGCCTTGCGGCACAAGGCTTTCTGAGGGCTAAAGCGTTACATCTGTTGTTGTTTCTCCCGATACTTGCGTACCCGTGCTGCGGTTTGCTTACGGCGTGCTTCTTCGGCACAGCGCTGTGAGCAATACACCCGTTTTCCGGCAGTTGGGAATGGTTTCCCGCATTGCTTGCATTGCGTGGTCGGTGTGTGCGTGAATACGGCTTCCAACTCTGCGTTTTCCGGCAGGACAGACTTGCGGAAATATCTGCACAATGCACTGTTGGTATAGCAGATACCAAACATAGGACAGTTGCAGTCCAGTGGCAGACAGCCGTACTCTTTGTCGTAGTTGGCGCAGAGGGAAGTGACCAGCTTTTTAATCCGCTGTTTCTCCCGACCTGTCAGCTCACGATTGTTGTTTGACATAGGCAGTTCCTCCTTTCATTTAGCGTCGAAAGTAATCTGATGATAGGCAAAACAGATTACCCCCTCACTAATAGGAGAAATACGGGGTACTTAGCGGAACTGTTTTTTCGGATAATCAAAGAAAATTTTTAAAATATTTTTGAAGGGAGGTTTCTGCGGTGTTTGATGATCCCAATCTATATGAAAATGACGGTTTTTATGAAGATACCGACTATGAATATGAAACGAACGATTCCGATTACATAGCCGATGATGAAGAAGATGAGAACTCCCTTTGGGACGATGAGGAAGAAGCCACTGACGATCTTCCCGAAAAGAAACGAATGAAGCGGAAGAAGCAAGCTGTCCTTGCTGATAATAATACAGATAGCGAAGAAACCGAATTATCCGACCAAGCCAGATGGCAGATTGCGAAAGAAGAACAGCTCATCGAGGAGCTGGAAGCCGATGCCGAGGAACATCCCTTTGAGGACGATACGGACGAAGAAGAACCGGAGCGAAAGAAACTCAAACGGGAGCTGCGGGCAGAAGCCCTTGCACGGTTGGAGGATTCTGCCAGAACACAGCGGGATTTTGAAAATGTGATTGCATGGTGGGACAGGCTGGACGCTAATCGGGAACGCAGGGAACGCTACCACGAACTCAGCCGTAGCGGTGATGATGTTCCGCTTGACTATGGTGCATCTGCAAATGAACTCTTTTTCCCTGATACGCTGAACGATGTACGGGAAAAGCAGCTCCGAAAGGGAGATTTCATTGACGCCATTTTCTACTGTCCTTACGATATCCATGAACTTGTAACGGAAGAATACCTATCCAAAATCCTCTGGGAATTGAATGAGGAACACAAGGAGCTGATCTTTCTCGGCGCTGTCCGGCTGTTTAGCTCAACAAGGATCGCTAAAATACGGAATCAAAGCGACCGGAACATCCGCAAGGTGCGTGGTACAATGCTCAAAAAGATACGAAAAAAGCTGCTTCCTGCACTTTTGGATAAGGCAGAAAAGCAGCAGCCAATGACCTTATTGGAAAAAGATTTTTTAGAAGAATCCGGAATGGAGATTGATTCAGGGGAAAAGAAATTGTATAATGGATAATATAAAACCGAGTTATTCAGATTACAATATGAAGCGAGGAACAGACTGATATGAGAAATATAAACGCAGAAGAAGCAATGAAGGAATTAACACTGATGTTGTTATACCTGTCCCGTTTTACACAGGGAGAAAAATTCCACGAAGCAACCGATTTTTATGCCTGGAAAGGCTATAATTTTGATATACTGAACGAATTGGACGATGCAGACTTTATCCGACAGGGAAGTCATCCGTCCCGTTCCAAATCGGTATATATTACGGAAAGCGGTATGGAACAGGCAAAAGAGCTTTTATCCAAATATGGTATCAGTGATTGGAAACAGAGGTGAGAAAATGAAAAACCTTTTTGAATGCACCAGTTCTCATTGGGTGCGGTATAGTGAATATGAATGGAGGGAGACAGAGAACGGAACTCTGTATCTCACACCTACAAAAACAGCACAGCCAAGCATTTATGATCCGCTGGTAGAGTATCAGCAGATTGTCTTAGACGCTATCAATATCGGGCGAATGGAATCGCAGGGCAAAACTTCACAGGAGATACAAAAAGCGATTGGGCAGTTTGCAGTAAAATACGGCCTGCTTGGTCTTATGACGGCTCTGCCTACCACACCGACCTTTATGGACTATGAAGCCGTTTATCTGCCAAAAAACCACTTTATCAAAGAAGAAACCATGTCCACTAAGGATTATCTGCATATGTTCTTTCCGTTTGACAATCCGGATGTGGTCAAGCGTGGCGTGGAATCTATGTGGAACATCCAGAATGACCGTGTGATGATGGCACTTGCCATGACCATGAGTGATAAGCCGATGGCAGTCAATATGAGTTTTCAAAGAGAATACGCAGAACCATACGAATGGATGAAGCAGCAGTTTACCGATTTGGCTTTCACTTTCCTGACTTCTGTGATTTATTACGAGGATTACGATGATATGACGCCAGATCAAAGACTTCTGATGCAGGAAGGAATGACAGCCTTTGGCGGTATTGCACCAACTTATCGTATCGCCCTGCTTGACAAGCCAACAATTGTTTGGGATTTCCATTCTCTTATGCTTGGGGTTCAGATGATGTTCAGCTTTATGCTGACCGACAGTGAAAACCCGATTAAACTTTGCAGGCATTGTACCAAAGCCTTTGTCGCAAGTAGACCAAGTGCTGTATTTTGCAGCCCGCAGTGCAAGAACAAGCATAATGTGTATAAGAGCAGAGCGAGAAAAAACAGCTCTGATAGGGAGGCACAAGACAATGATTGATAAATGGATTGCTGAAGCAACAGAATGTGATTTCAAGGTTGCTCTGGAAATAAAGAAGCCGAAAAGCTGGCTGAAAAGCGTCAGCGCCTTTGCCAACGGTATCGGCGGCACGCTCTTTTTTGGCATTGATAATGACAGAAACGTAATTGGCTTGGCTGATGCACAGACCGATGCGGAGACGATCAGTCGTTTAATTAAAGATCGTATTACGCCATATCCGAATTTTATCCTCGCTCCCGAACGGCAAGGCGGCAGGGATATTCTCGTGTTGTCCGTTTCCGCCGGTCGTTCCACGCCGTATTATTACAAGGCAGACGGCATTACAGAAGCCTATATCCGTATCGGCAATGAAAGCGTGATTGCTCCGTCGTATGTATTGAATCAGCTTCTGCTTAAAGGTATGAACCGCACCTATGATGCGCTGAACTCCGAGTATGATTTCAAAGACTTTGCCTTTTCCAAGCTGCGTGAACGCTACAAGGCTTGGACTGGCAACAGCATGGAGGAAAAGCTGTTTGATTCCTTTGAAATACGGGATGAACACGGCAAACTGACTAACGCAGGTGCTTTGCTTGTGGATGATGCGCCCATCAAGCACTCCCGTCTGTTCTGTACCAGATGGAATGGTCTTGACAAAAGCGGCGGTATGGTGGATGCATTCGACAGCGCAGAGTATTCCGGCAGCTTGATTATTTTGCTCAACGAAGGCATGGGCTTTGTAAAGCGGAATATGAAAACCCGTTGGAAGAAAACCGCCAACTCCCGTATCGAAATGCCCGATTATTGTGAGCGAAGCGTTTTTGAGGCACTTGTCAATGCGCTCATCCATCGTGATTATCTGATTCTGGGCAGCGAAGTCCATATCGACATGTATGATGACCGTCTTACCATTACTTCTCCTGGTGGTATGGCCGACGGCACACGGATACAGGAACGAGACATTTCCAATATTTCTTCCACCCGCCGCAATCCCGTCCTTGCTGACATTTTCGGCAGATTGGGATATATGGAGCGCCAAGGCAGCGGATTTAAGAAGATCACAGAATCTTACCGTGCCGCCCACAATTACCGTGACGAATTGGAACCGAAATTCTATTCTGATGCCAGCTCGTTCCAAGTCACTTTGTATAACTTGAATTATGGGTTAACGACTGATAAATCAGGCGATGACTCTCAAAAGCAGGCGATTGATGCTCAAAAAACAGGCGATTGCTCAAAAAATCAGTTGATTGAACAGCGAATCAACGAACTGAACGTCACCCAAACGACTAAAGCACATATCCTGACATTGTTCAAGGTCGTTGGTTATGAACGAGTATTTGGACGTACTGATATGTCACAGATTTTAGGCATCACTGTTTCTCCTGCCGGCGAGATTATCAGAAAACTAAAGACGGAAGAATTGATTGCACCTGTCAGCGGTTACGGTAAAGGCAAATGGAAATTTGTTGCACCTAAAGAATAGTGCTGTTTTCTGTCACCATGCAAGGTGACAGATTGGGTTACAGAAAAGGTAACAGAAAAAGATAATGCCCGTTATCAGCCATATAGCCGATAACGGGCATTTGATTAAGCATATATAAGTTCGTTCAAAATGATTTCCTCCGCACGGTTGCGGATGTTGTTTTTACGGCGCACCCATTCCATTTGGTCAGCCGCTTTGAGTGCTTCGTTCACGCCCTCCTGCTCCGACATAGCGGAAACGATGATTTCCATACGCTCGTTACAGGCTTGGTCGATTTCGGCTAAGTGCTTGAACAGCATACCCTCCATCACATAATTGGTGTAGAGGATTTTTCGGTGTTCTTGCAGATAGCTGCGGCGCATACGCCCGTATTTGCCGATCTGATAATTGCCGGTATCTGGTAGGACTAGGTTAGGAATAAGATAATCGCCCACTTGACGATATGTACCGCCCATTTCTTCAAAGATAGATTTCATAAAGTTCAGCTCCTTTTGTGTTGATTTTCAGCGGTTATAAGGTTTTTTTGACTCCTTTCTTACAACTGCTTTTCCATTCACCACAAATGAGCCGCAGTCATATGCATTAGGTGGCAGAAACCACCCTTTACATATTAACTCTTGGTTCTCAATGGACAGGCTTTCGCCGAGCCGTGCGTCCTCTTGCGACAGTCGGC
>OWIO01001353.1_pt1 | contig 19065 bp, 16 predicted proteins | sample 1733011 | NCBI WGS metagenome assembly OWIO01 (sample SAMN05065779, study PRJEB22554) | human gut metagenome | biome: ENVO:2100002; feature: ENVO:00000062; material: ENVO:00002003 | host: Homo sapiens | place: USA | reverse complement strand
AACAAATTTAACCGAAAACTTTGATCCAATTTTATTTGGATTGTAACAGGAAAACAACACTATGGACTTTGTAACGAACGAGAAACTCACCATCGTGGGTGCGGCCGGCATGATCGGCTCGAACATGGCGCAGACGGCGCTGATGATGCGCCTGACGCCGAACATTTGCCTCTACGATCCGTATGGACCGGCGCTGGAGGGCGTGGCCGAGGAGCTTTACCACTGCGCCTTCGAGGGGGCGAACATCACGTGGACGACCGACATCCGCGAGGCGCTGACCGATGCGGCTTACGTCGTGTCGTCGGGCGGCGCGGCCCGCAAGGCGGGCATGACGCGTGAGGATCTGCTGAAAGGCAACGCCCAGATCGCCGAACAGTTCGGCAAGGACATCAAGTCCTATTGTCCGGACGTGAAGCACGTCGTGGTGGTCTTCAATCCGGCCGACATCACGGGACTGATCACGCTGATCTATGCGGGGCTGAAGCCTTCGCAGGTTTCGACCCTCGCGGCGCTGGACTCCACGCGCCTGCGTTCGGAACTGGCCAAATATTTCAAAATCTCGCCCGACGAAATCCGCAACTGCCGCACCTACGGCGGCCACGGCGAGCAGATGGCGGTCTTCGCCTCGACGACGCTCGTCGCCGGACGGCCCCTTTCGGAGCTGATCGGCAAAGAAATGCCCGAGGGCGACTGGGCCGACCTGCAACAGCGGGTGATCCAGGGCGGCAAGCACATCATCGACCTGCGCGGCCGTTCGTCGTTCCAGAGTCCGGCCTATATCTCGATCTCGATGATCGCGGCGGTGATGGGCGACAAGCCGTTCACCTATCCCGCCGGCGTATTCGTCCACAACGACGAGTTCAAGCACATCCTCATGGCGATGGAGACCGTCATCACGAAGGAGGGCGTGTCGTATAAGAACGTGCAGGGCACGGCCGGGGAGCGCCAAAAACTGACGGAGAGTTACGAACACCTCTGCAAACTGCGCGACGAGGTGATTGCGATGGGCATTCTGCCTCCCGTCGGCGAGTGGGGCCGCCTGAATCCGCACCTGAAATAGCGGGCAATGCAAAACTGAAAAGGACCGGATGCATCCGGTCCTTTTTTAATTGGACGAGCGGAAGTCCACGGGAATTGTGATTTCCACGGGAACCTTTCTCCCGTGCAGCTCTCCCGGCTTCCAGCGCGGGGAGCTTTCAAGCGCCCGGACCGCTTCGGCGGACAACTTGCTGTCGGGCGGTGAGCAGGACGCAGGCGCCGATCAGACCCCGGAACGTCATGGCCTGGCCTGGAACACGGCGCGCAGTTCGCCGTCGCTCAACAGCAGCAGCATCGGGCCGTCCATGTCGTAATGGGTCACCGATTCGAGCATTTTGGTGAAGGCGTCCTCCTCGTCCATGCCCGGGCAGGCCATCATCGTCGCGGCCAGAGGCCCGATCTTCAGCGTGCGTTTCCCGTCGGTCTTGTAGGCGCCCGTCAGGCGGTTGCAGGCCCCGACGCCCGTCAGGCGGTTGCCTTCGGCGAGCAGCGTGACGGTGAATTTGCCCTCCTCGGGTTTGACCGCCTTGCCGCCGAGCTGGATCAGCTGCCACTCGGTGCCCGCCAGCGGGCGGCGGGTCTTTTTCTGGTAGGAGCGGCAGTTGCAGCATCCGGCCATAAAGGCCGCAGCGACAGCGACTATCGCAATTTTCAGTAAAATCTTCATCGTTTTTCCATTTGGATCATATGGCAAATATAGGGAATTAATTATACCTTTGTACAACTTCCGGACCCGATATTTCCGCCGCAGGCGGATATAAGTCCCCGCTTCGGCGTGGATTCAAGGGAGGGTCGGGCCTGTACATGCGGCCAGAGGCTGCGAGTACGGCGGTTGGAAGCACGAAGGCTTAAATAATTTCAAGATAATTTTTTATGAAAACCATCATCGCTTCTCCCCATGCGCCCAAGGCCGTGGGTCCCTATTCGCAGGCCGTCGAGGCCGGCGGTGCGCTCTATGTTTCGGGACAGCTCCCGATCGACGCCGCGTCCGGAAAGATGGACGAAGGCATCGAGGCCCAGACGCGCCGGTCGCTCACGAACCTCGGCCATATCCTGCGCGAAGCCGGATACGATTATTCCGACGTGGTGAAAACCACGGTCCTGTTGCAGTCGATCGGCGATTTCGCCGCCATGAATGCCGTCTATGCGGAGTTCTTCACCTCGGAGATGCCGGCGCGCATGTGCTACCAGGTCGCGGCGCTGCCGATGGGCGCGCTGGTCGAAATCGACGCCGTGGCGGTGAAATAATCCCGCCTTCGGACCGAAGGCGCGCTCCGGGTATCTGGGGCGTGCCTTTTGCTCTTTTGTAGATATTTTGTGAATAAGTTTGGCTCTTCATGCTGGCTTTTTATCCGGAAAAGCCGCAATTTTGTAGAACCGGGTTTTGCCCGCCGTGACGCCTGAAATCTGAAAATATAGAAATAATAGTCTGAAAATAGTTATGTCAAAAGCCACCAAAGCCGACACGCCGCAGAAGGTCAATTACAACGATGCGGTTGCCGAGTCGAAGAAGTATTTCGACGGGGACGACCTCGCCGCCACGGTGTGGGTCAGCAAGTACGCCCTCAAGGACTCTTTCGGAAACATCTACGAGAAATCGCCGCGCGAGATGCACGAGCGCATCGCTTCCGAAATCGAACGCATCGAGCAAAAATACCCGAACCCGCTCCCGAAGGAGGAGGTTTTCGCGTTGCTCGACCATTTCCGTTACGTCATTCCGCAGGGCGGCCCGATGACCGGCATCGGCAACAATTTCCAGGTGGCGTCGCTGTCGAACTGCTTCGTCATCGGCCATAAGAACCCCGCCGACTCCTACGGCGGCATCTTCCGCATGGACGAGGAACAGGTCCAGCTGATGAAACGCCGCGGCGGCGTGGGCCACGACCTTTCGCACATCCGCCCCACGGGCAGCCCGGTGCTCAACTCGGCACTCACGTCGACGGGCATCGTGCCCTTCATGGAGCGTTACTCGAACTCGACGCGCGAGGTGGCGCAGGACGGGCGGCGCGGCGCGCTGATGCTGTCGCTGTCGATCAAGCATCCCGACGCCGAGCGGTTCATCGACGCCAAGGTCGACACGGGCAAGGTGACGGGCGCCAACGTCTCGATCAAGATCGACGACGATTTCATGCGTGCGGCTCTCGCCGGGAAGAAATACCACCAGCAGTTCCCGATCAAGTCGGACAACCCCAAATACGAGCAGGACATCGACGCCCGGAAGCTCTGGGAGAAGATCATCCACAACGCGTGGAAGTCTGCCGAACCGGGCGTGCTGTTCTGGGATACGATCATCCGCGAAAGCATTCCCGACTGCTATGCCGACGAGGGTTTCGTGACGGTTTCGACCAACCCCTGCGGCGAGATCCCGCTCTGCCCCTACGATTCGTGCCGCCTGCTGGCGATGAACCTGTTGAGCTATGTGGACAACCCGTTCAAGGCCGATGCGAAGTTCAATTTCGACAAGTTCAGGGACCACGTATACAAGGCGATGCACATGATGGACGACATCATCGACCTCGAACTGGAAAAGGTCGAACAGATCATCGGGAAGATCGCCGCCGACCCCGAAGACCTGGATGTGCGCCGCGTGGAGCTGGAGCTTTGGAAGAAGATCCGCGAAATGGCGCGGAAGGGCCGCCGTACGGGTCTGGGCATCACGGCCGAGGGCGACATGCTCGCCGCGCTGGGTCTGCGCTACGGTACGCAGGAGGCGATCGACTTCGCCGTCGAGGTGCAGAAGTGCCTCGCTCTGGCGGCTTACGGCGCTTCGGTGAAGATGGCCGCCGAGCGCGGCGCCTTCCCGGTTTACGACGCCGCGAAGGAGGTGAACAACCCGATGATCGCCCGTATCCGCGAGGCCGATCCGGCGCTCTACGAGGAGATGACGAAGGTGGGCCGCCGCAATATCGCCATGCTGACCATCGCGCCCACGGGAACCACGTCGCTCATGTCGCAGACCACTTCGGGCATCGAGCCGGTGTTCCGCACCGTCTACAAGCGCCGCCGCAAGATCAATCCTTCGGACGTGGACACCCACGTCGATTACGAGGACGAAACGGGCGAAAAGTTCCAGGAGTACAACGTTTACCATCATAATTTCGTCAAATGGCTGGAAGCCAGCGGATACGACACGTCGAAGCTGGCGACGATCTCCGACGCCGAACTGAACGAGTGGGTCGCCGCGTCGCCCTACCACGGCGCCACGGCCAACGACATCGACTGGGTGGCCAAGGTCAAGATGCAGGGCGCCATCCAGAAATGGGTGGACCATTCGATCTCGGTGACGGTGAACCTGCCGAACAATGTCTCGGAGGCGTTGGTGGCCGATGTTTACCGCACGGCTTGGGAGTGCGGCTGCAAGGGCGTCACGGTCTACCGCGACGGCTGCCGCGACGGCGTGCTGCTGGAGAAGAACTCCAAGAGCCGGAAGAAGTGCGAGGAGCATCCCGGCGAGGTGCAGAAGCGTCCCAAGTCGATTCCTGCCGACATCGTGCGGTTCAAGAACGGCACGGAGGACTGGATCGCCTTCGTGGGCTTGCAGGGCGGGCGTCCCTACGAGGTCTTCACGGGTAAGATCGAGGAGGACGCCATGTTCATTCCCCCGAAGATCAAGAAGGGCTTCATCATCAAGGTCCGCGAGGCGGACGGTACGAAACGCTATGATTTCCAGTACACCGACCGTTACGGTTATACGAACACCATCGGCGGCATCTCGCGTCTGTTCAACGAAGAGTTCTGGAACTACGCCAAGCTCATTTCGGGCGTGCTGCGTCACGGCATGCCGATCGAGAAGACCGTGTCGCTGATCGAGTCCCTGCATCTGGACAGCGAGTCGATCAACACGTGGAAGACCGGCGTGTGCCGTGCATTGAAACAGTATATCGTCGACGGCACGAAATCCAAGGGTAAATGCCCGAGCTGCGGACAGGAGAATATGGCCTATCAGAACGGCTGTCTGACCTGCATGTCGTGCGGCTATTCCAAGTGCGGCTGATGTTTTTTTCACCTGATTTGTGTTCTAAAAAGCCCCAATGCCCAGGCATTTGGGGCTTCTTTGTCTCCGAAACTCTCTTTTTTCTGTTTTTTTGACCGGATTTGAATGGTTTTTGTGAAAAAAATGCGTACTTTTACGACAAGTATGTGAGACGTATTAAAGATGAATATTATGAGAAAGATTTTCTTGACTGTTTTGCTCGTGGCTTTCGCCTCTGCCGCATTTGCCGAAGGAACGCCGAAGAAGCCGAGCGTTGCCGGATTCGTGTCGAACGGATTCTGGGATAATTGGGAGATTTCGGCCGGTTTCGGAACCGGCACAGCCTTCTCCAACGGCGGTAACTCCGGCTCTTGGGGCGACCGTTTCGGTTTCGAGGGCAACCTGTCGGTGACGAAGTGGGTGCATCCGGTCTTCGGTATGCGCGCTCAATTGCAGGGCGGATGGTTCAACAACTTCGATTCCCAGATCGGCAAGATGACGTGGCCGTACATGTTCGGACACTTGGATTTCATGGTTAACGCCTCGAACTGGATCGGCGGTTACCGTGCCGACCGTGCGTGGTATGCCGTGCCGTTCGCCGGTTTCGGTTACATGGCTTCGAACTTCACGGACCGTAGCCAGCGTGAGAATGCATCCGGTTCGCGCCAGGAGTTCGCCTTCACGGCGGGTCTGCTCAGCAAGTTCCGCCTGTCGCCCGCATTCGATTTCAATATCGAACTCAAGGGGCTGCTCGCCAAGTCGGATATTTGCCCTGCGGAGATGAACGGTTCTTATCTGGCCGGACTTTCCGCTACGGTGGGTATCACCTACCGCTTCAACCAGCGTGGCTGGGAGCGCGGCGTTCCGGGCTATACGGCCGACGACATCCGCGCTTTCCAGAATGCAGTGGCTGCGGGCAATTCCGCCCTCGAAGCTGCCCGGTCGGAGAATGCGGATCTGGCCAACAGACTGAAGGCTGCCGAGGCCGAGGCCGACGCCGCTAAAGCCGCTGCCGCCGCCGCTGCTGCCAAAGCCGCCGCCGAGGCCGCTGCCGCACAGAAGGTGAACACCCTCAGCCCGACTTCGATCATTTTCTACGATTACAGCATGTCGAAGCTGACGCCGAAGGAGAAGACCCGCCTCGAACTGATGGCCGACCTGATCAAGAGCGGTCCGAAAGACCGGGTCTACAAGATCGAGGGCCACGCCGACCAGCAGACGGGTACGGCGGCAGGCAACAAGCGCGTTGCCGAGAACCGCGCCAAGAGCGTTTACGACTTCCTCGTAAAATGCGGCGTGAACCCCAAACAGCTGACCTACGAAGGCAAGGGCAACGCAGCCAATGTTTACGAGAACAACCAGAAGGCCAACCGCGCCGTGATCATCAAATAAGGCCGGGCCGTATTGGGGAGGGCGAATGGAACCTTCCCGCCATAGAGAAAAAGATGCTCCTCGAAAAGGAGCATCTTTTTTCATATATATTATATAAGGTATGCTTTTTTGCCGAACCCGGACTTACCGGATGATGACGGCGTTGACGAGCCGTACGCCCGAACGGCGGTTTATCTCCTCCTTGAGCGCCTCGCGCTGGTAGAAAAGTTCCGAGCGCAGGACGCTCGACTGTATGCGTACGTACAGGATGTGCTTTTCGAGCCGCAATTCGGTGGTGACATCCGCGGCGCGGTCGCCGACAATCTCGCGCCATGTGTCCGGCAGTTTGCCTTCGGCGACTTTCGCGGCGATGTAGGGGCGTTTGAAAAACTCCTCCAGCAGGTCGCCCATCAGCATGGTTTTGGTTCGTCTCATGGCTGTTCGTCGGTTGATTCGGGTACGGATCGCTCTTTTTCCGCGCCTTTCGCGGAATCTTCCGTTGCATTTCCTGCGGCGTTCTCCGGGGTGTTTGCGGCATTTCCCGCTGCATTCCCGGCCGGGCCTTCCGCCGGATCTTCCGCCGCGGCCCGCTCCTGCGTCACGGTGCCCTCGGCGACTGAAAAGAGCGTGTAGTCGCCGCCCGCCTTGTCGAGAATCCGTTTCAGGCGTGTCGGGTTGCAGTCGGTGATCAGGATTTGCCCGAAGGTGTCGTCCGAGACCAGCCGGATCAACTGTTCGACCCGCCCGGCGTCGAGCTTGTCGAACAGGTCGTCCAACAGCAGGATCGGGCGTTCGCCCTTCGTCTGGGCGACGACGGCGTACTGCGCCAGTTTGAGGGCGATCAGGAAGGATTTCTGCTGTCCCTGCGACCCGTATTTACGCAGGGGATAACCTCCGATTTTCAGCACCAGGTCGTCGCGGTGAATGCCTGCCGTCGTGAATTCGTTGACGATGTCCTTCTGCCGCGCATCGAGCAGTATCTCCTCGAACGGACGGTCGTTCAACTCCGATTTGTAGTGCAGTTCGACCTGCTCCCGGTCGCCCGAGAGGATGCTGTAATAGGCTGCGGCCACGGGTTGCAGCCGCTCGGCGAACTCCTGCCGCCGGGCGTGGATGGCCTTGCCGTGTTCGCACAGCTGCATGTCGTAGATTTGGAGCATGGTTTCGTCGGGCCGGGTTTTCAGCAGGCGGTTGCGTTCGGCCAGCACGGCGTTGTAACGCATCACCGAACCGAGATAGGCGCGGTCCAGCTGCGAAATGAAGGCGTTGAGATAGCGTCGGCGCTCGTCGGCGGCGTCCGAGATCAGCGCGCTGTCGGCCGGCGACACGATCACCGCGGGAATCAGTCCCACGTGGTCCGAAAGCCGTTCGTACTCCTTGCCGTTGCGCTTGAGCACCTTGCCGCCCTTGCGCGAGAAGCTGCACACGATGGTTTCCCGCTTGCCGGCATCGCTCGCATAGGTCCCTTCGACGAGGAAGAAGTCGGCGCCGTGGCGGATGCTCTGCCCGTCGGTCATCGGCAGCGACGACTTGCACATCGAGAGGTAGTAAACGGCGTCCACGACGTTGGTTTTGCCCGCGCCGTTGTCGCCCACCAGGCAGTTGATGCCGGGGCACAGCGCGAGTTCCTCCTGGGAGATGTTTTTGAAATTCAGCAGCGCTATTTTCTTCAGATGCATAGGACAAAAATACAAAAAATCCGGACACGACATTGCACATTGTGAATAGTTTTGTATCTTTGCAAACTATCGTACGAATTATAAACTAATAACACAATAAGCAATATGGCAAAGCAGAACGTCGCCGAGCAGGAAACCCTCGGCGAAGCAATGAACAAAACGGAGTTGTTTTTCGAGAGGAACGGCCGGACGATGTCCTACGTTTTCCTCGGTCTGCTCGTCCTCGCAGCCCTCGTTTTCGGCTACCGCTCGCTGATCCTCCAGCCCCGCGCCACGAAGGCCGCCGAGATGATCGCCGAGGCGCAGAACCGTTTCGAAGGCGAGAACCCCGATTTCGAGACGGCGCTGCTGGGCGACGACAACGCGGCCGGTTTCCTCGACGTGATCGAGAAGTACGGCTCGACGCCTTCGGGCAATCTCGCCAAGCATTATGCGGGCATCTGCTACCTGCGTACGGGCGATCTGGAGAACGCCGCCAAATACCTGGCGAAGTTCTCGCAGCTGAAAGGTATCCCCGGGGAGCTGATCAACGCACAGAACTACGGTTTGCAGGGCGATATCGCCGTCGAGCAGCAGGACTACGCCAGGGCGGTGAAGTTCTACGAGAAGGCCGTGAAGGCCGCCGACAACAACCTGACGGCCCCGATGTACCTGCGCAAGGCAGGTCTTGCGGAGCAGGCGCAGGGCAATGAGCAGAAAGCCGCGGCTTTCTATGAAGAGATTTTGACTTCGTATCCCGCCTCGATGGAGGCCCGCGATGCGGAAAAGCTGCTCGGCAGCATCAAATAGCGAAAAACGATGGCGACCAAGAATCACAACCTTTCCAAATTCGACTCACCCCTGCCTTCGGCCGCTGACATGCGGTTCGGTATCGTCGTGGCCGAGTGGAACCGCGAGGTCACCGAGGCCCTGTTGGAGGGAGCCGTGCGCACGCTGCGCGCCGCCGGGTGCCCCGATATGAATATCCAGGTCAAATATGTCCCGGGCACGTTCGAGCTTTCGCTCGGCGCGCAGTTCTTCGCGGAGTATACCGACGTGGACGCCGTCATCGCTCTCGGATGCGTTATCCAGGGCGACACGCGCCACTTCGATTTCATCTGTCAGGGTGTGACGCAGGGCATTACGCAGCTGCAAATCCAGTGGAACATGCCCATCGCTTTCGGCGTGCTGACGGTGGGCGACATGCAGCAGGCCCTCGACCGCTGCGGCGGCCGTCACGGCAACAAGGGCGACGAGGCTGCGGCCACGGCCATCAACATGGTGAAGTTGCAGATCGACATGGAGGCGGCTTCGCCCGACCACGAACCCGACCGGCGCAATATCAACTGATTGCCGCTTTCTGGCGGCGATCTTTCGCACATCCTTTAAACGAGGCGGATGGACAGTACCGAAGTACATTCCATCCGCCTCGTTCTTTTGCTGTCCGGCGTTCGTTCGTCTGATCCGTTCCCGCCGCTCGCCCGGACTTGTTCAGCTGTCGCCGCTCCGGCCGGTCATTGGGCCTTTTCGAGCGTGATGCGCTCCGAATAGCGGCGTCCGAAACGGTCCGTGGCGACTACCTCGATCGTCTGTGCCGAAGCCGAAGGACGCGCTTTGAAATAGAAGTCCGAGATGCGGGGATGCTGCGATTTGGCGAGTTTCCGCCTGGCGTTTTTCAGCGAGTCGAGATGCGCCGCATAGTCGGGATCGACGATCTGGATGCGCTGCATTGCGCCGCGGTAACGGCCGTCCTCGTACCAGACGACGGTCCAGCAGGGGTCCCAGTTCCAGATTTTGGCCACGACGCTTCCGGGAAACGCCTCCACCTGCCCGGGCTGCCATACCCGCAGTTGCCGTACGGCCGGAGACCCGAGGCTCCGGTACTCCCACGAGAACTCTCTGCCGCACTCGCGGAAGAGCTGGTAGCCTTTGGGCGTGCCGTCCTTGTTGATCGGGTCGTACCACAGGTTTCCGCAGATCTGTGCCACGTTGTGCTCCACGACTCCTTCGCGGATGTCGTAGTTCGAGTTGACGTGCGTGTGTCCCGTGATGAAATGCAGTTCGTGGCCGGCGAAGGCGTCCATCAGCCTGGCGGCCGACTCCATGACCTGATTGCCTTTCCAGGCCTTCATGGCCGGGGCGTGCATGGCCACGCAGACGCGCGACCCGGCGGGCAGCCGCCGGGCGTATTCCGCGGCCCAGGCCAGTTGCAGCGAGTCGATCTGCTCGTCGTATTTCTTCGCTCCGTGGTAGACGATGTCGTCGAGGACGATGTAGTGGGTCCGTCCCATGTCGAAGGCGTAGTAGGTGGGGCCGAAATGGTTCCGGTAGTTCTCCGTGGCCTCCCGGTCGGTGTATTTGTTCCGGTCGTGGTCGTGGTTGCCGATCACGCCGTAGACCGGTATTCCGAGCGATGCGAACTGCTCGCGGACGCCGGCGAACAGCTCCGGAGAGTCCCAGACGATGTCGCCGAGCAGCAGCGCCGCCTGTGCCGTGCCCCGTTGCTTCCCGAGGGCGGTCGCGCGTTGCAGTTCGGGGATGATCTCGGTTCGGAGCCGGTCGAAATGCGCCGCGGTTTTGGGCTGCGGGTCGCCGATCGCCAGCAATTCGTAAACCTCGCCCGTGGCCGGCCACGGACGCAGCTCGAAATCGTAACGCTTCGTGGAAGCGGCGTAGGGCCGGAAGAATTGCGGGATGTCCTGCTCCATGGGGGCCAGGTAGCCGGAAGGGGTTACGATGCTGATGAACAGCGCGTCGTCGTCGGCGTCGAGGGTGAAAGTTCCGTCGGCGCCGCTTTCGGTGAAGGAGTGGCCGTCCGTGACGGTGACGCCGGAGACCGGCGTCCCGGCGCATTTGACCGTGCCCCGGATCGGGCGGGCCGTAACGGCTGCGCCGAGGCAGCAGACGAGCAGCAGGACAATGAATCGTTTCATGGTTTCGGTAGGTTTTGGGTTTCGTTCTGATCGGTGCGGGCCGCTAAAAGAGGCCCAGGTTATCCAGGAAGATCAGCAGCAGCACTGCCGGGCAGACGTAGCGCACGAGGAAGATGAACACCCCGTAGATACGGAATTTCAGCGTGCCGTTGTTGCTGATTTCGGCCTTGAGTATTTTCCGGTCGAGGCGCCAGCCGACGAATATGCAGGTGAAGAATCCGCCGGCGGGGAGCAGGATGTTGGCCGTAAGGTAGTCGAGCGAGTCGAAAATCGTGAGTCCGAAGATGTTCCATCCCTTCAGAACGCCCAGCGACAGCGATGCCACGGCGGCCAGCGCCATGCAGGCTCCGGTCGTGGACCATGCGGCGGCCCGCCGGCTCATGTGCCACTCCTCGTGCATGTAGGCCGTGATGACTTCGTGTAAAGAGATGGTCGAGGTGAGCGCCGCAACGACCAGCAGTAGAAAGAATACCGACGACCAGACCATGCTCAGCGGCATCGAGTTGAAGATGCCCGGCAGGGTGATGAATACGAGCGACGGTCCCGACGAGGGTTCGATGCCCACGCTGAACACCGCCGGGAAGATCACCACGCCGGCCAGCACGGCTACCAGCGTGTCGAGGATCGTGACGTTGAGCGCCGTGTGGCGCAGGTTGGTGTCGGGTTTGAAGTAGGAGGCGTAGGTGACCATCGTGCCGATGCCGATCGAGAGCGAGAAGAAGGCCTGCCCCAGCGCCACGAGCACCGTCGAGGGCGTCACCTTCGAGAAGTCGGGCCGGAACAGGAACCGAAGCCCCTCCTCGCCGCCGGGCATCAGCAGCGAGTGGATCGACAGTGCGATCAGGATGACGAACAGCAGGGGCATCAGCACCTTTGCCGAGCGTTCGATGCCTTTCTGCACGCCCATCGCGATGACGAAGTGCGTGGCCAGCACGAACAGCGCGGTGTAGAGCACGGGCCGCCACGGGTTCTGGATGAAATTCTCGAAAACGCTCTTGTATTCGTCGGCGGTGGTGTACCGGGCAAGGCTTCCCGTCACGGAGTGAACCATGTATTCGGCGGTCCATCCCGACACCACGAAGTAGAAGCCCAGGATCAGGAACGCCGCCACGACGCCGTTGTAGCCCAGGAAACTCCACTTGGGGTCGAGCGCCCGGTAGGCTCCCACGGCATTGCGGTGCGAGGCGCGTCCGACCGAGAATTCGGTCACCATGATGGGCAGTCCCAGCAGCAGGACGCAGAGAATGTAAATCACCAGAAAAGCTCCGCCGCCGTTGTCTCCGGCGACATAGGGGAACCGCCAGATATTTCCCAGCCCCACGGAACTTCCGGCCGCGACGAGCACGGCGCTCAATTTGCCGCCCAGCGTTGCGCGGCCGTGTGAATGATGCATATATCGGTTCTATTTGAAAAACTGCGCGCACGCAGCCGCGTGCGCGCAGTTTTCTATTTCTCCAGTACGACGCTCACCTTCTCCAGTTTGCCGCCGAGCGGGGGCGCCAGTTTCGAGACGGTGCATTTTACGTGCCGGACCTGCCGGAACGAGGCGTAGACCGCCTCGATGATGTTCATCGCCACGCGCTCGATCGTGCGCTGGGTAATGCGCATCTGGAGCGAGACGACTTCGTAGACCGCGAGGTAGTTGACCGTCTGTTCGACGCTGTCCTCGGCGGCCGCGTCGCCCAGGCAGGCCGTGATCTCCAGGTCGACCGTGAAGCGGTTGCCGACCTTCCGTTCGAGTTCGTAGCAGCCGTGCAGCGCCCGGAACTCCATGCGCTGGAGAACGATCCGGTATTCCATCCTATTCGGCGATCACGAGGTAGTAGTTCTTCTTGCCGCGCTGCACGAGCAGGTATTTGCCCGCGATCAGGTCCGCGTCGGTCACCGGGCGCATCGCGTCGGCCAGCTTCTCCTTGTTGAGCGACACGCCGCCGCCCTGCACCAGCTTGCGGCACTCGCCTTTCGAGGCGAAGATGTCGCTTTTCTCGGCGCAGAGGTCCACGAACGGGATGCCGGCCGCGAGTTCCGTGCGGGCCACGCGGTACTGGGGCACGCCTTCGAACACTTGCAGCAGGGTCTGCTCGTCGAGACGGTGCAGAGCCTCCGACGTGGCGCCGCCGAAGAGGATGGCCGAGGCCTCGACGGCCTTTTCGTACTCTTCGCGCGAGTGGATCATGCAGGTGATCTCCTCGGCCAGCCGTTTCTGCAATACGCGCAGGTGGGGAGCCGCGTCGTGCTCGGCGATGAGCGCGTCGATGGTCTCACGGTCGAGCAGCGTGAAGATCTTGATGTAGCGTTTGGCGTCCTCGTCGCTGACGTTGAGCCAGAACTGGTAGAACTTGTAGGGCGATGTGTAGCGCGGGTCGAGCCATACGTTGCCGCTCTCGGTCTTGCCGAATTTCGTGCCGTCGGCCTTGGTGATCAGCGGGCAGGTGATGCCGAAGGCCTCGGCCTCGGCGCCCAGCTTGCGGCGGATCAGCTCCGTGCCGGTGGTGATGTTGCCCCACTGGTCGGCGCCGCCCAGCTGGATTTTGCAGTTCATCGTCTCGTAGAGGTGCAGGAAGTCGTAGCCCTGAACCAGTTGGTAGGTGAATTCGGTGAACGACATGCCGTCGCCCTCGCCGTTGAAGCGTTTCTTCACGGAGTCTTTGGCCATCATGTAGTTGACGGTGATGCACTTGCCGATGTCACGGATGAAATCGAGGAACGTGAATTCCTTCATCCAGTCGTAGTTGTTGACCAGCGTGGCGGCGTTCGGGGCGTCGGAGTCGAAGTCGAGCAGTTTGGCCAGCTGGCGTTTGATCGCCTCCTGATTGTGACGCAGGGTCTTTTCGTCGAGCAGGTTGCGCTCCTGCGATTTGCCCGAGGGGTCGCCGATCATGCCCGTCGCACCGCCCACGAGGGCCAGCGGACGGTGGCCGCACATCTGGAAGTGCTTGAGGATCATCACGCCCACCAGGTGGCCGATATGCAGCGAGTCGGCCGTGGGGTCGATGCCCAGGTAAGCCGTCGTCTGTTCTTTTTCGAGTTGTTCCTTTGCTCCGGGCATGATCGTGTGGATCATGCCGCGCCATTCGAGTTCTTCGATGAAATTCTTTGTTGCCATTATTGCGTTATTTAATTTTCATTTTGTTTTTCGGTGGAAGCGCAGTTCGGAATCTGCTTCCGCCTGACGCTCCATCGCCCGTAAATCCCGCTTTTTAAGCGGATTACTCCACTTCCAAATCCAATGCTTTGCGGAGTTCCGCGATCAGCGGATTCTTTTCCGTCATGTATTTCACCCGGTCTTCGAGTTTGATCGGGCGTGCGGCCCGAATTTCCTCGTTGACGACCACTTCCAGTTCGATCGCTCCCGTGATGCCCGCCAGTTCGGCGATGCGCATCAGCATCCCTGTCTTGCTGCGGAGTATCTCTTCGCGCAGTTCGCTCGTCGGCACGCTCAGCGAGATCGTGTTGCCCTGCACCCTCATCAGTTCGAAGGCCGGGACGAACCGCGGACGTCGTTCCCGGATGAGGTTCAGGATCTTTTCCCGGGCGCGTTCCAGTTTCCGTTCGCACTCGGGGTCGATCGTCGCGACCTCCGGTTCGGCCGTTTCCTGCTCGGAAGGCTCCTCGTCCGGATTGCTGCCCGCCGAGGCGAGCAGTTCCGAAAGGGAGGTTCCCGAGATCAGCGGCCTCCGCGCGGGCTGGGGCGCGGGTTTGGACGCTTCGGGCCGTGTGGCCGGAGCGGGAGCGGGTCCCGGGGCGGCTGCGGGTTGCGCCGGCGTTTCCGGCCGGGGTGCGGCCGGCTGCGGAGCCGGGGCGGACGCCGGTTGTGAGGCCTGCCCGGGTTGAACCGCTGCGGGTTGCTGCGGAGCCGCCGGAACGGGATTCGGACCGGGGCGGGTCGCCGGGTCGGGCTGCGGTTGCGCCGCAGGCGTCGCCGCGACGGCCGCGGCCGCCGTTCGGGGTGTCAGTTCGGGAAGCGGATACTCCCCGGAAGATGTCAGGGTGTCATTTTTTTTTTGACCGAGTCCGGCGATTTTCATCAGGCCCAACTCGACAAGCAATCGCTGGTTCGACGATTGCCGGATCTTCCCGTCAAGTTCCGTCAGTACGGAGATGGCTCCGAACAGGAACTCGACACTGCAGGCGCCCGCCTGCGTCCGGTATCGTTCGAGCAGCGTTCCGGTCATTTCGATCAGCCGCAGCGTGTCGGGCTGCCTGGCCATCAGGAGATCCCTCATATGGCGGTTCATGCCGGACATGAAGGTCTGGCCCGAGAAGCCTTTCGACAGCACGCTGTCGAAGGCCACCAGCACGTCGACGTAGTTGCCCGCGAGCAGCATCTCCGTCACGCTGAAATAGGTGTCGTAGTCCAGCACGTTCAGCGTCTGGGCCACGTTGCGGTAGTCCAGCGCCGTGCCGCAGAACGACACGGCCTTGTCGAACATCGACAGCGCGTCGCGCATGCCGCCGTCGGCCTTCTGCGCGATGAGGTTCAGCGACTCTTCGTCCGCCGAGATGCCCTCCTGGGAGGCGATGTATTTGAGGTATTCGACCGAATCTTCGACGCGGATGCGGTTGAAATCGTAGATCTGGCAGCGCGAGAGGATCGTGGGGATGATCTTGTGTTTCTCGGTGGTCGCCAGAATGAAGATGGCGTGGGCGGGCGGCTCCTCCAGCGTCTTGAGGAAGGCGTTGAAGGCCGCGGCCGAGAGCATGTGGACCTCGTCGATGATGAACACCGAGTAACGGCCCACCTGCGGGATGATGCGCACCTGCTCGATCAGCGTGCGGATGTCCTCCACGGAGTTGTTCGACGCGGCGTCCAGCTCGTGGATGTTGAGCGAACGTCCCTCGTTGAACGAGCGGCACGATTCGCACTCGTTGCACGCTTCGGCGCCGTCGGGTGCGAGGCAGTTGATGGCCTTGGCGAAGATGCGGGCGCAGGTGGTCTTGCCTACGCCGCGGGGACCGCAGAAGAGATAGGCGTGGGCCAGCTGGCCGCGCTCGATGGCGTTCTGGAGCGTCGAGGTGATATGTTTCTGCCCGACGACCGACCGGAAGGTCGCGGGGCGGTATTTGCGTGCGCTGACGATGAAATCACTCATAGTGACGCAAAGATAGCGAAATATGAATTAAGAATTAAAAATTAAGAATTAAAAATTATGTGCCGTGCTCCGGCACGACAAATTGGCGGTTGTTGGCAGTTGTTCTGTGACAAATAATGACACTATGTCCTGGATTCGGAGTTGGCAGGGGTTTTGCTCAATTCACAATTCAGAATTCAAAATTAAAAATTACATATTATGAACATCAACACTCTTACCATCAAGGCGCAGGAGGCGCTGCAAGCGGCGCTCTCGCTGGCGCGGGAGCGGGGACAGCAGGCTGTCGAACCGCTCCACCTGCTCGCGGTGCTGATCCGCGAGGACGATTCGCTCTCGACGTTCCTGCTGGGGCGCGTGGGAGTGAATGTACGTTCGCTGCGCGACGAGGTCGGCCGGGCCGTGGCGTCGCTGCCGCGCGTCGAGGGCGGCGGCGAGCAGTTCTTTGCGCAGGACACCTCGAAGGCGATCCAGCGCGCCGTGGACTTCACGAAGAATTTCGGCGACAAATACGCCTCCGTCGAACACCTGCTGCTGGCCCTCGTGGCCGAGCGCGGGCAGGCCGCCGACATCCTCAAACGCAGCGGCGCGACGGAAAAGGAGCTGATTGAGGCGATCCGCACCTTCCGCAAGGGTGCGACGGTCGATTCGCAGACCTCCGAGCAGCAGTTCGACGCGCTGGGCAAGTATGCCATCAACCTCAACGAGCAGGCGCGCTCGGGAAAACTCGACCCGGTCATCGGGCGTGACGAGGAGATCCGCCGCGTGCTGCAAATCCTTTCGCGGCGCACGAAGAACAACCCGATTCTCGTGGGCGAGGCCGGCGTCGGCAAAACCGCCATCGCCGAGGGCATCGCCCGCAGGATCATCGACGGCGACGTGCCCGAGAACCTGAAGTCGAAGGTCATCTACTCGCTGGACATGGGTGCGCTGATCGCAGGCGCCAAGTATCAGGGCGAGTTCGAGGAGCGTCTGAAAGCCGTCGTGCAGGAGGTTACGGCCAGCGAGGGCGAGATACTGCTCTTCATCGACGAGATCCACACGCTGGTCGGCGCCGGCAAGTCGTCGGGGGCGATGGATGCCGCGAACATCCTCAAACCGGCCCTTGCGCGGGGCGAGCTGCGGACCATCGGAGCCACGACGCTCGACGAGTTCCAGAAATACTTCGAGCAGGACAAGGCCCTCGAACGCCGTTTCCAGAAGGTGATGGTCGACGAGCCTTCGCAGGAGGACGCCATCTCGATCCTCCGCGGCCTGAAGGAGCGTTACGAAAACCACCACCAGGTGCGGATCAAGGACGAGGCCATCGTGGCCGCCGTCGAGCTTTCGACGCGCTACATCACCTCGCGGTTCCTGCCCGACAAGGCCATCGACCTGGTGGACGAGGCCGCCTCGCGGCTGCGTCTGGAGATGAACTCCGTGCCCGAGGAGATCGACACGCTCGACCGCCGGGTCCGCCAGCTCGAAATCGAGCGCGAGGCCATCCGCCGCGAGAAGGACAAGGAGCGCGTCGAGCACCTGACCAAGGAGATCGAGGAACTGAAGGCCCGTGACGCCGAGATGCGTGCCAGGTGGCAGGGCCAGCGCGATCTGCTCAAAAAGATTCAGGCCAACAAGGATAAGATCGAGTCGCTGAAAGTCGAGGCCCAGCAGGCCGAACGGCAGGGCGACTACGGCAAGGTGGCCGAAATCCGCTACGGCAAGATTCAGGAGGCCGAGAAGGAGATCGCCGCTTTCCAGGAGGAGTACCGCCTCGCTTCGGCCAGCGGTTCGATGATCAAGGAGGAGGTCGACGCGCAGGACGTCGCCGAGGTGGTGTCGCGCTGGACGGGCATTCCCGTGACGCGCATGCTGGCCTCGGAGCGCGAGAAACTGCTCCACATGGAGGACGAACTCCACAAGCGCGTCATCGGGCAGGAGCAGGCCATCGCGGCCATTTCCGACGCCGTGCGCCGTTCGCGCGCCGGGCTGAACGATCCCCGCAAGCCGATCGGTTCGTTCATCTTCCTCGGTACGACGGGCGTCGGCAAGACCGAGCTGGCCAAGGCGCTGGCCGAGTTCCTGTTCAACGACGACCAGATGATGACGCGTATCGACATGAGCGAATACCAGGAGCGGCACGCCGTGTCGCGGCTCGTCGGGGCGCCTCCGGGATACGTCGGTTACGACGAGGGCGGCCAATTGACCGAGGCCGTGCGGCGCAAGCCCTATTCCGTGGTGCTGCTCGACGAGATCGAGAAGGCGCATCCCGACGTCTTCAACATCCTGTTGCAGGTGCTCGACGACGGCCGGCTGACCGACAACAAGGGCCGTACGGTGGATTTCCGCAACACGATCATCATTATGACCTCGAACATGGGTTCGCAGGTGATCCAGGATAACTTCGCCGAGGCCTTCGACGGCAGGAAGCTGCCCGAAGAGGTTGTCGAGCGGACGCGCCTCGCGGTGATCGACCTGCTGAAACAGCAGCTCAAACCGGAGTTCCTGAACCGTATCGACGAGATCGTGATGTTCGAGCCGCTGACGCACAAGGACATCGAACGCATCGTCGACATCCAGTTGGGCATCGTGCGCAGGATGCTTTCGGAGAACGGCATCCGGCTGGAGTACAGCGACAAGGCGCGCGAATGGATCGCCTCGGCGGGTTACGATCCGCTCTATGGCGCACGTCCCGTGAAGCGGGTCATCCAGCGCTATGTGGTCAACGACCTTTCGAAGCGGATTCTTGCCGGCGAGGTCGACCGCTCGAAGCCGATCGCGATTGACGCCGGGCAGGACGGGCTGACGTTCTCGAACTGACGCCGCCCGGCAGAGTGAAAAAGGGTTCCGAATCATCGGAACCCTTTTTCGTTTACCGGACGTATCTGCTGAAAAACTTCCACAGCTCTTCGCCCGTGTCTACGCCCGTCTCTTTCCAGGAGTGCTTTCCGCCGACGGTCTCGTAGAGCCAGACCTCGTTTCCGTCCGTGCCCTCCGTGTACTGTCTCTTATACACATCTGAC
>OWIO01001350.1_pt1 | contig 19107 bp, 19 predicted proteins | sample 1733011 | NCBI WGS metagenome assembly OWIO01 (sample SAMN05065779, study PRJEB22554) | human gut metagenome | biome: ENVO:2100002; feature: ENVO:00000062; material: ENVO:00002003 | host: Homo sapiens | place: USA | reverse complement strand
CGAGATGACGTCGAGTCTCGTGGGCTCGGAGATGTGTATAAGAGACAGGGTGATGCCCTCGCACGAAGACTCGCTCCTGCGGGCCCAGATGGAGGGCGACGGCGAATACGCCATCGCCGGACAGGGCGGCTCGCGGCGCAAGGTGCGCGAGGCCATCGAGCTGGCGACGCCCGTCGAGGGAATCATAACCGGAAAATTCGACATCCGGCAGGGAAATTTCGGCGTGAAGATCGCCGCGACCGCCGCCGACCGCATCACGGCCATCGACAACGGCACGGTGGTTCAGAGCCTCTGGACCCCGGAGACGGGTTACATCGTGGTCCTGCAACACGCCGGGAACCTGATCTCGGTCTACAAGAACCTCTCGCAGTCGCTCGTAACGACCGGCCAGACCATCCGTTCGGGCGAACTGATCGGCTACAACGCCGAAGTGCAGGACGGAGAGGTCCGGCTCTTCGAATTCGAACTCTGGAACAACGGCAAACCCGTGGACCCCGAGGGGTACATCGTCTTCTGACAAACGCATGAAACAAAGACTCGCAATACTGGGTTCGACCGGCTCAATCGGCGTGCAGACGCTCGACATCGCCCGCGAAAACCCCGGCCGCTTCGAGGTCCGCGTCCTCACGGCCAACCGCAACTGGGAACGACTGGCCCGACAGGCCCGGGAATTCGACGCCGACGCGGCGGTGATCGCCGACAAACAGCACTACGCGCAGCTGCGCGACGCACTCGCGGGAACCGACACCAAAGTATATGCCGGAGAGGAGGCCGTGGCGCAGGTCGCGGCCGGAGGCGGCACGGACGTGGTGGTGAACGCCCTGGTGGGCTACGCCGGACTCGCTCCCACGGTGGCGGCCATCGAGGCAGGCAAGAAGCTCGCGCTGGCCAACAAGGAGTCGCTCGTGGTGGGCGGCGCCTGCGTGATGCCGCTGGCCCGGGAGCGGAAAGCCCCGGTGATTCCGATCGACTCGGAACATTCGGCCATCTTCCAGTGTCTCGTGGGCGAGCGCGCCCCGGTCAGAAGGCTGATCGTCACGTGCAGCGGCGGCGCATTCCGCGACTTCCGGGCCGAAGAGCTGGCGAACGTCACGGTGGAGCAGGCCCTGCGCCACCCCCAGTGGGACATGGGCGCGAAGATCACGATCGACTCGTCGACGCTCGTGAACAAGGGGTTCGAGGTGATCGAGGCCCACTGGCTGTTCGGGACCCCGGCGGAACGGATTTCGGTGTTGCTCCACCCGCAGTCGATCATCCATTCGATGGTCGAATTCGAGGACGGCGCGATCAAGGCCCAGCTCGGAACGCCCGACATGCGCCTGCCGATCAGCTTCGCGCTGCTGTACCCCGACCGGGCGAACCGTCCCGGCGAGCGGTTCAACTTCCTGAACCATCCGCAGCTGACCTTCGCCGAAGTGGACCGCGCGAAATACCCGGCGCTCGACATCGCCTACGACTGTCTGCGGCACGGCGGCACGGCGGCCTGCACGATGAACGGCGCAAACGAGGTGGCCGTGGCGGCGTTCCTCGCCCGCAAATGCGCATGGCTCGACATCGTGCGCGCCATCCGCTACGCGCTGGAGCACGCCGCATTCGTCCCCTCGCCCACCCTGGCCGATTACGCCGAGGCGAACGCCGAAGCCCGCGCGCTGGCGGCGGAGTTCCTACAATTAAAAAATTAAAAATTAAAGCTTGTGGACATTCTTGTAAAAATCATTCAGTTCTTCCTCTGTTTCACCATCCTGATAGGCATTCACGAGATGGGTCACTTCATCATGGCGCGGGTGTTCAAAATCCGCGTCGAGAAATTCTACATCTTCTTCGACCCATGGTTCTCGCTGTTCAAATTCAAACGCGGAAACACCGAGTACGGTCTGGGATGGCTGCCGCTGGGCGGATATGTCAAGATCGCCGGCATGATCGACGAGTCGATGGACACGGAACAGATGAAACAGCCCGTCAAACAGGACGAGTTCCGCGCCAAACCCGCCTGGCAGCGTTTTCTGGTGATGATCGCCGGCGTGGTGATGAACGTCGTGCTGGCCGTGGCCATCTACATCGGCATCTGCTACACGTGGGGCGACACCTATTTCTCGAACGCCGACGCCAAGTGGGGCTACAACTTCAACGAGGCCGGGCACAAACTCGGATTCCACGACGGAGACCGGCTGGTGAGCATCGACGGCGAAGAGGCGGACGACATCAACAAGGTCGTAAACTCGCTGATCATCACCGAAAGCGACCGCAGCGTCGTGGTCGAACGCAACGGACGGCAGGTGGAACTGATCCTCCCGCTCGACGAGCTGATCTCGATGCGCCAGCAGAAGGGATACGAAAATTTCCTCCTGCCCCGCATCCCCTTTCTGATCGACAGCGTCGTAAACCCGACCGTCGCACAGTTGCGGAAGGGAGACGAGATCGTAGCCATCGACAACGTTTCGGGTCTCGACTTTGCGGGCTACGGCCAATACCTGAAGGCGCACGCCGGAGATTCGGTGCTGCTGACAGTCCTGCGGGAAGGGGACATGCTCTTTGAATTCAAAGCGCCCGTCTCGGAGAACGGCACGCTCGGAGTCATCCGCAAGGGCCTCGCGCTGCGCACGCAGAAATATACGTTCCTGGAGGCGATTCCGGCCGGTATTCAAAGGACGGGCAAGGTGATCTCCTCCTACTGGGACCAGCTGAAGATGATCGTGCAGCCCAAAACCAAGATGTACGAGGAGCTGGGCGGATTCATCTCCATCGGCAGCATCTTCCCCTCCACGTGGGACTGGCAGGACTTCTGGATGAAGACCGCCTTCCTGTCGATCATCCTCGCGGTGATGAACATTCTGCCGATCCCGGGACTCGACGGCGGGCACGCGATCTTCACTTTCTGGGAGATGATCTCGGGCCGCAAGGTGAGCGACAAGGTGCTCGAAGCGGCGCAGTATGTCGGACTGATCATCATTCTGTTCCTGCTGCTCTACGCCAACGGCAACGACATTTACCGGTTCTTTATCAAATAAATGCGGAGCCGATGGCAAACCGAACTGCGGAAAAAACGGAAGCCTGCGCCGCGGCGCTGCGGAGACACCGTTTCGAGGCCGAGACGGTGAAGGACGCCGAAGCGGCCTTCGCCCTGATGAAGGCCGTCGTGGAGGCCGAAAACCCGCAACTCGTGTCGTTCGGCGACTCCATGACGATGCGCGGAACGGGCATCGTCGAGTGGCTGCGGAGCAATGGGCGGCTGACGCTGCTCGACGGGTTCGACGCCTCGAAGCCCTACGAGGAGCGGCTGGAAATCCGCCGCCGCGCGCTGTTGTCGGACCTTTTCATCACGGGCGTGAACGCCGTGACGGAGCAGGGAACACTGCACTGGCTGGACAAGGTGGGCAACCGCATCGCACCGGTGGCATTCGGCCCCCGGAAGGTGATCATCGTGGCCGGACGCAACAAGATCGTGGCCGACCGCGACGAGGCCGAGGAGCGCATCCGCCGGATCGCCGCCCCGCAGAACGTAGCGCGACACCCCGGATTCCGCACCCCTTGCGCCAAAACGGGCGTCTGCGCGGACTGCAACTCGCAGGACCACATCTGCAACACCCGGATGGAAATGCTGCGATGCTGGCCCGACAAACGGGTGTTGGTAATACTGATCGACGAAGATTCCGGATTATGATGAAACAACTGAAATACGGCACGGCCTGCCTGCTGTTGCTGGCAGCCGCCTGCGGAGACGATTCCGACGCATTTTACACGGCGGTTTATCCCGTCGTGCGCGTCGAGGCCGAAATCACCCTTCCGGACCCCGAACCGGGTCCCACCGATCCAACAGACCCAACAGACCCAACAGACCCCACGAACCCCACCGATCCCACGGAACCGGAGACGAAGGCTGGGGAAAACGAAACGGACCCCGTGGTCGAACGGATCAGGGAGGAGATCGAAGCGGCGGCTCCCGTGAAGGCGGGCGGAAGCTACGTGCTGGAATTCACCAAATACAACGGCGGGCGCCTCCGGATCAGACAGACGGCGGAGGCGGACCGGGTGCGGGGCGTCTTCTTCAAGGACCCGGGCGCAACCGACATCCTCGTCTACTGTCCGGAACCGGCGATGAAGTACACCTGCGCCGTCTCGGCCTACAAGGCCGAGGACGGCACGAGCAAGACCCTCCTGACGGTCGACCTGACCGAAGAGTACCAAGCTCTCTACCCCGAGGCCGGAATCACGAAGGCCGTGCGCCGGGAGTACACCTCGGCAAACGCAAAATAGGAGGACGTATGGCAAAGGTCAAAAAGGCATTTTTCTGCAAAAACTGCGGGTTCGAAGCCCCGAAATGGCTGGGACGCTGCCCCTCGTGCGGCGAATGGAACACGTTCGCCGAGGAGATCATCACCCGCGAGAGCGGTTCGGTCCCGGCGGTCGCGGCGGGTCCCCTGCCCGCGGCGAAGCCCCAGCGCGTGAGGGACATCCGCGAAAGCGAGCACGTCCGCCTCGATCTGGGAAACGCCGAGGTAAACCGCGTGTTGGGCGGCGGGATGGTCCCGGGGTCGCTGGTCCTCGTGGGCGGCGAGCCGGGAATCGGCAAATCGACCCTCTCGCTGCAAATCGCGCTGGCGGCGAACGGACTGAAAACCCTCTACGTCTCGGGCGAGGAGTCGGCCGAGCAGATCAAGATGCGCGCCGCGCGCATCGGCATCGGCAACGACGAGTGCCTGATCTATCCCGAAACGCTGCTGGAAAACATCGTGGCGCAGATCGCCGAGCACCGTCCCGATCTGGTCGTCATCGACTCGATACAGACGATTTACACCGACCTCCTGGACTCGTCGGCGGGAAGCGTGTCGCAGATCCGCGAATGCGCGGCGACGCTTCTCAAATACGCCAAATCGACCGGAACGTCGATCTTCATCATCGGCCACATCACCAAGGACGGCTCGATAGCCGGTCCCAAGATACTCGAACACATCGTCGACGTGGTGTTGCAGTTCGAGGGCGACAGCAACAACATCTACCGCATCCTGCGGGGCATCAAGAACCGGTTCGGAGCGACGTTCGAAATCGGGGTCTTCGAGATGCTCGACGCCGGACTGCGGGGGGTTGACAATCCGTCGGAAATCCTGCTGACGCACTATGAGGAGCCGTTGAGCGGCATCGCCGTGGGGGCATCGGCCGACGGCGTGAGGCCCTACCTGATCGAGGTGCAGGCGCTGGTGAGCGGTGCGGCGTACGGCACGCCCCAGCGTTCGACGACCGGATACGACGCACGGCGCATGAACATGCTGCTGGCCGTGCTGGAGAAGCGCGTGGGGATGAAGATGTTCCAGAAAGACGTTTTCCTGAATTTCGCGGGCGGATTCAAGGTCGCGGACCCGGGGCTGGACCTCGCGGTCGTGGCGGCGGTGATCTCGTCCTACTACGACCGTCCCGTGGCCGAGGGGGTCTGCTGCGCCGGCGAAATAGGCCTGTCGGGCGAAGTGCGCCCCGCGCCCCGCACCGAACAGCGCATCAGCGAGGCCGCAAGGCTCGGATTCAGGCGCATCATCGTGTCGGGCTATCTGGCCAAAGGCGGCAAGCGTCCCAAAGGCATCGAGGTAGTCCCGATAAACAGCGTCGACCAGCTCCCGAAGGCGCTTTTCACAGAATAGGCCGACATCAAAAACAACAGATAAGGAAAGGAGCGGCTTCTGGCAGTCGCGGCCGGAAGATTTTCGATTCGCCCGAGGCGAATCAGGAGGCCGCAGCTCCGCCCTGCGGAGCCGCTCGTAACAGCCCTTCGAGCGGACCACCGCAAGCTGCCGCCTGAAAACGCGACAGAAGTTCCGGAGAGCGAATCTTCCGACCTCGCATGGGCTTCCGGCCGGATTGCCGCCGGTATGGAATGGATTTTGCTTTTTCCCCGGTAAAAGGGAAGAAAATGCAAAAGAGAATAGTCGTACTGGGCGGCGTGGGATTCATCGGCTCCCACCTGTGCCTGCGTCTGTTGAACGACGGGCACGAAGTCTTCTGCGTGGACATACGCGACACCGCCGATTCGCCGCTGCTGCGCGACATGCCGCCGCACCCGGAATTCCGGTACGTCCGCCACAACATCGTCAACGCATTCGGCATCCGCTGCGACGAGATTTACAACCTCGCGGCGCCCTCGCGCGTGCGCTACAACAAGGCGCTGCCCGTCGAGTCGCTCAAGGTCAGCATACTGGGGTCGATAAACGCCCTCGACACGGCCCGTTCGGAGCACGCACGCATCCTCTACGCATCCACCGGAGACATCTACGGCACGGGATACCGCGACACCTCGGTCGAGGCGGCGGACGGTTGTCCGACACACCGCACCCTCGCCGAAGGCAAACGGGCCGGAGAGGCCCTGCACCGCGCCTACCAGTATGAATTCGGGGTCGACGCACGCATCGCGCGCATCTTCAACACCTACGGCAGCGGCGCCGACCTGATGGACCAGCGCGTGGTGATGAAGATGATCGTGGCGGCATTGCAGAACCGCGACATTCCGATCAACGGCAGCGGCGAGCAGCTGCGGACCTTCTGCTGGGTGGAAGACGTGGTCGACGGACTGGTGCGGCTGATGGAGGCCCCGCCGGCCGAGACGACGCGCACGGCCAATTTCGGCAGCAGTCACGAGGTGACGATCCGCTCGCTGGCCGAGAAGATCATCGCCCTGACGGGCAGCAGCTCGCACATCGTCCACGCCGAAGCGCGTATCGACGACATACGCCGCCGCACGCCCGACATCTCGGCGACACGGCGCGAACTGGACTGGGCGCCCCGCACACCGCTCATCGAAGGCCTGCGGCGCACGATCAGCTACGTCGAAAAGGAACTTGCGGAGAAGAACTATGCGGGAATATCGTGGGTGGAAATAAACTGATCGGAAGATATGACCATGACGGACTTTGACAAGATCATCTGGCGGGACGCGCTGACGTTCGTAGACTTCTTCGCCACCTGGTGCGGGCCGTGCCGGATGATGATGCCGGCCATCGACAAGTTTCGGGAGCGGATGAACGGCCGCGTCGACGTCTACAAAGCGGACATCGACGACCCCTCGATGCGTGAAATCATACGGCGCTACAACATCATGTCGGTCCCGACGCTGATGTTTTTCTGCCGCGGAGAGGTATTGTGGCGCGAGAGCGGCCGCGTGGGGTACGAACACCTGATCAACGTGCTGAACGAACTCGAAAAGCGCGAACAGGTGATGCAGCCCTAAACCTCCAGTCGCCAGGCCAGCTCCTCGTGGACGCAGGCTTCGGCAGGGAGCTGACCCAGAGAGCCGGCCGCGCGGAGAACCGCCTGCCGGTTCTCTTCGTTTCGCGTCCCGAGAGCCGTGAACAACGCCACGGCGCCATGGGCCAGCAGGTGCGCTTCCGGAATGCTGGCCGCAGCGGCCCCGTGCACGACGGCCGCAGCCGGAACGGCCCACGCCGGAGAAGGATGCGGAACGCGGGCCGCGGCCATCAGGGCCGCATACTGCCGCAGCCACCCGGCATCGGGCGCAATCCACGCCGCGAACAGTTCGGGGAACGCCCCGATGCGGCTCAACAGCGCGAAGGCGGCCTCCGCGGCGATTTCAGAATTGAGAAGCCCGTCGCCCCAGAAGGCGAACTCCCCGGGCGTAAGGCGCGCCGGATCGGCGATGTGCAGCGCGGCAAGGCGCAGGCAGCGGACATCCTGCCGCCAGAGGTATTTGGCGAAATCGTGATCGGCGGCCTCGGCACGCGCCAGCGTGCGGAGCGTCGGCAGGCTCACGCCGTAATTCAGGCCGCAGGGTGCGCCGTAGAAGCGCATCGAATCGGCAACAGCGCCGTTGCGCTCGCGGCGGAATGCCCCGAGCAGCACCGCCATGCGGGAGGTGAAATCCATCGGAAGATTATTTGCGGCGCGGCAGGGCGACGTTGATCGTACGGCCGAATTCGAAAACAGGAAGCACGGCGCGGGCATACTCGCGGCCTCCCGAGACGACGATGCAGGTCGAGGGATCGGCCACGCGGCACGCCACGACCTGCGTCTCCTTCGGACCGGCCTCGAGGTCGCTCTTCGCAGCGCCCGAAGGTTCGATCTGCAACAACACGATGTCGCCCGAAAGGTCCGTGTCGGGAAGCAGTCCGGCCGCAGGGCTGAAACGGCAGACGATATACTGTTTCTTGTCGGCCTGCGGGCAGACCACGTAGCGGCGGGTCTCGGTCGAGACGATCCGCTTGCCGAGGAACAGCTCCAGATAGCTCTGCTCCAGACGGTCGATCTCCTCCAGCGCGGCCTTCAGGCCCTCGCCGAAGACGTTCTCGCCCGCTTCGCCCGTGACCAGCTCGATGCGGTGGCGGCGCAGCGAGAAGATTTGCGCGGCGGCGGTGCGCGCGGCGTCCTCCAGCGCGGGCGTCGTCATGTCGGTCTTGTCCGGCTGCAAGCGCGCGAACTCGTTTTCGGAGGCGGTGTGCGACAGCACGCGGGTCGAGGCCGGAGCCGGAGCCGCGGCATTGAGGTAGGTGTCGCCGTCGAGCAGGGCGATCTGCGCCCCGGTGACGCTCCACACGGTCTTGTCGGTGAGCGGAGCGCGCACCCCGAGGTATTTCTGCGCATAACGCGCATAGGGTCCGCTCAAGGTGACGTCGTGTTCGACGGTGACGTCGACGGCGAGGATCGTGCGCGGCTGGGCGACGGTAAGGCCGCCGGCAGTTTCGTTCGCGCCCTGAAGGGAGATGTATGGGTTCTGGGCCGAGACGCCGCCCGAAAGCAGCAGGGCAAATGCCAAAAGTCTGAATTTCATGGTCCGAAAATTTTATTGCGGTTTCACAAATGTAGCTTATTTTCGCGTGCCGTCAAAATTTCAGGTAAAAATCACGGGTCAGGGCGCGGTATTCGGGCGTGTAGCATTCGTGCTCTCCCGTGCCGACGACCAGTTCCGAGACCTCGGGCACGGCGGCGGAACAATCGGCAGAACGATCGGCGGGGCGGTCGGCGCGGACGAACTCCATCAGCGCCCGTTTGGCCGGGCGGCGGGGCGTGGTGCGCACGTCGGTGCGGCGCACGAGGGCCAGTCGTCCGGCACAGACCGCGAGGAAACGCTCCGCTTCGGCCGTGGGAAGGATGACGGCAAACCGGCCTCCGGGAGCCAGCAGGCGGAGGACGGCGTCGCGCAGGTCGCCGAACGGCAGGTGCACGGCATGGCGGGCCGCGGTGCGTCCCCCGTCGGGGCAGGTGAGCGAGTCGACGAAAAACGGCGGGTTGGAGACGATCAGATCGAACGGCTCCGGGGTCTCGAACTCCTGCACGGGGCATTGAGCGAACGCCACCCTGCCGCTCCAGGGCGAAGCGGCGGCGTTCTCGCGGGCCTGCCCGACATCGTCGATGTCGACGCCCGTGACATGCGCCTCCGGGGCGCGCTGGGCCAGCATCAGGGCGATCAGCCCCGTGCCCGTGCCGATGTCGAGCATCCGCCGGTCCTGCGGCCGCACCGCGGCCCATGCACCCAGCAGAACGCCGTCGGTCCCGACCTTCATCGGGCAGCGGTCCTGACGGACCGTGAATTGTTTAAACCGAAACCCACTTAAGAAGCGGGATTTATGAGTATTATTCATTGTTCATTCAAATAGCCGTCCATGCCTGCGCCGAACAGCGAGAAATCGTACCGCGCAGGATCCTCCGCATCGAATGCGCGCAGGGCGTCCGTCAACTCCTCGACGGCCCGCCAGTCGTTCTGGCGGCGGCCAAGCAGTCCCAGCGCACGCGCCGTCTCGCCGACATGGACGTCCAGCGGCAGGTAGAGGGCCGACATCGGGATACGCCGCCACAGACCGAAATCGACACCCCGGTCGTCGCGGCGCACCATCCACCGCAGATACATGCACAGCCGCTTGCAGGCCGCGCCGCGCTCGACGGACGAAACATGCTTCTCGCAGCGCGGAGCGTGCTCCCCGGCGAAAAACTCGCGCCGGAAGTCGGCCAGCACGGCGGGCATGCTCTGCGCGGCCTCATAGCGCGTCTCGAAGAAATTCCCGATGCCGCCGTGACGCTCCTCCATACGCCGCAGGGCCAGCACGAAATCGCGCAGGTCCCCGCCGTTGAACGTGCGGTGGACGTAGGACGAAAGCAGCGCCAGTTCGCGCTGCGAGGCGTTGCGCACGAAATCCGCCGGAGCGTCGTCCATGAAGTGCATCATGCGGTGGCCGCTGCGGACAATGGCCTTACGGTTGCCCCAGGCGATGGTGGCGGAGAAAAATCCCGCGATCTCGCGGTCGGCGCGGTCCGTATAGCGGTGCGGTACCGAAATCGGATCGTCGGCGATGAAGTCGGGGCTGTTGTATTTGTCGTGGAGCGCGTCGAGCAGCTCCTTCAGATCGGTGTTCGTCATGGCGTGCGGAGCATTCGGAGCAAGACATCGGTTTGCGGGATGCCGTAACCCAGTTCGCAGCCGGGAGCTGCGGCCCGCGTGCCGGAAGCGTGCAGCAGTCCGATGAGTTCGCCGCGTTCCATAGGACGGTATTCGAGCAGGCAGGCGCAAAGCCCCGCGATAACCGGCGTCGAAAACGAAGTTCCCAACGGCGAGGCTCCGGCGACGAAATCGGGCTTCACATAGCCGACATCTTCGCGTCCGACACCACTGGAGCGGGAGCGGGAAACACCGTCGGAATCGCACGAACCGACCGTGATGACCTGCCGGACATCGGCCGGAAAGGAGACATTGCGCCACGCCTTGTCGCCCTCGTTGCCGGCGCTCTGCACGAAAACGAGTCCGGGGCGCGCCGTGAGCAGGCTGTCGAGGTAGCGCGAGAGCGTCGAGGTGCAGCCGTCGAGCATCGCGGGCGTATAGCCGCTGAAATCGTCGAACGTCGTATAGCCCAACGACGAGGAGATCACGTCGACGTCATGCGCCAGGAGCCACTCGATGCCGCGGATCAGCTGCCGCTCCTCGGCGCGAGGCTCCACTTCGGCACGGTCGGTTTTCGCAAGATAATACTCCGCACCCCATGCCAGCCCGCGGATCGTATCGCCCGAACGGCCTCCGAGGTTGGTGCAGACCCTTGTGCCGTGGTCTGTGGCGTCGTCGAAGAATGCCGTCTCGTCGCCGCCCGTGAAATCGCGCCAGGCGGCGACGTGCAGCCCCCGCGTCCAGCGGTCGGTGCGGAAGCCCCCGAAACCCGCGTCCAGCACCCCGATGCGGACGCCCCGTCCGGAGAGGTTCAGCGAATCGAACGCCCGGGACATCGTCTGCCCCACGGCGCGCGAATAGGTCCGGGAGTAGTCCGAGGTCCACGCCCCGCGCACCTCGCGCACGAGGTCCCACGCACCATAGGCGGCAAGAGCCGGAAGAAGCAGCCAAAGCAGTTTTTTCATGTTACCGGACCGTTTCGCAGCCGAGGATCAGACCGTCGGACATGGTGATCTTCCGGTCGGCCATTGCGGCGAGGTTTTCGTCGTGGGTGACGATCACGACGGTCTGGCCGAGCCGTTCGCGCAGGTCGAAGAACAGGCGGTGGATCTCGTCGCGGTTGTGCGAGTCGAGGTTGCCCGAGGGTTCGTCGGCCAGCAGCACGGCGGGCGAATTGACCAGCGCACGGGCGATGGCCACGCGCTGCTGCTCGCCGCCCGAAAGCTGTCCGGGCTTGTGGTCGCGCCGCGCCGCGAGGCCCATCATGTCGAGCAGTTCGGCGGCACGGCGTTCGACATCGGCGCGCGGACGCCGGCCGATCAGCCCCGGAATGCAGACGTTCTCGAAAGCCGTGAACTCCGCAAGCAGGTGGTGGAACTGGAACACGAAGCCGATGCGCTCGTTGCGGAACTGCGACAAGGCCCGATCGCCCAAGGCCGAGACATCGCGGCCGTCGATCTCCACGCGCCCGCCGTCGGGACGCGACAGCGTGCCAATGATCTGCAAAAGCGTGGTCTTGCCAGCGCCGCTGGCCCCCACGATGGAGACCACCTCGCCCTGCGCCACGTCGAGCGAAACGCCTTTCAGCACCTCCAGCGTGCCGAAACTCTTGTGTATGTCGGTAACCCGTATCATTGGCGGAACATATTGAACAGTTTGACCGTGTCCACAGCTTCCCGCACGTCGTGGACGCGGAGTATCGCCGCACCCTGGCGCAGGCACTCCCAGCCCAGGGCAACGGTTCCGGCGAGCGATTCGGCGGGAGTGGCGTCGAGGACCTTATAGATCATCGACTTGCGCGAAAGCCCCGCCAGCACCGGGTAACCCAGCGCGCAGAGGCGGTGCAGACCCGCGAGCAATTCGTAGTTCTGCTCCGTGGTCTTGGCGAAGCCGAAGCCGGGGTCGAGGATGATGTTTTCACGCCGGATGCCCGCGGCGAGCATCTCGTCGGTGCGGCGGCGGAAATAGCCGACGACCTCGGTGACGATGTCGCGCCGGTAGTCGGTCTGCGACTGCATGGTTTTCGGATCGCCCTTCATGTGCATGGCGATGTAGGGTACGCCGCAGTCCGCAACGACGGAGAGCATCGCGGGGTCGAGTTCCCCGGCCGAAATGTCGTTGACGACGAGCGGCCCGAACGTTTCGACAGCCTTCGCCGCGACTTCGCTGCGGAACGTGTCGACCGAGACGGTCATGCCGGGCGCCAGCCGACGCACGGTCCCGACGCCCAGCCGGACGCGACGCCACTCCTCGTCGGCGGGGACTTCGTCGGCCCCGGGACGCGAGGAGTAGCCCCCGACGTCGATCAGCTGCGCCCCTTCGGACACGGCTTCGCGGACGCGGCGCTCGACGGATTCGGCCTCCGGAGTGCGGCTGCCGGCATAGAAAGAATCGGGGGTGACGTTAAGAATCGCCATCACCTGCGGCGAGGAAAAATCAATGTTCATGGGCTTCATGGCTGAAAATTCGGTGCAACTCCGCGACAGCGGGTTCGAGGTCGGATTCGAGGATGTTGACAAGGGTGTAGTCGGCCTTCGCGCTCAACGTATCGTCGTCCGTCTGGGCGGCGATGCGGAGGCGGACCTCCCCGGGTGTGCGCCCGTCGCGGCGGCAGGTGCGTTCGATGCGCAGCGCCTCGGGGGCGAGGACGGCAACCGTGCGGTCGACGCAGGCATCGAACCCCGCATCGAAAAGAAGGGCGCTTTCGAGGATCACGTAGTCGCCCTCCTGCCGTTCGGCCCACGCCGCGAAATCGGCCCGAACGGCCGGGTGGACGATGGCGTTCAGGTCGGCGAGGGCCTGCGCCTCGGAGAAGACCCGCCCGGCAAGGTAGGTCCGGTTCAAGGTCCCGTCCGCATAGGCTTCGGCCCCGAAACGGTCCGTGATGCGCCTGCGCAGCTCCGCATCCTCCGTCATCAGCCGTTTGGCCCCGGCGTCGGAGTCATAGACCGCGACGCCCAAACGCGCGAAAAGACGGCAAACGGTGCTTTTGCCGCTGCCGATGCCGCCTGTGATTCCGACCTTCATCATGGGTTACGGGGAACGTCGATTTCGGGAATGTCCCCGATGGAAATGATCTTGATGTCGCTGAACCGCGGCGCAAGGGCGTTTTGCAGCGACTGGGGGTCGATGATGAGTTTACCCTCGTGCCCCTCCTCATACGAACGCTTCGTCTTGAGTTCCGCAAGCGGAATGCGCAGCGTCTTGTTCATGTAGACCCGGTAGCCGAAAAGGTTCGTACCGACGCCCTCGACCACGCAGGTAACCTCGAAAGGCTGTCCGTCGACACTCACCCTCACGGTCTGCTCGGTGGTGTACGTATAGCTCAATTTCGCGATATACCAAAGGATGAACGACGCGACGAGCAGCGCCAGAAAAACCGGCGACACGTAGCGGTGCATCCATTTCAACCAATTTTCCATCATGGGAACCTATAATATCCGTATGACAAAGATAGTGCAAGGCGGGGCAATATCAAATTTATTTTGCACATTGCCGAGCCGCAGCCTGCCCAAGCGGGCGTCTGCTTGCCCGCAAAGATAGTGCAAGCCGGCCGCAATGCCAAATTTATTTGAAAAAACGGACCGCACCTCTCGGTGCGGTCCGTTTTTGTCGGATCGGGAGTCTATCCATTACTTCTCCACGTCGGTCTTGACGCGCTTCGTCATCAGATCGTAAGCGATCGGCGTCGCGAGGAAGATCGTGGCGGCCGTACCTACGACCACGCCGATGATCAGCGCGAAGATGAAGCCGCGGATCGTCTCGCCGCCGAAGAAGAAGATGGCCAGCAGCGTCACGAGCGTCGTGCCCGAGGTGTTGATCGTACGCGACAGCGTCGAGTTGATGGCGTTGTTCACGTTCTCCTTCAGGTTGCGCTTCGGGTAGAGACCCAGGTACTCGCGGATTCGGTCGAAGACGACCACCGTGTCGTTGATGGCATAGCCGATGATCGTCAGGATCGCGGCGATGAACGCCTGGTTGACCTCGAGGTTGAAGGGCAGCAGACCGTAGAACATCGAGAAGATGCCGATGATCAGCAGGGCGTTGAAGGCCAGGGCCGCCGTGGCGCCCGAAGCCCACTGCCAGCGCTTGAAGCGGAACGTAATGTAGAGACCGATGGCGATGAGCGAGAAGAGCACCGAATAGATGGCGTTCCACGTCATGTCCTTGGCGATCGAGGGACCGATCTTGTCGGCCGTCAGGATACCGTTGGCGTCGGTCTGCGTATTGCGGAACTGCTCGAAGGTGATGTCATACGAGTAGAGCGGTTTCAGAGCGTCGTAGATGATCTGCTCGACCTCCGAGGTAGCCTCGTCCGACGTGTCGTCGTAGCGATACTGGGTCACGATGCGCATCTGGTTCTCCTTGCCGTACTGCTTCACCTCGGAACTGATCGACGAAGCGTCGGCATCGGCGAACTGCGAGAAAGCCTTCTCCACATTCTGACGAACCTCTTCGGCCGAAACGGGCTTGTCGAAACGGATCACGTAAGCGCGGCCGCCCGTGAACTCGGCGCCGAGGTTCAGACCGCGGGCGAAGAACGAAACGCACGACAGAACCATCAGGGCAACGGCGATGCCGTAAGCCAGTTTGCGCTTGGCGATGAAGTCGACGCGCGTGTTATTAAGGAAGTTCTCCGACCAGCGGCGCGAGAAGGTGATGTGACCCCATTTGCCGACGATCCACTCGATCAGCAGGCGCGTGATGAAGATGGCGCAGAAGAACGAGGTGATGATACCGATGATCAGCGTCGTGGCGAAGCCCTGAACCGGACCGTTGCCGAAGATGAACAGCACGATACCCGTGATGATCGTCGTCAGGTTACCGTCGATGATGGCCGAATAGGCTTTCGAGAAACCGTCCTTGATGGCCAGCGAAAGACCCTTGCCGCCGCGAAGCTCCTCCTTGATACGTTCGTAGATGATCACGTTCGCATCGACGGCCATACCCATCGTCAGCACGATACCCGCGATACCCGGAAGGGTCAGCACGGCGCCGAACGACACCAAAACGCCCATCAGCAGGAAGACGTTCGTGAGCAGCGCGACGTCGGACATCCAGCCCGCCGTCTTGTAGAACAGACCCATGTAGAGCAGCACGAGGATGAAGGCGATCACGAACGAGATCATACCGGCGTTGATCGACTCCTGGCCCAGCGAAGGACCTACGACCGTATCCTGGATGATCTTGGCCGGAGCGGGAACCTTACCCGAATTAAGCACGTTGGCCAGGTCCTTGGCCTCCTGGATGGTGAAATCGCCGGTGATCTGCGACTGTCCCTTGTCGATCTTCGAGTTGACGCGGGGAGCCGAATAGACGTAGCCGTCGAGAACGATGGCGATGCACTTGCCGATATTCTCGCCCGTCATGCGCGACCACTCCTGCGTACCTTCGGCGTTCATGGTCATCGAAACCTCGGCCGTAGCGCCGCGCTGGGCGTACTGCTCGGTGGCTTCCGTAACGACCGAACCGTCGAGCGGAGCCTTGCCGTCGGGCGTCGAAACCTTGATGGCGTAGAGGTAGAAACGACCGTCGATCTTGTCGTCACCCTTGACGCCCCACTTGAACATGATGTCGGCGGGGAACAGCTCGCGGACGGCCGGCTGGGCGAGGTACTCGTTGACGGCTGCCATGTCGGCCTTGTAAGCGGCTCCGATGGAGGCGCCGCCTGCGAAGCGGGGATTGAGGACTGCAAAGAGCGGGTTCTGCGAGTGGTCGAAGTTGCCTTCCTGAACGGCGGTCTCGGCCGTGGCGGTCGAATCGGCGGCGCCGACCTCGGCGATCAGGCCCTCGGCCTCGGCGGCGGGAGTCCCGGCGGCAACGGCAGCCTCGGCGGCAGCCGTCTCGGGCGCAGCGGCGGGAGCCTGCTCCAGTGCGGCCTTGTTGAGCTTGTCGGCAGCGGAAAGCGCGGGGAAGATCTCATTGGCGTCGTAGGTGGTCCAGAACTCCAGCGAAGCGGTTCCCTGCAACAGGTCGCGGACGCGCTGCGGCTCCTTCACGCCCGGAAGCTCGACCAGAATGCGGTGCGAGTTCGGGAGGCGCAGGATGTTGGGCTGCGTAACGCCGAAGTGGTCGATACGGCTGCGAAGCACGTTGAACGATGCGCCGATGGCAGCCTCGGTCTCCTTCTTGAGGATCTTCTCGACGTCGGCGTCCGAGCTTTCGAGCGTGATGTCCTTGCGGTCGGGGCTTACGAAAAGCTCGGCGATGGGACGGCCGTTCGAAAGGCGCGAATATGCCTTCACGAAGTCGGAGATATAGTCGGTCGAAGAGCCTTGCTTCATCGCCTCGTTGGCCACGCCGATCGCCTCGATGAAAGCCGGATCGTTCTGGCTGTCGCCGGCCAAAGCCTTCACGACATCCTCGACCTGCACCTCCAGCATGACGTTCATACCGCCCTTGAGGTCCAGGCCCAGGTTCAGCTCCTTCTCCTTACACTCCTTGTAGGTGAACTTGCGGAAGCCCAGGTTGTAAACCGGCAGGTTCTGCACCGAATCGAGGTAATGCTGTTCGGCCTCGCCCTGCTGGTCGAGGGGGAACTGCGCGGCATAAGCGGCCGCCTGCTTCTCTACGCCACGCGTCTTGAACGTAAACGAGAGCTGATAAACACACGCGAGAGCCAGCAGGACCGCAATGAGTTTAATAAAACCTTTACTTTGCATTTGAGTGAAAAATAGTTATTGTTATTTGTTGTAATTATTGTCATTACGCACAATAGCACGCAAAGATAGAAAAATAAAGTGAAAAGTGAAAGGTGAAAGGTGAAAAGTGGTGCGCCGGCGCAAAAAAATCCGTATTTTTGGAGCCGTATGATAAAATACACGGAATACAAATACCACCTCGCGGCGTTGTTCACGGTGACCGTATGGGGCGCGACGTTCGTTTCGACGAAGGTCCTGATCGCCAACTCGCTGACTCCGGCGGAAATTTTCCTGCTCCGGTTCGCGATGGCATACGTCTGCATCCTGCCCTTCGCCCGCGGACGCATGTGGGCCGCGAACCTGCGCGACGAACTGCTGCTGGCGGCCGCGGGGCTGAGCGGAGGGTCGCTCTATTTCCTTACCGAAAACATGGCTCTGGAGTACGCCCCGGCCTCGAACGTTTCGCTGATCGTCTGCACGGCGCCCGTGTGGACCGCCGTGGTGATGAGCCTCTTCTATCGCGGCGAGCGGATGTCGCGGCGGCAGATCGCAGGCTCGGCGCTGGCATTCGCGGGGATGGTGCTCGTGGTGCTCAACGGGCATTTCGTGCTCCGCCTCTCGCCGCGGGGCGACATGCTGGCGCTCTCGGCGGCGATGCTATGGATGGTTTATTCGCTGGTGATCAAACGCCTCGGAGGCCGCTACCCCGCTATCTTCATCACCCGGAAAGTCTTTTTCTACGGACTCGTGACGATCCTCCCGGTCTTTGCGTTCCGGCCTTTCGGCGCGGACTGGGAAGTGCTGTCGCGGCCCGTCGTGTGGGGGGGACCTGCTCTTTCTGGGTGTCGTGGCCTCGATGCTCTGCTACGTGCTCTGGAACGCCGCGATGCACCGTCTGGGAGCCGTCAGGACAACCAACTACATCTATTTCAACCCGCTGGTGACGATCGTCGCAGCGACGCTCTGCATCGGCGAGCGGATCACCCTCGCCGCTTTGGCCGGAGCGGCGCTGATCCTCTACGGGATGTGGCGGGCGGAGCGGGCCTAATGCACCATCTTCAGGCCGACGATGCCGACGAAGACCAGCGACAGGAAGAACATCCGCCAGAAGGTCACGGCGTCGTGGAAGAAAACGATGCCGAGGAGCACGGTTCCCACGCCCCCGATACCGGTCCAGATCATGTAGGCCGTACCCATCGGGATCGTCCTCTGGGCCACGTAGAGCAGCCAGCCGCTCACGCCCATCGACACGACCGAAAGGGCCAGAAAAAGAAAATGGTAACGCGGGCAGAGGTTCGCAAGTTTGAACCCCAGCGGCCACCCCATCTCGAAAAGTCCTGCCAGAATCAGATACAGCCAAGCCATCGGAAACGATTTTTATGGACGAAGATAGCAAATTTTACATCCCGGGCAAAATAAAGAGCGCGACTCCCGCAGGAATCGCGCTCTTTCGCGTCGAATTAATTCTTAATTTTTAATTGGCGAAGCCCTACTTCACCTCTTCGAACTCCACATCCTCGGGCTGCCCGTCGCCGCCGCCCTGCTGGCCGCCGGCGTTCGACTGCGACTGCTGGCCGGCATCGGCTCCGGGCTGTGCGCCCTGCTGTGCCTGCTGCTGCGCGTAGATGTCCTGCGAAGCGGCCTGCCATGCGGCGTTAAGCTCGGCCATCGCCGTGTCGATGGCGGCCACGTCGGCGTTCTTGTGCGCCTCCTTCAGCTTGCCGAGCGCCGTCTCGATGGCGGCCTTCTTGTCGGCGGGAAGTTTCTCGCCGTACTCCTTGAGCTGCTTCTCGGTGGTGAAGATGTTCGAGTCGGCGGCGTTGATCTTGTCGATGCGCTCCTTCTCGGCCTTGTCCTTCTCCTCGTTGGCCTTGGCCTCGTCGCGCATGCGCTGGATCTCCTGCTCGGTAAGGCCCGAGGAGGCCTCGATGCGGATCTTCTGCTCCTTGCCCGTGCCCTTGTCCTTGGCCGAAACGTTCAGGATGCCGTTGGCGTCGATGTCGAACGTCACCTCGATCTGCGGCACGCCGCGCGGTGCGGCGGGAATGCCGTCGAGGTGGAAGCGGCCGATCGACTTGTTGTCGCGCGCCAGCGGACGTT
>OWIO01001337.1_pt1 | contig 19254 bp, 18 predicted proteins | sample 1733011 | NCBI WGS metagenome assembly OWIO01 (sample SAMN05065779, study PRJEB22554) | human gut metagenome | biome: ENVO:2100002; feature: ENVO:00000062; material: ENVO:00002003 | host: Homo sapiens | place: USA | reverse complement strand
CTACACAAGGAGTATCGTCGGCAGCGTCAGATGTGTATAAGAGACAGGATTTTAATTTACCGGCATGCTCTTCGCCCAATCCTTTGGGACAATGCACCACCACCAGTACGGCAGGCGATGATTCCTCCCCGACCGCACAGACCATCTCGGCTTTCGCTACGGCAATGGAATCCACTTCGGGGAATAGTTCGTGTACTTCCGCCGCGATATTCCGTACCGGTACGGCGATCTTCCGCAGGGAGGCCAACTCTCCTTCCAATACGGCAATGACCGAATCTTTTTCGTGGGCCGTCCGCTCATTCGCCCGGTAGAGGCTCATGAACATATCGGAGGATATGGCGTCTTTCTCCTCGCCCTTTCCGGCGATGTTCACCACACTCAGCTGCGTTCCGGACAGGGAATACCGCTCCATACCATCGCACAGGCGGCGGTAGCCGAGCGAATCGACCGGCGACCCGATCACGAACACTTTTAGTATCTTCTCTCCGTTTTCCCCGCGGAGCAGCTCCTTGCGCAGCACCTGGGAATCGGTCCGGTCGAATTCCGTAGCCACGAAACGGTTGACATTGTTCTCGTACACCGTATTTTTCACCAAATTATAAGCCAGGTAGATACTCGGGGCGATAATGACGACCGTGATCAGGGTGATGATCCGCTTGGTCAGGCGCTGCTTGTCGGTATGCACCTCCACCAGAGGATACTTCAACAACTTAGCCACCAGGAAAGTACCAAAGGCGATCATCACGCTGTTGATGATATACAAATACAGGGCCCCGATAAAAAACTGCATACTCCCTACCGCCAGGCCGAAACCGGCCGTACACAGCGGTGGCATCAGCGCCGTAGCGATAGCCACCCCCGCAATGGGGTTCCCTTTTTCCTTCGAAGCGACAGCCACCATTCCCGTAAGGCCGCCGAACAGGGCGATCAGCACATCCCATATGGTAGGCGAAGTGCGGGCCAACAGTTCGGACTGCGCTTCGGCCAACGGCGTGAGCCGGAAATAGAGCCACGATGTAGCGACACTGAACAGCGTAGCGATGAGCAGGTTCTTGAAAGATTTCTTGATCAGGGGAAAATCGTATTGGGCAGCCCCCAGTCCCAACCCCAGGATCGGCCCCATCAGAGGAGAGATAAGCATCGCCCCGATGATCACCGCCGGCGAATTGACATTCAGTCCTATCGAAGCGATGAACGTAGCGAAGATCAGCGTCCATAGGTTGACGCCCTTGAACATCACTCCGCGTTTGACAGCCTCTATCGTATTGAGCTCGTAATCGGTATCGCCGCGCAGGCTCAGGCGCTCCTTCAGGAATTCCTTTACCGACAGGTAAATTTCTCTCATCTTTTCTGCGGATTATTTTTTTACAGACAAATATAAAGAGACGCCGCGATATGCTCCTTATAGGAGCGGCAAAAGTATCAGTCGCCCGTATACAAATTTAAAAGGCCGTCGGGAAGATTCAAATAAAGGGCGCGGCCCTTTTTATCCACTTTTTCTATAAAATCATCGACTACCGGCACGAGGATCTCTTTCCCATGGGAGTCTATCTCGAACAAAGGCTGTACAGGGGCATCGTTGACGCGTTTCACTGTGCCTATTTCCCCGGCCGTTTTATCCACCACCCGATATCCCGTTATCTCGTGGTAGTAGAATTGGCCCTCCTCCAACTCCGGCAGGCATTCTATCGGAAGGTACGCCTCGCTGCGGACAAGCCGGCGGGCCTCCTCCTCGGTGTCGACCCCTTCCAGCTTTATGCGCAAAAACTGCCCGGAAAGGGAAGAACGCTGTATAAAAAAAGGAATCATTGCCTCTGCACGCTGCAGAAACAATGATTCCATTTGTTCGTAGGCCTCGGGAATGTCGGTATCCAACCGGAGTACCACCTCCCCTTTAAAACCGTGTATCTTGACGATCCTACCTATGTAGAAGTTATCTTCGTTCACGTCCACCGGCCTTTGAAAAGACTTTTACTCCTGCGGAGCTTTTTCCTCGGCGACCACGTCGGCAGCGGGAGCTTCTTCGGCAAGGGCTTCCACAGCCTCTACGGGAGCTTCAGTCTCTTCGGTCTCAGCCACGACAGCTTCAGCCTGGGCTTTGGCCGCTGCGGCAGCAGCAGCTTTGGCGGCAAGAGCCTCTGCACGGCGTGCATTGACTTCAGCTTCGGCAGCGACGGCAGCAGATTTCTTCTCGGTCTTGGATTTCTCCAGTCCCTGGACTTTTCCGCTGACTTTCTCTTCCTTGGCTTTGAGCCATTCGGCGAATTTCGCATCGGCCACTTCCTGGGTGAAAGCACCCTTGAGGACACCTCCATTGAGGTGTTTCTTGAGCAGGGCACCCTTATAGGAAAGGATGCGCGAAGTGGTCAGGGTCGGCTGCGCGCCTTTTTCCAACCAGGCTACAGCCTTGTCCAAATCCAGAACGATGGTGGCAGGATTGGTGTTGGGGTTGTACGTACCGACTTCCTCGATAAAACGGCCATCGCGTTTGTCCGTAGAATTGGCCACCACGATCTTGTAGAAAGGTTTTCCTTTCTTCCCGTGTCTTTGAAGACGAATTTTTACCATTTTGTTTTCGTTGTTTTTCGAAGGGTTCTCGACCCTTCCGTTAATAACAATTTTGCTTTCTACCCGAGAAAGCGTGGGCAAAGATACGATTTTTTTGTTTTTCGGGAAACATTTTGTATATTTTTGCCTTGATTATGAACATACAAATTCTATTCGCCAAAGTAAAGGCGTATCACAGCGGGGAAAATTCGGGACACGATTTCTCCCACATCCAGCGGGTGCTGAACAACGCGCTGAAAATAGGCCGTGCCTATTCCGAAGCCGATCAGGACGTGGTCAAAGCCGCCGCCCTGTTGCACGACGTAGCCGACCACAAACTGGTCGCCCCCGGAAAAACGGACGAGACGCTGGCGATGATGCGCCAATGGCTCGAAGAAGCCGACACGGAACCAGCCCAGACAGAAAAGATAATGCATATCTGCACCAACCTCTCTTTCTCCACCTCGTCGACCAACCAGCCCCTGCCCATCGAAGGACAGATCGTACAGGATGCCGACCGGCTCGACGCCTTGGGCGCGATAGGCATTGCCCGGGCATTTGCCTACGGAGGGGCCCACGGGCGCGAGATGTACCGGGAAGGTTCGAAGAACGATACCGTCAGCCATTTTTATGACAAACTCCTGCGCCTGAAAGATTTAATGAATACCCGGCAGGGACGCCGCATGGCCCGTCAACGGCATCGGTTTACCGAATCGTTCCTCGACGAATTTTTAAAGGAATATTTATAGTTCGAGTATAGCCGAAGTATTACCCCATTGTTGTCCCCAATAAAAAATCCCGGCAGGCACCTGAAAGGCGACTGCCGGGATCATAGTTATATAAATGGGTCTGGATTAGTCTGGTTAAGGTTTGGATTAGCTCTATTTCAGGATTTGGGCTGTAGGCGTTTTGGTTTCTACTTTTTTAATGATGTTCGCGATCACTCCATTTTCATCTATTACATAGGTCTTGCGGAGGGTACCCATCGTCTTTTTTCCGTACATGTTCTTTTCACCCCACGCTTCATATGCTTTCAATATCTCCAGATCGGGGTCAGAGATCAAAGGAAAAGGAAGCGAATACTTTTCAGAGAATTTCTTATGGGATTCTTCACTATCTTTGCTTACTCCCACCACAGCATATCCCTGTGAGAGGAAACGATGATAGTTGTCCCTGAAATCGCAGGCCTCCGCCGTACATCCGGGCGTATTGTCCTTGGGATAAAAATAGAGAACCAGTTTTCGGCCTTTAAAATCGGCCAGGCTCACCGGATTCCCCTGCGTATCCCACCCCGAAAATTGCGGGGCCTTGTCTCCTACTTTCAGCATTGTCAGATTTAGTTAATCAATTAAAGTTTTCAGGTTTGGGTTACTTTTAAAAATAAGGTTTGGTTTAGTTCTATCTTTCGTTATCAAATGTATTTATAAAACACAGCCCTACAAAACGATTTCAATCTTTTATATATATCCCCCGAATAGTTATTTTCTATTATCATAAAAGAAACATCAAGCCTGAAAAACGGAAAATATCCCCGAATCCGGGTAAAAAACAGGAAGAGCATAGGTAAAGTAGGGAAAAACCCATAAATTTCTTCGTCCTTTTCACTATAAAAAAAAGTAATGGCTCAACCAATGATCGAGCCATTACTGAAACCTGCACTTAACAGGTCTAAACGACTATATTGATGATGCGGCCGGGAACGACTACTACCCTTTTTATCGTCTCCCCGCGAAGGGCGGCTTCCAGGCGTTCGTCCGCACGGATCGCAGCCTCGACCTGCTGGGGCGTATCCGAAAGGTCGTATTCGGCCTTGAACCGGAGCTTGCCGCGCACCATCACCGGATATTCGAAGGTAGTCTCCTCCAAGTGCTTTTCATCGGCCTGTGGGTAGGTTTGGCGCGTCACACTATCCGTATGGCCCATCCCATGCCACAATTCCTCGGCCATATGGGGGGCAAAGGGGGCGATAAGAATAGCCAAAGGTTCTAAGATCGCGCGTTTATGACAGTCTTTTAGCTCGTTGACGGCGATCATGAAAGCACTCACCGAAGTGTTGAACGAAAAGCCTTCGATGTCCTCGGAAACTTTTTTGATAACCTTGTGCAAGGACTTCAATTCCACCGGCGTGGGTTTTTCATCGGTGACGATGCTCCCGTCGCGGCCGAAATAAAGCTTCCAAAGCTTTTTCAGGAACGAGTAAACCCCGCTGATCCCTTCGGTCTTCCAAGGCTTGGACTGCTCCAGCGGACCGAGGAACATTTCATACAAACGCAGCGTATCTGCCCCGTAACCCTCCACCACATCGTCGGGGTTGACCACGTTGAATTTGGACTTGGACATCTTTTCGGTCTCCGAACCGCAGACGTACCGTCCGTCGTCTTCCAGAATAAATTCCGCATCGGCATATTCGGGGCGCCATTTCTTGAAACCCTCAACATCCAGCACATTATTCTGCACCAGCGACACGTCCGCATGGAGTGCAGTAGTCTGATACTCGTCTTTCTTGCCGGCCGAAACGAACGTATTCGTCCCGTTGATCCGGTATACAAATGCCGAAGTACCGAGGATCATACCCTGGTTGATGAGTTTCTGGAACGGTTCTTCGGTGGGGACGACCCCAATGTCGTGCAGGAACTTGTGCCAGAAACGGGAATACAGCAAATGCCCGGTCGCGTGTTCCGACCCACCTATATATAGGTCTACATCGCGCCAGTAGGCAATAGCCTCGGGCGAAGCGATGGCTTTTTCATCGTGCGGATCCATATACCGGATAAAATACCAGGAAGATCCGGCCCATCCGGGCATCGTATTGAGCTCCATCGGGTAGCCCTCCGGCGATTTCCAGTCTTTGGCATTGCCCAGCGGCGGTTCGCCCGTTTCAGTGGGCAAGTATTTATCCACCTCCGGCAGAAGTACGGGCAGGTATTTTTCGTCCAGCATGTAAGGAATGCCATCCTTATAATACACCGGGAACGGCTCGCCCCAATAGCGCTGGCGGGAGAATACCGCATCGCGCATACGGAACTGTATTTTTCCTTTCCCGCGGCGCATTCCCTCGAGTTTTTCCACAACCTTGCGCACGGCTGTCTGGTAATCCGCTCCTTTGATAAAATCATGGAGATAGATGCCGTCCTTACCCGTATAGGCTTCTTCGGATATATCCTTGCCCTCCACGATCGGGATGATGGGAATATCGAAATGTTTGGCGAATGCATAATCGCGCGTATCGCCCGCCGGAACGGCCATCACCGCCCCCGTACCATAACCGGCCAGCACATAATCCCCGATATAAATAGGTATCTGCGCCCCGGTAAAAGGATGTACGGCATAGGCTCCGGTAAATACTCCGCTGATGCGGCCCACGTCGGCCATACGTTCGCGCTCCGAACGCATGGAAGTCTGGCGGACGTATTCGTCCACCGCTTCCCGCTGCTGGGGCGCAGTGATCTCGTTCACCAGGGGATGTTCCGGGGCGAGGGTCATGAACGTGATCCCGAATATCGTATCGGGGCGCGTGGTGAATATCTCGAATTTCTTGTCCGTACCGGCCACGTCGAACCAGATGGCCGCCCCTTCGGAACGCCCGATCCAGTAGCGCTGCGATTCCTTGAGGGAATCGGGCCAGTCTATCGTGTCCAGTCCGTCGAGCAGGCGCTGGGCATACGCCGTGATGCGCATACTCCACTGGAGCATGCTCTTGCGTTCCACCGGGAATCCGCCGCGTTCGGACAGGCCGTCTTTCACCTCGTCGTTGGCCAGTACGGTACCCAGTCCGGGGCACCAGTTGACCACCGCTTCGCTCAGGTACGTCAGGCGGTATTTGGACAGTATCTCATATTTCCGGCGTCCGTCGAATTCTTTCCACTGCTGGGCCGTGAAGAACGGTACGTCATCATCCGAAGCCGCATCGACAGCCCCGTTGCCTTCTTTTTCAAAGATGGCTTCCAGGTCTGCAATGGGGCGGGCTTTGTTCGCCTTATTATCGTACCAGGAATTGTACAGCCGGATGAATATCCACTGTGTCCACCGGTAATACTCCGGCTCGCAGGTGCGCACCTCCCGGTCCCAATCGAACGACAGGCCTATCAGGTCGAGCTGGGAACGGTAGCGGTTGATATTTTCTTCGGTAGTAATGGCCGGATGCTGCCCCGTCTGGATGGCATACTGTTCGGCCGGAAGCCCGAAAGCGTCGTATCCCATCGGGTGCAGCACATTGAAGCCCTTATGGCGTTTGTACCGCGCATAGATGTCGGAGGCGATATAGCCCAGCGGGTGGCCGACGTGCAGTCCCGCCCCGGAAGGGTACGGGAACATATCCAGCACATAATACTTCGGGAGCGAAGTGTCGTTGTGCGTGGCATACGTTTTGTGGGCTGCCCAATAATTGCGCCATTTGCTTTCGATTTCCTTGTGGTTGTAATCCATCTTCTGTCTCGTTTAGGATGAAACTGTCTTTTTTCTAATAACCTGCAAATTTACACAAACCCATCCAACCGCCCAAAGCTTATGGGGAATATGTTTCAGATATTGCTTATATTAGCGGACATAAAACAAAAGACAAGAGATAACATGAAACCATTGAACCTCAGCGGAAAGATCCTCGTCATCCCGATGGCATCCCTTCCGCAAAACACCAAAGACGCTATTCAGCAGGAAGACGGCATGCAGGCCGCCTTCGGCACGAACATATTCGTATACGCCACCGGCCGTGTCTTTTCCGGATGCTGCTGCGGGCACCATCATGGGGAAGAAGGCCATCATCACCACGAGCATGAAGAAGGACACGAGTGCTGCGGAGGACATCACCATCACGAGCATGAAGAAGGACACGAGTGCTGCGGTGGACATCAGCACCACGAGCATGGATACAATGCCGACGAAGCCGATGAAACCTATTTCGGACAGGAAGATCTGGCCTACGGCAAGGACGAACCAATCCTGGAAACAATAGACGACAACCTGCTGCTGGTGATCAACGAGCCGGTCGCAATCGTTAACACGTCCGATGCCGAGCGCATCGGTTTCGATGCTGCCGCAGCCAAATACTTCGAACTGCCGCCCGACGGCATCACGCTGGTTCCCGGAAAGGACGTTGATAAGGAAGGATTCCAGACCGGCCCGATCAGCATCCAGCTCAAAGATTAAAACTGATCGCGCGCAATAAGCGCAAAACAAAAGCGGCGCCCCGGAAAGGGCCGCCGCTTTTTGTTTTAGGCTCAGAAAAACATCAGTCTTTCTGGTATTCGATCCGGCTGTGGTATATTTCGAGGAGTTTTTCGGTCAGGATCTCCTTCAGGCGGTTGATCTGCCGGTACGAGATCTCCGCCTTGTCGAACTGCCCGTCCTGGCGCTGGCGTTCCACTACGGCCGATATCAGGTCGCGCAATGACTGTTCGGTAATAACTTTCAGGCTCCGCGAGGCCGCTTCCACCGAATCGCAGATCATCAGGATGGATTCTTCCTTGGAGATCGGCTTGCGGTAATGATACCGGTAATCGTCCTCGTTCACATTTTCGGCCCCGTATTTTTCCACCGCTTTTTTCCAGAAGAAATACACGAGCGACTGTCCGTGATGGGTGCAGATAAAATTGGTCACGATGGACGGTAAGCTGTATTTTTTGGCCATTTCCAGCCCGTCGCTCACATGGCGGCGGATCACGTCGGAACTGTCCTTGGGGTCCATATTGTCGTGCGGATTGTAATGGGCGCTCTGGTTCTCGATAAACATCCCGGGGTTTTTCAACTTACCGATATCGTGGTACAGAGCCCCCACCCGCACCAACAGCGCATTGCCTGCCATTTCCCTGGCTGCCTGTTCGGCGATATTGGCCACCGCCAGGCTATGCTGGAACGTACCGGGTGCTTTTTCCGAAAGCAGGCGCAGCAGCGGGGAATTGGTATCGGTGAGTTCGAGCAGCGAAATATCGGACACCAATCCGAACACCTTTTCGTAAATGTAGATCACCGGCTGTGCAAACAGCATCAGGATACCCGATATGAGCAGATAGCCGGAGATCGTGAGCATTTCGCCCGTAAAGGCTGGATTTTGTATCAGCATCACCCCGACCGCTATCACGATGGACAATCCCGTGATACGCGCCACACTGACAAAAAGACGGCTGCGGTGATAAATGACATTGGACGTAAAGGCACACGCGATCCCGGTGATAAGACCGATAAATATGTACATGTACATATTGGGGGCCATGAACGAACACAGGTAGACCGAGAAAATATGCACCATGAACGCGATGCGCGAGTTGAAGAACGAGCGCAGCACGATGGTCTGCATACAAATGGGCACGATATAGATCATCGGTGGGGAAAACCGCGTAACGATATAACACAGCACGAACGAAACGAACATGCTGGTCAAAATAAGTATGATCTGTTTCTTATGGAAATACTTGCCCCGTTTGAACTGTCTGAGCAGCATATAAAGCGACAAGAAAATGGAAAAGACGACGATCACATAGCCCAGCGTCGTCCCCCACATCCCCTGCTTATCACCCTGAGTATTGTAGACCTTGCGCAAAGATTCCAGCACATTGTACGTATAGTCCGAGACCGGCTCGTCCTGACTGATTATCAGTTTCCCGCGGGCAATGAACCCATAATTGGGCGATATATCGTCCAGGTTTTCGGAAAGGGCCGTCTCGGTCAGGTCGATATCGTACGACACATTGGGGGTAAGCACTGCCTCGAAAAGAGCGGTCATCCGCTCCACATCTTCTGCATCCACCCCTGCTGCTTTCAAGCGCTTCCCGGCATATTCCAGGGCAGAATCGGGCGTATAAAGTTCGGAAAATATCACTTCCTCCTCCTGGTTCCCCCGCAGCAAAGACACCAGTTCGTTGCGGCTGCGCACCACTCCGGACGCCGCCTGGGACACCAGCCCCCGGGACAGGATACGGGACAAAAGGGTGCGACCTGTTTCTTTCAGCCGGGCCGTATTGCCTTGGGATTCGGCAAAGACCGAAGAAAAATTGTCGTCGTATTTTTGCAGGGAAGTAGATGATACCGTATCCGAATACACAAAATAATGCCGGCTGGTGGATCGTATCTGCTCGCGCTCGGTGCGGAGCTGTTTATCGGTCTTGGACAGCACGAAATCGAACGGCGCCGCCAGATCGTCGTAATGCCAGGCCTGCCCTTTGCTGTAATCGTACTTGAAATTATGGCTCTTAGGCATCACCACCACCACGGCCGCAGCCGCGGCCAGGAAAAGGGAAAGTTTGAACAAACGCCCCCCATGGACCTTCAGGAATACCCTCAAAGGTCTCAGCAGCCCATCCGCTTTGTTCCGAATATCCTCCATTGCAGGGATCTTTCTTTATCGTTAATTATATCTTACAAAAATAGGCAATAAACAGTAAATGTAAGGCATTATATCCATCCCTGCACGGTTTTTTTGATTTTTTTACCTAACTTGCGGGCCTGAAAACCGAAAAAAACATGAAAAAACAGCAGGCAGTAATAGTAGCTTCGGCGCGCACACCCATCGGGGGATTCTGCGGCAGCCTGAAGGACATATCCGCCCCTATGCTTGGTGCGATCGCGATAAAAGGCGCCCTGGGAAGGTGCCAGGTAAAGAAAGGGGATATCGACGAAGTATTCATGGGCTGCGCCCTGCAGGCCGGTCTGGGACAGTCCCCGGCCAAGCAGGCAGCCATCAAAGCCGGCATTCCGGAATCGGTCCCCTGTACGACCATCAATAAAGTCTGCGCCTCGGGCATGAAAGCCACCATGCTGGCCGCCCAAAGCATCGAGATCGGCGAGAACGACACAGTCGTAGCCGGCGGCATGGAAAATATGTCCAAAGTGCCGTATTACCTGCCCTCGGGACGCACCGGACAGAAATTCGGGAACGTCACCTTGGTGGACGGCATGCTGTACGATGGGCTGACGGACGCTTTTTCCAACGAACACATGGGCCTGTGCGGGGAAGCCTGCGCCGAATCGCACGGCATTTCCCGGGAAGAGCAGGATTCGTTCGCTATCGAGAGCTATACCCGCAGTGCCAAAGCCTGGAGCAAAGGCGCATTCGACAACGAGATCGTCCCGGTAGAAGTGACCGACCGCAAAGGCAACGTGAGCATCGTGAGCGAGGACGAAGAATACAAAAACGCCAAACTGGACAAGATTCCCCTGCTGCGCCCGGCATTCAAAAAGGACGGGACTATCACGGCTGCAAATGCCTCCACGATAAACGACGGAGCGGCCGCCCTGGTGCTCATGTCCGATGAAAAAGCGGGCAAACTGGGTATGAAGCCCGTAGCGCGTATCGTGTCGTATGCGGATGCCGCACAAGCCCCGAAAGATTTCACGACCTCCCCCACCCTGGCCGTCCGCAAAGCTCTGAAAAAAGCCGGACTGACGGAAAAGGACATCGATTACTGGGAAATAAACGAGGCTTTCTCGGTCGTGGGCATCGTCAACACACGATTGCTCGACATCGACAAGGACCGGGTGAACATATTCGGCGGGGCGGTATCGCTCGGCCATCCCCTGGGAGCCTCCGGGGCGCGTATCCTGGTGACCCTGCTCACCATTCTGGCCCGCAAGAACGCCCGTCTGGGTTGCGCCGTAGTGTGCAACGGCGGCGGCGGCGCGTCGGCCATGATCCTGGAACGCCTGTAACGACACAACACATCAATAAAAACGGCTTCCTCAAAAGAGGAAGCCGTTTTTATTTGTATCACAGTATTCTTAAAGCACTAAGAGTTCGGCAGGAGTGCGGAGAAAGTACCGAGCCTCTATATTTTCCGCGGAGGCGGCCCCCCACAAGGCAAGACCAAAATCGACGCCGGCATTCCGGCTGCACTGGTAATCGTAGATCGTGTCGCCGATGTAAATAACTTCTCCCGGCGAAGCGCCCGTCCTCTGCAAATAGGTCAGCATAGGATCGGCAAAAGGCTTCGGGCGGGGAGAGTCCGTCACGCACAAGACCGTGCCGAAATACCCGGTTATCCCATGAGGCTCGAAATCGGCGGCAAATTCCCGGGGCGTTTTGGATGTGATTATACCCAGTTCATACCCTTTCTTCTGCAGCTGCGGCAACAATTCCGCAATGCCGTCGAACAGTTTGATAGCCGAACTGTATTTCAGCAGGTTTTTATTCCAAACCTTATTGGCCGACACGGTATCTTTTACGCCCGATTTTTCCAACGACACTTCTCCGGGTATTCCCAGGGCGAACGTAAGTTCCTTTATGCCGACCGTTTTACCCAAAGCCTCCTTAAGGGTATCCTGCAGACTGTGCAAAATAGCATATTCGGTATCCAGCAAAGTGCCGTCTATATCGAATATGATATGCTTATACTTCATTCTATCTTACCTGTTCCCCAATCCCACATCGGAACGCCCCCTTTAAATCCGGTTTTTATGTCATTCGATTGGTTCCACATTCTGGTAATCGTCCGTATCGAGGAACGCATAAAAAGCAAAACCCAACACCACCAGCACGGCCACTACGCTCACTTGAGACATCAGGGAAGGTATTTCCTTGTCGGCCAGCGAGGTAAAGAACCCGATAAAGGAGTGGTAAAGCGCCGTCGCCTGTTCCCAGCCCATGATCCACACCGCAAGGCCCGCTCCGGCCAGAATAGCGGCCATGATCACCCAGAGGGATATATCCCGTCGGGGAAGCGTACCCATCACCCGGGCAGAAAAGCCCTCGTCCGGGACAACCGTTTCCCGCAACGGGGATAAGGCCTGGGCCAGCATCCGGTCGGTATCGTCCTGAAAAATGTCTTTCTCTTTTGTCTTCATATCCTTCATCGTTTAAGTAGTTGGGCCAGGTGCGCCTTGCCGCGCGCCACGTGTGTCTTGACGGTCGAAAGGGGAATATCCATGATACGGGCTATCTCCTCCTGTTTCTGCTGCTCGATATAGAACAGCACCACCGCCGTACGCTCCGCAGGCCGCAAACGGTCGAGCGCCCGGTAAAGGTCGATATTTTTTTCCACCGCCGTACCGTCCGATTCCGTTAAATAATACTCGCACTCGGTGATATCCTGATGGGCATGTTTCTTTTGGAGGGCGGCATAATCGTAAAACACGTTGTATGCAATGGAAAAAAGCCATGTGCGGAACTTGGCCGTCCCCTTGTACGAGCTGATGTACATCCACGCCTTGAGGAACGTGTCCTGTGCGATATCCGCCGCCAGTTCGGAGTCGCCTCCGGTGAGGTGGAGCAGCAAACGCCGCACATCCCCCTGGTATTTTTTTACCAGGGAATCGAATGCGCGGCGGCTGCCCAGAAGGGTTACCTGCCCGACCAGTATCAGGTCTTCGGCTTGGCTCATTGCGGAACTTGCGTTCTTGTCTGCGGATAGGTGTTACTCGGCGGCGTTCTGCCCGTCCTTTTCCTCGCCCGTCTGCGGTTCTGCCTGTTTCGGCGCACTGTCCTTTTCGGCCTTGTAGCGCATGAATTCCTCCATATCCCGCCGCTGTTGTTCGCTTTTTTTACTGCTGTAATCCAGGTACAGGTAGGCAAAACCGATGAACAAGGGGATCAGCCCGATGGACCACGCATCTCCATGGCCTACCGATCCGAAGAAAAACATCATACCGATGGCGATGATCAGCAGGACAACACCCGTCTTACGGTATTTGCGGGGGGATCTCATATAAGAGGCCACACTTTTTTTGGTCCGTTCGAATGCCTGCGAGTAGTCCTTCCCAATAAGGGGCATATCCATTTCGTATTCTTCGGCTTCCCCGGCCGGAGCATCGGGGATGGCTTCTGCCCGACGTTCCCGGTATACGATCTTGGCCTTTTGCATAGCCTCAAACTGGGCCATTTTCAGTTCATGCGCCCGCCGTTTGCCTTTTTCACGTGCCTGAAGCACCAGCCAGAACGCCAGCATGATGCACAGGGCGATCAACAAAGGAGGAAAAACATTGTTCATAAAACGCTGGGAGTCGGTCGTCCAATAACGGTCCTGTTTTTTCATCTGGATCTGGTACAGCTGATCGTTATTCATCTGCGAATACACCACAGAATCCAGAAAACGGTCCATACGCATTTTTTCCAACGCCGTCTGCAGGGCGTATTCCGAAGCGTACTTCAGGGAATCCAGCGAATACTGCGTTGCATTTTTGTAGACCGTATCGCGTACTACCGCCGCCCCTTCGGGCTGTTCGACGGGTTTTTCCTTTTCGGCAGCGCCGAGAAATCCGGTAGCGGCAACCAGTGCCAGTGCGGAAAGAATAATTCTGATTTTCATGATCGGTATTTTTACTTTTTTATGTTCTTTTTGTTTTTTTCGTTCGAACTTTCTACTGCATTAGACAAGTGCCCGGATGCAAAAAGTTTCACCGGTCGGCGAAATTTTCGGGAGAATTTTCAAAAATAACGCAAATCGGGGTTTCAGCGCGTAAAATCGCGGTTTTATTTCTAAAAAAATAGATACATTTGTACCTATGTACCTCAAAAGCATCCGTCTTGTAAATTTCAAGAACCTCGGCACGCTGGACGCGGATTTTTCCCCGAAGATAAACGCGCTCACCGGCCCCAACGGCATCGGCAAAACAAATGTGCTGGACGCTGTATACTACCTGTGCTTTACCAAGAGTTACTTTTCCGTTTCCGACAGCCAGAACATCCGCCACGGCGAGGACTTCATGATGCTCGAAGGGCAGTTCGACTGCGCGGGCGACACCGACACCGTGCTGATGAGCCTCAAGCGCGGCACCCGCAAAACCGTCAAACGATGCGGAAAGCTCATCGAGCGGATGAGCGACTACGCAGGCATCTACCCGCTGGTCATCGTTTCGCCGTCCGACCGGGACCTGATCTCCGAAGGGAGCGCCCTGCGGCGTAAATTCGTGGACGGGGTCGTTTCCCAGACCACGCCGGGCTACCTGGAAATCCTCGTATCCCACTCCCGGGTGGTGGAACAGCGCAACGCCCTGTTGAAAAGCCCCGGCATCTCCCCGCCCGAACTCGAAATGTACGACCGTCCAATGATCGAACTCGGACAGAAGATATACACGGCCCGCAAAGCGTTCCTCGAAGCCTTCATCCCTGTCTTCCGGCAGGTCTACTCCGATATATCGGGCGGCAGCGAAACGGCCGACATCGCCTACCGGAGCGTCTTCGAGGAGGAAAACCCGGAAGCGGAGATACTCGGAGCCCGGACAAAAGACCTGATGGTCGGCTTCTCCACCACCGGCGTCCACAAGGACGACCTGCGCTTTACCCTGGGAGGATATCCGGTAAAAAGTTACGGTTCGCAGGGCCAGCAGAAAACATTCCTTACGGCCCTTAAACTGGCCCAGTTCGACTTCATGACCCGTGCCACAGGCCAGAAGCCCATCCTGCTGCTGGACGACATATTCGACAAGCTCGATCCCGCCCGGGTGGAATACATTATCTCCCTGGTGCGCCGCGACGCGTTCGGGCAGATATTTATTTCCGACACCCACAAGGACCGCATCGACGAATTGATGAAAGGCATCCCTGCCGGGTCTTACAAAACTTTTAATTTACCTTTGGAAAACAGATGAAAGAATACAGGCCCCAAAAAGCCGATAAAGTGATCGCTGATTTTTCGGCCCGAAACAAGGCCGTATCCGACGGGCTGACCGCCCGGCGCCTGGAAGAGCTGTGGACCGTCATGTACGGTTCAACGGCCCGGCGTTATACGGCCCGGGTGCTTTTTTCCGGGGGACATCTCACCATCGAGGTATCCAACGATGCCTGGAAGAACGAACTGATGCTCACCCGTACCTCCATCCGGGAACGCATCAACGGACTGGTCGGGTACGATGCGGTATCCAACATTTATTTCGTATGATATTTCCATCCGCAGGGCTTGGTTAAAAATATCCAAATTGTTGATAAAGTTTTGCCTCTGCGCTGAAACGGATGGATTTTAATGAGTATTTTTACCGAAAATTTGACTTTTGTCAAACCGAATGTTTTATTGACAGGACGACGATGGGAAAAATAATAGCGATTTCAAACCAAAAGGGGGGCGTGGGCAAGACTACTACGGCGGTCAACCTGGCCGCTTCGCTGGGGGCTCTGGAAAAGAAAGTACTGCTGGTCGATGCCGATGCGCAGGCCAATGCCACTTCGGGGTTGGGCGTGGACGAAAACACGATAAAAGGCGGGACTTATGAAGTGATAGAACACTTGGCCGACATTCGTGAGTTGATCGTCGAAACATCTACCCCGGGTGTAGACCTATTGCCAGCGCACATCAACCTGGTAGCAGCCGAGGAAGAACTTTCGGACAAAGACGGCCGGGAGTATATGCTCAAAGAAGCGCTCGACGCCATAAAAGAAGACTACGATTTTATCCTGATAGACTGTTCCCCTTCGTTGGGACTGATGACCATCAACTCGCTCACTGCATCGGACAGCGTGATCATCCCTATCCAGTGTGAATACTATGCCTTGGAAGGTCTTGGGAAGCTTCTGAGCACCATCAAGAGCATACAGAACAGTTACAACCCGTCCCTCACCTACGAGGGGATGCTGCTCACGATGTACGATCCGCGCCTGCGCCTGTCCAATCAGGTAGTCGAGGAAGTACGGACCCATTTCGAGGACATCGTATTCAATACCATTATCCAGCGCAACGTAAAACTGGGCGAAGCCCCTTCGCATGGGGAAAGCATCATTAGCTACGACGCTACCAGCCGGGGTGCCGAAAACTACATCAGCCTGGCCGCCGAGATCATCAAGAAAAACAAACTACACCTGATATGAGCAAGAAAGTATTGGGACGAGGGCTATCGGCCCTTCTGAGCGACGCGAAGAACGACATCAACTCCGCCAACGACGAAGGCGCCAGCAAAATCGTAGGCAAGACGGCTGAAATAGATATCAGCACGATCTCTGCCAACCCGTTCCAGCCTCGTACTCAGTTTAGTGAAGAACACTTGGGAGAACTGGCTGCTTCTATCCGGCAGTTCGGGGTCATACAACCTATCACCGTACGCAAGAACGGGTTCAATTCTTTCCAGCTCATTTCCGGGGAGCGCCGTTTCCGGGCTGCAAAATTAGCGGGCCTTACCCAGATACCGGCCTACATCCGCCTGGCCAACGATCAGGAGATGCTGGAAATGGCCCTGATCGAAAATATCCAGCGCCGCGACCTCGACCCGATCGAAGTAGCCACATCGTTCAAACAACTGATCGACAGTTGCAACCTCACCCAGGAGCAAATGAGCGAACGCGTGGGCAAAAAGCGCAGCACGATCACCAATTACCTTCGCCTGCTGAAACTGGAGCCTGTCATCCAAGCCGGCATGCGCGACGGCATTCTCTCGATGGGGCATGGCCGTACGTTGATAAACGTAGAAGACCCGGCTGCCCAGATGAAGATTTACCAGATGATCATCGAAGGAAACCTTTCCGTGCGTCAGACTGAAAAATTGGTCAAAGATTACCAGGACGGCGTATTGGGCAAAGAAAAAACGCCGCAGAAAAAAACAGCGGAACTGCCGGAAGAATTCGCCGGGGCTGAACACAGCTTAGGAAATAATTTAGGGGCCAAAGTGAACATCAGCGTCGACGGCAAAGGCCGGGGACGCATCGTGATCCCGTTCTCCTCCCACGAGGATTTCCAGCGGATAAAGAACCTTTTGGAAAAAAACTGAAAACGGATACCATTGACTGGCTTGAGGCTACATATTCTTTTCTTCATTTTTGCCGCCGGAGTATCCGCCCCGCTTGCCGGACAGCAGGCCGCAGGCAAAATTTCTGATACGCTAAAAGCCGCTCCGTCCGGCAAACAGGAAATGAGCGTACAACAGGCGATCGAGATACTCAGCCGCCAAGGTAACGACACGCTAAAGGCCAGCGAGGTGAAGAAACTGGAACGCCAGCAGGCAAAGGAAGCAAAAAGACAGGCTGTCAATGCAAAAAAACTCGAAAAGCTGCAAAAAGCCCAGGAAAAGAGACGGATCAAAGACCTGAAAAAAGAGGAAAAGCAGCGGAAAGACGTTGCCGAATACTTCAGCCATATCGTAACAGATACCACCCGCAAACCTTTTGTCGCCGATACAACCAACCGCGACCCGCTGCTCGACAGCCTGGCCATTCCCAATACGGACTATTACAAGAAAGACGACTCGACCATGGTAGGCGAGGCCCTAATGCTGAAAAAACCGCCGGCCCCGAAACCGAAAAGTGCAGCCCATGCGGCATTCCTTTCGGCTATCGTCCCGGGACTGGGTCAGATATACGGAGGTTCCCAATGGTGGATGGCCCCTGTCTTCTGGGGAGGGATGACCGGGACGATCATGGCTGTATCCTATTACAACAACTATTATAACGATTTCCGGAAAGAATATAAATACCGTATCCGCACCGGCGAAGTCAAGGATTATGAATATTTCACCAATGAAATGCTTGTCGACCGGATGCAGTATGCCGAACGACAACGCGACCTATGGGTCATCGGCACGGTAGGCATCTACTTACTCAACGTATTGCATGCCAATGTATCCGTCCAGCTCAACGAATTCCGTATCCAGAAAAAACACCGGAAAATGCTGGAGTTGCAGAACCTGTTTGAGCAACAACCCATACCTTCGTCCATGACGTTCTCCCCGGCCATGATCGAGCCCAATATGGGCGTCAACATCCTGCCGGCACCCGGAATAAAACTGGCTATCGATTTCTAAAAAACGGAAAGAAAGATGAAAATCGCACTGCTGGGTTACGGAAAAATGGGGCGCCTGATCGAAAAGATTGCCACGGAACGCCGTCACGAAATAGTCGCCCGGATAGATGAACATACAGGATCGGCCGATCTGCACGAAGCGGACGTGGCCATCGATTTCAGTACTCCGAAAGCGGCCCCCGGCAATATACAGAACTGCCTCGAGGCCAAAGTGCCCGTAGTCTGCGGTACGACCGGTTGGTATGAGGAATATCCCCGGATACAGGCTGCGGTCGAAAAACAGAATGGAGCATTACTCTGTTCTTCCAATTTCTCGCTCGGGGTCAATCTCTTTTTCGAACTGAACAAATACCTGGCCCACCTGATGGAACCTTTTTCACAGTACCGGGCCACTGAAACGGAAATACATCATATCCACAAACTGGATGCACCCTCCGGCACTGCCATCACCCTGGCCGAAGGCATCATGCAGGAAAACAACCGCTACGACGGCTGGAAATTGGACGAGGACGGGAAAGCTATCCCGGAAAATTCAATCGGTATCCGGGCCATCCGCGAAGGAGAAGTTCCCGGTATTCATACCGTAGCCTACACCAGCAGCGTGGATTCGATCAAGATACGGCACGAGGCATTTTCCCGGGAGGGATTTGCCATGGGAGCGGTCATCGCCGCTGAATGGATCGTGGGGCGAAAGGGCATTTTCTCTATGCAAGACGTCCTTTTCGGCGGAAAAGACGCCGCCCAATAAGGTCAGAATTATAAAAACACCGTTCCCGCATTTCCGCCGGAACAGAAAAACGGACAAAGATCCGGTAAAACCCGAATTATGAGCATAATACTGCTTTTGTTGATCATGCAGGCCCTGCATTTCGTGTGCACCTGGCGCCTGTACGTACTGGCCGGGCAAAAAGCCTGGCAAGCGGCCATACCTGTTTATTCGGCGGTCGTGTTGATGCGCATCATCCAACGCCCCTGGTGGTGGGTTATTCTGCTGTATATCCCTGTAGTGGGTAATGTCTGTCTCTTATACACATCTGACGCTGCCGACGATACTCCTTGTGTA
>OWIO01001330.1_pt1 | contig 19343 bp, 18 predicted proteins | sample 1733011 | NCBI WGS metagenome assembly OWIO01 (sample SAMN05065779, study PRJEB22554) | human gut metagenome | biome: ENVO:2100002; feature: ENVO:00000062; material: ENVO:00002003 | host: Homo sapiens | place: USA | reverse complement strand
AATCCTCTCGTCCCGACCAAATAAAAAAGACCGCGTTAAGGCGGTCTTTTTTGTTGGAATGTTAATTAGACATACTTTCCCGTAACGCTTTCCGGGCAGGCGGCGATTTGTTCCGGCGTGCCGCAGGCGACAATTCGGCCGCCTTTGTTTCCGCCGCCGGGACCCATGTCGATAATGTAATCGGCATTGCGGATTACGTCCAAATCATGTTCGATAACAATAACCGTGGCGCCGCTTTCAACAAGTTTCTGAAAAATTTCCATCAGGGTTTGAACGTCGAGCGGATGCAGGCCAATGGTCGGTTCATCAAAAACAAATACGGAATTTGACTGTCCTTTGCCCATTTCTCCGGCCAGTTTCAGACGTTGGGCTTCGCCGCCGGACAGGCTGGGCGTTTCTTCTCCGAGTGTCAGATAGCCAAGCCCCAAATCCTGCAGAACTTTCAGCCGCTGGCGGACGAGTTTCAAATCGTCACAGGCTTTCAGAGCCGAATTTATATCCATGTCCATCAGTTCGGGGAGGGAATAGGCTTTTTTGTTTTTTGCAATGTATTTTACGTCGCCGGCTTGTCGGGCATATCTGGAACCTCGGCATTCGGGACACGGAATTTCGACGTCGGGAAGAAACTGTACGTCGAGATTGATGGAGCCGGTACCGTCACAAACCGGACAACGCAGTTTTCCGGTGTTATAGGAAAAATCGCCGGCTTTGTAACCAAACCTTTTGGCGTCATCGGTTTTGGCAAAAATTTTACGCAGTTCGTCGTGTACGTTGGCATAGGTTGCCACGGTTGAACGTACGTTAATCCCGATTGGCGTGGCGTCAATCAGTTTGACTTGCTCAATGCCGTCGGCCTCGACTGAAACAATATGCTTCGGCAGCTTTTTTCCGCCTGTCGCCGCTTCCAGAGCCGGGACCAGACTTTCCAGAACCAGAGTCGTTTTGCCGGAGCCGGAAACGCCGGTTACGACGGTCAGCCTGCCTTTGGGAATGTTCACGTTCAGCGGCTTGACCGTATGTATTGGTCCGGTGGAAAGGCAGATGGATCCGCCGGCGAACATCTCTTTTGAAGACGGTCGTTTACGAAGTTTCGTTTCCTTTTTGTCCGAAAGAAACGGACCGATAAGCGAATTTTTGTTTTTTTCAATATCGTTTATGGAGCCTTCGGCAATAATCCGGCCGCCGTTGGCGCCGGCCTGCGGCCCCATTTCAATCAGCCAGTCCGCATCAGAAAGAATTTGTACGTCGTGGTCGACCAGCAAAACCGAATTGCCGTCGTTGACCAGGTCGCGCATAACGCCTTTCAGGCCGACAATGTTGGATGGGTGCAAACCGATAGACGGTTCGTCCAGAACATAGAGGACGCCGGTTGTACGGTTGCGGACGGCTCGAGCCAGCTGCATCCGCTGCCGCTCTCCGGTCGAAAGCGTGGCGGCGGCCCGGTCAAGCGACAGATAACCCAGACCGAGGTCAAGCAGTCGTTGTGCCGTTCTTTGAAATGATTCGCAAATGCTTTCCGCCATTGGGCGCATTTCCTGAGGCAGCGTTTCAGAGATGCCCTTTACCCAGTTGACCAGCTCGGCCAACGGCATTTGACAGGCCTCATCGAGCGAAACTCCGCGCAGTTTTGGTGCTCTTGCCGCTTGAGAAAGACGGCTGCCCAAACAGTCGGGACAGATTTCCTGCTTCAGAAATTTTTCAACCCGTTTCATGCCCTGTTCGTCTTTTACTTTTGCCAAAGCGTTTTCGACGGTATAAACCGCGTTATAATAGGTAAAGTCAAGCTCGCCCGCCTGATTGGAACTTTTGGCTTTGTAGAGAATATGTTTTTTTACGGCCGGCCCGTTGTAAACGATGTCTTTTTCCTTGTCGGTCAGTTCGCTGAACGGTATGTCGGTACGAACGCCCATGGCGCGGCAGACGTCGGTCATCAGCGACCACATCAGCGAATTCCACGGCGCGACGGCTCCTTCGTCGATAGACAGGGATTCGTCCGGTACGAGCGTCACCTTGTCCACGGTTCTTATCATTCCGGTTCCGTCACAGGTACGGCAGGCTCCCTGACTGTTGAAAGCCAGTTCTTCCGCAGACGGCGCATAAAATCTGGCGCCGCACTGCGGACAGGTCAGTTCCTGTCCGGCGGCCACGGCAAGCGTCGGTTCCAGATAGTGTCCGTTCGGACAGCGGTGGCTGGCCAGCCGGGAATACATCAGACGGAGACTGTTAAGCAATTCGGTTCCGGTACCGAAAGTGCTGCGAATGCCGGGGACGCCGGGGCGCTGGCGCAGGGCCAGGGCTGCCGGTACATACAAAACCTCGTCTACCAAAGCTTTTTCGGCCTGTGTCATGCGCCTGCGGGTATATGTAGACAGTGCGTCCAGATAACGCCGTGAACCTTCCGCATATAAGACACCCAAAGCAAGAGAGGATTTTCCGGAACCGGAAACGCCGGCAATGCCGACGATTTTATTAAGCGGGATATCAACGTCAATGTTTTTCAGATTATGTACCCTGGCGCCGCGCACCAGTATTTTGTCGACCATGTTTTTATCCAAAATCAAGGGTTGTTGTCTGCACGGAAATTTTATTGAATTATATTATAATTTCAAGTACCAATGGATATAATACTCATCTGAAAAAGGGAAAATGCCATGCCTTGTTCCTTTGCGCCGATAATCGATGGGAATACCCGTATTCTGGTCATCGGCACCATGCCCGGCGCCGTTTCGCTGGAAAGACAGGAGTATTATGCTCATGAACGCAACCTGTTCTGGAAGATTGTCTCGGAAGCATTTTGCGGCGGCCGGGGCTTTGCTTCGTATGAAGAAAAAAAGGCCTGCCTGGCGGACAATCATATCGGTTTGTGGGATAGCGTACAATCCTGTCATCGCGTCGGAAGCCTGGACAGCGCCATCAAAAACGCGGTTCCGAATGATTTTGCCGCTTTGCTGAAACAATATCCGCAGGTGCAAAGGCTGCTGTTTAACGGCCAAAAGGCTTTCGGGCTTTTTGAACGGTTTTCTCCGGATATTTTGGAATATGTCGATTACGAGGTTCTGCCGTCGACCAGTCCGGCCAATGCCGCAGTTCCCTATGAAAAGAAATTGGAATTGTGGCTGGAAGCCCTTCGCGGCCGAGCGGTCAGCGGCCGCTGTTGAAATGGCCGCCGCGGCTCTGATAAAACTTAATCATCTGATTTTGAAAATACCGGTTTCCTTCTCTGATACAGTCGGAACAAATCGGCGGTTGTCCGCGCATTTTTCTGGCCAGCCGGACGCGGGTAATTTCTCTGAAATCGCCGTCCAGACGCTGCTGCATGATACAGCCGTCATTAAGGCAGTGAGCGCCCAGACATTCATGGCTGTTGACCCGCCCGTTTCCGGTCAGGCCGAGAACATGTCCGAATTCGTGCATGACCACGGTTTTGAACCCTTCTATGTCAAGTCGGTTGTTTTCGTCCAGAAAGCGCCGCACCGAGATAATGCTGAAAGCGTCTTCTTTGCTGACGCCCAGACAAAAGTTAAGCAGCCTGCCGTCAGGTGCTGTGCCGTACAGGTCTTTTGACGTAATCAGCAGCGAAAGCTGAGGAATCTGCCGCGCGTATTTGTCTTGCTCCAAATCGTAATAAAGCTGATCGATGCTTATCTGTCTGCGGCTTTCCCAGCGCCCTTCCGCGGAAGCTCTCAGTTTGGCTCGTTCAATATACCAGTCAATGCTTTCGTAAGGATTTAGGATAACGCTGCCGTTGCGACAGGTTCTGGCCTGAGCGCTTTGCCAGTTTCCGAGGTTCTTAATCGGATAATCGTTCTTATGGGCAGGGAAGGCGCCCATAAGGTCTTCGACCGCCTCCTGAACGTACGGCGCCAGTAGCTCAAGCCCTTTTTCGTGCGTAATGTATATGTCTTTGATGCGGGACATTTGCTTTTCCTGTCTCGGCTATCTGTGCTGCTTCTTTATCAGATAATCTCTGATGACGATACCGGTACGGCTTTCCTGCCGTCTTTTCATATAATCGGCCAGCGCCTTGTAAGGCGTGCGCTTGGGCGAAATGCAGTTGAACAGGGCATTGGCCAGACTGTAGCCGGAAAGGTTGCGTCCGACCTTGATATCCAGAGAGTCTTTAATTTTTTTCTGCTGCTTTTCTTTTTCGCCGTCGCTGATGTTCAGTTTGCCGATATACTGCGAATATTCCATGGCATCTTTTTTCTGGCGCTGGGTTAACGCTACGATTTCGTTGCTGATGCGGTGCGAAATTTTTATATAGGCCTCTTCCATTTCGCTGTCCTTAATGGAAGCCAGAAATTTGTTCAAATCGCTGTTGGGCGTATCCTGCGAAGAATTTGTAAGCTCATAGAAACGGAGAATCTCCTTAAACCATGGCGTTTTAAACGCGTGAAGCTGATAACCGGCGTCCATGTCCTGCAACAGAAGAAAACCGCGTCTTTCGCTCCACAGAATGGAGTTGATTGTTTTGGGCTGAATGCCGATGCTGCCGGCTTTCATTTTCCGTTCCAGATGGTTGTTAAGTTTTTGCAGATACAGGCCGTAGGTGTCGTGACGTACGAAGGGAAACTCTATGTCCATAAGCTCTTCAAGCAGATGTTTGGTATAAGGGTCGTTAATCTGCGGGGTTTCGAGCGTCCGCGGCGTGGTGTTGTTCATCAGCCGGCGCAGAACTTCGATGTTGGTCGTCTGGTTGCTTTGCGAATCTCTGGTTTGCGCGTCATATTTCTTTATGTTGAACAGATCGTCGGCGTTGATGTTGTAGTCCGGCGAGTTGGCCTCGATATAGTTGACGATTCTTTGCAGTTTGGCGGTTCTGTAACTGACATCAAGTTCGGGATTCAATCCTTTGACGGCGTCGTAATACAGCACCATTCTTTTAAGCAGCTTGTGCTGCTGGGGCTGTTGGTTGTGAATATAGGAACGCAGGCGCGGAAAGGCGTCGTTGACGGCAATCGCGTCCAGCCTGATTTGTTCAAAACGGTTTTCGTCGCTGGAGGGAATTTGTTCGGCAATGCGGCACAGCCGGGTAATGTTGTATGGCGTGACCCTCGACGTCAGGCATCTGAAAACAAAGCCGCTGCTGCCATGGTCGGAAATGTCCGTGCCCCAGATGTTGCCGACCGAATTGAGAATTTTGTTCTTGCCGTTTTTTATTACCGGAACCACGTTTTTAATGGCGCCGACAGCCAGATCGTCGTCAATGTCGGGCAGTTTTTCGATATATTTGTCGAAATGAAGGGCAAAAAGCATAAATTTGGCCGGCGTCAGGGAATCAATGGCCTGCGACATGATGTCCAGGCGTTTGACTTCATATTCGGCTTCTTTCAGGTTGCGTCTGCTGAAAATAGGGGTCTTGACCTGTCCGAGATTGGCAACCAGAACGCCGTAGTCGACGGAGTAGAATTTGTCGATAATTTCGCGCTTGTTGAAGGTTACGTTTGTTTCGTGGTGCGTATTGTAAAAGACGGAGATGGTAATGTCGTCGTCGCGGGCATAGTCCAGCACCTTCGGAAAAGTTTCCGTAATTTTGTTAACCAGCAGGCCGTCGGGGTCAATGTTCATCTGTTCTTTGAAATAATTGCTCAAAACGCGGCATAAGAGGTTTTTGTCGTCTTCGCTGCCGTCAAGGTTATGTTCAATGTCCTTGAATTTTTCGGAAATCTGCCTTATGCGGTACAATTCCAGCGGATTTTTCTCGCAAAGCAGGTAAAGCAGCTCAGCCTGCGGAACTTTGAACTTTTTGCCGATGTTTAAATTTTTGGCAATATTTTGAATTGTATTGAAATTTTGTTTTCGAACCTCCTCATCGGAAAAGTTTTTTTCCAGCCGTTCGTTGATGTCGTTTACGAAAACAGGTGAAAGATAGTTATTTTCGCTCATAGTAAAAACCGTTTGTTGTGTTAAAGAATGAATAAAAGCTAACACAAATAAAGACGAAAAGCAATAATTTTTGTCTAAAATTTAATTTTTCAGATTTTTTTCTTCAGATATTCACGCAAAACGGCGGCATTGTTGTGTTCCGTGTCATGCGCGCCGTAAAGCAGGGTAAGTTTGGCGCAGTGGCTGATATTTTGTAAAAAGTCGTTCCATCCCGAAACGTTGTTTCGCAGTTCCTGATGGTAGTTCTTCTTAAAATCTTCCCAGCGGTCGGTATCATGGGCAAATTTTTTCCGCAGCTCGGTCGAAGGAGCTATTTCCTTTGCCCAGTAGTCGATACGGGCTTTGTCCTTGCTCAGGCCGCGCGGCCACAGGCGGTCAACCAGCACGCGGCACCCGTCCGTTACGCCGGCTTTTTCATAAACCCTTTTTATGTCAATATCCATACGGCCTCCTCAAAATATATATATGAGCTGAACCGGATGTTTCAACGGCAATATTTTTAATTCCGGCCGATGAAGGCGAGGGGAAAAGGATTATATAAAGCGAAAAAACAGGGAGGGAAAATTGAAGGAAATCACGAATGCTCAAAAAAATTATCTGAACATAATGAATGCCTTGTGGGATTTTTTTACCAGCAAAACCGGCGCTTTTATCATTGGTGTCGGCGCTATTGTCATCGGCATGTATCAGTTCTATATCAGCAAACCGATTTTGAAATATGAAGCCGAACATACCAACATCGTTTCCTCGACTGACGTTACCGATCTGAAAGTTACCGTCAGGGAAAAGGAATACAAGGACATGTATCTGACGACGCTGACACTGATGAACACCGGTTCGCAGGCACTGGACGGCGACGATGTTTCAAAGGTCGGGCACGACCCCATACGCATTGTCGTGCCGAAAGATGCCCGCCTGGTTTCGTACAACATCAACAAAAAGCAGACGTCGCCGGCCGTCGCCGCCTCGCTTGAGCCTTACGACGGCGACATTCTTATCAGGTTCGACTACCTTAATCCCGACAATCAGATAACTGTTTCGCTGCTGCACGAAAAAAACAGCGACGACTTCAAGATTGTCGGCAGCGCCGTCAATGTCAACACCATCAGCCGGGCCTGGTCGCCGGTTCAGGTGCGCGAATTTATCATTGCGGTTTTGGTCGTCTGCTTTGCGGCCTATGTTCTGGCCGGTGTTTTCAGACGCCGTTCCTAAAAAGACTTTACAATAATTTTATTTATAATATTTTGTTTGCCATGCGTAAAAAATAACAACATGAAAAGGACTGAAATGTTACATCCATGGCATGGTGTCGGGGTCGGCGAACAGGCTCCGGAAGTCGTAACCGCGATTATCGAAGTTCCCCGCGGTTCGAATATCAAATACGAACTGGACAAGGCCAGCGGCCTGCTTAAGGTCGACCGCATTCTTTACAGCGCCGTGCATTATCCGGCCAATTACGGGTTTATTCCGCAGAGTTACTGCGACGACAACGATCCGCTGGATATTCTGGTGCTGGGGCAGGAACCTGTTCTGCCGCTTTCCATTTTGCGCGCCAAACCGATTGGCGTAATGAAAATGTTTGATCAGGGCGAGATGGACGACAAAATTATCGCCGTTCATATGGACGATCCCGAATATGCTCATTACAAGACCATCGACGAGCTTCCGCCGCATTGTCTGAAAACCCTGCGCCGTTTTTTTGAGGATTACAAGGTTCTGGAAAACAAGCAGGTAATTATCGAAACGTTTCTGGGCCCGGACGAAGCCCGCAAAACGATTAACGATGCTCTGGCGCTGTATCAGGAAAACAAGGAACACCTGACCGGTTACGAAGGCTAGGGCAAAAGGCGGTTTTCCACAAACCGCCTTTTATATTTTCGGAAACTGAAGGATAATTATTGCACTAAAAGAAATCTGATGATAGATTTGAGCAGGAGAATAACTTTAGGATTGCTGTCTATGCCGCAGATTTCTTTGATTATACCGTTGTATAATGCCGAAAAATATCTCGTACCCTGTCTGGAGTCGGTTGCCCGTCAGAGTTTCCGCGATTTTGAAGTCCTTTGCATCAATGACGGCTCGCAGGACAGCACCGAAGCAATCGTCAAAAGCTTTGCCGACAAAGATTCCCGTTTTCGGCTTATCAACCAGGAAAACGCCGGTTGTTCGGCAGCCCGCAATCACGGCATAGCCGTTGCCGAAGCGCCGTATATCGCTTTTTTGGATCAGGACGACATGCTGCATCCTCAGGCTTTTGAAGCGCTGTATTATATGGTAACCCGTTTCAATGCCGATGTGGCAGCGTTCAGGAACAAAACCGTTCCCGACGATTTTGTCATGGGCGAAACGGAAAATTACAATCTGGAAGAACTGGAATACAGGTTCAGTACCACGCCGTTCGAAGACTTTTTTGCCGGCCGCAAAAACGGACGCGGCGGTTCGGTTCTGGTCTGGAACCGCCTGTATAACAAAGCGGCGGTAAAAGGGCTGGAGTTTCCCGTAAACGTGCAGCCGGCGGAAGACACGACCTACACGCTGAAGGTTCTGTTTCAGATTAAGTCAATGGTTTCAACCGACGCCGAGTTTTTGTTTTACCGCGACAGTTCCACCTCGGTCATGAATCAGGGAAAAACCGACAAATATGTCCGCGCTCACGCGTTGGCTGCCCAGGTCATATATGAATATTTTATCAAGTCAGGACTGGCTGAAGGCCGTCGCCGCGAACAGATTAACCGCTATCTGTCCAGGTTTATTTTCAAATCGCTTGTTTCTCAGCCGCTTCGTCTGGTCAGGGACAAAAGCCGCCGCCGGGAATTTTGGAACTTTGCTAAATCCTGCGTGGCGCTTCTCAGTCAGGGCGGCGCCTATCAGCCGCGCTTGCTCGGCTGGCGTTTCAATCTGGCTTCCAAATTGTTTTTGAATGGGTACTATCGGACTGCGAGGTTGTTTGTATGAAAATTGATGTTGCCGTTCCTTCTTACAAAAAGCCGGAATCTCTGATTTATACGCTGATGACGCTGAAAAAAGTCGCCGGAGACTTGATTGATGCCGTTTACATTAATGACGATTGTTCAAATGACGGCTCGGTCGAAATTTACAATGACCGCCGGGTGCGCGAATACTTCAGCCCGTGGAAACTGAACGTCCGCGTCAATACCCGCAATGTCCACATCTCGCAGGTGTATGTCCCCGGATATCGTGTCGACTATATGGATTGGAAGTTCATGCTTACCAAATGGCATCGTTTCATCGATCCCCGCGTGCCGCACAACCGGCACGACATCCGTTACCAATATGCGCTGGACAATACCGATAAGAAATATCTGCTGATTATTCACGATGACGTAAAGTTTGTTAAAGACGTTGTTTCGTTATATCTGAAAGCTTTTGCCGACAATCCGAATTTAGCTGTTGCCGGCGATTTCGGACAGTGCTGGCGCTGCCGTTTTGCGGCGGTTTGCAGCCCGAAGAAAATCATGTCCGGCTTTCGGCCGTCCCGCTGGTGGCCGTTGACGCCGACGTCGGGTGAACCGGCGGATTTCAATCCGGCCAATGGTTATACGCGAGCCTGCCGCATCAATGAGTGGTGCTGTATGGTCGATGTTGAAAAATGCCGCGACGTTACCGAACGCAAGCGTTGTTTTCTCGGCAATATGTACAAATATTCGGACACGACCGCTTTTTGGTTCGGAAAAATGGTTGAATGTGGTTACGATTTTATCGATCCGCTTCCGTCCGAGGCTTTGCCCAAACAGCTGGCGCGCTGTCCCGAACACGAAGAGTATTATATTCACGCCTGGCAGGGGTACCCCGGCCATTCGGTCTGGGCTGACCAGGGAATGGGCATCGTAAAATACAACCGTGATGAAATTGTTGATTTGATGAAGGCGGAGTTTGGTTTTGACTTTCCGCAGAAACTGATAGGATAAGGCCATGTTGTGCAAAAAGAAAAATAATCAGATTGAAGGCATACCTGTTTATTATAAAAAAAGCAGCCTGCATTTGTCCGGCCGGAACAATAAGATAATTTTCGGCAAAAACTGCAACATCGTCAACTGTCGCATCAAGCTTTACGGAAACTCGACACTCGTTCTCGGCGATGACTGCTATTTTGAAAACACGCTGATTATGCTGCGCGATTCCGAAGCCCGTTTCGGCAACAATACCGAAGCTTCCAAAGTCACAGTAACTTCAACCGGAAACTCGTTGCTTGACCTCGGTGCCGGTTCGGTTATCTGCGGCGAGTTTGACATGCGCAATCAGGGCATTATCCGCGCCAAACGGCTGTGGACGACCTGGGGGCCGCATATTGCCGCCAACCACGGCCTGATTGAGTTCGGCGACGGCGGCACTGCAGATTCGATTATCTATAACAGCGATTTCCATCCGATGTACGATTTGGAAGGAAATCTGCAAAACGAAAATCAGGACGTTATCATCGGCAATAACGTTTGGATCGGCCGCAAGTGTTTCATCTTCAAAGGCGCCAGACTGGGCGACGGCTGCATCATTTCGTCAGGCACCTACACAGGCAAGGAGATTCCGCCGCATTCGCTGGTCGCCGGCAACCCGGGACGCATTGTCCGCCGCGACGTGGTCTGGGCGGTTAAGGATAAGCCGGAACTGAAGTCGTTATTTCCTCTCTCTGCCGACGATGAAGACGGAATGCGCGCTTTTTATGAGCGGGCATATGAGGTTACGCCGACCATCAAACACCGCAAAGGCTGTCGGCTGTTAAACCGCCTGCGTGTGTTCTGGGCGCTTCTCAACGCAAAATAACCAAAGTTTCTAGTTAGGGAAAATTTTAAAAATGACGAAATTTCTCATCAAATTCTTATGTCTTCTTATCCCTGCAAAAAATTTGCGTACAAAATTTAAAAATTGTTTTGCGGCCACCCGCAAACCCCTGTGCCGGCATATCGGCAGACATACCTACTTGGGAGCCAATGTTGCCGTTTCAAACAGAAACACGTCAATCGGGAGTTTTTGTTCAATAGCAGGCAATGCCGCCATCGGTCCCAGCCAGCACCCGTTGAACTTTCTTTCCACGCATCCGTTTCAGTATCTGAAATATGAGAAACTGATTCCGAAACGAAAGATAACGTTTGTATCTTCTCAGCCTGTTACTGTCGGCAATGATGTCTGGATTGGCGCTAACGTCATAATTATGGACGGTCTCAAAATCGGCGACGGCGCGGTTATCGGCGCCAATGCGGTTGTTACCCGCGATGTTCCGCCTTATGCGATTGTCGGCGGCATTCCGGCCAGAATAATCCGCTATCGTTTTGAGCCGGAGGTTATCGAAAAGCTTCTGACTTTGCAGTGGTGGAATCTTCCCGACGAGCAGATCGCCGCATTGCCGTTTGATAATGTTGAAGAATGTATTAATATTTTGGAGAAAGAAAAAAGAAACAGCTAGGAAGCAAAAAACTTTCCGACAATTTTTTCTTCTTTACGCATAAACCAGTCATAATCTTTGGCCAAATGTCCCATATCCAAAGCCTGATAACCTGATTTGGCCAAATCATATGCCAAAATGGTTGCCGTCGGTCCTAAAATGACAATAAACAGTTTGTCTTTGCTTTCTTTTCGAGCTTCATTTAATATTTCGTTATAATGTTCGAAAGCGTGTGCTTTGGGCGCATAAATGTATTTGGCAGACTTGACGTTGTCGTAAATGTCGTTAACGTAAGTTTCGGTGTCTTTGCCTTTAATAAAGACCACGTCACGGTTTTGCCATATCTTCCGCATCTCGTTATAATATTTTTTCAAAGCCTCTTCATCGTCTTCGGCGGATTGAATGGCATATCCGGTAAAGCAGGCGTCATAATATGTTTTTCTCAAATCCAGCAGCTGATAAATCCAATGACGGTTTTTCGGCAGAAATTCGCGCCAATAACTGCGTACATGCTGACAATAAGCGTCAAGAGAGCCAAATACGTCGGGAATGCCTATAAGAATATTTTCATCATTGCTTTTCAAAACTTCGGCCAGTCGTTTTGATATTTCCGGGCTGGATTTCTGAAAACCGATATCTCTGCCTTCAATCAGATTAAATTCGCCGTCTCCGAAGCGAGCCATGCTCTTGTGAGACGAATAAAGAACCTTAATCGTCTCTTCCGCCTTGACGACCTGCGGCAGCTCAATGTTTTTGACTTGGTCGGCAATTTCATATTTAAGGTTATCCAGCATCGTTTCTAATGTTTCGTGTTTTCGGATAAGTTTTTTATGTTTCTTCAAATCGATGCTGAATAATCTGACCAAGTTTTTTGCAAAAAGCTTTAGACCCATTTTATCATTCCTGCCGGTTAAAAAGATTGACTATTTGTCGCAGTCTATTACACTCCTTATATAAATTCAACTTTTTTAACGGGTTTTTCGTCAAATGAAGATTCTGGTTCATCTGCACCTTTTCTATCAGGATATGCTGCCCGAGATGCTGACGCTTCTGCGCAGTCTTGACGGTTATGAGTATGACCTGTTTGCAACCGTGGTTAATGCCTCGCCGGAGACGCTTGCCGAACTTCGCCGTTTTAAACCGGAAGTAACGGTCATTGACGTCGAAAACCGCGGTTACGACGTCGCGCCTTTTGTCAGGGTTTTGCAGTTGGCCGATTTAAGCCGTTATGATTACGTCATCAAACTGCATACCAAACAGAATCTCAAACGTCGCGCCTGGTTGAAAAACGTTTCCTTTACCGGCAGCGGCTGGAGACGGCTGCTGGTCAGTTTTATGGCTTCGTCCGAACAGCTGCGGCGGACGCTGGCGCTTTTTCGCAATCCCGAAACCGGAATGGTTTCTCATTACAATCTGATAATCGAAGCGGAGCGGGAAGACCGGCTTGCCAATGCCCGTGCCGATAAAATGCTGGCGGAAATGGGGCTGCGTACCGAAGACCGCCGTTTTGTCGCCGGCACGATGTTTATCGTTCGGGCGGAACTGCTGCGGCCGCTGAAGGATTATCCCTGCCGTATGAGCGATTTTGAACCATATAACAGTGAAACGCCGGGCGGAACGCTGGCTCATGTTTATGAACGTTTGTTTGGTTATGTTGTAACTGCTCAGGGACAGAAAATCGTTTCCTGCGAGGAGGAGACCGGCGCCGTCAGATTCGGCCACCTGCTGCGCCGCGTCGCGCTGGCCGTCGGCCGAACGGTTTTGCAGATCAAAGTCAACCGCAAAAACAGGCTTATTGTAAAGGTATTTAAGATTCCGCTGTGTTCATGGCGGTTGAGAGCATAAATAAAAAGCCCCGTTCTTTGAGCGGGGCTTTGTTTTTCTGTCATCCTCAGACTTTCTTTTATTACTGTCATGTTCGGCCTTTTTCCTTACAGTCATGTTCGGCCTTTTTTCCTTACAGTCATGTTCGGGCTTGACCCGGACATCTAAGTTGAGTCGTCACGCTGAGCGTGTGACCCGGACATCCAACCGTAAGCGTCACGCTGAGTGTGTGACCCGGACATCTCCTTTACAAATTCCCCGGTCGAACCGGGGAATGACAAGAGAGAGTAAAAGTCAGCAATAACAGTATTTTTTTCTTATGCTTGATTTTTAATATTGTTGCTTTTTATTATTTTTTTCTGGAAAATTTTTCGCGGTTTCTTTGTCTTTGTGCCGCAAATTCTTCGGGCGACAGATAATTGTCATGGTTGACGTCGCCGTTTTCCCAGGTATAGGCCATAAATTTGTTGAATTTTTCCAGTTTCTCCGGCGTATCCACTTTCTTGTCAATAATTTCCTTTTGGGCGGCTGCGTCAAACTCTTCCTTGCTGACCAATCCGTCGCCGTTGCTGTCCATTTCAATGAATTTTTGCGACATGGCCGCTTTGGCTTCGGCTTTGCTGTAAGCCGACTGCTTTCCCTTTATGACGATAAAGATTAAAACGGCCGCAATTAAAATCAGAACGCCGATAATAAGTTTTTTCATATATACCTCCACACATCAAAAACACAGTTAACAGCTTAACGCCGGATTTTGCATTCGTCAAAGACTTTTTTTGCCTTAATGTATAAGCCGGATGAAACCGATAAGAAAGGCTCCGGCGATGATCCCGGCGAAAATGTCGTCAAGCATCACGCCCCAGGCGTTTTTCAGCCTGCTGTCCGCCCATTTGACCGGTCCGAGCTTAACAATGTCGAACAGGCGGAAAAGTCCGAAGCCGATGAGATAAACCAGCCATGCGTCGGTATTATGATATAAGAGCTGTCCGGCAAAAACAAAGGTCAGCATCTGTCCGGCAAATTCGTCAATGACCACCAGCGACGGGTCTTTTTCTTCCTGATGCGAGATAATTTCGTGCGTAGCCCAGACACCGATAAAGAAGGCGGCGGCCGCGGCGGTCAGAATGCCTGCCGTCCCGAAAAAATAGGCGACGGCGAAAGCCGCGGGAAGCGTTCCCAGCGAACCGACGGTTCCCGAAGCTTTCGGAGCATAACCGAGGCCGAAATAAGAAGCCAGCAAATGAGCAATTTTGTTTTTCATGGTCACAACCCTTTCAGTTTTTTTTCATTTAAGCATAAAAAAAACTCTCCGCAATCATAAAATTGCGGAGAGCCTGCGCCTGTGCATTAAAGGCTATATGTCAAACTTCGTAACGCCTTTGTATGCGTAGCGGTACAGTTGTTTGATTTCCTCGACCAGCGGGTAACGCGGATTGGCGCCCGTGCACTGGTCGTCAAAAGCCAGAACTGACAGTTCGTCGAGGTCTGCTTCAAAAGTTTTCTCGTCAATGCCCATTTCCTTGATGGATGCGGGAATGTTGAGCGTTTTTTTCAGCTCTTCGATTTTTTCAATCAGCAAATCCAGCTTTTCGTCCTTGCTGCTGCCGCCCAAATTCAGATATTCGGCAACGCGGGCGTAACGCGATTTGGCGCTCGGATATTTGTACTGCGAAAAGGCAGCCTGTCTGAACGGATGGTCGGAAGCGTTAAACCGCATGACCTGCGTCAGCAGCAGCGCGTTGGCAATGCCGTGCGCAATATGATATTTTGCGCCCAGCTTGTGCGCCATCGAGTGGCACAGGCCGAGAAACGCATTGGCAAAAGCCATGCCGGCCATGGTTGCCGCATGATGAATTTTTTCGCGAGCAACAGCATTCTGCGAACCTTCGTTATAGGATGCCGGCAGATATTTGAATATCAGGCGGATGGCTTCAAAAGCCAGGCCGTTTGTATATTCGGTCGCCATGGTCGAGGCAATGGCTTCCAGCGAATGGACCAGAGCGTCGATACCTCCGGCGGCACACAGGCCTTTCGGCATTGACAGCACCAGATTGGCGTCGACAATTGCCATGTTTGGCGTCAGCGCATAGTCGGCAATCGGATACTTGACGCCGGTCGCGTCGTCGGTAATGACGGCGAAGGACGTAACTTCGGAACCGGTGCCGGACGTGGTCGGCACCGCAACCATGTATGCCTTTTGTCCCATTTCAGGAAATTCGAAAATGCGTTTGCGAATGTCCATAAAGCGCATGGCCATATCTTCAAACTTCAGTTCCGGATGTTCATACATCAGCCAGACGATTTTAGCCGCGTCAATCGGCGAACCGCCGCCAAGCGCGATAATAACGTCGGGCTGAAACGCATTGACCAGATCCAGCGCCTGATGAATGGTCGACAAGTCGGGATCCGGATGAACGTCGGAGAATATCTGAAAACTGATGCCGACTTCTTCCAAAACGTCCGTAATCGGTCGCGTATAACCAAGGTCGAACAACGGCTTGTCCGTAATAATAAAGGCTTTTTTGCGCCCTTTGAGTTCGCGCAGGGCATGCGGCAGGCAACCGGCCTTGAAGTAGACTTTCGGCGGAACCTTGAACCACAGCATGTTTTCCTGACGCATTGCAATTGTCTTAATGTTCATCAAATGTTTAACTCCCAAGTTTCCGCTGACCGAGTTGCCGCCCCAAGAGCCGCAGCCCAAAGTCAGAGACGGTTCCAGAATAAAGTTGTACAAGTCGCCGAGTGCGCCTTGCGAAGACGGGCTGTTGACGATGATGCGCGCCGTCGGAATCAGTTCGCCGTAATGCGTAATGCGATCATGATTGTTGGGATTGGTGTAAAGCACGGCCGTATGTCCGGCGCCGCCGAACATGACCAGCGACTTGGCCTTGGCTGCCGCTTCGTCAAAGTTTTCGGCCTTGTACATAGCCAGAACCGGCGAAAGCTTTTCGGCCGAGAAAGGCTCTTCCGGTCCGACTTCGCTGACTTCGGCAATCAGCACTTTAGTATAGGACGGAACCTTAATGCCGGCCATTTGGGCAATGGTGGTCGCCCTTTGTCCGACGATGTCGGCGTTGACGTGTCCGTTTTCGAGCAGCATTTTGCCGAGGGTTTTCTTTTCCTTTTCGTTAAGAAAATAAGCGCCGCGGGTAATGAACTCTTCTTTGACGGCGTCGTAAATGTCCTTAACGACGACAACTGATTGTTCGGAAGCGCAAATCATGCCGTTGTCAAAGGTTTTGGAAATCAACACTGAAGAAACCGCCGGTTTGACTTCCGCCGTTTCGTCAATAACGGCCGGAACGTTGCCTGGCCCGACGCCGAGAGCGGGCTTGCCCGAGGTATAGGCGGCTTTGACCATGCCCGGACCGCCGGTAGCCAGAATGGTGTCGACTTTCGGATGCTGCATCAGATACTGCGAAAGCGTGACGCTCGGATGTTCAATCCAGCCGATAATGTCTTTCGGAGCGCCGGCCTTGACGGCTTCTTCCAGCATTATGCGTGCGGTTTCAACCGTGCATTTCTTGGCGCGCGGGTGCGGTGAAAAAATAATGCCGTTGCGGGTTTTCAGAGCCAGCAGGGTCTTAAAAATGGTCGTTGACGTCGGGTTGGTGGTCGGAATAATGCCGGCGATAACGCCGATGGGGTCGCCGACTTTCATAATGCCGTTCAGCGGGTCTTCTTCCAGCACGCCGCAGGTTTTGGTGTTTTTATATTTGTTATAAATATATTCGGCGGCGAAATGGTTTTTGATAACTTTGTCTTCCATAACGCCCATCCGGCTTTCCTCGGCGGCCATCTGCGCCAGCGGAATGCGCAGCGAACTCATTTTCAGGGCGACGCGTTTAAAAATTTCGTCAACCTGCTCCTGCGAATAGGTGGCAAAAATCTTTTGTGCGGCGCTTACTTTGCTGACCAGGTCGTCAATATATTTTTCCTCGTCAAGAACATTGTTTTCCGCCGGTTTAACTTCTTTTTTCTTCAAAGCCATTTTGTTTTCTCCATAAGGCTAACATCAAAATTCGGCATTATTATAAGCAAAAAAGATTAATGTTTTATTGCGCTGCTTTAAGATTTTAAAAATATTCGCCGGAACAAAAAAAGAGTGCGGTTTCATTGTCCGCACTCTGAAAATCGGTTTTCGCCGGAATGTTACTTTTTGCCTTTGCGCTGTTCAAATTCCAAATCGATTCTCTCCAGCAGGTCTTCGGCCATTTCGTTAAAGGCCTTTATGCAGCTTTGCGAAATGCCGTCTGACTGCGAATTTCCGAGAACCAGAGCCTGATTTTCAAGCATGTACTTGAAAAGGTGCAGGTCTTCGTCGGAAAGCGAGGAGGGCATGTTGTTAAACAGATCTTTCAGTTCCTCAAAGGTCGTTTTCGGATTGCCGACCAGTTCCATGCGGCGCCCGAGTTCTTTGTTGATGTCTTTGAGGACATTTTCCAGATAATGTACCCAGCCTTCAATGGCATAATCGCCGTTGAGTTTTTGTCCGTCGTTCCAACCTTGGAGTTCCTGCAGGTTGTTTTCGGCAAAACGTTTCATTTTGCGCAGGTCTGTCAGGTTAATGCTCGCCGGATCGACCGCAAACAATACGCGTAAAGCAACAAATTTTTTTTCCATGACTAAATAATTTTTAGTGCCCGAAGGGCGGTTTAACTTATATTAATAAACACAATTTCGAAAATATTTTCCTCATGTTTATCATTATTTGCAAAACTTGTCTAGACAAAAAATTTGTCCGTTGCGTTTTTTTGCAAAAACTGTTATGTTTTTTTATATTTAAATGAGGTGAAAATGAAACTGATAATCTTTCGCCACGGCGAAACCGACGGCAATGTCAAAAATATCGTTCAGGGTGCAGGAATAGACTGCCCGCTGAATGAAACGGGCAAAAAGCAGGCGGCGTTGCTGCGCGATAAGCTGGCATCCGAAAAGCTGCCGGCAATTTACTGCTCGCACCTTTGCCGTGCGCGTGAAACCGCCGAAATCGTCGCTTCGTCAAACCACGCGCCGGTTATTGAAAGGGATGGCCTGGAAGAGGTTCATTACGGCATTGCCGAGGGAATGCTTTCGGCTGAGGCTCATGTCAAGTTCGCCGCCGTTCTTGAAGCGATTAACGATAAGAGCAATCCTGACCGTTTTGACGTATCCATTCCGGGGGCGGAAACAATCCGCGGTTCGACCGAACGGGGATTGAAAGCCCTGATGAAAATTAAGGCGGATTGCCCGTATCCGGTTGTCGGCGTTGCCACTCACGGCGCTCTGATGTTTAATCTGTATTATCATTTTTTCAAAGCCGAGCGCCGCTTTGCCAACTGTGAGTATTTTGAAGTCGAAATTTAGAACTCCAGCACCGGAAGAACATAATAGTTAGGGTTGCTCTTACCGCCGGGGATCAAACTGCTGCCAGCAAGGTGTACATACCACGCGCCGGTGCTGTTATTCTCCGACGAAGACCACACCCAATAGTTGAGTTGGTTTGAAGCACCACAAACCTTACTAACTGCGGTGCTAATCGCACTCTGGTTTCCCTGAATATTTCTTAAAATACCGACCGCCGGCAGGCACCACTTACCATTGGTCGTCGACGTCGGGGCATATTTCCGTGCCGCCCAGGCGGCCGGATAAGTGTTGGCATTACCAGCTGCAACAATTTTGTCCGTATTGCCGCAACTGTCATAGTCTGTTGATGCGGAACTACTGGTCGTATAGTTCGGCAGACTTGAAATATCCGTACTAGAGCCACCCCAAGCCATACCGACACCAGAGCTGCTCTTATTGCCGTTTGCATCAATCAGCCATGGAGCCATAATCTGACCATGTTTGCCATTGTCGGTCGTATGGACGACAATTCCGAGAACGGTTTTGTTTGTCTGATGGTTTGCCGCAGAGAGACAAGTTCCGTCAGTATAATAGATACTGCCTATTTTGCAGGTTTCGGAAGCCACGACGCAATAGCTTCCTTCTTGTTTATACCCGGAATTGCAGGACCAGGAACTGATTTTAGAGGAGCAGTCGGAGAAGTAAGAACAGTCTGCATTGTCCGGACAGGAGGAAATGACAGCGGTACGTTCACGGCACATATCGGTATAAGCGCGTTCGCATTTGGAAGAGCAGTCGTCGTAATATTTCATACAGCCATACCCCAGGGCAATGTTGGGATCGTCGCTGCGGATGTGGCAGTTGTCGGAGTAGGCCACCTTGCAGACCGAGGAACAGGGAGAGGGATAAT
>OWIO01001326.1_pt1 | contig 19353 bp, 20 predicted proteins | sample 1733011 | NCBI WGS metagenome assembly OWIO01 (sample SAMN05065779, study PRJEB22554) | human gut metagenome | biome: ENVO:2100002; feature: ENVO:00000062; material: ENVO:00002003 | host: Homo sapiens | place: USA | reverse complement strand
CACTTGCAGCCTGAGCGGTATTTTCTTCGCCGCACATGTCGCCGAAGAAAATGATTGGAATTTCTTTGCGCCTGCGGGCGCAAACTCTGCGAGGCTTTTTACAGACCAAACAGATCAAAACGAGGCGGCGAGCATGGCTCGCCGCCTCATGTTTCGGTTTTCTTACAGGCCGACGCTTGCCAGCAGGTCTGCGATGCCGGTGGATTTGATGAACGTGAAGATCGCACCGATGTCGTAGTGCTCATATGCCGCGTCCCAGATGCGGTCGGGGCTGCCGCCGGTCGCAAGGCCGACGCCGAGCACGATCTCGCCGACGATCAGGATGCACAGCGCGATGATGAGAATGGTCTTCCATGCTTTTTTCATGCGGCGATCTCCTTTCTGCACCAGCGATGGCCCAGCCGCACCAGCAGCCTGACCCAGCCGATGACCATGCGGATGAACAGCCAGACGGCCAGCCAGATCACGACGAGCGCGATGGCGATCACGGCGGCGCCGCCGCCGAGCAGGATGAGCATATCCGCCACCACGGGCAGGCCGATGAACGCGGTCATGATCAGGCTCACACCGGCTGCACCGCACACGGCGCCGATGGCCAGCACGGCCAGATCCAGCACCAGCAGCACGGCGAACACCGGCACGCCGATGATGATCGCGCCGAGCGTGTACAGGATCGCCAGAAAGACGTTCGTCTTGTATTCCGGCTCGTAGTCGTCGTAGTATTCTTCGTCGTATTCCTCGCCGTATTCTTCGCCGGGCTGCTCGTCGTAGTAGCCGTCGTCCTCGGCGGGCTGTTCGTCATAGTAGCCGTCGTCGTCGGCAGGCTGCTCGTCGTAGTAGCCGTCGTCCTCGGCAGGCTGCTCGTCATAGTAGTCGTCGGCGGGCTGCTCATCGTAGTAGCCGTCGTCGTCAGCCGGCTGCTCGTCGAATGAGAGCTGCCCGTCGAGCACGGGCGCTTCGTCCGTTTCGGGCTCGTCGGGCTCCTCCGGCAGATCCGGGAACGTGAACGACGGCGCGGGCCTCTGCGCGGCGGCCGCGGTCATCGGGCGGTACTGCTCGGCGCGCGGGCGCGGCTGCGGCGTGCGCCTGGGCTGCGCCTGTGCGGGCGCGACCACGGGCGCGGCGGCCGGTGTGATCTTGCCGCTGTCGGCATACCGGATGAGGGCAACGGCGACTTTGGTCGGGTTGCCGATCTCCTGAATGAGGCGCTCCTCATCGGGCGCGTTGTCAAACATATTCTCCATCTGCGCGATGAGCGCCTGACGTGTCTGGTCGTCGGTGATCAGGCCGAGCAGGCTGCTGATCTCCGCCATGTAACTCTGTCTGTTGATAGATGGTCACCTCCAAGGGGTTCGATGCACATTGTATGGCATTCTAATTTACATATTATATTGCACGAATCAGGTGCGGTCAAGCCCGAAATGCACTTTTCGCCCGCGCACCGGCTCTTGACAGGCAGTCTGCGGCGGGGTATCCTGTGAAAAAAGAGCCGGTTTTCCGAAAAGCCGGAAAGGAGTGGAACGCATGGAACCAAAGCGCCCCTACACCGAGACGGAGCCCGAAACGACGGCGCAGACGCCTGAGACCGCAGCGTCAGAGACCGCAGCGCCCGGGACCGCGCCCAAAAAGCCGCGCGAGCCGTTTTTCCGCCGCCAGCGCCGCGAGCTTTCAGACGCCTGGCGCGAGATCTACTGCAACAGCCGCGTGCGGCGCATCCGCACATGGCAGATCGCGGTGTTCGCGCTCATGATCGTCGAGGCGGCGGTCATGGCCATCGCCATCCACCCGGCGTACTGGGTCGGTGCGGGGTTGCTTGCACTGCTGTGCGTGAGACAGCTGTTCGACCGCCGGCCGGAGCGGCACTCCGCCGCCGGTGTCGTGCTCTACGGCGTGATCGCCGTGCTCATCGGCATTTTTGTCGCCGAGCAGGTGCTTTGAGCGCCGTGCGCGCTTGACAAACGGCGGGCGATTGCATAAAATATAAAAGTTACCCAATACATTATAAATTACGGCTGCGCGGGTGCTTCGCGCGGCATACAGAGGAGAGTTGCGCTTATGGCCAAAGAAAAAAAGGTCGAGCAGATCACCGATATGGAAGTGGATTTCGCCCAGTGGTTCACCGACGTGTGCACCAAGGCGGAGCTTGTGGATTATTCCGACGTCAAGGGCCTGTTCGTTCTGCGCCCCTACGGCTACGCCATCTGGGAGAACATCCAGAAGGTGCTCGACGGGAAGTTCAAGGCGACCGGTCACCAGAACGTGTCCATGCCGATGCTGATCCCCGAGAGCCTGCTGCAGAAGGAGAAGGACCATGTCGAGGGCTTCGCGCCCGAGTGCGCGTGGGTCACCATGGGCGGCAGCGAGGAGCTGCCGGAGCGCCTGTGTGTGCGTCCGACGTCCGAGACGCTCTTCTGCCAGCACTGGAGCCACATCGTGCACAGCTGGCGCGACCTGCCGTGCCTGTATAACCAGTGGTGCAGCGTCATGCGCTGGGAAAAGACCACCCGCCCGTTCCTGCGCGGCCGCGAGTTCCTCTGGCAGGAGGGACACACCCTGCACACCTCTGAGGAAGAGGCGCGCAAGGAGACGCTGCAGATGCTGGAGATTTATGCCGACACCTGTGAGCAGGAGCTGGCCATGCCCGTCATCCGCGGCAACAAGACCGACAAGGAGAAGTTCGCCGGTGCGGTGAACACCTACACCATCGAGTGCATGATGCACGACCGCAAGGCGCTGCAGTCCGGCACGAGCCACTACTTCGGCGACGGCTTTGCCCGCGCGTTCGACATCACCTATACCGACAAGAACAACCAGCAGGCCTATCCGCACCAGACCTCGTGGGGTATGTCCACGCGCGTCATCGGCGGCCTGATCATGACCCACGGCGACAACAGCGGCCTTGTCCTGCCGCCGCACATCGCGCCGATCCAGGTCATCGTGCTGCCCATCGCGGCGCACAAGCCCGGCGTGACCGAGAAGGCCGAGGAGCTCGTCGCGCGTCTGAAGGCCGCCGGCCTGCGCGCGCAGGGCGACTTCAGCGACAACAGCCCCGGCTGGAAGTTCGCCAACTGGGAGATGAAGGGCGTGCCGCTGCGCGTCGAGATCGGCCCGAAGGATATCGAGGCCGGTCACTGCGTCGCCGTCCGCCGCGACAACGGTGAGAAGATCACCGTCGCGCTCGATGAGCTCGAGGCGCGCATCCCCGCGCTGCTCGAGGACGTGCAGCAGGGCCTGTTCGACAAGGCCAAGCGCAACCTCGACGAGCATACCTACGCCGCGCACTCGCTGGCCGAGGCCAAGGAGCTGCAGGAGAAAAACGGCGGCTTCATCAAGACCATGTGGTGCGGCGACCTCGCCTGCGAGCTCGAGATGAAGGAAAAGGCCGGTATGTCCAGCCGCTGCATCCCGTTTGAGCAGGAGCACATCGACGATGTCTGCCCCGTGTGCGGCAAGCCCGCCAAGTGCATGATCTACTGGGGCGTGGCGTACTGAGCCGAGCCCGAAACGCAAAAATCAACCGCCCGCTGCGATCGCAGCGGGCGGTTTTGTTTATTCGTTTTCGATATAGAAGATCTTGCGCAGCGTCTGCACCGGAAGCTTGACGATGCTGCGGTCATAGGTCACGAGGCCGTTGAGCTCGTGCTCCACGTCGCTCAGCTGCGTGTACACCGCGGCGCTGATCCCCTGCGCGATGGCGGGGCGGATCTGCTCGTCATAGAGCGCCTGCAGCGCGTATTCGAGCGAGAGCGGCGCGTCGCACGTCTTGTAGCCGACGCTCCTGCCGCCCATGGCGTGCCCCTCGACGCGGTGGACATAGCCGCCGAACTCCGACAGCAGCGTGGCGCGGCCGAGCTTGTCGGGCTGGAATTTGTACTTCTGGAAATACACGTGCAGGCTGCGTACATCGCCGAAGCCCTGATCGTGCCAGCCGCTGGCCGGGTCGATCGTGCGGGTCTTGTCCACGGACTGGATGACCTGCACGGCCGTCTGGCTGTCAAACTGGCCCCAGCCCTCGTTGAACGGCACCCACATGGCAATGCACGGGTGGTTGTAGAGCGTGGTGACCATGTCGCGCAGCTCGTTCAGAAACGCTTTGCGCGCCGTCACGTTCGTGCGGCCGAAGAGGGGATACCAGCTGTCGTCGAGGTGCCAGCCCGTCACGAGCGGGGCCGAGACGATGAGCGGGTCGTAGCGTCTGCCGCCGCAGGGCATATCCTGCCAGACGAGCATGCCCAGCCGGTCACAGTGGTAATACCAGCGGTCGCACTCGACCTTGATGTGCTTGCGCAGCATGTTGAAGCCCATGTCCTTGGCCAGCTGGATGTCGTAGACGAGCGCGTCGTCGCTCGGCGCGGTGTAGAGCCCGTCCGGCCAGTAGCCCTGATCGAGCAGCCCGTTGTGAAAATACGGCTTGCCGTTGAGAAACAGACGGCGCACGCCGTCCTTGTCCGTCTCGACGCTGCACTTGCGCATGGCAAAGTAGCTGTAGACCGTGTCGCTGCCGAGCGTCACGCTGAAGGGGTAGAGCGTCGGCTGCTCCGGCGACCAGGGGCGGAAGGCGCGCACCGGCACGTGCGCCGGAACGCCCGCCGGGAACGTGTAGCGGCGGCCCTCAAGGTCGATCGTGCACTGCCCCTCGCCCTCGACGGTGATCTCCACCTGGTGCGCGTCGAACAGCGGTGTCACGCGCAGGGAGCGGATGTAATTCTGCGGCACGCTCTCGAGCCAGACCGTCTGCCAGATGCCGCTCTGCGGTGTGTACCAGATGCCGTGCGGGTGCAGCGTCTGCTTGCCGCGCGGGAGCTGGGACTTGTTGGTCGCGTCGCGCACGCACACAAGGATCGTGTTTTCCTTGGCCAGCACCTCGGTGATGTCCACCGTGAACGGCAGGTAGCCGCCCGTGTGCGTGGCCAGCTCTACACCGTTGCACCACACGGTCGCGGTCTGATCGACCGCGCCGAAGTGCAGCAGCACGCGGCCGATGTTGAACCCGTCCGGCAGCGTGACCGTGCGGATGTACCACAGGTATTCCTCCGGCTGCAGGATGTGTCCCACGCCGGACAGCTCGCTCTCGGGCGAGAAGGGCACGAGGATCGTGCCGTCGGCCTGCGCGGGCTTTTGCGCGCTCGTCGTGATCGCGTAGCTCCACGGGCCGTTGAGATTCAGGTAGCTGTCGCGCACCATCTGCGGCCGGGGATACTCCGGCAGCGGCTGCGCGCGATCGAGCGTGTCCGCCCAGGGTGTCTGCATAACGTGGCCTCCTTTTCCCGCCGGCGGCGCGCCGGCAGAACAGTTGTGATCTATTTTACAGGATTTTTGCGCGCTTGTTAAGCCCCTGCGCGCGGATTTTTTTCGCGTCTGCGCATGCCTGTATTCCGGATGAAACGGGGAAAAAGAGACCAAAATGCACAAAATGCTGCAAATTTTCCGCAAAGATCGGTCTTGTCAGCATTTTTTCAGGTTCGTTAATATTTAAATTAGTACAATTTGATGTTTTTCCGCCGTTTTTGGTGGACGAAAATGGGGTGGTGTGCTAAGATATGTGGGTCAAAAAATAGAGAGGTGATGCAAATGCCCTTTAAGTTTCATGGCGGAGTTCATCCCAACTACATGAAGGCGCCGGACGTTCCGGTGACCGTCATTGCTCCTCCGCCGCAGGTCGTGCTCCCGGTGATGCAGCATATCGGCGCACCCTGCAAGCCGCTGGTCGAAGTGGGCGACTATGTGAAGATGGGTCAGAAGATCGCTGACAATCCCGCACCCGTCTCCGCCCCCATCCATGCGACTGTCTCCGGCAAGGTGATTGCCATCGAGCCGAGACCCCACCCGCTGGGCGACATGGTCCCCGCGATCGTGATCGAAAACGACTTCCAGGACACCCCCTGCACGGATCTCGCGCCGCTGACGCCCGAGCAGATGAAGGATCCTGAGGCCATTCTCGAGCGCATCCGCGAGGCCGGTATCGTCGGTCACGGCGGCGCCATGTTCCCGACCGCGTTCAAGATCCGCGGCGGTCTCGGCAAGGTCGATACGCTCATCATCAACGGTGCAGAGTGCGAGCCGTACCTCAACGGCGACCACCTGACCATGAAGAACCACCCTGAGGAACTGCTCAAGGGCATCGAGCTGGCGCGCATCGCGTCCGGTCTCGATAAGGCGTACTACGGCATCGAGAAGAACAAGCAGGACGCCATCGACCTGCTCCTGTCGAAGAACCCCGCGCAGTACGGCGTGGAGATCGTGCCGGAGAACGTCAAGTACCCGCAGGGCGCTGAGAAGATGCAGATCAAGGCCATCACGAATCGTGAGGTCAAGCCCGGCGGTCTGCCGTCCGGCGTCGGCTGCAACGTCATCAGCACCCAGACGGCTTACGCCATCTACCGCGCCTGCTACGAAGGCATGCCGAGCATCGAGCGTGTCCTCACCGTCGCCGGCAGCGCCATGGGCGATAAGTCCTACAACCTGCAGTGCCGCTTCGGCACCCCGTTCAGCTACATCGTCGAGCAGTGCGGCGGCTTTGTCGTCGAGCCGAAGAAGATCGTGCTCGGCGGCCCCATGATGGGTCTGATCGCCACGAATCTCGAGGCGCCCAACATCAAGGGCACCGCGGGCATCCTGTTCTTCACCGAAAAGGAAGACCGCTCGGTCGAAAACCCGACGTGCATCCACTGCGGCAAGTGCCTGACGGTCTGCCCGATGAAGCTCGAGCCGCTGTACATGTACAAGTACTTCCAGAACCGTGACTTCGAGAACATGCAGAAGTACCACATCCTCGACTGCTTCGAGTGCGGCAGCTGCTCGTACAACTGCCCGGGCCGTCTGCCCCTGACCCACACCTTCAAGACCGCAAAGCTCCTCTTCGCCGCCCGCGCGGCGGAAGAAAAGGCTCGCGCGGAAGCCGCTGCAAAGGAGGCTGAAACGAAATGACACCGAAAGAATTTACCTTTGACGCTGCCTATCAGCCTCAGGTTCGCGCCAAGCGCGGCACGCGCGAGATCATGCTCGATGTGATCATCGCCCTGCTCCCGGCTCTGTGCGTCGGCGTGTGGCAGTTCGGCGCTCAGGCGCTCATCCCGCTGGCCGTGTCGGTCGTGTCGTGCGTGTTTTTTGAGTGGGCTTACCGCAAGCTCCTGAAAAAGCCCGACTCCATCGGCGACCTGTCCGCCGTGGTCACCGGCATCCTGCTCGCGTTCACCCTGCCCGCCAACTGCAAGTGGTGGCTGCCGATCATCGGCGCGTTTTTCGCCATCGTGGTCGTCAAGCAGCTCTACGGCGGCATCGGCAAGAACTTCCTCAACCCGGCGCTTGCCGGCCGTGCGTTCCTGCTCGCGTCCTACGCGCTGTTCATGACCACGTGGGTCGTGCCCGGCAGTCTGGCCGGCGTTGTGGACGCTGAGACCATGGCCACCCCGCTGAGCTATATGAAGGCCGGCGAGGCGCTGCCGCAGTATTTCACGCTGAAGTCCATGTTCCTCGGCACGATGCCCGGCTGCCTCGGTGAGGTGAGCGCGCTCGCGCTGCTCATCGGCGGCGTGTATCTGCTGGTGCGCAAGGTCATCACCTGGCACATCCCCGTGTCGTTCATCGGCTCCGTCGCCCTGCTGACGCTCATCTTCGGCAGCAAAAACGGCGGCGGCTACACCCACGTCCAGTGGATGCTCGACAACCTCCTGACCGGCGGCTTGCTGCTCGGCGCGTTCTTCATGGCGACCGACTACAGCACCAGCCCCGTCACCGCTCCCGGCCGCATCATCTACGGCGTCGGCTGCGGCGCGCTGACCGTGCTCATCCGCGTGTTCGGCGGCTTCCCGGAGGGCGTTTCCTTTGCCATCCTCATCATGAACTGCTGCGCGTGGATGTTCGACAAGCACACCCAGCGCCGTCAGTTCGGCGTCAGCCGCGAGGACGTCAAGGCCAAGAAGGCCGCTGCAAAGGCTGCGAAGAAAGAAGCAAAGGAGGCTGCTGCAAATGGCTGAAAAGACTGAAAAGAAATCCGGCGGCGGCCAGATCATCAAGCTCGCGCTCGTGCTCTTTGCCGTGTCCGCGATCATGGCGCTCGCCCTCGGCCTCGTTTATGAGGTGACGAAGGACACCATCGCCATGCGCGCAGCCGAGACGACCAAAAACGCATACGCCAACGTTCTCCAGGCTGACGACTACGCAGAGCAGGCCGATTTCGAGAACGACGGCACCATCACCAAGCTCAGCGTCGCCACCACCGGCGGCGAGCAGACCGGCTACGTCGCCGAGACCACGTTCTCCGGCGCACAGGGCATGATTACCATGGTCGTCGGTCTCGACAGCGACTATAACTGCACCGGTGTGTACATCACCAAGCATTCCGAGACCTCCGGCCTCGGCGCCAAGGCGGCCGACACCACCGACGGTGCCTGGCGCGACAATCTCGTCGGCCAGGGCGACGGCCTTGCGCTGACGAAGGACAAGGGCACGGTCGCGGCCATCTCCGGCGCGACGATCACGTCCCGCGCTGTCGTCACCGAAGTGCAGACCGTCATCAACGCGGCCAAGTCGCTGGGTTAAGGAGGGCTGAAGCATGAATATCAAACAACAGTTCAAGGAAGGCCTCATTACCAACAACCCGGTTCTCGTGCAGCTCATCGGCATGTGCGCGACCATGGCCATCACGACCAGCCTCTTCAACGGCATCGGCATGGGCCTGTCCGTGCTCGTCATCCTGACGTGCTGCAATGTGGTCATTTCTCTCATCCGTAAGGTCATCCCGAATGACATCCGTCTGGCCATCTTCGTGCTGGTCATCGCGAGCTTCGTCACGATCGTCGACCTGCTGCTGCAGGCTTACGTTCCCGCGCTGAGCGCGTCTCTGGGCGTGTTCATCCCGCTGATCGTCGTCAACTGCATCATCATCGGCCGCGCCGAAGCGTTCTGCCAGAAAAACCCCGTCGGCCCGTCGTTCTTCGACGGCATCTTCCAGGGTCTTGGCTACACGCTCGTGCTCATTGCCATGTGCGTCATCCGTGAGCTGCTCGGCAAGGGCTCGTTCGGCACCGGCATCTTCAACACCATCGACGGTGTCATCGGCACCGGCAACGGCATTCAGATCTTCCCGGCCGAGTACGGCGCGCTCGTGCTCACGCTCCCGATCGGCGGCTTCATTACGCTCGGCTGCCTGATCGCGCTCATGCAGTATGCGCTGCGCAAGTCCGCCGAGAAGAAGGAAGCCAAGGAAAAAGCGCTCGCTGCGCAGGAAAAGGAGGCGGCATAACATGAGTTCATCGACCGGTATTTTTGCCATCATCCTCAGCGCCGTCCTGACGAATAACTTCATCTTTTCGCAGTTCCTCGGCTGCTGCCCGTTCCTCGGCTGCTCGAGCAAGATCGACACCGCCGCCGGCATGGGTCTGGCCGTTACGTTCGTCATGGGCCTCGCGTCCGCCATCTGCTGGCTGGTCAACCTGCTGCTCGTGCAGCTCGGTCTCCAGTTCCTGCAGACGATCGCTTACATCCTCGTCATCGCCGCGCTCGTGCAGTTCATCGAGATGTTCCTTAAAAAGTCCATCCCGTCGCTGTACTCCGCGCTCGGCATCTACCTGCCCCTGATCACCACCAACTGCGCCGTGCTCGGCGTCGTGCTGCTCAACACGCAGTACACCTTCGGCTTTGTGCAGAGCGTGGTCTACGGTGTGTTCGGCGGTCTCGGCTTCATGCTCGCCATCTGCCTGTTTGCAAGCGTGCGTGAGAAGCTCGAGTTTGCCGACTATCCGGAGTGCTTCGAGGGCTTCCCGATCTGCCTCGTCTCTGCCGGCCTGCTTGCCCTTGCGTTCATGGGCTTCTCCGGCATGAAGATCGGCTAAGGAGGGCATGAATATGGATTTTAAATTGATTCTCGAGGGCATCGCTGTCCTCGGCGCCATGGGCGCCATCTTCGGCGCGCTGCTGGCCTTCGCCGCGAAGATCTTCCATGTGGAGGTCGATCCCAAGCAGGAAGCCGTCCGTGCGTGTCTCGCCGGCGCCAACTGCGGCGGCTGCGGCTACCCCGGCTGTGACGGCTATGCCGCCGCGGTCGCGGCCGGCAAGGCTCCGGTCAACTGCTGTGTGGCCGGCGGTCAGGCCGCTGCCGATCAGATCGCCGAGATCATGGGTGTCTCCGCCGGTGCGGAGGAGAAGATGGTCGCGTTCGTGCCGTGCTCCGGTGCGGAGGGCGTTGCCGTCAAGCGCTTCAACTACTCCGGCCCGCAGGATTGTCAGGCAGCCATGCTGTTCGGCGGCAAGAGCAATAAGGAGTGCCGCTTCGCGTGCATCGGCCTCGGCAACTGCGCCAGAGCCTGTAAGTTTGGCGCGATGCACATCGTCAACGGTGTCGCCAAGGTCGACCGCGACAAGTGCGTCGGCTGCATGGCCTGCGCCGATGCCTGCCCGAAGAAGATCATCGAGCGCGTGCCGTACAAGCAGGCCGTGCTCGTTGCCTGCCGCAATCAGGACAAGGGCGCCGTCACGCGCAAGATCTGCGACGTTGGCTGCATCGGCTGCATGAAGTGCCAGCGTGAGTGCCCGGCGGACGCCATCAAGATCGAAAACTTCGTGTCCAAGATCGACTATGACAAGTGCGTCGGCTGCGGCCACTGCGCCGATATCTGCCCGCGCGGCATCATCAACCTGCTCGACATGGTCAAGCAGTAAGCTGCCAAAACCCCAAAACAGACGGACATCCCGGTGTCCGTCTGTTTTTTTGCGCACCGGCGGCAAAGCGTCCCTTTCCCTGCGGGGCGGAATGTGTTACAATAAATCGATCAACGTGAGGAGGCCGCCATGTACCAGACCAGACCCGACGACTATGATGCGTTCCGGTGCATCGCCGGTGCGTGTCCGCAGACGTGCTGCGCCGCGTGGGAGATCGTTGTCGACCCCGATGCGCAGGATGCCTATCTGCGCCTGCAGCATCCGCTGGCGGAAAAGCTCCGGCGCGTGATGCGTGTGGATGCGGACGGCGACACCTACTTTGCGCAGACGGACGGGCGCTGCCCGTTTCTGTGTGCGGACGGTCTGTGCGAGCTGCAGCGCACGCTCGGCGTGCAGAGCCTGTGCCGTACCTGCCGCGATTTTCCGCGCTGGGAGGTGCTGCTGTGTGACCGGGTGGAGCAGGGGCTGTCCCTCGCGTGCCCGGAGGCCGCGCGGCAGCTGCTCGCGCGCACCGCGCCGCTGCGCTTGGAATCCGTGCGGATACCGGATGACGGCTATGTGCCCGGCGCGCGGGAGCGGCGGCTGACAGCCGCGCTCATGGCGGTGCGCGACCGGACGCTCGCGCTGCTGACGCGGCCGGAGCACACGGCGCGGGAGAACCTCGCGGCGGCGGAGGCGTTTGCCTATGCGGCGCAGCGTCTGCTCGACAGGCACCGGCTCGCGGCGCTGACTGCCGGAAATGTGCCGCAGCGGGGCAGCGATGCGTGTGCCGGGTGCCTGAAGCCCGCAGCGCTGGCGGCGGCGTTTGCATCGCCCGAGCCGCTCGATCCGCAGTGGCCGGAGCTGCTCCGGCGCGTTGCCGCGCTGCCGGTCTGCCCGCCGCCCCGGCTGACGCAGACGCAGCAGATGTGCCTTGCGCAGGCGATCGTCTGGCGGCACGGTATGGACGCGCTCGACGACCGCGACGTGGTTTTCCCCGTGCGGTATGCCGCGGCGGCGCTGTGTCTGCTCGACTGTCTTGCGGCGGTGAGCGAGCGCACGGACGCGCAGCTTGTCGTGTGCGTTATGCGCGAGACGGAAAATGACCCCGAGGCGCTGCCGCGGCTGCGGGCGGGGCTGCAAAATACGGCAAAATTATGAGGCTTAGGAGGCACTCAAGGATGAAAAAATGTGACTGCAAGATCATGAACACCCTCAGCAGGTACCCGAAGGTGTGGCCGTGGCTCGGCGTGGCGGGCTACGCGCTCGACGGCGCGGAGCTCGTGCTCAAGCACACCCGCTGGGGCAAGATGAACTACAAGGCGCGTATGCTCGTGCACGGTGCGGGCGCAGGGCTGCTGTGCCTCGGCGCGGGCGTGCACACGGCGCAGGCGGTCGCCGCCGGCATGGTCAATGTCCCCGCCGCCGTGACCGGCGCGGTCATCGGCACCGGGATCGTCGGGCTGAACTATACGCACGCCGAGGCGAAGAAGATCGGCGTCAAGCGCGCGCGTGTGCTGCACCGCGTGTTTTGCGCCATGACCGGCCTCGGCATCGCCGCGCACGTGATCGGTGTCAAGCGCCCGAGACGGTAAGATACACTGCGCATCAGACAGAAAACAGCCACCGTGGTTCGCGCCACTGTGGCTGTTGCCATTTTTAAGAAAATGTGATAATCTAGAATCTACAGAAAAAACGGGATTCGGAGGGAGCTATGAAAAAACAAATCTGCTGCATAATTGCCGCGGTGACTGTGGTCACAATGCTGCCGGGATGCGGCGCAAAAGATACACCTGCCGATTATTTGCCTGCACCGGCAGTTGTGAGCACGGTCACGCCGGAGAGTGCTGTCCCACCGACGAGCGCCGCTGCGCCGGAGCGGACAATAACGGAAGATATGGCCTATGAAGGCGTAGACAACTACTGCCACAAAATGTATGACTGGAGTGTGGCAGAACAACTCCCGGACAGTATGTATGTGGCAAGTTACGGTGAAACGGACTGCGAGTATGTCGTGATGTTTCGCAGTTATACAGGCGCGTATGAGTACTTCTATGTCGACAAAACAACAGGCGTGACAAGGATGACTTTTCGGGATAGCGGGTTGAACGCTGAAGAGGACGGAGGAACCATAAATTTGTGGGACTATCTGGATGCTGAGAACTGAACCGCAATCGGGCAATGCGCGATATTTCGTGCGCTGGCATAGCTGTGAAAAATCCAACCGGCGCGGCCTTTGTGGCCGCGCCGGTCATTTTTTTGGATATCCGCCTTGGTTCAGCCGGTGGTGACATAGCTGCCCGACTCCGGCGCCTTGGCGAGAAACGGCACGAAGCGCGTCGCCGCGTCAAAGCTGCTGTCAGCTGCGATGGCGCTCTGGAGCGTGGAGACGTTGTCCGCCGTGGCGAACACGCACACGCGGTCCAGCAGCTTCGGCAGCACCGTCATGTCCTGCCCGGAGAGCTCCGCCTGCTTTTGCAGGATGGAGTCCGCGCTCACGATCGCGCTCACGCGCAGGCCCGTAGCGCTCAGATTCGTGCGCAGGTACTTCGCCAGCGCGACGACGGCGTCCGTGCGCGAGGGCGTGCCGCTCTGGGACGCATATTTGAGCTCCGTGGCCGCGAGCGGCTGCTGCAGGTACGAGAATGCGACCTCGTCAAAGCCCATGTCATGCAGCTCCTTGCAGAGGCTGACGAGATACGTGCGGATGAACGTGTTGTACGGGTCGACCCAGCCGCCGGAGCCGTCGGTATACGCGCTGCCGGACGCGGTCTGCAGCGCGGTGGCGGCGTAGCGCTCGGCCATGAGCGAGTCCACGCACGTGCTCACGACCGCGACGAGGTAGATGTTCTGCCCTTTGACGGTCCGGATCGCGTCGGCGAGCTCGGCCGTGCCGTTGACGCCGTAGGCCGATGCCTCCGAGACGCCGGACTTCCAGCTGAGCGTGCCGCCGGGAGATTTCATCTGCAATACGAGGGCGTTGCCGCCGGCCGCCTTCGCGGATGCCGCGGCGCGGGTGAGTCCTTCGGGCGTGATCTTGTCGGCGGTCAGATACTGCGCGTGCAGCTCCGAGAGGTCCTTGCCCGCGTCGGAGATGATGCCGGAGTAGTCCGGATCTTCGAGCACGAGCTCGGTGTCGACCGTCTCAGGCTGGCCGTCGTCCGTCACGGGGGCTGGCGTCTCCATGATGGGAAAGACGACGTGCAGCGAGCCGTCGCTGCCGTAGACGATGTATTTCTGGCCGGCGTAGAACAGGATCACGGCCAGCACGATCAGCCCGGCGAGGATCCACAAGAGCACCGGCCAGACCTTGCCCCGGCTGCGCCGGGCGCGGTAGACGTCGTTTCGATGGGCGCGCATCGGCACACCTCCTTTGGGTCAGGCGGCCTCAGCCGCGGTTTTCAATGTCGCTGATGAGCGCGACGCGGCGCGCATGGCGGCCGCCTTCAAAGTCCGTGGTCAGGAAGGTGTCCACGATCTTGAGCGCGAGGCCCGTGCCGAGCACGCGTGCACCCATGGCGAGGATGTTCGCGTCGTTGTGACGGCGGGTCATCTCGGCGGAGTAGCAGTCGCCGCACAGGGCGGCGCGGATGCCCTTGACCTTGTTGGCGGAGATGGAGATGCCGATGCCCGTGCCGCAGATGAGGATGCCGCGCTCGCATTCCCCGCCCGCGACGGCGCGCGCGACGGCTTCGCCGTAGACGGGGTAGTCGCAGCTCTCCTCGCTGTAGGTGCCGAAGTCCTTGTAGGCAAGGCCCAGCTCGTCGAGATGGCGCATGACCTCCTGCTTGAGGGCATAGCCGCCGTGGTCACATCCGATCGCAATCATATACAATACCTCGATTTCTGAAATTTCCCGGCGTTAAAATGGCCAGTCCGGGAGCCATTTGAGCACATTCCATGCGTAGCTGCGCGAAACCGTCACGCCCGTGAGCACGGGGTAAAACAGCGCGAACAGCGCACCGCTTGCCGCGGTGAAGGCGTACACGATGCCGAAAGATCCCCGCTGCCGCAGCCGGTCGAACACATACCCGAGTGCGAGCACGAGAAAGAGCGTCGCCGCGAAGTAGTGGTATTCAAACGTCAGGCGCGAGATGAACACCCACGGCAGCACCTGCGCGAGATAGCCGACGAGGAGAAACAGCGCCGTGCGGTCGTGCCTGACCGCGCGGTACGCAAGCACCGGCAGCGCCAGCAGCCCGCCCCAGCACAGCAGGGGATTGACGAACGCGCCGATGGTCGACACTGTCCCGTCGCCATACGACAGGTAGTAGAGGATCGGCCGCAGGTCGAGCAGCCACTGCCACCAGCGCGAGGCATACGGATGCGTGGCGACGAGCCCCGCGTGGTAGGTGAACATGAAGCGCTGGTTTTCCAGCACGATGGCGGCGTATTCGCGCGTGAAGTACATGCCCGCTCCGTGCAGACCGCGCGCCGCGCCGTAGGGGTAGTAGCTCGCGTAGTAGATCATGCCCGGCACGAGCACGAAAAACACAAGGCAGAAGCCGATATTTGAGATCAGCCTGCGCACATAGCGGCGGCCGTCGCCGTCACGGTGCGCCTGCACGCCCTGAAACACCCAGTGCAGCGCCCAGAGCACGCCGAGGCCCGCCCCGGCATACAGGCACGTCCACTTCGTGGCCGCGCCCACGCCGAACGCAATGCCGCAGGCGGCGAGGTGGCGCAGCTTACCCTCTGTGAAGTACCGGTACAAAAACAGGTACATGAGCAGGATGAACAGCGTCGCAAAGCTGTCGATCGTCGCAATGCGCGTCTGCGTCAGGTGCATGAAGTCAAATGCCAGCAGCGCCGTACCGCACAGGGCCACGCGGTCGTCGCGGAACATGCGGCGCAGCAGGTCCCACATCAGCGGCAGCATGGCCACACCGAAGAGCGCACCCATGCAGCGCCAGCCCAGCGGCGTCATGCCGAAGAGCCGAATGCCGAGCGAGAGGATCACCTTGCCGAGCGGTGGGTGCGACACCTCATACGGGTACACGCCGCGCAGATGCTCATAGGCCGTGCGCGCGTGGTAGATCTCGTCAAAATACGAGCTGTTGAAGTACGTGGACGATGCCGGCACGGTGTCCGCCTCGTCGCAGAGGGCGGCCGCGGATGCCGGGCCCGTGATCTCGCGCACGGCGATGCGTTTACCCTGCGGGTCATAGAGCGCAAGCTCGCCGAGCTCCAGATGCGCACTTGCCGTGACGCGCACATAGGCCGCCGTCGCGGGCGCAGTGTCCGCCGGCTGCGGGTGCAGCCATTTGAAGAGGTCTGCGTAGCCCTGCGGCATCGTTCCGGCGGCGGTGTAGGTGATGCCGTCGTCGGAGTAGGCGAGGGTGTATTCGCCCGTGTACAGGCCGGTATAGTACCAGACGGTATCGATGCTGTGCACGCCGTCGAGCGCGAGCGTTGCGCTCTCACCGGCCTCGAGCGTGCAAAAGTGCTGCGGGTCGCGCGCGGAGCCGAGCCCCGTGAACGCGGCGACGGCATACACCGCCGTCAGCACCGCGATGCCGATCCCGCCGCGGCGCGACGTGCGCCGGGGGATGGGGGTGCGCGCAGGCCACGCCAGCCGCAAAAACAGCGCCAGCGTCAGCGCGATGGCCGCCGCGGGCAAGATGATCCGAAGCGCCGCCATGCGCCGTTCCTCCCTTCGCCGGAGCGTTGGATGCTCGCGTTTGTCGGATGGTCTATATTATAGTACAGCGCGGCGGCGCTGTCCAGAAAAGAATCCGGCGGGCAGCTTCCGGCACTTGACAACGGTACGGAATAAAGTTAAAATAATGTGATTATATTTTTGGCGGCGGATGGAGCACCGCCACAAATATCGTTATGTTCCCGGCGGGTACGCTTGATGGCCCGCCTTTTCCAACTTGAAAAAATATCGTGAAAAAATCTGAAGAAACGGAGGATTACAATTTCATATGTCGTTACCAATAGCACTCGGTTGTATCATCGCAGCGCTTGTGGTTGGTTGTATCCTTGGCGGGCTCTACCGCAAAAAGGTCTCGGAACGCGAGATCGGCAGTGCGGAGGAGAAGGCCAAGCAGATCATAAATGATGCCTATAAGAGTGCCGAGAGCAAGCGGCGTGAGACCCTGCTCGAGGCCAAGGAAGAGATCCACAAGAGCCGTTCGGAGTATGAGCGCGAGGTCAAGGAGCGCCGCGCGGAGCTGCAGAAGCAGGAGCGCCGCCTTCAGCAGAAGGAGGAGACGCTGGACCGCAAGACGGACACGCTCGACAAAAAGACCGATGCCCTCAACCAGAAGATCGCCGCGATCGACACCAAGCAGAACGAGATCAACCAGCTCAAAAAGACCCAGATGGAGCTGCTTGAGAAGATCTCCGGCTACACGGTCGAGGAGGCCAAGGCCTTCCTCATCAACAGCCTGAAGGACGACGTGGTGCACGAGCAGGCGCTCATGGTCAAGGAGCTGGAGAACCAGTACAAGGACGAGGCCGACAGCCGCGCCCGCGAGATCATTGCCACCGCCATCCAGCGCTGCGCCGCCGATCATGCCAGTGAGGTGACCGTGTCGGTCGTGCCGCTGCCGAACGACGAGATGAAGGGCCGCATCATCGGCCGCGAGGGCCGCAACATCCGCGCCATCGAGACGCTTACCGGCTGCGACCTCATTATCGACGATACGCCCGAGACCATCACGCTCTCGAGCTTCGATCCCGTGCGGCGTGAGGTCGCGCGCATCGCGCTCGAAAAGCTCATTCAGGACGGACGCATCCACCCCGCCCGCATCGAGGAAATGGTTGCCAAGGCCCAGAAGGAGGTCAACGCCACCATCAAGGCCGAGGGCGAGCGCGCCGTTTTCGAGACGAACATCCACGGTCTGCATCCCGAGCTGATCAAGCTGCTCGGCCGCATGAAGTACCGCACCAGCTACGGCCAGAATGTGCTCAACCACTCCATCGAGGTTTCGCACATTGCAGGCCTGCTCGCTTCCGAGCTCGGCGTCGACGTGGCCACTGCCAAGCGCGCCGGTCTCCTGCATGACATCGGCAAGGCCATCGACCACGAGGTCGAGGGCAGCCATGTGACCATCGGCGTGAACATCGCCCGCAAGTACAAGGAGTCCGAAGAGGTCATCCACGCCATCGAGGCCCACCACAACGACGTGGAGCCGCACACCGTCGTCGCCTGCCTGGTTCAGGCGGCCGACGCCATCTCCGCCGCCCGCCCCGGCGCCCGGCGCGAGAACATCGAAAACTATGTCAAGCGTCTGGAAAAGCTCGAGGAAGTCACCAAGAGCTTCCCCGGCATCGCCAACTGCTTTGCCATTCAGGCCGGCCGCGAGATCCGCATCATGGTCAAGCCCGAGGAGGTCTCGGAGGATCAGATGGTGCTGCTCGCGCGCGACATCGCCAAGAAGATCGAGGACGAGCTGACCTATCCCGGTCAGATCAAGGTCAATCTCATGCGCGAGACCAAGGCTGTCGATTACGCGAAGTAAACCCAAGCACAAACAAAACGCCCGCCGGAAATGGCCGGTGTTCGTAAGGCAGCGAACAGCCACAGCAGTTTGCACTGCTGTGGCTGTTCTTGTAGTTTATCCGGCCATATGATACTATGGAGCCGAACTCACCTGCAAATCGGAATTTATCGAACAGATAACGAGGGCGCACTTCTATGCACCGTTCGGTGTCGTGCATTACGCGCGGAACTTGGCTCTCCCTTTGGGAGAGCTGTCGGCGCAGCCGACTGAGAGGGGAAAACATGACCATACCAAAGGACAACAGTCAACTGGAAAACGCCCGGCGGTTACGCAGTGAGATGACGCCCCACGAACGAAAGCTATGGTATCTTTTCCTCCGCAAATATCCGGTGAAGGTTTATAAACAGCGAATCATCGGGAGATTTATCGTAGACTTTTATTGTGCTTCTGCCAAGTTGGTTATTGAATTGGATGGTTCTCAACACTATGAGCCTCAGGGGATGGCCTATGATTCTGAGCGTTCCGCATTCTTGACAGCGCTTGGATTGGAGGTCCTGCGTTTTTCCAACCGAGATGTTGATATGGATTTTCGCGGCGTGTGCACACAAATTGATATCACCATTCAAAAACGCCTGCAAGGCCCTCTCAGTCACCTTCGGTGACAGCTCTCCCAGAGGGAGAGCCAAGGGTGGCCGCTGCAACTGTGCCGTATGTCATAATAGCATAAAGAAACGGAGCGCATCTGCACCGATACGCTCCGTTAACTGTCTTACGAACGCCCCGCTAAACCGGCGGGCGTTTGTGTATCTGGTGCATTTTGGAAGCAGTGGACGCAAGTGCCGATTTGCGACAGATGCATGAAAAACGAATCTGTTATAAAAAGGAAAGAAATGCTTGACAAAAACAGCCGATTTATGGTAATATTTTTCCGGAACTGATAAAAATTGTTCCAAAACATGAAAGGAGAGTAAAATTCATGAATTGGGATTGCCTGTTTTGCTTCCTCGGATGGCTGCATGATCAGTGGGGCTGGGACCACGAAATGGCCGAGAAGTTCAGATCCATGTGCCCGAACAAGTAATGGATTTTTTTGTGTGCTGTTAACCGGTAGCACGCTGTCAGCCCGCCTGGGGCCGAGCCAACCTTACGAGGCCTGACGCTTTGCGTCAGGCTTTGTTTTTGCCCGGGTTTGACAGCCCGCGCGCGGGCGTGTAGAATGGGCGCAGAGACCGAAACGGACGGGCAGGGAGATGCGATGAAGCAA
>OWIO01001323.1_pt1 | contig 19399 bp, 10 predicted proteins | sample 1733011 | NCBI WGS metagenome assembly OWIO01 (sample SAMN05065779, study PRJEB22554) | human gut metagenome | biome: ENVO:2100002; feature: ENVO:00000062; material: ENVO:00002003 | host: Homo sapiens | place: USA | reverse complement strand
TACACAAGGAGTATCGTCGGCAGCGTCAGATGTGTATAAGAGACAGGTGCAGGCAAAGGCGGATACGATCCCCCGGCGGGGCAGGTCGAAGAAATCGCGCGCGCCCATCCGTTCGGCGACCGGGGCGCCCATTGAGGCTGTTCCCTGAAGCACGTCCAGTCCTTCGGCCACTTCCGGCATATTGTCCGGGCGGAAGGCTTCCCGCCGTCCGAAGACAGCCATGAAAACAGGGGCCAGGAATATGTGGAGGTGCTTGGAATACGTGAGGTAAAGCCCGAAAATGAGCATGATCCCGTAATGAAGATAGGTCATATAAGGCCAGCCGGCATATACTGCCAGGTACGATCCGGCGGATACCATTTCCAGGATGAGGATCATGTAACCGTCTGTCCGTTGTGCAGGCGTGAGGGTCAAAAACCGGGGTAATCGCAAAAGCGTCCTTCGCAGCAGGAATATGGCGGCCGATACGATCGCCGCGGCGGCCAGTCCGGCGTTCAGGGTGGAAAAAGCATGGTAAAAAGAACTTTGCGGCAGATCGAAAAACAGGGCTCGGGTGGAATAAACGGCCAGATCGGCCAGCATCAGCAGGAACGAGACGACCAGTACGGTATGCAGTACGGCTGCCGTCGTTCTTTCAAAAAAAGAGCCCGTGTCCGTGGATATTTGCCGGGAGAGGGGCATCCGGCTGTGTGCGTGCGGTGTCCGGAGGCCGGCGGTGCATGCCCGCACGATCGCCATGGCACGCAGTACGATGGCCGCCGAGATCGTCAGCGCTACAGCTGCATAAGCCCAGTGGAATATACCTGCCATTGCGGGGGATTTAAATTTTAAGGGGTTACGGCGAAAATTTTTCGCCGTGAGGGCGTCAGTTAGCGCTCTTGGAACGCAAACGGGCGGCAGCCAAGGAATCCTTCACCTTGTTTTTCTCGGAACGCTCTTTCTTGCCGAACACCGTGATGTTGACATACCGTTTGGGATTGGCTTTTACATCCGCCAGAAGGGCGTCGAGCGATTGAGTGGCCGTGGTGAGGTTGTCGTATATCTGCGGGTCGTTCAACAGTTTGGATACCGTCCCGTCGCCGGAGTTGACTTTATCCGTGATGTCCTTCAGGTTGGCCAGGGTGGATTTGAGGTCCGATATGCTCTGGACAAACCCTTCTGCGGACAATGTGTCGAGCAGGGTATTGATCTTTTGGGTGCTTCCGGCCAGATTGGAAGTGATCTGCTGGATATTCCCGTTGTTCTGTTCGAGCAGCTCGTTCAGGTTGGCCGATAGTTTTTGGGCATTTTCCAGCGTGGCCGAAAGAGAGGCCAGGGAAGTGCCCAGGTTGGTTTTGTTCTCTTCGCTGAGCACAGTGTTCATGTTCTTCAGGACTGAATCGAGAGAAGCCAAAGTTTCTATCATCGATTTGCGGATAGGCATCACCGTGTTCTTTATCATATCCGAGAGGCCTCCATTGAGGATGCCCCCGAGCGTATCGCCATCCTCGGCCAGCATGCCTCCGGGCATAACCACCACGTTCATCTCCACATCGGACATCAGGGAAGTCCCGGAACTGATCTCGGCCACCGAATTTTTCGTGAACCGGTATTTTTTGTCCACGTCGAAACGCACGGTCACGCTGTCCAGATCGGACGAATAGAATTTGATATTGGATACCAGCCCGACCGTCACCCCGTTTATCTTGACGGGCCGGCCGGTCTGCAGGCCGCCGGAAGACGGGTAAATGGCGTAATAGCTATAGTTGGGGCTGAATATATTGTGTCCCATAATGAAATTGACACCCCATATGAATGCTATGAGGATCACGAAACTCACCAGCCCTATTCTGAATTCTCTTTTGTGTTTCAATGCGGGAAACGTTTTTTGTTAACTTCGTACAAAGGTAGGTAAAAACCCCCAAGCTACCAACAGCTTATTCGCCCGTAAGGCTCCGGGCGCGCGCCAGGGCCGTTTTCTCATTCCCTTCGAACGCGACGATGAAAGCGTCCTTGGCCCCTTTTTTACGGGCGTCTTCCAGGTCTCTTTGTGCCTGTGCGTAGGTCGGGACGTGCCGGGTGGTGTACTTGTACATACTCTTTTCCCGGAAGTATTCCACGGCGGTGAATTTTTTAAGCAGCACGTTGGTCTTTACATTTAATGGAGTGGGGGAGGCGGTCAGCTGCACGCAATAATAGACGTTCGAATTTGTGGCAGCGGCCGTGTCGGGCGTATCCTCCGGAGTGTCGGGGGTTGCCTGGGCGCTTATCATGCTTTCGATACTGCCCGAAGTCCCGTCGCCGTTGTTCATGGGGTCGTAAAAGCGAGCCTTATACTCTTTTATCGCGTCGTAGAGCGATTTGGCTACCAGCCTCTGTCCTTTTTCCGAATGCAGGAACACCTCTTCGGTGGGATTTGACAAATAGCCGATCTCTACCAGCACCGACGGCATCGTGTTGTGGCAGATCACCCAAAAGACCGCTTGCTTGACGCCTTTGTCTTTCCGCTCGGCGGTAACGCCCAGATGTTTCTGGGTGAGTTTGGCCATTTCGATACTGCCCATCAGGTGCTTGGTCTGCTGGAGGTCTATGCTGATCAGCGAAGCGGGATCGTTCGGATCGAAACCTTTGTACACTTCCTTGTAATTGTCCTCCAACAGGATGTCGGCATTCTCTTTTTTAGCGATGTCTTTGTTGACGTCGAGCTTGTTCAGGGACATCACGTACGTTTCGGCCCCCCATATCTTAGGGCCGTCCCGTTTGACGTTCACCAGAGAGTTGCAGTGGATCGAAACGAACAGGTCGGCTTTGGCTTTGTTGGCCATGACGGACCGCTGGTTTAGCGATACGTCCACATCGGTAGTACGAGTGAGCAGGGGGCGGATGTCGGGGGCCTCGTCCTCGATGAGCTTACGCAGATAGAGGGCTACGTTGAGGGCGATGTGTTTTTCGGTATTGCGGTAGCGCCCGGTGCCGGTCGTTCCGGCAGCTTTCCCCCCATGCCCGGGGTCGATCATTACGGTGAATTTATCGTCGTTTTTGCTTTGTCCTAAAGCGCCGGTAGCCGGGATTGTTCCGGCCGCGAGGGTCAGAATGGGGATTAACAGTTTGATCCTTAGTGTCATTTCGTTTATTTGCGGACGTGTATTTTCTTTGTTGTCAATATTTTATGCCGTATCTTTGGCCGGTCTTGCTTACAAGTTCAAAATTAGTTTCGCTTTAACGTGCATTCTGGCGGTTGAAGCCGCAAAAATTGGTATTTTTGAACCTTGTAAATGATTCGGAAAAAAATACGGGCGTACGGGCAGGGCCCATACAAAATTATCATTTAATCGCATTGTACACAAATACGAAAGGCATACTAACATTTTTTTTAATACTTGCCCTTTTTTCCGAGGCTTTTCCTGCCTATGCCCGGAATACTACTGCCGTAGAAATTGAGCCGGATTCGTTGAGCGTACGCGTAGACAAAGCTCCCCTGGCCGGAAGAGACCTTCAGCTGCGGCCCGATCCGCTGCAAGTCCGTGATTCTTCTGAGCAGCAGCCTTTGGCGGTTCCTTCGTCGGCCGATACTTCCGGGATAAAGAAAGACAAGGTCAAGATCAGCGATGTTACGTACAAGGCGAAAGATTTCTACGATATAGACGAGACGACCAAAAGGGCTTATTTCTATAACGATGCAGTTATAGAGTACGATGACATGAAACTTTCGGCGGGTTATATCATGCTCGACTATGGGAATGGGATCGCCTATGCCCGCTCGATACTCGATTCCGCCGGAAACCAAACTCAAAAGCCCATATTCCAGCAGGGGGAACAGCAATACGATGCTTACTCCATGGTATACGATTTCAATACCAAAAGGGGATATATCCGCAACGTCAAGACCCAGCAAATGGATGGCTACGGAGCCGGGCGCGACGTAAGGAAAGAGGGGGAGAATGTCTATTATGCGTCCGATTTCTATTTTTCTACCGATGAAAAACTGCGGGGGTGGATAGATGGCACAGGCGAGGTGACGGATTATTATATTCGTTCCAGCCGGGTAAAGATGACGGCCGGAGAAAGCCTGGTCACCGGGTTTACGCAGTTGTACATCGCCGACGTCCCAACCCCGTTAGTGCTTCCTTTCGCTTTTTTTCCGCTCAACACCTATCCGGCGTCGGGAGTGCTCTTGCCCAGTTACGAGGTGACGGACGAACAGGGATTCGGGTTGACAGGACTCGGTTACTATTTCGTATTGAACGACTATATCCATGCGGAACTTAGAGGCGATATCTATACCAAGGGTTCGTGGGCTCTTCGTTCGACGGTGGATTATTTTTGGAAATATCATTTCACGGGGCAGCTGCAATTCGATTTTTCCCATCTGGTATACGGGGAAATAGGGCTCCCTACTTACAGTAAAAGCAAGCCTTGGCGCGTAGGGTGGACCCACCGCCAGGATAATAAATGGATCCCGGGACTGACCATGTCGGCCAGCGTCAATATGTCGTCTTCGGGTTATTACGAAACGGCCCTCGATGAGATATACAGCAATAACTATATCAATAATTCCGTTACGTCCTCGTCCATCAATATCTCGAAAACCTGGGGGGAATCACCGTTCAATACCAGTTTGACCCTTACCCATTCGCAGAATAATGCCCAGAACCAGATGTCGATGACGTTTCCGACCCTGTTGGTGTCCATGAATAGGATCTATCCGTTCAAAAAGGAAGATTCCGACGGTAAAAAATGGTTTGAAAAGATCAACCTACAGTGGACCATGACGGCTACTAATACGGTTTCCAACCTGCCTATCGATCAGTTCATGACCTCGGATATGTGGAAAAAGGCGAAAATGGGAGTAACCCACCGCATTCCGTTGAGTGCCACCTATAAAGTGTTCAAGTATTTTAGCCTGACATTGAGCGCCAACTACAACGAAGACTGGAACTTTAAATATCTCAAAAAACATTGGGACGAAAATACCGGTACATTGGTCGCCGATACGTTATCCGGTTTTAAGGCTCTGAGGACTTTCAATACATCGGCTTCTTTGTCCACGATGATCTACGGAATGTTCAATTTCAGCGAGAAGGGTTCCCTTCGGGCTATCCGTCATACGGTGAGCCCGACACTGTCCTACACATTCGCCCCGGACTTTTCGACCGAATTCTGGGGATATTATTATGCGGTCCAAACCGGTGATAAGCTGGCGGAACTGCAATACCTTTCTTACTTTGACAGTGGTGTTGGCATTAGCTCCGCGCCTGCTTTCGGCGGGCAACAGCAATCGTTGAGTTTTGGGCTGTCTAATAATTTCGAGGCCAAAGTGGCTGATAAAAGCGATACAACCGGTACGAAAACCAAAAAACTCAAGCTTCTGAACCTGAGTACATCTCTTTCCTATAATTTTGCAGCTACACAATTCAAATTAAGCCAGAGTATCCCGATATATGGTAATACTTCTTTTTTCAATAACCGGGTAGGGCTTAATTTCCGTTTTGCGTTCAGGCCTTATAAAGTGGATGAAGATTACAGGATGATCGATGAATACTGTTTCCCGGTATTGAACTTTGCCAGCATGAGCACCGATTTTTCCATTTCAAGCGAAGATTTTAAAAAAGATAAAGAGAAAAAGCAAGACACCCGGAATTCAGATTCGGAAGGTACGTACGATAGCGACGGTTATATGTTGTACTCCCCGAAATGGACGATGCGGATAGGGTACACGTATTCTTACAGCAAGATGTCTAAAACCCCGTCCGTGACGAATTCTGTCACCTTGGGCGGGTCTGTCGATTTTACCTCGAACTGGCGAATGGAACTGACTACCGGTTATGACTTCCAGCAGAGCAGGATCACAGACCTCCGGTTCTTTTTTGCCCGCCAGCTCGGTACCTGGAATATGAACCTTACCTGGGCGCCGATATCCAATTTTTCCTCGACATACAGTTTCTTCATCGGAGTATCGGCTTCTTTGCTCCGGGACTTGAAATACCAGCAGAACAAACATTACCGGAAATCGGTATTCAATTCTTTCAGATAAATCCTTCCACCTATGAAACAGATCATCTTTACCCCCAACGCACCCCAACCTATCGGAGCTTATTCACAGGCTGTAAAATACGGCCCTATGCTTTATATTTCGGGGCAGGTGCCTATAGATCCGGAAACGGGCAAGGTAGTCCTGGGCTCGGCAAAAAAAGAAACGCGCTTGGTCATGGATAATATCGGGCATATCCTGGAAGCGGCCGGTATGACCTTTGAAAATGTGATACAGGCTACGGTACTGCTGCGCGATATAAACGATTTTGAAAAAGTGAACAAAGTGTATTCCGAATATTTCAAACCGGAAACAGCTCCTGCCCGTGTGGCTTACCAAGTGGCCAATCTGCCTAAGAACGTCAATATCGAGATCATGATGATCGCCGGAGAGTAATTTCTTTTTACCTTTTTCCGGGGAGTATCAGTGCGTTGCCGCTTGGGCCCGCCGTTTTGAACGGATGCGGGCAAAAAGATTTTTTATTTTGCACGGGAGGTTCCGCAAGTTTTTAAGCCTGTCTTTAAACCGGACTTTTTGTTTCTTTACCGGAGGCATTTCGTCTTTCCCGATGCCCATAAAGAGCGGGAGGTAGAAGTAAATGCCTGCCAGGGATAAGATGAGTCCGCCGATGGTTCCCATGGCCATGGGATACCAGAACCCTTCGTGCGAGCCTATCAGGAAGGGGACGAATCCCAGAACGGTAGACAACACCGTGAGCATGATAGAGGTGATCTTGGAATTGAAGGCTTTTTTATAAGTTCCGAGTTTACTCCGGTGGGACATTTTGGCGACATTGTTGTAGTCGTTGATAATATATATGGAAGCATTGACCGTAATACCGCTCAGCAGGATCATCGAGGCGAAGCATCCGTCGTCCACCCGCACGTCGAACAAGTAATAGGTGAGGAACAACCCGATGAACGAGATCGGGATGCCCATGATCACGGCGAACGGTTGGCGCAGCGAATTGAACAGGATGGAGCAGATAAAGAAAATGATCACGGCTATGATAGCCAGGATAAAATACAATTGGGCGGATTCTTTCCAGAACCAATTTCTCTCGGTATCGATTGAATAGCCTACGGGAAGGGTCTTTTCAAAATCTTCTTTAAATTTTTTAAGCACCTTGTCCGAGGAGGTGGAGGAGCCTATATAATCGTATTGCAGCACCAGGGTATATTGCTGGTTCTTTTTACGGATGGCCTGCGGAGCCTGTGCTTTGGAAATATCGCCGAAAACGGCCAATTTATAAAGAGTAGAATCGTATTTTTCGGCCGAATTACGCACGCTCCAGGCATCGTATTGCTGCCGCCGGGCGGAGCGGAGTATGACGTTTTCGGGATAATTTTCGTTCAGTACGCTTGTGACCGTAGGCTGGCCCAGTTCGGAAAATAAATTTCGGTATGTGATAGACGGATTTACCCCGGATTTTACGAGTTGCTCCCGGTCGAAAGAATAGGAAAATTCGGTGTAATCGTCTTTTGACCAGGATTGCTGGGAATTGATAGTGACTTCTTTTATCCGCTGATTGGTTTCCAGCTGTTTTTTCATAGCCTCGGCTATTCCCCACAGCTGGTCGTAGTTGTATCCCCGGATCGTGATGGCTACATTCCCGGCGGTTTCCGAAGTGCGGTTGGAAAAATAGTCCCCCACCCCGTAGATGGACCATTGCGCGCCTCCCAGTTCGGTCGCCTTGGAGGTCATATCGTTCTTGAGGGACATCGGGAACGAAGATTCGAGGGCGGCCTTGGTGAAATAGATGGTCATCCGCGCCTGATTCTGATATACAGAACTTTGGAATTGCCGGATCTGGGGGAAGCCGGACAGATAGCTCTCCATTTTTACAATGATGGCATTCATTTGTTCCAGGGTGGAACCACTGGGCATGGAAGCCGATACGCTCAGAGTGGTTTCCCCCCGGTCTTCGCCGTAATAAGAACCTTTCGATACTTTATCTGAGAAGAGGCGTAGAGCGCCGCCCAGGGATTTGTCCACGATGGGCTTTATCTTTTCCTTGTAAGTGGGCGATCCGAGTGTTTTGTTGTAGGTTTTTGCCCACATGCCATCTCCGTCCACTTTTTCAGGCAATTTAAATACAGGCAGCCCGAAAGCCAGGATGAGGATGATGATCGCGACGACCCTGTGGCGGTATATGAAACCTATCTGGTGTACGAAGAAACGGTTGAGATATACAATGGAGCGCTTACCTCTGAGTTTGGAATGCGAAAGGAATTTCGGCCGGAATTTCGGGGTAGCGAACACATTTCGTTTTTTACCATAAATGCCGAATTTGTCCATCAGGGCAGGGACCAGGAAAAGGGCTACGAAAAGGGAGATGGCCAGGTTGATGATAATGACCATCGAGAAATCTTCGAGCGATATTTTGATCTCTTCCGGAAGAAAGAACACGACTACAATAGCTGAAATCGTGGTCAGCGTGGCGGCCAGGATGGCCAGGAATGCCTTGAAATTTTGCCGGTGCTTCAGTTGGTCGGCCATCACGATCGTATTGTCCATGATAAGGCATAACGATATAGTGATCCCCGCCAAGGATTTCAGGTGTATCTCGACACCGGCCATGTAATAGAATATGACGGCAATGGCCAGGTTGGCCGCCATCGAGAACGTGATCATGGCCAGATAGCGGAAGCTGCGGCTGACGATGAGCACGAAAAGTAATAAAATAGCGATCGTAAGGCCGCTGCGGAAATAGATCTTGTCCAGTTCGGCGCGGATGTATTCGGTGGAGTCGCGGGACAGGCTTATTTCAAACCCTTGGGGTAGTTTTGCCCCGAGGTGGTCCATGTCCGCTTTAATCTTTTTGCTCAGGTCGAGCTGGTTGGCGCTTTTGTCCGCGAACAAGCTCATCGAAACGGTATTCAATCCGTTGATCCGGTAATAGGAGGATGGTTTTTGCTCCTGATGGATCACCCGGACCAGTTTGTCCAGTGTAATGACGTTGCCGTCCACTTTTTTTACCGGGATCAGGTGCAGGCTCTCCAGGTCGAATTTGCTTTCCGGCATGACGGCCAGCCGCATGAGAACGACATCGCCCGTATTGTCTATCAAATGGGCCATGCCGAGGAAGGAAGTTCGGGTATAGTTGCTTACGGCAGTCTGTATGTCGGCCGTGGTGATTCCCAAGGCTTCCAACTGTTTCGTGTTGTATTCCAGCACCCATTCCATCGGGGTGGCCCCGGAAATATTGACCATGCTGATGCCTTCCAGCCGGGCCAGTTCAGGCTTTATATTGTTTTCAACATATTGCTGTATTTTAAAAGGGGCTTCCGGCGCATTGATCGTATAGGTCATGAACGGAGTCCGGTCGGACTGTTCGGTTTCCGCACTTTTGGCCGATACGGAAGGGTAAGAAAGACCGTCCGGCATTTGGGGCCATAACTGCCGGATCGCGGTGGATACCTCGAACCGTGCCACATCCATGTCGACCGATTTGTCGAATTCCATGGTGATGTAGCTCCCTCCGGAAGAGGAGGAAGTGGACGCAATATCCTTTACTCCCTTTATCCGTGAAAGCATAGCCTCTATTTTGGACGTGACTTCGCTTTCTACCACGCGTCCCGAAGCGTTGGCCAATGAATAGGAAACGGTGATCTGGGGAAGTGTGCGGGAAGAATTGAGCTTGACGGGTAACAGGGGGATAAGCGCGAGTCCCATGACCGACAATGCGATCGCCAGTATGATGATGGTAAAGGAGGGGAAACGCTTATCCATTTTGTTCGCGCGGGTTTACGGGGAATATGTTAGGGGTTATTTTCGGGTCAGGGCCGTGTACATCAGGTCGAAATTGGAGGATAGGGACAATCCGCTTTCGAAATCGAACAAAGTGAGCTTGCGGATCTTGGCATAGCTGTTCCAGTAATTCCGCAGGGATGTGATGTAATTGGTCTGTGCCTCGTTCTGGCGGGAAAGCGCCGAAGTGAGGTCTGTGACGTTCGATTTCCCGATGATAAAACGCTGCATGGTGTTTTCGTAGGCTTCCCGGGCCAGATTGAAAGCCTCCTGGGAGGATTTGGCCAGGTCGAGTTGGATGTTAAAATCGCTGACGGTCATTATCACTTCCTGGGTGAGCGATATTTTGTCCTGGGCGATGGACACCATCTCCATGTCGTAGTTGCTCTTGGCGATATTGTACCGGCCTTTGGCGATACCCCAGTCGACGATGGGGATGGTGAGCCGTACGGCCACCTGATCCTGGCGCTGAAGGTTCTGGTAGGCCCCGCCGAAACTTTCGGCGGCCTGGTTGAAACCGACGCTGGCCGAGAGGTTGGCGGTGAAGCGGCTTTCAACCTTGGCTTTTTGTACGGCTGATTCGGCTTCCAGTTCCCGCTGGCGGTACTCCATGATCTCGGGGTTGTACATGTTGGCATAGGCCAGGGCTTTCTCCGGATCGATGATCCTTTCCACCGGCAGGTCGGGGATCTCCAGTTCGATATCGGCGTTCTCCGGCATGTTGAGGTAAGAGGTGAGGCTGAACTTGGCGCGTTTGAGCTCGATGCGGCAGTTCTCGAGTTTGTTGCGGGCATTGACCACGTCCAGGTTGAGCGAGAGCAGGTCTGCTTTGGAAATGGAGGCGATCTCGTATTTCTGGCGGCCTATCGCGTAGAGGGTATCGGCGTTTTCCAGGTTGGTCACCGCCGTTTTGTAGTTTTCCTGGGCCATGACTAAGGCAAAGAAGAGGTCGGTTACCGTCTGGGAGATGTTCTCGATATTGAAGAGCAGGTTGCGTTTGGCGGCCTCGTACTTGATGGGCTCTATTCTTTTATCCCACCGAAACTGATTATAACCGAACAAAGGTTGGTCGTACCCGATACGAACCGGTGTCGCCGAGAATTGTTGCTGGTTGTTGTCGTCGGCATAGTTCTTATAGAACGACAGGTCGGTATCGATATAGAACGTACCGCCCAACGGGCCCACGTTCTGGGTGATGCCCAGTCCTACGGCCGAATTTATGCTTTGCTGGGCGCGGTATACGTCGGTATTGTTTTCCGAATCATACCGGAGCACGAACTTTTGGTTGTAGCTGATGGGGGTCGAAGTGAGGCTGAGTTGCGGAAGGTTCTGCGCCTTGTAGGTCCGGTACTGCCAATAGGAGGCCAGGTAGGAGTGGCGGGCCCGGAACGAGGCGAGCGAACTGTCCGTAGCGATGGATATCACATCCTTGAGCGAGAGTTTTTGCGTAACGTCCTGTGCGGCGGCCGGAAAGGCCAAAGCCAGAACGAGGAATGCCAGCGCTGTTTTACAAACGGCTATGGAATATTTTTTCATGGTTCCTGAACTTTTTCTGTGCTTTTATCTTCGGCAATACCTTCGGTGGAAGGCGTTATGTCTTTTACATCTTTGTGGTTGCGGTAAATGAACCAGTATATCAACGGAATGACGAACAAACTGATGGGGGTTCCCACGGTCATACCCCCGATGATGGCCAGAGACAGCGGGGCCTGGAGTTCGCTGCCCATGTCGCTGCTGAATAGCAGGGGCACCATAGCCAGGATGGTGGTAAGGCTTGTCATCACGATAGCGCGCAAGCGACGGTGTCCGGCGGTGTGGATGGCTTCGAGGATGGGCATGCCTTCCTTGCGGAACTGGTTGATCATATCGATCTTCAGGATGGAGTCGTTGATCACGATACCGCAGGCAACGACCATCCCGATGGCCGACATCACGTTGATCGAATTGCCGAATACCCAAAGGAAGAACAGCGCGGCGGCGATGTCTATCGGGATTTCCAGCAGGACGATCAGCGGCTGGGAAAGCGATTCGAACTGGGCGGCCAGGATGAAATAGAGCAACAGCAGGGAGATGCCCAATACTACGGCCATTTCGCCGAACAGTTTACGGTTGGTAAAGATGCTCCCCGAAAAATCCACATCGTAGGAATTCGAGGAAAGCACCTGCTCCCGGATCTCCGCGGTGAGTTTTTCCGGGTTTTTCACGTCCGAATAGTTCACCGGGACGTATTCGCCGTTCTTTCCGGCATAGATGGTCTTGAAATCCACACCCTGCGATACCCGGATGAAGGCGGACAGGGGAACTTGGGTGATGGCCCCGGAGGAAGCGCTTCCCGAAACGGGGATCAGCGTATGGGCGAATACGTCGTCTATGTCCCTTTCCCGGGAGGAGATGACGATGGGCAGGTATTGTTGGTTGGAGCGCAGAATAGACACGCTGTTCTCGCCGAAAATGGTCGAAAGGGTGTTGATGATCTGGTTGAACGATACTCCGTACAGGATGAGCGCCCGGGAATCCACCGAGACGTTTATCTGGTTCGACAGGGGTATCTGGGCCTTTCCGCCCGTTTTCAGGGAGAGACCGTCGATAAAGGCGAGCAGGGAGTCCACGTCGGGGTCGGCATTGCGCTGGCGGCGGAGGATCTCGGCGGTATATTCGGCTTCCGAAGTGTCGAATATTTTTTCGAATACGTTTTCCGGCGGGTTGACCGTTACCTTGGCTTTGGGATATTTAGCCGCCAGATAAGCCTCGGCCCGGCGGTTGATAGCCTCGATGGTTTCGGTATCGAAACTTTTCAGGTAGATACTGCTTTCGGAAGGCATCAGTTGGTCTGCCCGGTCGAGCAGGAATTGTTGTTCCCCGATCAGGGATGCGCTTTGCACGATGGAATCGTTTTGCAAGGCTTTCAGCAGCCCGATAGTCCGCTCTCTATTCTCGTTTACATGGATATTCTCGTTCCATTCGATCCGGATGATGCTTTCGTTGTGATCCAGGAAAGGCATTTTCCGTTTTTCAATCACATTGAAAAGGAAGAATATCATCGGGAAAACGAGCAACAGGCTGGGGGTGATCCACCGGCGATTGGCGAATATCCAGTCGAAACCTTTATCGTACCAGCGGAAGGTGAAATCCAGGTTGACACGGGCGAAAAATTTCTTGACTATTCCGGGGGTTTTGATGGATTTTATTTTCTTGTTCCCGTAGACAATGCGGTAGGCTACCGGCAGGAAAATGATACCCACGATATACGATGCGGCAAGTCCCAGGCTGACGGAAACGGCCTGGTCGTAGAACAGGGCGCCGGCTATCCCGCTGACGAAAACCAATGGGACGAATACCGCGATAGTAGTCAGGATAGAGGACAGGAGCGGGGTGATGATCTCGTTGGTCCCTTTGATGCAGGCCTGGTCCAGCAGGCCGTCCTTTTCCTGGTATTGGGAAATATTGTCCGTGACGATGATGGAACTGTCTATCATCATACCCAGGGCCAGAATGAGTCCGGAAAGGGATATGATGTTGAGCGACAAGCCGAACAAATAATAGAACAGCATACTGATGATCAGGGCCACGATCAATCCGAGGGAAATGATCGAAGGCGTGCGGATATCCTTGAAGAAAAGTACGGATATCAGGCAGATGAGTATGAGCCCCTGCCAAAGGTTGCTCTGGAGGTTGCTCAGGGTGAAGTCCAGCAGTTCCGTCTGGTTCTGGGAGATGTCGAACGAAATGTTTGGATATTCCCTTTCAAAATTCTCCATCGCCTGGGCGACCGATTTTTTCATGTCCTGCATGCTGGCGTCGGTCTGTTTGATCACGGAGAAGACGATGGAGCGTTTCCCGTCGAAATAGGAGTAACCGACCGCTTTTTCAGGGGATACGATGATTTCGGTCAGGTCGGCCAAGCGGTAAATGCGGTCGTTCTTTTTCAGGTAGATGTTCTCGACGTCTTCCCGGCTGCGCAGTACCGAAGAGAACTTGACATTGTACTCGTAATACCCGTCCTGGATAGTCATGCTCCGAGGGTCGACGTTGTTGTTTTCCAAGACTTGTTCCAGTTCGTCGAGAGTGATGCCGGCGGCGGTCAGTTTGGCTTCGTTCGGGATGATGGAGAGTTGCCGGGATTCGATGCCCGTTACGTCTACCATGGCCACTTCGGGGAGCTGTTCGAGGCGCCGTTTGATTACAGACGAAGCGAAGTCGGAAAGCTCGAGGAATTTGTCGTTGTCCGTCTCTTCGAAAGGGCGCTCGCTTTTAAGGGTGAGGTTGAGGTTGAATACCGGAAGGTCGGTGGCCGATGCTTTTATGACCCGCGGACGTTCCATGTCCTTGGGGAAATTGTTCATGGCCGCATCGATCTTTTCGTTGACCTCTATGAACGTGTAATCGGTGTCCGTGCCGTAAGAGAAGCGCATCCGGATAATAGATTGCCCGTCGCGGGTGCGGCTTTCGATGTTGCTCAGGTGGGCAACCTGCAAAAGCTGCTGGCGCATGGGGCGCACGACCGTATTTTCGAGCTGGCGTGCGGAGGAATTAGGGGCGGATAGCTGGACGGTTATCTCGGGGATGGAGATGTCCGGCAGCAGCGATATGGGCAGGGTAAAGTAGGTGATTACACCCAGGATGATGGCGGCCAGGAACGTCATCATTACTGCTATGGGTTTGTGTATTAGGAATCTAATCACTTTTCAAAGGGTTTGAAGGATGGAAAAAGAGATTGGATGGCCCGATGGCCCTTATCCGAAGTTATTCGATGACCTTGTCGATCTTTACAGCTACGTCGTGGGCCAGATTCATACTGCCGCTTACGATCACCGTATCTCCTTCATTCAGCCCGCTGTTGACGATCATGTCCCGGCTGTTCTCCTCTCCGGCCTCGATATAATTCCAAAAGGAACGGCCGTTTTTATAGGTGAATATGACGCTCCGTCCACCGGAGCGCAGTACCATCGAGGCTTTGGGTACGACCAGTTTGTCATGGATAGGGTCGCTCACTGAGACCCGCACATTCATCCCGTCGTACAGGACATCCTGTCCGCCGGTAATGGTGGCGGAAATTTTTACCAGTCCGGTTTTGTCCACAATAGGGTTTATTTCGGTGATGCGTCCTTTAAATGTTTTATCCAGGGAGGCGAAAGGGGCGACGGTTACTTCGCGGCCTTTTTTGACCAGCGCAAGCTCGTTTTCCAGCACGGAAAAATTGACGGTGAGGTTTCCGCTGCCCACGATGGTACAAAAAGGCTCCGAAGTCGAGGGAATGTTGTGGACTTTGGAGAACAGATTGGCTACCGTTCCATCGAAAGGGGCATAAAGAGTGGCGTTGTTGTAGGCGTGCAGGGCAAGGTCGTAACTGCTCTCCGCCGTATTGTACCCGCTTTTGGTGCGCAGGAGTTCCATTTCTTTTTTCGGGATGGAGGCCGTATCTTTTATATTGTAGCCGCGACCGATCATTTCATCCTGCAGGTCGAGCAAGGCTTTGTCCAGCGAGGATTTTTTGGACAGCAGATCCGCTTTGAGTTTATAGGTATCTATCTGGGCGATCTTTTGGCCTTTTTTCACAAGGTCTCCATTGGTAACGTATATGCCAGTGATTTCTTCGGCGGACGAAAAGCGCAGGTCGGCTTTATGGGCTGCTTCGACATTGCCGTTGCTGATCAGTTCCCGGGCGAAATCCCCTTTGTGCAACACCATTACGTCGACAAAAGGTTCTTCGGCTTTCAGTACCTGCGATACATTATCTTCTTTTTTGTCTTCGCCTTCCCCACAGGAAATAAAAAGTACGGTAAGGCCCAATAAGAGAGGGAGCGGTCTCATAATATTTTGTAGTATTTTTAAAGTTGTTGCCAGTAAAAGTAAATAAAACAGGTATAGCTGTAGCTTAATACCGTTTATTTAACATTGTTTTTTGTGTTTTGACAATGTTGTCCTTTGTTTTTTGTAAGACAGCGAACAAACATTTCCGTAACAAGGCATCCGTTAAATTTTCGGCGCCCGCAGTTTTGTGATGCACAGGGCAAAATTGTCGTCTTCCACATGTTCAATGACATCGTCCGGAATATGGGTCGGTTTCTCCTGCCCGAACATTTCGGGGCGGATGTAACTGATAATGCGGCCGTCGTCCGCCGCCCCGAGGATTAGCGAAAAAGCGTCGGCATATTTTTTATTGAAATCCGAATAAATGATACTGTTCGTACGGTCTATCAGGTAAGAGAAGGCGTGTCCGCTGTACATATTTCCGGCTACATAATCATTCACTATTGTGTTGTGCCCGGAAAGGCAGGTATACGCTTCGTTGCGGAGGATGTTTTTTTCCACATCCGATTTTTCATCTTCAGGGATCGTGCGGCTGCCGAAATCGATACGCAGGGAGTCCGTGAGGCTTCCCGTTTGATCGAAAATATAAATGTTGTCGTTCAGGCTCTCGTTGAAAGCCGCGAAACCTGCTGTGGTGCCGGTAAAGATGTTGCTGCTGAGGATAAAATTGAAATCCAGGTTTTCGCCGTACCGGAAATACTCTTTTTTTACGGACAGGTCCGGGGAGGCGAGAATGACTTTCCGGTCGGCGCACTGGCCGGTATTCCAGTTGCAAAGCACAAAGAGGTAATCTCCCGAAGGCAGGCAGCGGATATCGTCCACTTCGTAGGGCAGTTTTTGCCGGCTGATGAAGTTGCCTTCGGGCCCGTAAACGATCAGTTCGTCCCGATTGCCGTCGATGATATGGATATTCCCGCTTTGATCCACGTCGAAATCCGATATCTGGTAATATTCTTCGGGGCCCAGTCCGGTGCGGGCCAGCGCCATCACCCCTTTGCCCTGCATGTCGAATACGAGCAGGCGCGTATCATTGTGCCGGTGCCAGAACAGCAGATATATGCGGCCGTTCTGTATTTTGACGTTGTCGACGTCGTTGAACAGGAATTCGGGGTCGGTCGAATCGAATTTGATGAAAGTCCGGGATTCAATGCACTCGTCCGGAAAATCGGCCAGCGCTTTCTTTTCGAGGGAGGCAAAGCGGATCGTGTTTTTTTCTTGCGGCTCCGATGAACAGCCTGTCAGAAAGACTGTCCCCAGCGCGAAAAAGAGGAAAACTTTTAAAAGATCTTTCATGCGATGGTATGATTCATGAGTGAGAGTTGCATAAACTTCTACACATTTGACCCGAAAATTACGCAAAAGGTTTCGTCGACGGTTAAAAAAATCCTGTGCGCTGCAAAATAAATTTGTTTATTTCTTTTTTGATTATTATATTTGTAAGAAAGGGCCCTGGAAAAAAGACGACAGCCCAGATAAAAAACAACTGCAGGAAAAAATGACGGAGATAAACATCGAGAAAGCCGATGGCACACTTGTGCCGTTGAACAGTAAAAAACCGTTGCGGGCGGTCAAAAGCGCGGTAATGAAAGACGAACTGATGGGGGAGGATACTGTTACCCTGACGGTGGAGTCCGCGGAACCCATTGAATTTGCAGTAGGTGATAAGCTGCGGGCATTGGGCAAGACCTATTTCCTGAATTCGCCGGCCAAAGTCCAGCGCACGGGCCGGCGCTACCTGACCTATACTGTAGTGTGGGAAAGCGCAAAATACGACCTGTCGAAAGTGGTAATGGTCAATGAATTCGCGGGGGGAAAAGAAACGGTGAACGAGACGGAGTTCGACTATACGGGCGAATTCGCCCGGCTGATGGATCTCTTGGTATCCAATATGTGCCGGGTATACGGAAAGGGGAGCTGGACGTGGAAAGCGGTGAATACAGGCACAGACAGTGCTTTTAAACCCGATTACGAGCAGTGCAAAACCCTTTCGTTCTCGTCGGAGAACGTGCTTTCGGCTCTCAATACGGTCTGCCGGGAGTGGAACGCGGAATTCCGGATCGGATCGGAAAACGGAGCCCATGTGATTGAGGTGGGCCGGATAGGGCGTAATGTTTACGAATATGTATTCGCATACGGCCGTGGGAATGGGCTGTATACCCTTACCCGGGACAGGAATGCGGATACGGCATTGGCTACGCGTTTGTATGCCTATGGGGCTTCCGGCAATCTCGGAACCAAATACCGGGCCGGCAGGCGGCGGTTGGTTTTGCCGGAAAAACATGTTTCTCCTTTGGTGCGGGACGGGCTGTATGTGCAGGACGATGCGCTGGTGGAGCGGTTCGGGCTGAGCGAGGGGGCGGTGGTCTTCGACGAGATATTCCCTTCCCGCCGGGGAACGGTCAGCGCTGTGGATGGGACGGACGAATTGAAATTTACCGACGAAGATATGTTCGACCTGAACGAAAAGGACGAGAAGGGGGATTCCAAATATATCCTGGGGTCGGCTACCCCTACTATCCGGTTCAATACGGGCAATTTGGGCGGGTATGAGTTTTCCCTGGCGGGGTATAATTCGCTCACCAAGACGTTCACCCTCGTCCCTTTTACGGACGAGAACGACTACCGATATCCTTCGAAGGACGACAAGGCGTTCCGGATCGGAGTAGGCGATACGTATGTACTGCTCAATATCGCGTTGCCGGACACCTATGTGGCCGAGGCAGAAGCGAAGTTGGCGGACAGGGCCCTGGAAAAATACGGGCAGCTTTACAAAAAACTGTATTCGTATGCCCTGGAAATGGATTCTGTTTTCGTGAAAGAGCATTTCCCCAATGCGGGGTATGCGCCGGCTTTCCGGGCGGGGGACTATGTCAATATAAAAGACGAAGACCTCATAGATGTGGCCAGCGAAGGCTTGAGTGACCATACGGTAGCGGTGAAAATAGCATCCGTATCGGTCGACCTGTACAATCCGTTCGGCTATACGCTCGGCCTGTCGGATTCGGCGCCGTCTTCGGTAGTCACGCAGATCGTGAAGAGCGGGAAAGACACCCAGAAGATCATCCAAGTAAATAACCTGTCCGACCCGGCCCGGGCACGGCGCAACCTGCGCACTACAGCCGATCTGCTGGAAATGACATTCGATACGGACGGGTATTTCGTGGACGGCCGTTTGCGCCCTGAGACAGTGGAGACAAAAATGATCGCCGTGGGGGCCCTATCCCAGCAGTTCCTGCTGGACGGAGTGGTCTTTACGCCCGATCTGAACGGGGATGTCTCGGCATCGGTTTTTCCGAAGGCGTCCTGACGCATTTGGGGCTGGACCGTACGGAAAATAAAGTATGGTCGCTGCTCCCGGGGCAGGTGAGCGGATTGAAGGACGATACGGTCTACCATATTTATGCCCGGTGCCAAAAGAAGGGAAGCGGGGGAACGATGGTCGTGACCCCCGAGGCTTTGCGGTACGATGCCGATGCGGATTTTTACCATTTTTCGGTGGGAGTACTTTCCAGTGCTCAGGACGGTTTCCGGCGGATCTCCCTCACGTATGGCAACAGTACGATAAACGGACGGGAGATCACCACCGGGCGGATCTCTGCCGCGAACGGCAAAGCCTATTTCGACCTGGACAAAGGGGAGATCGGCGGCCGGATCGTATTTTCTTCGGATGCGGTCTTCCGGAACGACAAGGGCGCAGAGGGAACGCTGATCACCGATGGGAAAATAAATACCGGACTGATAGATGCGGACAGGGTAGTAGCGAATGCGGCATCCATCGCCAATTTCACCATACAGGAAAACCTGCTGCAGGGGAAAGAAGGGCGTATT
>OWIO01001305.1_pt1 | contig 19573 bp, 19 predicted proteins | sample 1733011 | NCBI WGS metagenome assembly OWIO01 (sample SAMN05065779, study PRJEB22554) | human gut metagenome | biome: ENVO:2100002; feature: ENVO:00000062; material: ENVO:00002003 | host: Homo sapiens | place: USA | reverse complement strand
CGCGGTTAACAGCCGACCAAAAAGCGGCAAACAACACCAGTCGCAGACTGCGATCGGTACTTTTTGCGGCCAAAAAGTACATCACCTTCCGCGGGCAAAGGCCGCGGTTATCCTTGTTCCGCCACAAGCGAGAATGCGGAGGTTGCACCTCCTGCACGTTGCCGCTGGCCGCGAACGGTCCCGGCCCGATGCCGTAGCCGTGAAACGAAGGCCCGGCTAAAAGTGGCAAGAAACGGGCGTCACAGCAGCTCCAGCAACTCGCCGGGCCGGTCGACCAGATGCCGCGCCCCGGCGGCGATCAGCTCCGCACGGTCGCGGAAACCCCACGTCACACCCGCCGAGCGCACCCCGGCAGCCGCCGCGGTCTCGATGTCCACCCCCGAATCGCCGACATACAACACCTCCTCACGCGCCGTGCCCGTCCGTGCGAGAATCTCCTCGACGACCGCCGGCGAAGGTTTCAGCGGCACGCCGGGACGCTGGCCCAGCACCGCGGCGAACGTCACCCCGGGGAAGAACAGCCCGACGAGCTTCTCTGTCCCGGCCTGGAACTTGTTCGACGCCACGGCCAGCGCGACGCCGCGCCGCGCCAGTTCGGCGATCAGCTCCGGAATTCCGTCGTAGGGCCGCGTATGGGCGTCGATGTGTTCGGTGTAGTATTTCACGAAGTCGGCGCGCACCGCGGCGACGGTTTCGGGCGTGCGCAGCGGCTCGGGCAGGGCGCGTTCCACGAGCCGCAGGATGCCGTTGCCGACGAAATGACAGTATTCCTCATAGGTGTGTTGCGGCAGTCCCCGCACACCCAGCACGGCGTTGCACGCCACGGCCAGATCGCCGATCGTGTCGAGCAGCGTGCCGTCGAGGTCGAAGATGACAAGCGAAGTTTTCATTTTTTCCGTTTTATGTTCCAGCCGACAGCCGCCACGAGCAGCGACATCAGCGGCGAGACGATGTTGAAGATGCAGTAGGGCGCGTAGACGAAGGTCGAGACGCCGAGCACCGTGGCCTGCGTCATGCCGCACGAGTTCCACGGGATCAGGACCGAGCAGACCGTGGCGGAATCCTCCACCGAGCGGCTCAACAGCCTCGGCTCCAGCCCCCGGTCGGCATAGAGGTCGCGGAAAAGCCGCCCCGAGAGGATGATCGAGATATACTGGTCGGCGGTGCAGAGGTTGAAGAAGAGGCCCGCGCCCACGGTCGAGGCCACGGCCGAAAAGGCGCGGCGCACCCAGCGCAGGAAGATCGACGTCAGCGACCGCAGCATGCCGCTGCCGGTCATCACCCCGCCGAAGCACATGGCGCAGATGATCAGCCACACGGTGTTCAGCATCCCGGCCATGCCGCGCGTGGCGACCAGTTCGTCGAGCTGCGGCGCGCCCGTGGGGATGGCCGTCGGGCCGAAGCAGGTCATCAGCACCCCCTTGAACCCCGACATGAAGTCCAGCTCCCCGACGCCCGCCACCCGGGCCACCAGTTCGGGCTGCGCCAGGAGCATCGCCGCACAGGCGAAGACCACGGACGAGAACAGCGTCACGATGGCCGGGAGTTTCCGTGCGATGAGCATTCCCGTGGCCAGCGGCACCACGAGGAGCCACGGCGTGATGCGGAACGTCGCGGCGAGCGTCGCGGCATACATTTCGGCATGGGTCGAAACTCCGTGGTCGAGCGCCAGGCCCGCGACGGTGAAGACCCCGAGGGCGATGAGCATCGACGGAACGGTGGTGTAGAGCATGTAGCGGATGTGGGTGAAGACCTCGACGCCGGCCGTCGACGAGGCCAGCACCGTGGTGTCGGAGAGCAGCGAGAGCTTGTCGCCGAAATAGGCTCCCGAGATGATGGCTCCGGCGACCCATCCTTCCGAAAAGCCCATCGCCTGGCCGATGCCCATGAGCGCCACGCCGATGGTGGCGATGGTGGTCCACGACGATCCGGTCATCAGCGACACCACGGCGCAGATCACGCACGAAGCCACGAGGAAGAACGACGGGTGGAGGATTTGCAGTCCGTAATAAATCATCGTCGGGACCACGCCCGAGATCATCCACGTGCCGGCGATGGCGCCGATCAGCAGCAGGATGACGATGGCCGACGCCGAGGCGCGGATGTTGTCGATGATGGCCTCTTCGAGCACGGCCCAGCGGCAACGGTAGATGCCGATCGAGAGCATCACGCAGACCGACGTGGCCGACAGCAGGGCGATCTGGCTTCCGCCGTTGATGGCCTCGCCGCCGAAGGCGCGGATCACGACATAGAGGAGTCCCGTCAGCACCGCCAGCGGAATGGCCGACACCCAGGGCGACGGCAGTTTTTCAGCATTCGTCTTCATATTCTCTTCTTACGAGAGGCAAAAGTACGAAGAATTTTCGGACTTGCGCCATCGGGACGCCCGACCTGCGGTCTTCGCCCTGAAGAAACCGCGAACATGCGAACATGCGAACATGGGGTGTTCGCCCATGTTCGCATGTTCGCTTCTTTGCCCGGCCGAAAAGACAGAATTGCGGCGAATGATCCCGGCCCGATGCCGGAGCCGTGAAACGAAGTCCCGGCTAAAAGTGGCAAGAAACGGGGCCGGTTTGCTTGCAAACCCGCGAATAGGCGCCCGTTTCGAACGTTAGCCGGGACGAAGTAGGCGAAGGCATCTGCCGGGGAGTTTTTGGTACTTTTTGCGGCCAAAAAGTACAAAGTACCCCGCGGGCGAAGACCGCGATTGTCCTCGTTCCGCTCCGAGCGAGAATGCGGACCACTCCTCGCCGCGGAACGCGGCGGGAAGGAGGTGCAAAATGGCCCCTTTCGCAACCTGAAACCCCGGTTCTTAACCGGGCGAACAAGCGAACAAGAGATGTTCGCCCCTGTTCGCATGTTCGCGCGTTCGCGCAGAACCGGGCGCAGAACCGGACGCAGAGCGGGCTGAAGCTGCCAGCCGCAATGTAAACCCCGGTTCTTAACCGGGCGCGGGTCAGCAGTACTCCTTCACGTCGCGTGCCGTGATGCGGTCGCCGGAGAGGATGATCAGACGCTCGATGACGTTGCGCAGTTCGCGGATGTTGCCGCTCCACGGCATCCGTTGCAGCTCGGCCAGCGCGTCGGCGTCGATGGGTTTGGGGGCGGAGCCGTATTCCGAGGCGATCGTGCGGATGAAATGCTCGACCAGCGCAGGAATGTCCCCGGCATGCTCGCGCAGCGGCGGAACCCGCACCACGATCACCGCCAGACGGTGGTAGAGGTCTTCGCGGAAATTCCCTTTCTGAATCTCCTCGCGCAGGTTCTTGTTCGTGGCGGCCACCACGCGCACGTTGACCTCGATGTCCCGGTCGCTTCCCACGCGGCTGATGCGGCTCTCCTGCAGGGCGCGCAGCACCTTGGCCTGCGCCGCGAGCGACATGTCGCCGATCTCGTCCATGAAGAGCGTGCCTCCGTCGGCCTGCTCGAACTTGCCCTTGCGCTGCTTGACGGCCGAGGTGAAGGCCCCGCGCTCGTGGCCGAACAGTTCGCTCTCGATCAGTTCGGAGGGGATGGCCGCGCAGTTGACCTCGACGAACGGGGCCGCCGCGCGGACGCTCTTGGCGTGCAGCCAGCGGGCCACAAGCTCCTTTCCCGTGCCGTTTTCGCCCGTGATCAGCACCCGGGCCTCGCACGGGGCCACCTTGTCGATCAGCTGGCGGACGTGTTCGATCTCGGGCGAGACGCCGATGATCCGCTCGGCCTGGGCGGAGTGCGCCCGGCGGCGGCGCACGGGCGGGGCGGCCGGGGGCGCCTGCGCGGGCGCGGGATTGTCGATGGTGCGGTGCAGCGATTGCAGCAGCCGGTTCATGTCGATGGGTTTTGTGAGGAAATCCTGCGCTCCGTTGCGCACGGCCTTGACCGCCGTGTCGATCGACGTGTCGGCCGAGAGGGCTATGAACGGGATGCCTGCATCCGGAACCTTGCACTCCGTGTCGGACAGAATCACGTCGAACGGAATCCTCTCGCACAATGCCGAGGCCGCAGCCTCGTTCTCGACGGCTTCGGCCGAGAACCCTTCATACTCCAACCGCTCGCGCAGAATGTTTCGCACGCTTTTTGATTGGTCCAGAATTAAAACCTTTGTCATAGCTTTGTTTTTCCGAAATTTTACCTACTTTTGTCCCAAAGTTATGATTTTCCGCCGTGTAAAACGAATCCCGGAGGTCTCGCTCCGGGGTGCGGAGAGTGAGAAAAACGATCTTTAAACGGTCTATCGCAAAGGTCCGGCCGGAGGCTCCGGCGGACGAATCGCACTAATGTGCCGGACCGCAAATACAATATGAAAAAGAATTACAATTACACACGACGCAAGTTGTACCTGCCCGAGTACGGGCGCCATATCCAGGAGATGATCGACTCGCTGCTGGAGATCGAGGACCGCCGCGAGCGCAACCGGCAGGCGCGGGCCGTGATTGCCGTGATGGGCAATCTGAACCCCCTGCTGCGCGACACGGCCGATTTCACCCACAAACTCTGGGACCACCTTTTCATCATGTCTGATTTCCAGCTCGATGTGGACTCTCCCTACCCGCAGCCCTCGCGTCAGGAGCTGACCGCATCGCCCCGCCGGATGACCTATTCCCAGGGGCGGATCACCTATAAGCACTACGGCAAATACGTCGAGCGCATGATCCGCGGCCTGGCCGACGAGCGCAACCCGCGGACGGTCTCGCGCACGGTGGACAATCTGGCCCGCTACATGCGCACGAAGAGCTACGAATACAACCAGGAGCACCCCAACAACGAAGTGATCGTAAAAGACATCAAGCGCATGTCCGGGGGAGCGATCCAAATCGACGAAGTTGCCTTGAACAATCTCCGAAGCGACTATAAACAGCCCTTTTCGTCGCGTCCCCAAAAGGGGGCGCAGCAGCACCGGCAGCCCCACCAGCAGCAGCGGCAGCAGAAAAACCGCAGCCAGCAGCCCTACCGCAATTTCACGAAAAACAACGGGCCGCACCGCAATTCGTCGAAATAAAGGGCGCCTATTTGCGGAAAATTTATATCTTTGTTCTCCATTAACCGCGAAAAAGATCGTAAATGAACAAGCAAACGCTTTTCGTAACGCTCACGACGGCCGCCCTGATGTGTGGCTGCCAGTCGTCGAAAGTGAAGATTTCAGGCCGCTTCGTCGGCGGCGACGCGAAAAATATCTATCTGGAGCAGGTCCTTCCGCTGACGCAGTCGGTCGTGGATTCGGCGGCGCTGGCCCCCGACGGCAGCTACCGCATGGAACTCACGGGCGTGGCGAAGACCCCTTCCTTATACAACGTGATCTACGACGGCGAGCGCATTCCGCTGCTTCTGGCCGGCGGCGACAGGCTGACGCTCGGTTCCGTGGGCAGCGTCATCCGCAACTATACGGTGGAGGGTTCCTCCGAGTCGGAGCTGCTGCGGCAGTTCTACCAGGCCTTCGTCACGGGGGCGCAGCAGCTGGAGAACATGGGCACGGAATTCGCGCGCAAACTCACGGACGAGGAGCGCAAGTCGCTGATCAAGGAGTATACGGCCGAATATTACCGCATCCGCCGCGAGCAGCTGCGGTTCATCATCGAGCACAAGGCGTCGCTGGCGGCGGTCTACGCCCTCTACCAGCGGCTTCCGGGCGACACGTACCTGTTCAACGGCGACAGCGACGTGGTCTACTACCGCACGGTTGCCGAGGCGTTGCAGGAGAGCTACCCCGAATCGCCCTACCTGCAATCGTTGCAGGCCGAGATCGCCCGCATGGACGCCCGCATCAGCCTCACGTCGCAGATCACCGAGGCGCGCCATCCGGACCTCGAACTGACGGACATCTACGGCAAGAAGATCCGTCTCTCGTCGCTGGCCGGAAAGGTCGTGCTGCTGGATTTCTGGTCGGCGGAACTGGGGTCGAGCAACGCGCTGAACGCCGATCTGAAGGAACTCTATCGGAAATATGCCGACGCACCCGTCGGGTTCGAGGTCTACCAGGTGGCCGTCGATACGTCGAAACCGCTGTGGATCACCGCCGTGCAGGAGCAGCAGCTGCCGTGGATCTCGGTCAGCGACCTGCGCGGGCGTTCGTCCGTGGCCCTCGGGCTTTACAACGTGCAGCGGCTCCCGGCCAACTTCCTGATCGACAAGGAGGGGACGATCGTGGCCAAGAACATCTACGGCAAGAGCCTCGAAGCGAAACTGGACGAGCTGACAAAATAGAATCATGTATTATTTCGCATCCGACATCCACCTGGGAGCCGGCGATGCCGCGACGGCACGGGCGGTCGAAAGACGCTTCGTGGCGTGGCTCGACGACGCGGCCCGGGATGCGGAGGCGATCTTTCTGGTCGGGGACATCTTCGATTTCTGGTTCGAATACCGCCGTGTGGTCCCCAAGGGCTTTGTGCGGACGCTGGGCAAGCTGGCCGAACTGACCGACCGGGGCGTGCGGGTGGTCTTCTTCACGGGCAACCACGACATGTGGGTCGGCGACTATCTGGCGCGCGAGTGCGGGCTGGAGATCCACACCTCGCCCGAGGTGATGACCCTCTCGGGCAAAAAGGTCTTCATCGCCCACGGCGACAACATGAAGATCGACGGGCAGCCGATGCTCAAGTTTCTGAACCGCATTTTCCGTTCGCGGACGTTGAGATGGCTCTTTTCGTGGGGCGTGCATCCCGACTGGGCGCTGCGCTTCGGCCATTGGTGGAGCGGCAGGTCGCGCAAGGGGCACGGTGAGGAGGCGGCCCGCGGGGCGTCGCTGACCGAACCCTACACGGGGTCTTCCGAGCCGCACACCGAGCCGCTGGTCGAGTATGCCCGCGAGTATTCCCGGACGCATGCGGTCGATCTCTTCGTTTTCGGACACATGCACTTCCCGCGCGACTGCCGCGAAGGGCGGCTGCACGTGGTGAACCTCGGCTGCTGGGCCGAAAATCCCTCCTACGCCGTGCTGGACGCGGCGGGGGAGCTGACGCTGAAAATGCCGGGCAAGACCTCGGTTTAGCGATAAAACGATTAAATGACGATTCTGTGAAACAATACCTCGATCTGTTGCGCCGGATCAAGACGGAAGGCGTCGTGCGGGGCGACCGCACGGGAACCGGGACCAAGGGGGTCTTCGGCCACCAGATGCGTTTCGACCTGTCGGAGGGCTTTCCGCTGCTGACGACCAAAAAGGTGTTCCTCAAGGGGGTTATCCACGAACTGCTGTGGTTTCTGCGGGGCGACACCAACATCAAGTATCTGGTGGACAACGGCGTCCATATCTGGGATAACGACGCCTACCGCCACTACAACGAACTGTGCGTGCGCCACGGGGTGCTGCCCGTCGGCCGGGAGACGTTCCTCGCCTCGGCGGGCGTCGAGTCGCCGATCGAAGGCTACCGCTTCGGCGACCTGAACCATGTCTACGGCTACCAGTGGCGTTCGTGGCCCCGGCCCGACGGGGGCGTCGTCGACCAGATCGCGCAGGCCGCCGGGCTGATCCGCACCAATCCCGAATCGCGGCGCATCGTGGTCTCGGCGTGGAACGTCGCCGAGATCGACGCGATGGCCCTGCCGCCGTGCCATGTGCTGTTCCAGTTCTACGTGGCCGGGGGGCGTCTCTCGTGCCAGCTGTACCAGCGCAGCGCCGACACGTTCCTCGGCGTGCCGTTCAACATCGCCTCCTACGCCCTGCTGACCTGCATGATGGCGCAGGTGTGCGGCTTGCAGCCCGGCGAGTTCATCCATACGCTGGGCGACACGCACCTCTACCTGAACCATCTGGAGCAGGTCGACGAGCAGCTTTCGCGCGAGCCGCGTCCGCTGCCGAAACTGCGGCTGAACCCCGCCGTGAAGTCGGTCTTCGACTTCCGTTACGAAGATTTCACGCTCGAAGGCTACGACCCGTGGCCCGCGATCAAGGCCCCGATGTCGTTTTAAACCCGCAGCAGATGAATATCCTGATTCCGACCGTTTCGCCCGAAAGCGTCGAGGCCCTTGTTTTCGATCTGGGAGGCGTCCTGCTCGACGTGCAGCTGCAACGCACGCTCCGGGCTTTCGAGGCGCTGGACATCCGCGGACTGGGAGCCGCCGAGGTCATCGACGGGAACAGGGCGTGTTTCCGCGACCTCGAACTGGGGCTTATCACGCAGGAGGAGTTCGCGGAGGCTGTGCGGCGGACGTTTCCCGCCGTCGCCGCCATCCCCGACGAGCAGCTGCTGGAGGCGTGGAACGCCATGCTGATGCCGTTCGACGCGCAGCGCGTGGAGTTGCTCCGGGAACTGGGGAAGCGTTGCCCGGTCTACCTGTTGAGCAACACCAACCTGCCCCACCGCATCCGCTTCCGGGAGTCGTTCCGCGAGCGTTTCGGCGGGAGCTTCGACGAACTGTTCGTGCGGTGTTTCTACTCCGACGAACTGCATCTGCGCAAACCCGACCCGGAAATTTACCGGAGCGTCGCCCGGCAGATCGGGACCCCGCCCGGAAAACTGTTCTTCATCGACGACAACGCCGCCAACGTCTCCGCGGCCCGCGGCGAGGGATGGCAGGCCTGTCACCTGACGGGCGGAATAACCGTAACAGACCTTTTCGAATTATGATAAGTTTGATCGTAGCCGTCGCCGAAAACGGCGTTATCGGCGACAGGAACGCCCTGCTGTGGCACATTTCCGAGGACCTCCGGCATTTCAAGGCCGTGACCACGGGCCATCCGGTCGTCATGGGCCGCAAAACCTGGGAGTCGCTCGGGCGTCCGCTTCCCAACCGGACGAACGTCGTCATCACGCGTCAGAATATCGAGATCCCCGGCTGCACGGTGGTCCATTCGCTCGAAGAGGCCGTCGCGCTGTTTCCCGCGGACGAGGAGGTGTTCGTTATCGGCGGGGCGCAGATCTACGCCGCGGCGCTGCCGCTGGCCCGGAAGTTCTACCTCACACGGGTCTTCCGCGCCTACGAGGGCGACACGCGTTTCCCGGCGTGGGACGAGCGCGAATGGCGGCTGGTGTCGTCGGAGTCGTTCTCCGGCGGGAAAGATTACCCCTGGCCGTTTGCCTTCGAGCTTTACGAACGGCGCTAAATTACGCATTTATACCACCGCCCGTCCGCCCCGGATTCCCTACCTTTGCAGTGCAAAGGTTTTTTTGTATATTAGGTATGGGGAAGTATTTCGATATGCTCATGGAGGATGTGCGGATGAAGGAGGGTCTTCACTCGTGCATGAACTGCGGGGTCTGTACGGGCGTCTGCCCGGCGGCCGAGTTCTATAACTACGACCCCCGTCAGATCGTCTCCATCGTGCAGACGCGCGACGACGAGGCCATCGAGCGGCTTTTGAAGAGCGACACCATCTGGTACTGCGGCGAGTGCATGTCGTGCCGTCCGCGCTGTCCGCGGGGCAATACGCCGGGCTATGTGATCCAGGCGCTGCGCACGCTGTCGCAGAAACTGGGCTTCTTCGTCGAGAGCGAGAAGGGCCGCCAGCAGCTGGCCCTGAAACGCATCATCGGCGAGAACATCCTCCGCACGGGCTACTGCATCGTCCCGCGGCTGGTGAAACCCGACCTGCATCCCGAGCAGGGGACCGTCTGGAAATGGATCTACGACAACGACCGGGAGATTTACGGCCAGTTCACGCCCGTCTACATGCGCCACGGCGCCGGGGCCTTGCGCCGTCTGGACGAGGAGTCGCTCGCCGAGATCAACGAGATATTCAAGGTCAGCGGCGGCAGCGAGATGTTCGACACCATCGAGCGGCATTCCGACCGCAAGGCCCGCGAAATGGGCTACGAGGAGGGCGCCGACCAGCAGTACATGATGGATGTCTTCCTTTCGAACAGCAACGAACATTATTGACGATGACGATGAAGCGAAAGAGTTGGCAGGACTACCAGAAGGAGATCGCCGACGACCACTATTATTACGCGCGCAGCTGCATCCGGCAGAATTTCTTCCCGGGCAGCGAGAAGCTGTTTATCGACATGCTGCGCAACGACCTGGGCAAGGACCTCTCGGACGACCCCAAGCACTCGTCGTGCACGGGGATCGGCTACCATTCGGACATCGTGCCGCTGGAGACGATTATGACCGTCGTGGCGCGGCAGTTCGCGCTGATGGGCGAGGCGGGGTATGAGAACCTCGTGACCTCGTGCATCACCTCGTTCGGCGTTTACACGGAAATTCTGGCCACGTGGCACGAGTTCCCCGAGACGGAGGAGAAGACGCGCGAGAATCTCTGGAAGGCGACCCGGCGCGAGTTCAAGAAGCCCGCGAGCCTGGCCCACACGTCGGATGTCGTGTTCCATTTCCGCGAAGAGATCGCCGCGCGGGCCAAAAAACGGCTCGTCAACGCCGCGACGGGCGAACCGCTGAAGGTCGTCGAGCACATTGGCTGCCACTACGCCAAGATATTTCCGAAATCCGGGATCGGAGGGTCGGAATTCCCCTATGTGCTGGCCGGCATGGTCGAGTCGTGGGGCGGCGAGTGCGTCGACTATCCCGAACGCCGCCATTGCTGCGGATTCGGGTTCCGCAACTACCTCGTGCAGGCCAACCGCGGCTATTCGATCGCCAACTCGCACAAGAAACTGGAGAGCATGGCGCCCTACAAGCCCGATTTCATCGTGGCCAACTGTCCGGGCTGCGCGATGTTCCTCGACAAGTGGCAGTACGCCATCGCCGAGATGGAGGGCACGACCTACGGCCAGAACGGCCACGGAATCCCGGTGCTGACCTACGAGGAGATGGCCGGGCTGGTGCTGGGCTACGACCCCTGGGAGCTGGGCATGCAGATGCACCAGGTCGACGTGGAACCCCTGCTGGACAAGATGGGCGTCGAGTACGATCCCGCGGCCAAGTATCTGGGCCGCAACGGGAAATATATCGGAAAACCCGAGTCGGCGGTGGTCAACTGCTGCCCGACGGATACGATTTACGACATCAGAGAATAATGAAAAAACGAGTTATCATTATAGGCGGCGGCGTTGCGGGCATGCAGACGGCCCTGCGTCTGGCGGAACAGGGCGTCAGCCCGGTCATCATCGAGAAAGAGGCCGAACTGGGCGGCAAGCTCCGGGGCTGGCACGTGCTGTTCCCGTCGTTCACCCCGGCGCAGGAGGTGCTGACCGAGTTGCGCCGCAGGGTCAACGAGAGCGGCATCGAGGTGATGACCTCCACGGAGGTCGCGGGCTTCACGAAGGAGAGCGTCACGCTCGCCGACGGGCGGACGCTGCCGTGCGATTCGGTGGTCGTGGCCAGCGGCTTCACGCTCTTCGACGCCTCGATCAAGGAGGAGTACGGCTACGGCATCTACGACAACGTCTTCACGACGGCCGACATCGAGCGCATGTTGAACGAGGGGCGCGTGGCCAAGGCCGACGGATCGCGCCCCAGGCGCATCGCCTTCCTGCACTGCGTGGGTTCGCGCGACGAGAAGGTCTGCCAGCAGCACTGCTCGAAGGTGTGCTGCATCACGGGCGTCAAGCAGGCCATGGAGATGAAACAGCTCTTCCCCGAGGCCGACGTTTTCAATTTTTACATGGACATCCGCATGTTCGGTCCCGGTTACGAGGAGATGTACCGCGAGGCGCAGCAGAGATACAACATCCACTTCCTGCGCGGACGCATTTCGGAGGCCAGCCCGACGATCGACGGACGGGTGCAGATCAAGGCCGAGGACACGCTGACGGGCCGCCCCCTGCGCATGAGCGTCGACATGCTGGTGCTGATCGTGGGCATGCGGGCCAACGACGACAACGAAGCGTTTGCCGCAGGCGCCGGGCTGAACCGCGCTCCGAGCGGCTTTCTGGCTCCGCGCGACATGTTTCTCGGCAATGTGAAGAGCAACGTCGACGGCATTTTCTACGCCGGGACCATTACGGCGCCCAAGAACATCGGCGAGTCGCTGAACGAGGGCATCGCCGCAGCCGACGCCGCGGCCAAATACGTGGAGGCATAGCAATGGCGGCGATCAATTTCGGATACACCATTTCGAAGCCCCGGGCCATCGACATCGACCGCAACAACCTGCGCAAGAGCGACGAGATCCTGCGCGAGATGCCCGAGTTGCAGACCTGCATCGGCTGCGGGGCCTGCACGGCGGTCTGCACGGCGGGCAACCTCACGGAGTTCAATTTCCGCAAGGTCCACACGCTGGTGCGCCGCGGCGAATACCAGGGGGCCTACGAGGAGATGAACAAGTGCATGCTGTGCGGCAAATGCCGGCTGGTGTGCCCGCGCGGCATCAATACGCGCGGCGTGGTGATGCTTATCAAACGTAAACTGGGGGATTTCTGACGATGACTTTCTACGCGCCATTCTGTCTGCCGTTCATCATCGGCGCTGCGGTGATGTTCGCCGTCCTGGCCTGGAAGTGGGGGACGTGGCTCTACCGCCTGCCCCGTGCCGACAAGAAACGGATTCTGTTCGGACTGCCGACGCGCCGCACCTTCGGGGCGGCGTGGGAGGTGGTGAGCGAGTCGCTGCTCCACCGCCGCATCTTCCGGGTCAACCCCCTGCTGGGGTACATGCACATGTCGCTGGCTTTCGGCTGGTTCCTGCTGATCGCCGTGGGGTGGGCCGAGACGATCGCCTATCTGGGCTTCCGCTACGTGCCGTTGCAGGGACACGTCTTTTTCAAGTATTTCGCCACGGGGCTGGAGCACAAGCCGTTCTTCGATTTCACGATGGACCTCCTGCTGCTGTTCGTCCTCTCGGGCGTGGCGCTGGCCTGGGGCAAGCGTCTCTACTCCCGGGCGATGGGCATGCGGCGCACGACGAAGCACGTCCCGGGCGACCGGGTGGCCTTGTCGGCGCTGTGGTTCGTGTTCCCGGCGCGTCTGGTGGCCGAAAGCGCCACGTGCGCGCTTTACGGCGGCGGGGGATTCCTCACCGGGAGCCTCGGGGAGTGGATGTCCGGGCATATCGGCGTGATGCCGCTGATGAATCTCGAAACCGCGGCGTGGTGGTTCTACTCCTCGTGCCTCGGCGTGTTCTTCGTGGCGCTGCCGTTCTCGCGTTACATGCATATTTTCACGGAGATACCCCTCATCTTCCTGCGCCGTTACAACCTGCGCTCGGGCGAAAAGGAGTCTTCCTACGATAATTTCCAGGTCGAGGCCTGCTCGCGCTGCGGCATCTGCATCGACCCCTGCCAGTTGCAGAGCGTGCTGGGCGTCGACGACGTGCAGTCGGTCTACTTCCTGCGCGACCGCCGTTACAACATGCTGCGCCTCCAGACGGCCGACAACTGCCTGATGTGCGGCCGCTGTGCCGAGAAATGCCCCGTCGGCATTGATCTCAACACGCTCCGCGTCAACTCGCGCGACAAGATGCACAACGTGCCCGACGAACGCCGCTTCGGCTATTTCAAGGGTCTCGACCGCTCCGAAGGTGCGGGCAAGGTGGGCTATTTTGCGGGCTGCATGACCCTGCTGACGCCGCGCACGATGTCGGCGATGTCGGCGATCTTCGAGGCCGCGGGCGAGGAGGTCTGGTGGGCCGACCGCGAAGGCGGCGTCTGCTGCGGCCGGCCGCTCAAACTGGCCGGCGAGACCGATTCGGCGCGCAAGATGATGAAATACAATGCAGACCTGTTCCGTAAGCACGGCATCACGACGCTCGTCACGTCGTGCCCGATCTGCCTCAAGGTCTTCCGCGAGGATTACGACCTGCCGGGTATCGAGATCCTGCACCATTCGGAATATATCCTGCGGCTGATTCGTGCGGGCCGCCTTTCGCTGGAGCATGGCGCGATGCGCTTCACCTACCACGACCCCTGCGAACTGGGGCGCGGCAGCGGCATCTACGACGAGCCGCGTGCGGTGATTGAAGCCGTGGGCGAATTGCTCGAACCCGCCTCGACGCGCGAGAACGCCCTCTGCTGCGGCTCTTCGGTGGCCAATACGGCCATCTCCGACGGCCAGCAGGTGCAGATCGCCCGGTCGGTCGCCGCGCAGCTCGACGCCACGGGGGCCGAGGTGATCGTCACCGCCTGCCCGCTCTGCAAAAAGGCCATCGGCCGCGGCACGAAGAGCGAGGTGCGCGATCTGGCGGAGATCGTGGTTGCAGCCATAAAATAATTCGGTCCTCTAACCGGTTGACAAACAGTGTGCAGCGTGTGTGAAGGAGTTTTTTAGCTGAAATTAATTTGCCGGAATGGAAAATTTGTCTTATCTTTGCACACGCAAAAGCGATAGATCATCGGTCTAAAGATATATCGCGGGATGGAGCAGTTGGCAGCTCGTCGGGCTCATAACCCGAAGGTCGGAGGTTCGAGTCCTCCTCCCGCTACCAAAGCGGACAATTCTACGGAGTTGTCCGTTTTTTTTGTTTGCCGGAATGAATGGTCGGGCAAACGGCGCGCTATTTGCAGCAGGAGTCGATACCATAAAATTTCCAAAGCCATGAAAGAGAACAAAGACACCGCCTGCGAACCTTGCGAGCAGAATTTCGAGCGTAACATCAATCGTTTGGTTAAAGAGGGCAAGGCTCCGACGCCCAAAGCCCGTCAGCAGAAAGAGCATGAAGTGAAATCGGCTTTCGCCGAAATCGGGAAGGAGCGTAAATAGTCCGTTTTCCGCGCCGCAAAGGCAAGGGGCAGGCCCGGACGGACCTGCCCCTCGTCGTTTATTCGGCCCTGCCTGCCGGACGCCTGTTCCTGCCGGGCATTCCCCGCAGGTCGTCGCCCAGGTCCTCGCGCGCTGCATCGGCAATCCGCATCAGCTCCTCGACCACTTCGGGATGCTGGCTCTGAACGTCGTAGCGTTCGCCGGGGTCGCGGCGCATGTCGTAGAGCGCCAGCGGGAATTCGTGCCCTTCGGCCACCTTGCCCGGGCGTCCGCCGTTGCCGGGCGGGAATGCTTCGTAACTGCGGCCCGGATGGGCGAACACGAGTTTGTAGCGTCCGTCGCGCACGGCTTCCAGGCTGTTTTTCCGGTAGTAGAACAGGAACGACGTGCGCGGCGTGGCGTCCGGCACGCCCTCGAACAGGCTGCGGATGCTTACGCCGTCGATTTGCTTCGCCGGGAGCGGCGTGCCCGCGATCTCCGCGAAGGTCGGCAGCAGGTCGATGGACGAGGCCAGCTGGTTGCAGATCGTTCCGGCGGGCGTCGTCCCCGGCCACCACACGATGCACGGCACGCGCTGCCCGCCTTCGAAGGTGGTTCCCTTGCCTTCGCGAAGACCGCCCGTCGAGCCGGCGTGGTCGCCGTAGTTGATCCACGGCCCGTTGTCCGAAGTGAGCACGACGATCGTATTGGAGGCCGCGCCGCTCTTTTCCAGCGCCTTGAGCACTTCGCCCACGCTCCAGTCGATCTCCATCATCACGTCGCCGTACAGTCCCTGCTCGCTTTTGCCCTTGAACTTGTCCGAGACGAAGAGCGGCACGTGCGGCATGGAGTGGGCCAGGTAGAGGAAGAACGGGCCTTCGGACCTGCGTGTGATGAAGTCGACGGCATGTTCCGTGTACCGGGTGGTGAGCTGCGCCTGGTCCGCGGCCGAGACCGACGGGTTGACGACCTTGCGCCCTTCGTACAGCGGCAGCGGCGGATAGGACGACGTCTGCGGATGGTGGGGCCACATGTCGTTGGAGTAGGGCAGCCCGAAGTATTCGTCGAAACCGTGGTCGAGGGGCATAAGCCCCGGGCGGCATCCCACGTGCCATTTGCCGACGATGGCGGTTGCGTAGCCGGCTTTCTTCAGGTTTTCGGCCATGGTCTCCTCGTCGGAGTTGAGTCCTGTTTTCGATTTCGGACCGAGCGCCCCGGCGAATCCGATGCGGTTGGGGTAGCATCCCGTCAGAAGCCCGGCGCGCGAAGCGCTGCTGACAGCCTGGGCGCTGTAATAATTGGTGAAGCGCATGCCTTCGGCGCAGAGCCGGTCGATGTTGGGCGTCCGGTATCCGGTGGCCCCCGTTGCGGTCAGGTCGCCGTAGCCCATGTCGTCGAGGTGGATGAGCACGATGTTCGGCGGCTGTTGTCCGGGGCGTTTCGGGTGTGCGTCGGCGTGCTGTGCCGCAGGAATTCCGGCGAAGGTCAGCAGCGCCATGCCGGCGGCCGGCCTGAATCTCGATGGGTTCATTCGGGTAGGGTGGGTCCTTGTCCGGGGATGCCGTTTCGTGAGGCCGGGACCCGTTTGTCTTCACGAGACGGACATGACATTTCACAAAATTAATCTTTTTTCCGGAAAATGATTATCTTTACGCGGTTTAATGAGCGGTGATTTATGGTTAAAAAGAATATTCTGGGGACCATCGGCACGACCCCGATGGTGCGGATCAACCGGCTGTGCCCCAATCCGAACGTGAAAATATTCGCCAAACTCGAAGGCTTCAATCCTACGGGAAGCATCAAGGACCGCATTGCGCTGCGGATGATCGAAGCCGCCGAGCGGGACGGACGGCTGACGCCCGGCAAGACGATCATCGAACCCACATCGGGCAACACGGGCATCGGGCTGGCCATCGTGGGGATCGTCAAGGGCTATCCCGTGGAGATCGTGATGAGCGAAGCGGTGTCGATCGAACGGCGGAAGATCATCCGCTCCTACGGTGCGAAGGTGATTCTGACGCCCGCCGAGGAGGGGACCGACGGCGCGATCCGCCTGGCGCGGAAAAAAGTCGCCGACGCTCCCGGCAGGTATTTCATGCCCGACCAGTTCGCCAACGCCAGCAACTACCTGGCCCACTACCAGTCGACGGCGCTGGAGATCTGGCAGCAGACCGGCGGCAACATCGACTACCTTGTCTGCGCCATCGGGACTTCGGGGACGCTGATGGGTCTTTCGCGTTTCCTCAAGGTGATGAAGCCCGACATCAAGGTCGTCTGCGCACAGCCGATCCGCGGCCACTACATTCAGGGGCTCAAGAACATGGAGGAGGCCATCGTGCCCGACATCTACGATCCGTCGCAGATCGACGTGCAGGAGATGATCGAGAGCGAGGAGGCGATCTCCATGGCCCGGGAAATCATCCGCAGGGAGGCGATCTTCGCCGGCATGTCGAGCGGCGCGGCGATGCTGGCTGCGGTGCGTACGGCGCAGAAGATCGAGCGGGGCAATATCGTCGTGGTCTTCCCCGACCGGGCCGAGAAGTACTTGAGCACGACGATGTTCGACGAGTTCTCGGACTGATCCTCCGTCCGGAATGCTGAAAAAGCCTGCGGCCGTTTCGGCCGCAGGCTTTTTTCGGGGCGGGAATCCCTATTTCTGCCTGTCGTAGGCTTCGACGCCGCTGCGGAGGAAATCGACGAATCCCTGCACGTCGAGGTCGTAGCCGCGGGGCGGAACCAGCTCCTTCCCGCCGCGCCCCTGCAACACGTAGTAGGGCTGGGCGTTGACCCCGAAGGTCTTCAGCGCGTAGTAGGAGTTGATTTTGCCGAGGCTCTTGAGCACCTTGCCCGCATCGGTGGTCACCCATTCGTTCTCGGGAAGCACCTTCTTGTCGTCGGAGTAGAGCGCCACGATCACGTAGTCGTTGCGCAGGATGTCCAGCACCTGCGGGTCGGACCATACGCGGGCCTCCATTTCGCGGCAGTTGACGCATCCGTGGCCCGTGAAGTCGATGAAGAGCGGCTTGCCGACCTTGGCGGCGTATGCCTTGGCCTCCTTGAGATCGAAGAATCCTTCGAGGTTGTGCGGCAGGTGGAGGAAGTCGCTGTGTTTGGGTTTCTGTCCGTCGACGGTCAGCAGCATGCGTGCCTCGCCGCCTGCCGGGGCCGGTCCGGAGCCGTCCTGTTGTCCGATGACGAAGTCCTGCGTGTGCAGGGGCGGCAGGTAGCCCGAAAGACCTTTGAGCGGGGCGCCCCACATGCCGGGGACGAGGTAGACGACGAACGAGAAGGTGACGATGGCCAGCGCCAGGCGTCCTACGCCGAGGTAGGGCATGTCGCTGTCGTGGGCGAACTTGATTTTGCCCAGCAGGTAGAGACCCAGCAGCGAGAAGGTCACGATCCACACGGCGAGGTAGATCTCCCGGTCGAGCAGTCCCCAGTGGTAGGTCTGGTCGGCCACCGAGAGGAACTTCATGCCCAGCGCGACTTCGATGAATCCCAGCACGACCTTCACCGAATTGAGCCATCCGCCGCTCTTGGGCAGCTTCTTGAGCATCGAGGGGAAGAAGGCGAAGAGGGTGAACGGCAGCGCGAAGGCGACGGAGAAGGCCAGCATCGTCACGATCGGACTCCAGAACTCTCCGGCGGTGGATTTGATCAGCACCGAGCCGACGATGGGTCCGGTGCACGAGAACGACACCAGCACGAGCGTCAGGGCCATGAAGAAGATGCCGGCAAGGCCTTTGGAGTCGGCTTTGGAGTCGGTTTTATTGACCATCCACGAGGGCATCGTGATCTCGAACGCGCCGAAGAACGATGCGGCGAAGACCATGAACACCAGGAAGAAGAGGATGTTCGGGAGCCAGTGCGTGGCCAGCCAGTTGAAGATGTCGGCCGTCACGGCGTCGCCGCCCACCAGGCGGGTGATCAGGATGATCGCCGCGATGGGCAGCGTGTAGAGGGCAACGATGAAGAACCCGTACATGCCGGCGCGGATGCGGCCCAGCGCGGGGCTTCCGGAGCCTTTCATAAAGAACGAGACGGTCATCGGGACCATCGGGAAGACGCAGGGGGTCAGGAGGGCGGCGAAGCCCCACAGAATGGCTTCGATGATCAGCCCCCACAGCGAGCCGCCGCCTGCGGCGTCCTTCTGTGCGGGAGCGATTTCGGCCGCAGGGACGGTTTCCGGTGCCGCGGCGCTCTCCTTGGCCGGAGTTTCCGCGGGCTGCACGGCGGGCGTCGCACCTGCGGGCAGGGTGATCGTCAGTTCCGTGTCGTCGGGCGGCAGGCAGCTCGTATCGTTGCAGATCATCCATGCGAGTTCCGCTTTGACGGTCGCCTGCGGGGCCGTGAGTTTCACGCTCTGGGCGAACTGCGCCTTTCGGGCGAAGGTTCCGATCTCCATTCCGAACGTTTTGTCGTAGTGGCGTTCGGGACGGGTCAGCTGCTCGACGCCTCCTTCGAGGACGGCGCCTTCGCCCGGGGTGAAGGTGATCGTCGTGGCGTTGGGCCCGCCCTCGTAGGGTCCCATGTCGTACATGTGCCAGGGAGCCGGAATGGATGCTTCCAGCACGATCCGGTAGGTCTGGCCGTCGAGGTGCTGCACCGAGCTTTTCCAGCTGACGCTCTGCGCCGAGACGGTCGTGGCGATCATTGCGGCAAGGACCGGCAGGAGGGTGCGAATCAGTTTGTACATAGTCGTGTCGCTTTTTATATTTCGGACAAATATACGGGTTTTTTACGGATAAATTGCTACATTCGCACGATGATTCGAATCTCGCTCGTCATTCCCACCCACAACCGTGCCGCACAACTCGTTGCGGCGCTCGAATCCGTCGTGCGGCAGGATCTTCCGCGCGACGAGTGGGAGTGCGTGGTGGTGAGCAACAACTCCACGGACGACACCGAGGCGCGTTTCGCGGCCTTTGCCGCGGCGCATCCCGGGTGCGGCCTGCGGCTCGTCGCGGAGGAGGGACCGGGGGTGTCGTACGCCCGCAACCGCGGACTGCGGGAGGCGCAGGCGCCGCTAGTGGCTGTCTCTTATACACATCTGACGCTGCCGACGATACTCCTTGTGTAGA
>OWIO01001281.1_pt1 | contig 19882 bp, 18 predicted proteins | sample 1733011 | NCBI WGS metagenome assembly OWIO01 (sample SAMN05065779, study PRJEB22554) | human gut metagenome | biome: ENVO:2100002; feature: ENVO:00000062; material: ENVO:00002003 | host: Homo sapiens | place: USA | reverse complement strand
TACACAAGGAGTATCGTCGGCAGCGTCAGATGTGTATAAGAGACAGATATATATGGCGGTGCTCCGGACGGTAGAATACCTCGTCGTTATCCTGGAATATGTTCACAACCCGATCTACGGCACGATGGTCTATCATCATGGCGCCGAGGACGGCCTGTTCAAATTCAACAGCCTGGGGGGGGAGTTTTCCGGCCTCCAGGGACACGACCGAAGGCACCGCAGAAGGCTTTCTGGCGGGATTTCTTTTGGCATTTTCCATGAGGGTAAAGCTACGGTTTTTTCCGGGGAAATCCCCGCGCAAGAAAATTTGTTGCTAACATTTTTTCCACATACGTAAAAAATACACCCGGAGTTTTCTCTCCGGGTGTACATTCTCTCTGGGGCGTCATAGACGAAACGAAGGAAATACTGAAGTAAAATGCCGCCCTCTAATCCATAGTAACTTTAAAATCCAGTTGTGTGTGTTGTATAAAAAATCAAAAAACAAAATTGATGTTAGTTGTTAGGACTGTCAGTTTCCGGACCGGTGTTTTCCGACACCCTGTATCCCGTACACCAACACCACAAATATAGGACAATATTCCATAAAAAAGCAATCCCCCTTAAATTTTTTGCGTTAATATTTTAATTGACTGCATATCAAAAAGTTATTGGAGACAAAAATTTATTATCCACCATAAAAAAATGAAAAGCTCCCTCTGCATTTGCAAAAAGTACACTATCTTTGGGTGACGAAAAATGTTCCTCATCCTATCCGATGATAAAAAAACTCAGCGTTTCCAATTATGCCCTGATAGACCACCTGCAGGTGGAGCCATCGGAAGGTCTTTCCATTCTTACCGGTGAAACCGGAGCCGGAAAATCGATCATCTTAGGGGCCTTGGCGCTGGCTACCGGCGCCCGGGCCGATCTGTCCGCCCTCCGCGACAAGGACCGCAAATGTGTCGTGGAGCTCACGGTAGACATCGAAAACAGGGGTATGGAAACTTTTTTCACAGAACACGACCTTGATTATGAGCTCCAGACCATCATCCGTCGGGAAATCCTCCCAGGCGGGAAATCACGGGCTTTCGTCAACGATACGCCCGTGCTGCTGGACACCCTGAGCGAGCTTTCTTCCCTATTGATAGACGTTCATTCCCAGCACCAAAGCCTACTGCTATCCCGCCACGAATACCGGATCGGGATCACAGACAAATACGCCGGTGATGCTGTATTGCTTACACGATACCGCGAGGCTTTTGCCGGATACCGCAGCCTCGAATCCCAGTTGGAACTCCTGAACGCCCGCAAAGCGGAACTATCCAAGACACAGGACTATAACCGCTATTTGTTGGACGAATTGGACAAGGCATCCCTGAAGGACGAGAACGAACAGGAAGAACTGGAAAACCTCTGCGCCCGTCTGGAAAACGCCCAACAGATTACAGCCGACCTTTTCGGCATTACCCAACTGATGGATGCAGAAGGGACAGGCATCCTCCTGAGGTTGGCAGAGGCTCACAACCTGCTCCGCAAGAACGACAAATATTTCCCGGGCGAAGACCGTTTGGCCGAAAGGGCCGAAAGCACCCTGATCGAACTCAAGGACATCGCCGCACAGGTTTCCTCCTATCTGGCAGACAATGACAACGACCCGGACCTGCTCGAACGCAGCGCCGCCCGGCTGGATACCCTCTACTCCCTCGAACGCAAGCACAGTGTTCCGGACATCGCTTCGCTGATCCGCCTGCGCGAAGAATTGCGCGGCGAGGTATCCGGGCTGGAAAATATCGAGGACGAGATCGAATCCGTACAGAAAAACCTATCGGATGCAAAGAATACTCTCGAACAGGCCGCCGCCGAATTGTCCGCTGCCCGGCGGGGAGCCGCCGGAAAACTCTCGGAAGAGATCACAGCAACTGTGCGATCCCTCGGTATGGCCAACGCCGAATTTCGGGTAGAAGCCGCTCCTACCGGTCATTTCACCGATGCTGGCTCCGACAATATTTCGTTCCTTTTTTCGGCCAACCTCGGCCAGGCGCCGGCACAGGTAGAAAAAGTAGCCTCCGGAGGGGAACTTTCGCGCATTATGCTGGCCGTGAAATATGCTTTGGCTCGCCGGACCGACCTCCCTTCTGTTATATTCGACGAAATAGATACAGGCGTATCGGGCGACATCGCCGACCGTATGGGACGCATCATGCAGGATATGTCCCGGCATATGCAGGTCGTGGCTATTACACACCTCCCGCAAATTGCCTCGCGGGGCGATCGACATTACAAGGTTTTCAAAGAAGAAGGAAACGGTACTACCCTTTCCCGGATAACGGTCCTGGACGAAAACGAGAGGACAAAGGAACTGGCACAAATGATCAGCGGGGCGGACATTACGGCCGCCGCCATGGAACACGCCCGCGAACTGCTTCGGCAGAATACCAAAAAACAGTAATGGGAATTGTATCCCGCCCCACGATTCAAAAATTTACAGGATTTCATCTTCCCCGATCTTTTCGTTCCGACCATTTTATTTCAGACTGCATCACAAGATATTATTATATTTGTAGGCGTATTAAATGCCCATTGAACCGGTCGGGCCTGCAAAACAGGGGGCGAACCCCTAAAGCAACATTCAGGGCGGATAAAAGTACAGAGAGATAATCTTTTACATACGAGTCCTTCGTATATTTTGTAATACTAAATACAACATAGCCGACATGAAAAAGATTTTCCTGATCCTGTCTATCCTCAGTCTGTCTCTGCCTGTGACAGCTCAATACAAAATACTCGATACTTCACCTGTGAAACCGCAGGTAAAGGAGGTCAACCCTCTCGACAGCCTGCGGAGCGTATATGTAGGGAAGCATATAATTTTCTACCCCCGGATGAAGGACGAACATTCTTCGAGCTGGGATTACTACGGTAATTTTTATTCACAAGATCCGCTAGAACTTTTCAGACCGTATACGGTACCAGAAGGAACCTATCGTGGCTACAGTCGGTTGAAGCACGGAACAGGTAGCCGGAAACTCAGAAAAAAACTGGTCGAGATACGATACAAAGGAGAGGAAGTTAAAGATTCCAAGAGCATTTTCGACGACGGGTTCAAGAATGGAAGCACTCACGGTGCAACAGGGTATTTCACACCCCCAGAAGCCATAGAAGGCCAGTCTTTTTCCGTGAATGGCATCCGTGAATACGACTGCATGAACAGAAGCGTCCTTTATGGAATGGAGCAGCGTTATGCACATATCATACCTTCCGAAACGGAAGAAAGCGTACTTGTGTTCGACATGCATGACGGACAGGGAAATCCTGTTTATTGGATGGTACGTAAAAGGTTCGGAAAGGATTGTTCCTACCCTTTATTCATTGTCGAAGAAACTGAAGCGATAAAAAACGCATATGTCGGAAAGGCTTTTTATCTGCGCCAGCCTAAAAATACAGAATGGTCATGCCCTAAGCTTATCGATGTTTCCACCAATAATAGCATTACATATTACGGGAGACTGTCAGCAAAAGATATCGTGCTTACGGGAGAGAAGGGGTCTTACTGCACACCGAAACTGCTGCTGGAAGATGACGAAGGGAAGAAATATGCCCTGATACTTTACAACAATCTAAGAATCAATGAGTATGAACGGAATAATCTTTACAATCCATCGCCTTATGCACATTATGCCAGAGTAAACGATCTCGTGCCGGAAGAGACAATGCTTGCCGAGAGGGCGGCCGAAGAGAAGCGGCTGCATGAACCCGCCCTGAAACGCCAACTCGATGAAGAGAAAGAGAGGCTGGCCCGCATCCAAAGGGAAGCGACCGCAAAAAAAGAGGAAGAACGGCTACGGAATTCTTATATAAATAAATACGGTAAGCGGTATGCAGAACTTATTATGAACGGCCGGGTAGCCTTAGGCATGACCAAGAGGATGTGCATCGATGCATGGGGCGAACCGGAATCGGTAAACAGGACTATTACGGAATACGGCACAAGCGAACAATGGGTTTACGACCTTGGAACCTACTTATATTTCGAAGGCAATAAGCTGACTGGAATTCAAAATTGAAACAGGCCATAAGGCAAGATAAGTAAAGACACTCAAAATGAGCGCCTAACTTGTCGTTGGTAAGATTTAGTGATTGTTGTTAGCACCGACTATTTACCGATGCAGAAAATGTTGTGTTGTGACATATGGTTGAATTTCAACTTATTGTATCTATTCAAGTTCTAAACTAAACTTTCTTTACAACGTCGAAATGGCGAACATCGGCAGCAAGAACGTTCATCTCTTTTTCTTTTCGCCAGCATTATCAATGCTTGCAATTCGTATTACCTTTGTCTGATTGGAGAGCTCCTGACAGCATTGTGTAAAAATACACTCCCCACTGCGTAATATATATGATTTCTTACTCATATATAAATATTAGATAATTCGAATGTATATAGACCTGTTTGATTCTGAGAGGCATATGAATTACCTGCTTGGTTAATTGAAGAATCTCTTCTGAACTCAAAAATTACACTTGCAACAATCATAAAATAAAATGCTTATATATGTGTAATATATGATATATTAAGCCATGACAAAGAGTACGATGGGCACCAAGTTGCCAAGGAAGCTGGAGCAGAAGATGCAGATTGTGGGTGAGCAAATCAAGCTGGCTCGTCTGCGCAGGAATCTCAGCATCGCTCAGGTTGCAGAACGTGCGACTTGTTCGCTGCTTACTGTCACCCGGATAGAAAAAGGCACACCGACAGTGGCTATCGGTATTTATCTCAGAGTGCTCTATGCGCTCCAATTGGACGATGATATCCTGATGCTTGCCAAGGAAGGTGTAATAAGAAAGGTCTTACGGGATTTGAGTTTGAAAAAGCGAGAGAGAGCATCTAAAAAAGAATAAGCCATGAAACGACTCTATGTGTTTGCCGATTTTGATTGGCTGAAGGGACCCCAGTTGCTTAGAGAGTTGAGCTACGAATCCATTCGCAGTTCGGACAGTTATGGATTCTGTTATAGCGATGACTGGCTCAAAAGTCATGGCAATCTGTTCCTTTGTGATGACCTGAACAACTATCCGGGTCAGCAATATACGGCTCCCGGTAAGGATATATTTGGCTGCTTCTCAGATGCTCTTCCCGACAGATGGGGACGAACGCTGCTCAATCGTAGGGAACAGATCCTGGCAAAGGAAGAGAAACGCCCTGTTCGTCGACTTTCATCATTTGACTATCTTACCAGGATCGAAGACTTTTCCCGTATGGGAGGTCTTCATTTTAAGGAATCCTTGAATGGAGAATATATCAATGTGAGCGAAGCTCTGCGCATACCGCCGTTGGCCGATATCAGTGAACTGATTGCCGCCAGCTTTGAAATCGAAAAAGGCCAAGAAGAGGACCAACTGCCGGAAAAGCATTGGATTGCACAGTTAGTACAGCCCGGCTCATCTCTTGGTGGTGCACGTCCAAAGGCAAGTGTCATCGATGAAAACAGAGTCCTTTATATAGCGAAGTTTCCATCCCGTAAAGACGATGATGACGCAGGCCTGTGGGAAAATTTTTCCCTCCAACTTGCAAGGAAAGCCGGTGTCCATGCTGCCGAGACAAGAATAATTTCTACAAATGACAAACACCTATGCAAACAAATCGGATTTGAAAGAATTGCTGGACTCCTGTGAGGAATATATGCTCCAGAAACTGACCGCCCTGCAAATCATCAGCGAGGTTCTTGCCGCAGTCATGGAATGGCGATCTTTGGTCACCCGGCTGGGCATTGCGAAAAGTGAACAGGAGCGTTTCGTTGCCGCTTTTGAGCGGAAATTCGGATTGTATAATGAAAGCGAAGTAAAAGTAGGAGGTTGTCCGTCTATTACTAATATTCTGGGATAGGGACGTGCATTTCATTTGTCGCCAAAAAATATCTTTTTGGCGACTTTTATATAATTGGGAGTGTGCTAAATTGAAGCGCATACTGTCTTATGAGAATGGCTGTATTTTAGCACTATTAAGAACGACAGAATCATATTCCTATTTTTTAAATTCATTTTATATTCCACGTGTTTGATTATAGCTATCTTTGTTAGGCCTAAAATGAAAAAATATGAAAGGAGATGCTCAACCACTGATAAAATTCTTTGATGGATCAGACAAGCGATTCATCATTCCACTCTACCAGCGCAATTATGATTGGAAAGAAGAGAATTGCGAGCAGCTTTTCCATGATCTGCTTAAACTTCATAATAGTGATAGGAAAAGCCATTTCTTTGGGAGTATTGTTTCTAGTATTCAAAGAGGTACTGAAGATAGATATATAATTGATGGTCAACAGCGTATTACAACGGTTTCCCTACTCTTGATAGCCATGGTCAATGCGAATAAGGATGGTAAGATAACTGTTGAAGACCAAAAACTTGTTGAGAAGATATTCAAACGCTATCTGGTTGATGAATATCAAGAAGACGAACGTAAGGTAAAGCTAAAACCCATAAAGAAAGATATGCAGGCATTTGATGCATTGTTGTATAAACCTGCAGATCAATACATCAAGGAATCAAATGTGACAAGAAATTATCAATATCTTTATAATAATATTGTAGGATGTGGCTTGACGGTGGATAAGCTCTTTGATGCAATAAAGAAATTGGAAGTAATAAATATTCGTCTGGATGAAGGTGATGATCCCCAGTTGATCTTTGAAAGCTTAAATTCCACCGGTTTAGACCTTAGCGAGGCTGATAAGATTCGCAACTATTTGTTGATGTCATTGTCTCCGACGGAACAGGAATCGCTATATACAAAATATTGGAATCCGATCGAAGGGGCTACTAAGTATGATCCCTCCTCTTTTGTCAGGGATTATCTCACCATGAAGCAAGGCAAAATCGGGAAAATCGACAAAATATATTTTATATTCAAGGAGTATGCAGAATCTCTGAAATGTGACAGGATAACATTGTTGTCTAATATGTACCATTATGCCCAAATATATAGTAAGATAGACAGGGCGGCTTTTGATGATGATAGGATAAACCAGAAAATCAATCAGGTACGCACACTGGATTCAACAGTAGCTTATCCGTTTTATATGGCATTCTTTGATTATGCCAATTCTTTGGGAATGGGTGTTGATGAACAACTTAAGGTGCTTGACATGGTAGAGTCTTATTGGGCAAGACGAATAATATGCAATTTGCCATCAAATGCCTTGAACAAGGTATTTTCTACGTTGCATAAAGAAACGCTGAATATTATTACAAAGGTTCAGGGAGAAACAAAGCCCTCCTACATTGAAGTTTTGACGTATCAACTGTTGAAGAAGGGCCGGTCTTCGGTATTTCCATCCGACGATGAAGTTAAGGAGGATTTTTGTACACGCCAAGTATATAAAATGCCTGTCAATGCCCGAATGTTTATCATAGAACGTTTGGAAAATAGGGATAGTAAGGAAAGACATGATGTAGTCAAGTTATTGTCCGAGAAAAAGATTACGATTGAGCATATAATGCCTCAAACATTGTCGGAAAAATGGGAACAGGCATTGGGACAGGATTGGGAGCGTATTCATCAGCAATATTTGCACACTATGGCCAATTTGACGTTGACTGGTTATAATTCGCAGTATAGCAATCTGACTTTTTCTGAAAAAAGAGATATGGAGAAGGGGTTCAATGATAGTGCTTTCCGCTTGAACAACTTTCTAAAATCTTGTGCAAAATGGACTGAAGATGAAATGAAACAAAGGCAGGCAGAACTGCTAAAGGTTTTTATGCAATTATGGCCTATGCCGACAACGTCTTTTGTTCCAGCTTATGCAGAGGCAGAATCGGCATCATTAGATGATGACGATTTTGAGTTTACAGGTAAAAAATTGCAGGCATATATTTATCGCGGAGTAAAATACAACGTGTCCACATGGAAAGAGATGCTTATACAGTTGTGTGGTCATGTGTTGTTAGAAAAAAGATCTACCTTGGAATGGCTCTGCGCAAATGAGAAAAGTGGTTTCTCAAGTACACCGGAATCCGGCCGGATGGAATTTTCTGATGGCTTATTTGTTTGGACCGATAACAGTACATCCTCAAAAATATGGGTTATACATGGAATGTTCTCAGAGTGTAATATTCCATATTCAGAACTGGCTTTCGAGTTTAGAGCAAGCTCGGGCGAAGGCGAAGAATAGAAAGGCTGGTTTCTTGCGTCATTTTATAGTGTAGTGCATTGAACTTGATTCTTCCTGATGTATTAATCGGAGGTTGGAATGTTGCACATATTCATGTGATTCACGAATATAAAATTGCCCTGTGTACCTAAATAGGCACACGGGGCATCTTATGTCACTGGACTTCTTGAGGGTAAGTGGTTCAAAGATCTTGTATACATATATCCGAACGGCAATGCAATATGTTTACCGTCTTTCTGGGAATCAATGTTCAGATTCAATATCCAATTATCATTTTCTCCACTTTTTGCTTTGCAGCTTCTAAATAGCCTTACCTTCTTGTTGCAATGCTTTTGCTTTGTTCCGGATATTAGTAATATGATCTACAATTTCATTTTCTCTTGTTAGAGATGGTAATGGTATTGGTAATGTGTGATATTCTTTCGCATTGATATTTGCCTGAACTTCATGACGTTGTATTGCATCAATCCAATATTTGTAAATTATGCTATTACAATAATGATCTATATTTTTATTTGGATTCATCTGGTATTCACGAAAATTTTATAGCAAATGCCTCACTCTATCCGTTACACATGGAATGATGCCATTTTCTTTTATGAACTGCGCAGTTATATAATTGAGATACACTCGATGCAATCTGTCTACAAGATGATTAAAACGATTGAATAAATCCGTTAATTGCACTGTTTCCATGGCGATTTTACTCTCATTTATCTCTTCATGTCGTAGTTCATAGAGTTTGGTCGAGTCGATGTGTACTTCAGCGTCTCTTTCGTCTTTCCACCAAGAATTTTTTGAAATCTGCTCCAAGTCCGACAATAGTTCATCAAATTCGTCCTTGAATCCGGGGAACATTGTTATAATATCTTCTAATTGTGCGCAATATGAATCTTTACACCCCTTCTTGTTAAACCCATATAGCTTTTTGAAGCCTTCATTCAGTTGTACCTTCAGTTTGCCCCGAAGAAAACTTTTTTCATACGGATTCGTCGCCCTGACAAATAATTTTGTCAATACGATGCAATCACAAAAAGAGTAACCTGTAAAAGTGCTGATATTGATTATTGTATTAGTTATTTTGTTATAATCAGAATTTTCAGATTCCGGAACCTCCTTTGCAAGTTGGCATATTCCCTCAATACACTCGGAAAACTCGTGTATATATTCATCTGATTTTTTGCAAAATTCTACCCGTTCTTGTTCAGACAGGATTCTGTTATTATAGGACAGATCACGAATCATACGAAAACTATTTACTTATCTTTTCCTTTCAACATCTTGATAGCTCGGTCGAAATCGCTCTCAAACAAGCTCATCTCGCGCCGGCGGTATATCTCGAACTCCTTTTCCGCCTTTTCTATCGCCTCCTTATGGGAAACAGTACCTTTGCCCATCAACACCTTACGCTTGTTGCAATGATTTGATTGTCGAGCGTTTCAATCCAAACTTTCATCGTCATCGGATTCATCTCCAGTGCCTGAAATTCTGCGAAATCCAAGAACCCCGACACCAACAGATTCAATCGTCGTAATTCGATCTCCGATAGGTAGTTTTGGCAATCTTCACGTCGTCTTTGGTTACATAGGCTCCCTTAAAGTTCGTCATCCCGACAAACGGCTTTTCGTTATCCACGCGGTTATAGATTACCTCGGCTGCGGTGTTCTCGTGAACGGCATAATGCAGCTTATTTTGAACCGTCGCAAAGAATGTTTTGGTCATATCACTGCGCGGATCATAATCGACGGCGGTCGCGTAAATGTCCGTTACCTGCTGATAGAAATTGCGCTCGCTGCTGTGAATATCCCGTATGCGTTGCAACAGCTCCCGAAAGTAACGGTTCCCGCCCTGTTTGAGCCGTTCATCGTCCATCGCAAAGCCCTTCTGGATATATTCATGAAGCCGCTGCATCGCCCAGCGGCGGAATCGTGTGGCAATTTGAGACTGAACACGATAACCTAATGCGATAATCATATCGAGGTTGTAATGGTCGATATTCGTTTCACCTGCCGAGAACCTTCGGTACGAACTAATAAGAATGGTCCGACTCCAACTCTCCGTCTCGATATATGTTCGCAATGTGCATGGAGATATTCTCCTGTGTCGTATCGTATATCTCAGCCAGCTGATTCTGGGTAAGCCACAAATCTTCGTCTGCAAAACGGACGGACACTCGTGTTATCTCGTTATCATCTTGATAGATAATTATTTTATTGTCTTCCATCATTTTACCATATTTACAACGACACAAACTTGACAATCATGAATCATCTTACGCCTATTACATTGCACTCAGTCTTTGCAAAAGCTTTTTGAGCGTAATAGCACCCTCCATCTCCTGCTTGTCGAAAACCATGAAATAGCGATACTGTTCACCGGCTTTATGGGCCCAAGTCCCTCCTAACCCGACCTTCGCCCGACTGTCCGAGTTATCTCTATCATCCCCTTTCGTTTCAAGAAGAACGGTAATGCCGTTATTCAATCGGACGATAAAGTCCGGATAATGATTCATATACCCGTTAATGCAGAATCCCGTGCGACTCGGATTCCTATGCCAAAACAACACGTTATCCAGATTGGCAACGGCGTTTATAACTTCATACTCGAAGCCGTTAATGCTTTCCTCTTCCGTATAAAGCCCTTTTGCCAAGCCGATAGACTTTGTTTTCACGGTTATCCGCTCCGGAAGGCGATATGCAGCCTGACATTTTATCTGACCGGTGTCGAGCCACTCTTTGAATTTTTTTTCTTGATAGGCAGACAGCAGCGACTCGATTTTCTGTCGAATCGTATTTCTTGTCTGCCAATCGTTCGTGTATAAATCTTCGAGTTGCTCGGAATCTACGCCTGCAATAGCCCTTTTGATATAACGTGCAACCTGCGGTTCGGAGATTTCGTCGAAACGAATGCCTTTTGCTAGCATTTCTGCCAGTTGCCTCTGTTTGCTTTCCGGCGATAAGGTCGCAAAGTATTGTTTGATATATGCCAATTGATTGACGTTCAGGTTTCTTCTCGTAACGGCATATTCATCTCCGCCGGATTTCTCTAAATCCACACGTACCGCTTCACTTTCGGTTCGGGTAAAGTCGATATTGTGATCGCACTTGTCCAAATCGAACCCTTCAGCAAGCATGGTCTTGTCCAACGGAACATATTCATCGTCAAATATCAAGTTGGCATTTATCTTTTTCACGAATTGGGGCAATGCCAGTTCTTTGGCTTTGTCCGCAAAAATATCTTTAATCGGATATGTGGTTATCATACCTTTAATGTCATTCGGAATGTCGTTATTATCTATTTGCTGCGCTGCCTGCTGATTGTAGTTCTCGCTCTCCTGCCGTGCAAAAGATTCCAGTTCGGTTGTCCCCGTATTTGCGGCAGGTATCTTAAGCGTCGTTTTAATCGTTTCGGTGTTTATCTGCTCGTCGATGTCGTCGGTTGTCGCAGCTTCAGGTGCATCCTGCACCGGCTCGTTGCCACCGAACAGGTTTGGAAACGACTGCTCGGTCGGAATGAGAACGGGTTCTGTCTGGGCCTCGGCCACGCGGTAATCCTTTTTGCTAAAACCTGCACGGTTCAGCCCCTCTATGATATTTTCAACCGTATTTCGAAAATCGTTGGACGAGGTAAATACGTATGACAGGTCGAGCAACTCCTCTTTATGCTTGGTCGTATAAGGCAGTCGCAGCACACGGCCCAATATCTGCTCCACGTCCACCCGCGAGGTCTTGTTGGCCAATGACGCAAGAATGTAGGCAAACGGACAGTCCCAACCCTCTTTCAACGCATTGACCGTGATGATGTAACGCACCGGGCAATCGCGGGACAATAAGTCGGTGTTTTTAATTTCATCTTTATTCGCCGTTTTGATTTTTATCTGGTCTTCGGGAATGCCTATTTCGATAAGCTTGTTTTTGATCTTGTCGAACGTAATATTGTCGTCATCGGTTTTCGGCTGGGCCTGAAACAGCACAATCGGGCGAATGTACTTGCCGCCTTCTGCTTCCATCGCAATGGCTTTTTGTTCCAGACCGTGCTGCATCTGTATTGCACTTGAAACGACATCATTCGTCGAGCGATGGTTATACACGATAACAGGCAACTTGACCATATTCGCCCGTTTGAGTTTAATGGCATCCACGAAACTGATGATGTTGCTCTTATTGCGGGGCGTCGCCGTCAGGTCGAGTATGAAACACGGATTGATAGCCTTAAGCATATCCACACGCAGGTTGGCCTCGAAGTTATGACTTTCGTCGATGATGACGACCGGATTCAGATACGACAGCACCTGGATCAATCCCGTTTCGTCTGAGCCCTCCACTCGTTTGGTCATCGTGTCGTACAATTTGGCATACTCCGCCAGATTCTCGTTTTCGCGATAGACACGCCGCCCGTCTTTATTGTTTGCGGCGAACGATTGCACGCTCAATACGAAAATAGTCAGCTGCTCGCGAATCTCCGTCGGACTGATGCCATGCCCGAACAATGCCGCTTCTTTGTCGACAACACATACGGCATTCCCGAAATGGCTGTCGATTTTCTGGCGGTATGGATGCGACGAATCTCGTAAGTTCTTCACGGTCTGTTTCAGAATCGTATCCGACGGCACGAACCACGCCACGACTTTCGGCTTGTCGGCGGGCAGATGCTTGAATATTGTATTCAATGCATTGCAGGCTATAAAAGTCTTGCCGCCGGCGGTCGGTACTTTGACCGTTACGTGAGGCACATCGGTAATGCTGTTGTCGTACGGATGCAGATAGTAGTTGTCGATTGCCGAGATCGGAATACCTTTGTCTTCCCAGAATTTATGAAAAGCCGTATCGGGACGGTCGTACTTCTCAACATAGCCGATATATGCATCCAAATCGGCAATTACCTCTTTTTGATATTGTTTGAGCTCCATAATGTCAGAATTGTTTAATGTCGCACGGAATCTTTTTGAAAGTAATATTTTGGGCTGCCAGCACTTGTGGCGGCACAGTGCAGATGTCGGCGTAAATAACATACTGCTCGGCACGCTCCGTCACGATATGCAGCGTATCGATGCTGAGCGTCGTCAGACGGTCATGCTCGTAGTAGAAATAGTAGCCCGTCGCATTGAAGGTATCCAGCAGATACTTCGACGCTTCGGTGCGTTCGCGTTCCAAATGCCGCTTGGTCTCGGTGTAGTAGATATATTCGCGGATCTTCTCCTCGCCGATATTCTCGTTGAGATTTTGATCCTCGTCGAACATCCGTTCGCCCAACTCGTAATAGTCGAATGCGCCGCCCGTTCCGGCTACTGCGTTTTTGCCCTCGCCGTAACCCTGCATGACCCGACGCACCCGCTCGGCGGTAATGTTTTCGGCATAATCCTCCATTTCGACGAGGATGAATTTGCGGTTGCCCTTGTCTTTCTTGTTCAGGTTCAGTACTGCATGGGCTGTCGTTCCCGAACCGGCGAAGGAGTCGAGGATGATGGAGTTTTTGTCACAAAGGAAATTCACAATATATTCAAGTAGTGAAACATCTTTGGGATAATCAAAAATTTTCTTGTTATCAAAAATAGTTGTCAATGTTGCACCCCCTTGTTCTGTCGTACCAACACAATCTTCATCATCAATTAAGTTTCTTGGAACTTCCGAAGAATATGCCGCTTTGTCATATCTTGGAGCTAACGATTTCCCCTTAAATATGATTTTCGTTCCTTTCTCTATTTCATTTTCAAGGTTATCTTGTGTCCAAATGAATCGGGATTCTAATTCTATATCGCTCTCAAATTTACCATTCCTAAACCATACGTCTTTAAGTAAAACCACTTCATTTTTTTTTGTGCCGTAAATTCCTGCTTTGAAAAAGAAATCATCTTTTATTGTTGAACAAACAGCCGCGCATGGAAAAACCAATTTTTTAACTTGATTTGTTGTTTTGATTAAAGGATTGTCAGCTTCGTTTACTTTATACAATCCATTAAACCGTAGTACTGCATTTGTATTTCGAGTATAGCAAAGCACGTATTCCAAACATTTCTTGGTTCTATGTGAAAGATTTGATGGTGAGTATGTTTTATGCCATGAAAATATGTCGATAAAATTATTTGATCCAAATATTTCATCGCACAATAATTTCAGATTGGCGAGTTCATTGTCGTCGATCGAAATAAAAATGGCTCCGTCCTCCGCCAGCAGCTTGTGCAGCAGTTTCAGACGCGGATACATCATGCAGAGCCATTTGTCGTGGCGACTCAGATCTTCGCCCTGCTTGCCCACGACTTCGCCTAACCACTTTTTGATTTTCGGGTCGTTTACGTTGTCGTTGTAAACCCACTTTTCATTGCCCGTGTTATATGGCGGGTCGATATAGATGCACTTCACGCGACCTTCGTATTCGGGCAGCAATGATTTCAGCGCCTCTAAATTGTCACCGTGTATGATTTTGTTGCCACTATTCGTCAGCATTTTGTCGCTTTCATCCTCCGCCCGGAATCCGTACTTGTGCTCCAGCACCCGGTACGGTACCTCCTGATGATGATTGACAACTTTATCTTTTCCTATCCAAGTCAGTGTAGGCATGTTTTTATGATTTTAGAAGTTCGGTCGCTTTTGTTATACATTCATCGTAGACGGCTATAAGGCTGAATAGCCTTTCGCAAGTCTCTTTTTTGCTGCGATTTGGGACTTTTCCATATTTGGGATATCCAATAATGCATCTTTGCCTTGAGTTGTCGTATCTTTTGCCGAAATCATGGATTGGATCAAATTATTTAACGATTTCCTGTTTTCTTCTTTTGCGTTTTGCTTACAAATATCAACATATTCTTGCATGTGAATAGCATTCTCAATGGCTGTTTTGAAATATTCCGATAATTTAAGTGCGTTGCTATTGATTGCGTCTGACATTTGATTCATATCTTGTGCAGATTGCATCATTATTCCTCTGGCTTGCGATAGGTTGGGGGTTTGAGAATTTAATGATGATAACTGTTTGCACGGGTTGCTGTCTTATCATTTAATTGATTCATTTCATCCGTTAATACACCTGCTATTTGAATAAATAAATTCAAGTGATTATCAAAAGCCTCTCGATAATCTAACAACCCAAGTTCTTCGCCTTCTTCTATAGGAGTTATACAAATAAGCGCAGTATCGTTTTGCGTTAATGTCGCCATTTTGGCGAGAAATTCGGCTTTTTGCCTATTCCATACTGCCGTTTTAGGGCGAGAACTATATTTCTCCAAAAATTCATCTCGTAGTTCGTCCAGTCGGTCTGCATCATCGATTTTTGCGCATAGATTCATTCCGTACAGCCAACCGACGGATTTGGATGACACATTATCCAGAAGTAATGGTTTGACATTTTTATCTAAAGCCCACGCGGTTCCCATTTCATTTAGGCAGACTTCACTTTTCCGATAATTGTCCAAAATCATGAGAAATACAAAGTCGCTATCGGCAATATTTGCTTTAATATATTTTGGAATACTTCCCCCCGTAGGCACGTCGGTTTCTGGAGCAGAGGTGTATGCAATATCATTATCCGAGATTCCGAGCCCTACATTCAGGATTATATTTTTGAATAAACCGACAACTTCCTTATCCTCTGACGAGTGACTTATGAATATTTTTGCCATTAATTTATTCTTTGCTTTCAATTAAATCTTTTGGGTTGACTTGAAGAATCTTTGCTATCTCAAACAGTATCTCCAAACTCGGCTGGCGGCGGTTGCAGACATAGGAATTGACTACGCTGAAACTCTTGCCGAGCTTCTCGGCAAGCCAAGTCTGTTTGATACCTTTTTCTGTCAGCACGTCTTTTATGCGGTTCATATAAAATACATATTATATTTTGCGATGAAGATATGAAAAAATATGCGATAATAAAAACTCTTCCTTTTATTTCCGTCTCTTTGTCAATTTCCGCCAAATGCTGAAAGCGGCAAATATCAAAGATGAACCATACCTGTATTGCTTGTTAGCAACTTGCGATTCATAGTACATAACTTTTAAAGTATCGGACTTGAATTGCTCAAAATTCAAGTTCTTATTACTTATAACAATCAAACTATGCTTTAAAATTATTTTTTTTGTCACAGTTTAATTTGCATTCTCTCAGAAAGATGCCTTAGTTTTTGATTGCCTTACATAACTGGCTGTGATATGCGCGGCATGACTGTAGTTTCCGGGAAGACGTTAACTATCGCATTAAGGAATCCTTTGAGTTTGTCCATGCAGGTTGTTAGAACGCTGAACCTAAGGCTTGCTCTCTCATTTTTAAATGTGTGCATGCCAAACAACTCCTTATGGTCACGTTATATTTCTATAAATGCTATGCTTTATATTCTTCCAACATCTTTAGCAATAGATTGTATTCTTTTTGGTATTTCTCAACACTTTCAAGGTCTTTTTCTGTGGCATGGGGAATGCGGGTAATATCCATATTGTGCCGAAGGTCATTCAATTTGACTTTGATGGCCAAACGATGTCCGCAGAAACGCTTTGTGTATGTTTTCCTATCAGAAGCTGTGTGGGAATTCATCAGATCGAGAGCCTCTTCGATCTCGTCCCATTCTTGCTTTGTTAATTTGTGATATTTTTCATTCGTTTCCAATCGTTAAAAATTCCCCGGATCAAATCCGTTGATCACATGCTCGTTTTCAAATACATATCCCATCTGGTTGCAAATCACTTTTGTACTCCCGATTTCTGTGTCGATATTGGTATGCGAATGGCCGTAAATCCATGCATCTATCCTGCTGCCGGCTATCAGTTCTCATATTCAGTAGTAAAGGCACTGTTCAATACAGAACCTTTATGCTGAGGAGCAACAACCTGCAAGGTCGACAGGTGATGAGTCACGACCACTATGTGTTTTGCCGTACTTTCGGCAAGACTCTTTTTGATATAATCAAAACAGAAGTCATGCATCTGATTATATGCTTTCGTTTGGAGCAGTTTCCCTTTATACATGGTCTGACGGAAATCGTTAAGTCCTTTCCAAACGAAATATTCGTCTGCCGGTTCGATATGCGACCAGAGTGTGCTCATTATGAAATCGGTATCGTCTATTCTCAATACCTGATTTTGATAATAACCGACATTCTCTTTGAACATCCATCGTCATTGTAATCCCTGTTCCATTACATCACAATAATTGTAATACTCGTGGTTTCCGGGAACAATAAGAACCTGCCTATAGTTTTTAGATGCCCATTTCCAAAAATTCCCCAAAGGAGCCACTCTATCTTTCAGATAGAAGATGTCTCCGGCCAATACGAGTATATCACCTGTTACCGGAAATCCGTTATGTTTTATGTACCTGCTGTTCTCCCGGAACTCAAAATGCAGATCGCTCATGATTGTATCTTCATGTTACTATTCTTGCTTTGATTGTTTAAGAGGATGTTCAATATGCTATTATTCGAATACTTCGCAATAATGGTTTGGAATATTTATCAAATGTATTATATGAAATTTCATAGGTGATGATTTCTACTATTATACTCAAATACACTAACCAGTTGATTATCAGAAACGATTTTGGCTAAAAGAACAATTCAGTTCTATTCGAATATTATCTGTAACTTGGATAAGTTTTAGTGGTACTGATAAAATTTGTCTATTTATCACCGTTAAATTGCATGAGGGACAGAATTTTGTCCCTTGTATCCGTTTCGGGAACAAACGGGGGACGAAATCATGAAAAATTGATACAATACTTTATTATTCCTATATGTTTAAAATATTGATTATCAATATTGTTGAAGTTGGATTGTTTCTTCTTTCACTTTTTGTCGCCTAATGCGTAATACATTGATAATCAATTTATTGCGTAGAGTTATTTGCCGATGCAGAAGCGGGAAAAAATTGCCTGCAATACACTCTGATCGGTTATTGCACTTCCTGAAATTTCTGACATCCAATAAGTTGCAGCCCGAATATCCACTGCAAGCAGGTCTCCCGGAATGCCCTCCGATAAACCTTTTTCCACAGCTTTTACAGCCTCTTCCGCACGGAGAAGCGCCTGATAATGACGCACATTGGTCACAATGACTTTTCCGGATATATCTTCCACCGATACGAAACCAATCAATCTATCCCTCAAAGCATCCAATCCATAACCTGTCCGGGCCGATATCCGCACCGCATCGGGCGGAAAACCGGAAATTCCCTGCGGATTTTCATCCGTTTTATTCAACACGGCCACTACCCTTTTTTCCGGGTATCGCTCCAGAAAAGACAGGAAACTACTCAGTTCATTCTCCGGATTTCCCGTCGCATCAGCCATATAGATGACTATTGCCGATTCGCCGATCTTTTGATAGGCCCGCTCGATACCGATCTTTTCTACAAAATCGTCGGTAAAACGAAGACCGGCTGTATCGATAAAACGGAAAGAAAGTCCGGATATCGTGATCCTATCCTCTATCGCATCGCGGGTCGTACCGGGAATATGGGATACGATCGCCCTTTCCTCCCCCAACAGAGCGTTGAGAAGGGTCGATTTTCCCACATTGGGTGCTCCGGCAATAGTAACAGGAATCCCGTTCTTGATCGCATTGCCCAGCGAAAAAGAATCGATGAGTCCCCGGAGCATTTTTCGAATTCCAAAGAGAAGTTCCCTGAGCCGTTCTCTGTCGGCAAATTCTACATCTTGGTCGGAAAAATCCAATTCCAGTTCGACAAGAGCCGCAAATTCGATCAGCCGCTCCCGAAGCGAAGCGATCTCTTTCGAGTACCCCCCGCGCATTTGCTGCATCGCCGTGGCATGGGCCGCATAGGATTCGGATTCGATCAGATCGGCCACCGCCTCGGCTTGGGACAGGTCCATCTTTCCATTCAAAAAAGCCCGCTTGGTAAATTCCCCGGCCGTCGCCATACGCGCCCCACGCCGGATAAGCAGTTCCAAAAGCCCCTGCTGAATAAACAGGGAACCATGCGTGGAAAATTCCACGATGTCCTCTCCGGTATAGGAATTCGGCGCCCGGAATACGGTAGCCACTACTTCATCGAGCACATCCTGCCCATCGGACACAATCCCGTAATGGGCCGTATGGCTCGCCGCAGCGGCCAGTTTCGTCTTTCCGGAGAATATGCTGTCCGCAATAGGAAGTGCTTCGAGGCCGCTGAGACGTGCTACCGCTATCGCGCCTATCCCGGCGGCGGTGGATAAAGCTGCTATCGTATCGTTCGATTCCATTTATCGGATGATTGATCATTATTATTTTTGTTCCGGTTCCCCTTCTTCGCTGAAATACTCGAACAGAAAATAGTTGTACGGGAAACGCTTCATGTGTATCTCAGCTGCCCGTTCGTAAATGAGTTTCCGCAGGGTTTCCACATTTTCCCGGTTACGAGCCGAAATAAATACCGTATCGGGGCCTGTTTTGCCCATCCAGGTCTTTTCCAATTCAGCTAAAGGAACTTTAGGCTCCTCGCCAGGCATCAGCACATCAGGCTGGCCGGATTCGCCCTGATAGGCATCTATTTTGTTGAACACCATAATGGTCGGCTTGTCCGCTGCGCCTATTTCGGACAGGGTGCGGTTGACCGAGGCGATATGGTCTTCGAAGCTGGGGTGCGAGATATCCACTACATGGATCAGTATATCGGCCTCCCGCACCTCGTCCAACGTGGATTTGAAGGATTCCACCAATTCGGTGGGAAGCTTGCGGATAAAGCCCACGGTATCGGTACTGTCTCTTATACACATCTCCGAGCCCACGAGACTCGACGTCATCTCGT
>OWIO01001278.1_pt1 | contig 19933 bp, 16 predicted proteins | sample 1733011 | NCBI WGS metagenome assembly OWIO01 (sample SAMN05065779, study PRJEB22554) | human gut metagenome | biome: ENVO:2100002; feature: ENVO:00000062; material: ENVO:00002003 | host: Homo sapiens | place: USA | reverse complement strand
AAATCCTTCGCTGGCTGGCGCTCAATTACCGCTTGTACGAATACCTCCCCTCGGACGCAGAGGTTCGCGGACGGTTCATCTCGTGCAAACCCTTTCCCGCCGAGGCGTTCCGGCGTCAGATCGGGAAATTGCACAACGATGGAACGCTGTTCCTGCGGATTGTCTCTGCGGACTTATATACGCTCTATGTGGAAGGTAACGTCTATCTGCGCGGAGCGTGGCACCGAATCTTTCTTTAATCACCTGCCGCCTGCTCCGAAACGAGCGGGCGGCATTATTTCAATAGCATGGCATACGAATCATCTATTCCTTTCGCGGATATCCGGGATTTCCGCGAGGCCGAGATCAACGGTATCCCGGCTCTTTTCACCATGTCTCGCCTCGATCCCGAAAGCCTTCCCGCAGATTTTCACTCGTGCGAGGTTATGGGCGGTAGGGGCAGCGATTTTCAGTGGCTCGTTCCGTTGGCTCTTGCAAACTTCACCGGAACGTTCGTCTCCCGGCAGCCCCTCCTTCAAGCAGGACAGGCATACGCCGAAATACGCCGGTACGGCATCTACGATGCGACGGCTTTCGACGAATGGTCTGAAAACAACAACGATAACTCTTAAACATTATGCAACGAATGAACATGCAGGAATCTGATTTCCGGCGTGCGCTGGAAATCATTACCCGAAACAACCGAATCACGGTGTCGTTCAACACACCGATCGCCGACAACTACTCCCAAGTCTATCCGCTTCTTATCCATGAGAGCAATGCTTCGGTACTGAAACAGCTCCATGAGGCGGGCTTCTCGATGAGTATGACGAAAAAAGGACTGGAAGTATCGAAGTATTAACCTCAAACGACAAAAAATTATGGCATGTTATAAATTTTATCAGGACAAGAAATGCACGGTCTGGGAACGGACCTTTTTCACCGTCGAGGCTGACAGTGAAGAGGCGGCGATACGCTGTGCGGGACAACTGGGCAAAGGTGACCTCTATGCTGCGGAGATGCAGCAGGAAGGTATCGCCATCGACGAATCAGAAACGCTTTACGACTCGATGGAAGAGCTGTCAGTTGACGATAACGGTGGTCAGCCTACGGTCGAGATTTTCGCCGGGACTCCCCGCAAAGGACATCTGATCGCCGAGAACATCACGGGGCCGCAGTGGCGGAGATGGTGGCGGCAAACGGATTTTCCGACGATGGAACGCATCACCGGCTTGCGGCAGTCGGACTATGATCCCGAAGATGGGTGTCAGGCTTTTGTCGATGCTTGCGAGGCGTGGTGGAGCGGGCAATCCGAAGAGGATCAAATCCGAATCTGGAAAGAGTATGACGCATGAATCCGATAACGGATTGAGATAACATGACTGAACAGTCCTGTGAATCCCGATCATAAAAACTGATCCGATGAAAATCTTTGAAAAGATTGCAAGACGCTATGCGCTCCAGAATTATTATCTGAGATGCAATTTCTACTGGCCGGAAGCGCTGCCGGAAATCTTCGACTATCAGCAGCAGCACAACGAACTTCCGTTTCTCTACGACGGCGACAACTGGCCCTATGATGCAATGTGCGAAAGGCAGCGCCGCAACGGCGTCCATGCTTCGCAATACCTGACACCCGATTGCACGGCGCGCCAGATGGCTGCGCTGGTCGTGCGTTATTTCGACAATGACAGCCGTATCGTGGATGCCTGCTGCGGTACGGGGCAGCTTACGCGCGCCCTGCTCCTCGAAAGCGTGCATCCGTCGGCAATCCTCGGCTTCGATGTCGATGCGGAACTGGTCGGTCTTTACGCTCGGCTCTATCCCGAAACCGCCGCACTGCGAATGCAGTTCCAAGAGATCGATTTCCGCTGCGAGAACGTCATTGCTAATCCGCCGTTCGAGATCGGGGAGTGTACAGCCTTTCTGCAATGGCTTTCCCGTACGCAACGCTCGGGCGCTCGGGCCGTGCTGCTTCTGCCGTACGGCTTTATCGACAAACAACGGCCCAAATCCGTACAGGAAACGATGCGACATTTTATCGTTCACTATCGGGCACCCATGCAGGAGCCGTTCGCACGTACGAACTGCTGCGCGGAGATTATCGTGCTGGAATGCATGTAAAACGAGAGACTGTCATCAGTAGACAGTCTCTCCTAATATTTCGACTAATTGCTTGTCGGATTATTATGATGTAAATTAGAAACTCGATACCTTCTTATTGACTTTTAGACCATTTTCAGTTTCACTATAAGATGAAATATATCCGATACTACTAAGTGTGGCAAATAGCTCTATATTATAGTCAGTTTTCTCAAAAGCCGGACGTTTTCTGTCATGCTCCGTGATTTCGTTATAAGGACTTGGTAATCGGCGTAATAATGTCTCGACAAGTTCGCTATTGTCAGGATCATTTTTGATCGTATGGGTAGCGACAATTACGCGATCCGAAACATTGTCAGACATTCCGATCACGGTTGTAAGGATATTTTCGTCTAAGTCAATTCTTGTCTTTGTGAGAATCGTACATATTTCGGTTGCTAAAGCAGAACTCGCCTCTATGATCTCAATATCCAATATCGGGATAATCTGTGCTTTATCATAAAGTGAAAACATAGTTGACCTCAAAAGGCACAATGCAAGTTCTGTGGTGTATTCGATGTTTTCTATATCCTGTAGATATTCAAGTTTGTGATGCTCCAGATATTTGGTCATATCCTCGGCGTTGAATGACGATGAAATGGCAGATATATTTTCCTCTGTATATTGAACTTTACCGGCATCAATCAGTATTCCTAAACGCTGGGAATTGAGATCCGGGATAGATTCACTGTCGACAATCGTATTGTCAAACGAATGTAATATCTTTTTGAATGAATCTATTTCCAATACACACGAAGCTATATATACATCAAACAATTGTTCTTTTACGGATATTGTATCGGGACAGATAGTACGCCCTAATTCGGTATCGTAATATTCTATATAGAGTTTCAAGCTGTCTGAAACGCCCTGTCCGGAAAAAGTAAAATATGCGGCGACATTCTCCCATGTCGGAGTGGTAAGAAATAGTTCGATTGCTGTTTCTTTTGCCTCGTCCATGACTTTATCGATGTCTTGGATTCTATTTTGTTGCCCGTTCAGATACTCTTTTTTATCGTCTTCTGCAACTGTTTTATCATTTAATATCATCAAAAGCGCCTCCTCATCTTCATCATGGATTTCGTGCGAGAATTGTTGCAGGCAAGTCGTAAGATTCGCTTTTGTTATGGAATAGAACACCTCCTTGCCCGTTTTTCTGATACGCGTTAGATTGAGATTTTCCGCATTGACATCATCTGCCTTATTCAGGTAATTAGTTATCAAGCAGAGATTTTCTCTGTTTATTGAATAAAGACTGTTGTCGATTACAAAATCCAGTAATTCATGAGAATTCGTATTGAGCGTGTGATAACGTTGCTCTTTGGACAGCTGCTTGAGTTGTTCCAATCCAATTTTCCCCGAATGTTCTGTCAGGAATATGTAATTTTCATTTAGCCATTCTCGTTGTTCTGTCGATAGTTTCGCCGAATCACAGAATTTCAACCATCCTTCAATAAGAATCTCTTTTTCATCCGGCTTCTCATGTCCTATAATTGCAGCCCAGCTTGAAGCAATATCCCAAGATATGAAGCGGCTAAACAGATGTTGTATTTGCCGACCGTTCTGATAATATTGAGCAATAAATTCAAGGGGAGCATCCTCTCGCTCAATACGTTTCATTAATAACTCATATTTTTCATTAAGGTTTTTACGAGTTGAGTGGGAAATAAGAAAATCGGCTAAAATATTATTGAGTACGGCATCATTGTCAAATACATATAGCGGTATTTGGTTTGCAAAATTCTCAACTTTGTCGATATTGGCTTGATAATCTTTTTTGATCGCCTGTTTCATGGATAACAGCAAATCCCGATCATTCTGAGTGATAGAAATATCCTTATAAAAATAGGAAATATAATCGTAATAATCTTCATCGAGATACCCTCTGCGCAGGAAAACATTCATTAAGGGCTCCAATTCAATTTCCGTAAAAGCCTTGCATTTTTCCATATCGTAGGCTGAAAATAGTCGAGTCAATTTCATCGACTTAATACGAATATCTTCTTTTTGTATATCTTTTTGTTCTTGTGCAATCTCTTTCGGAAAATCAGCTATAATTTTTTTCTTTTTCCAATATAATGACTTTAAGTTTATTCCAAATTGTTCGATATTTAAATCATCATTGCGTTGAGTATTATAATAATGATCATTATACCGATAGTGGATAATATTATCCGATAGCATTTTCTCGAATAATTCTTCATTATCTATAATTGAATGTAACGAATATGATTTACCATCAATCGTAACAGATTGAGGGATTCCTCGCATATGAGTTATAATATGATATGCACATGTTGTTCTTAACTCCGTCTTTGAAAGATGAGTATATTGTGAATGTTCTTTGATCTTATTTTCCAAAGACGATTTTCGTGCCCCAAGTTCCTGTTGGGCATATGCCACAAATTTCTTTTTTGAATTAATACATCTATATACTTTTCCTTCCCGATTGTGTAGTCGAGCGAAGTCTCTGGGATAATAATTTTTGTATACGATCATGCCCAGCAGTTTTGTCGGGTTCAATGGAGTTTGTGCCATGGAGCATAATCGGTTGCGGTATTGCTGATATTCATTGGCGATATTACGGAGCAGCCGCATGTCATTGATAAAAAATGCTATTTCTTCCAAATCATCGTTTGGAATATCTTCATACCCGCGAATTCGAAGTTCTTCTTTGAGCTTATCCTTGGAATTAGAGGGGTTTATGAACGGTATGACAGTGGATATGTAGTCAAAAAATTTTGCTCTTTGCGTATCTTTGAATACATCGTCTTTGACTGCGTAAATAAAGACGATATGCCGCCCAATTTCCTTGGAGTCATTGATAAGTTGATTAAGCTCCCTTAATTTCAGATAAATATCGGCCGTATTGAATCGGTCGAGATCTTCGATAATTACAACATTGTATTTTGTACTTTGGAAAAAGTAAATGATCTCATCCAGATGCCGATTGAATATCGAAGTTTCCTTTTCCTGTGCTTTTAATTCTATTTCGCCATCTTTCAGATTGATTTTACTCAAATGGTAACCGCAATATGATTGAAGTGCTTTCCGAATACAGATGAATATGCATATAAGCATATATGCAACAGAGATAACGTCGAATATCGTATTGGCAGTTGACCCCCAATCGAATATTCGGTACATTGCATCAACTCGTAACCAACTAGGTTCGAAGGCAATAAGCGCTGCGATGAAGAAGAAGAAAATCCCGCAGGTCCAATGGCATAATTTCTTCTTTTCGAAATGAAAGATTCGTTTTAGCCGGGAATTCGGAAGCCTTTCGTATTTTTCCCGATAAATTAATTGTTGCAGGATACTATATTCGATCAGTCTATTTTGTTTCTCGACATCTCTTTTTTTGTCCTGTGCTTTATCTGTATCGCTGTTTCCGGAGTCTACTTGCTGGACCTGCTCTTTGGTCGAATCATAGGCTTCTAATGTTGCCAGCGATATTTGTAGATAATTGAACTCCGGATATTTAGCTTGTAAAGTACAAAGCACGGAACTTTTTCCCGATCCGTATGGCCCTGTTAGAGCGATATTTCGGATTTGTCGATCCGTTCTGAGTTTTTCTCCAATCTCTTTAACGGGAAAATATTGAGGCTCATTCTCGTCTATAGTTGCAGGCATTAGTGTTGACTGCTGAGGATTTAATATATTAGCGCTCTCAGCAGGACATTCGGGCTCTTTACAGCACAATTTCTTTAAGAAAGTACAAATATTCATATTGCATAATTACGTAGTATATACAAAGATAGCGTATATTTTCCTATGTGAAAAATTCTATGCAATAAAATATCGTATATTCTTAAGAACAATAATGGAATTAAATTTTTTCGAAACTTTTAAGGATACACCTTGCAAGCAATAGTACCTGAACTTTATGTTCTTATTTATTCAATTATAATCCGAGGCTTCGATTTATATAAACCGTGTTGAATACAACGAGTATATGGAAAAACACTCATTATTGAAGTCTTGATCATATTATATTCCAAATCGTCACATATCGGATCGACGCTGATGCTTTTAATCATCTGTTTCATGATTTCTGGGGGAAAAGCTAAAAATTGTTTCTCATTAACTTCAATTCCCATTTCATCCCATATGTCTCCGGCATCCTCCTCAACGAGGAACATCCGGACTTCCTGCTCGTATTCAAACGCTTTTCTTTTGATCAATAGCAAATTTAGAAACTTATCCAATGAAAAGGAATTGAAATACTTTTGATAAAGCGGACTCTTTTTGAGGTGAAGTCCGTCTATCTGTTTCGATGTGTAGTCATACGAGGCATTCCCAAGATAAATCCTTCCAGAGCTCAACCCTCTGTCCAATGCTTGCAATAGAGCGGAACGACGAAATTCGAATCGTACCGTACGCGAAGCGATGCCGGTGTTTTTACTGCTGTACATACGCCATGCAGCTTCATTAGAGCACTTCTGGGTAAAGCATGTGCAGTAGATACGGTGAGGTTTGAAGCCTTCGATATTACTGTAATCTGCTGTATAAAAACGCCTTTCATAAGGATCGCTCCATGCTGAAGGCTCGGTCATTAAGAAATGACCGGTTCTAAGAAATTCTATCGCATACTTTACATTCATATATTTATAAAGTACGTGGGTTTGGGTGGATTTCTTTTCCCCAAGCCAGAATATGTTATCATAACCTTTTATTTTCTGCGATGTCAATCCATTTTCCATATTGCAGTTATTACTTATGCTAACAAAATTAGTGTTATTTATGAAAGATACGTTATTTTTTAGACATATAAAGATATCCCCTTGTCGGTTGTCTTCGGGAAAGATAAGCCCGGTGCGGTCGGCCGTGCCTCCCTCTCCGGCTCCGGGTGCGGAAAAATCATCCTCGCCGGAGCTGCGGTATTTTTCCGCCCCTGCACCTGCGCCTCGGGCTTATGAATCTTCCCGAGGCAACCGACCCATTCGGGATATAAAGCCTCATAACATATTATTCATTGCTTGCGCGATAAAAACAATAATATTCGTGTGAGCGGAAAACACGTGAGACACACGGCAAAAACTGTTAGATGTTATGCAGACTACAAAAATGAACACGCAATCGAAGAAGAGGGGCAAGAATGCAAACCGCAAGACGGCTTTTTCCGACATCGCCGGACAGGAAGCACGGGATGCGGCTCGTACCGAGATTCCCGAAGAAGCGCCTATCGAATCGCAAAAAACGGCTGATGAGGAATGTCCGTTCATAGACCAGCCGGAAGTTCATGCCGAGGCGAATGTCCGGCTGCTGGACCTGAACAAGATCGTCAATTCGACCTACAATCCCCGCAAGAACTTCCGTGAGGATACACTGCTGGAACTTGCCGAGAGCATCAAACAGTCGGGCGTTCTTCAACCTATCTGCGTGCGCCCCAAGGACGAGGGTTTCGAGATCGTCTACGGCGAGCGCCGTTACTGGGCCGCCGCTATGGCGGGCCTGCAATTCATCCCGGCCCTTATCAGGGAGCTGTCGGACGCCGAGGCCGAGGATGCCGCCATCACGGAGAACCTGCAGCGCGAGGACGTGCGGCCGCGCGAGGAAGCCGCCGCCTACAAGCGGGCCTTGCAGTCGGGGCGGCATACGATCGAGAGCCTCGTGGGCAAATTCGGCAAGTCGGAGGCCTACATCCGCTCGCGTCTGAAACTTTGCGAATTGATCGACGCCTTGGCCGGGATGCTCGACAAAGAGGAGATTTCGGTGGGCGTCGCTACAGAGATCGCCAAATATCCCGCCGACATCCAGCAGGAGGTTTACAACGATCATTTCGCCGAGGGGTGTTATAGCTCTTGGAAGACGGCGCGGATCAAGGAGATCGCCCGGCGGCTCTACGAGCGTTACATGACCAAGCTGGAAAGCTACAACTTCGATAAGACGGAGTGCCTTTCCTGCCAGCACAACACGGCCAATCAGGTGTTGTTCAAGGACGAATGTACGGGCGGTTGCGCGGGCTGCCAGAACCGCGAGTGCATGATCCGCAAGAACAACGAGTTTTTGGTACAGAAAGCCGTGAAACTCCTGAAGGACGACCCGCATACGACGCTGGCTACGGACGGCGAAACGCCTGCCGCAGTACTCGAAGCTCTTGAGAAAGAGGGCTATCACGTCGAAGAGCTGGAATACAGCGTTTATCACTACGATAAAGGCCCTCAGATGCCCGACGCTCCACAAGCCGAGGAGTTCGAGTCAGAAGAGGATTTTACTGAGGCTAAGGAGGAGTACGAGGCCGAAATGGCGGCGTTTGCCGAAGAAACTCAGCGGTTGGAGTTCGACATCTCGGAAGGACGGGTGCGCAAATACGCCATCATCGGCAACCTCGATATTGAAATCCGCTACGAAGAGATCGAGGACGAGGAGCGGGAAGTGACGGTAAACGAGGGGCAGGACGATGAGCATAAGGTCTTCGTCACCGTCGTTCCGCCTTCGCCGCTGGAGGGGCTGTTGCAACAGGAGCGTCGTTACCGGGAAATCTGCTACGAGCATATCACGACCGATATGAAGCAGGTCTTTCTCGATGTGAAGGTTGCGAACAAGCCCTTGCAGAAAGAGGAGCAGCAGATGTTCTACTACGCCGTGATGCAGCGCGTAATGAGCGACTCGAAACTCCGCCAGTGCGGTTTCCGGCCTAAGGAGGGCTCTTGCCTGACCGACCGGGAGCAGTTTGCCGCGGCGGGACGCATTACGGTCAAGCAGCAGGCTGCGTTGGTTCGCGCGTTTCTGGTGGACTACTTCCGATCGGCAGCTCCGGAGTATGGATGTACGGACGAAACGCTCCTGACGGGAATGATGTGCCGCTTTGCGGATCTGAACTTCTCGGAGCAGAGCCAGAAGGTGCAGCAGGAGTATCTGAAAGTCTACGAGCGTCGCAAAGCCCGTCTTCAGGAACAGATCGACGCTTTGCAGGCAAAAGCCGAGGCCGAGGAGATGGCGGTTTCGATGCAGGAGGCACCGGATGCCGAACCGGAGATGCTCGAGCTGCTGCCGGACGAGACGCCCGCTATAGAACCCACCCCGGAGCCGCTGATTATTCCTATGGACCCGGATATCGAACCCGACACCCGAATGCCGGAGGAGATGAAAACGGCGGCATAGTAACAACATGAACTAAATAACCGACGGAGCAGACATAGCCTGCTCCGTCTTTTCATTATTATTGCTATGAATAAGATTTCAGAGATTCCGGAACAAGAGTCCATTCCGGAAAACCCGGCAGTCGAAACGTCCGCCGATCCATGGCGCTGCGAAGAGTGCGGTTCGCTCGAAGTGTCCTACCGAACATGGGTGGACAGCAATACGGGACAAGTTGCACCGGCAGCTCCCGAGCAGGATGATTTGTGGTGCGACGGATGCGAAGAGCACACGTACCAGATCCGCGAAAGCGAATTGATGTCCGATACGGTCGAGCCGTGGTGGAATGACGGAACGACAGAAGAAGACCGGGAAATTATCACCGGACTGAATCCGGAGAATTTCAGTCTGAAGGACGATCGCAAGGCTTTCCGCGACGCCTGCGACATGTGGTGGAACGGGAAGACAAACGGCGAGAAGATCCGTCTCTGGCGGCAAGCTACCGCTCCGGAGGAAGAATAACGTAAAGATAAGAGCCATGAATAAGAATCTGATTGAAAAGATCGCTCCGCAGCTGACGGAGCTGATGATAAAGAAAATGGAGACGCTCACCGAGGAGTGGCGCAAGCCGTGGATCGCCGACCTCGCGCACGGTCTTCCGCGCAACCTGCGCGGCACGCCCTACCGGGGCGGGAATATCCTGATGCTGCTGTTCCTCTCGGAGATCGCAGGCTACAGTACGCCGCTTTTTATGACGTTCAAGCAGGCCAAGGAAGAGGGCCTGAATATCCTCAAAGGCTCCGGTTCGTTTCCGGTCTTCTTCTGGAAACTCTACATCCGCCATAAGGAGACCCGCAAGAAGGTCGAACTGGCGGAATATTACCGCCTGCCGCAGGAGCAGCGGCGGCAATACGACGTGCTGCCCGTGATGCGCTACTACCCGGTCTTCAACATCGACCAGACGGATATGTCGGAACAGCAGCCGGAACGTTACACTACGCTTACGACACCGGCCGAACCGAAAGACTACTCGGACGGTCTGACATGCGAGGTGCTCGATCGGATGCTGGCGGAGCAGTCGTGGCTCTGTCCCATCCTGCTCAAATCCGGCAACAGGGCGTCCTATTCACCGACGCTCGACCGGATCGTCTGCCCCGAAAAACGGCAGTTCCCGGAGGGCGCGGCATTCTACACGACACTTCTCCACGAAGTCACGCACAGTACGGGGCATGCGGAGCGTCTGAACCGTCCTTTTGGCGCTTGCTACAGAGATGCCGACTACATCCGCGAAGAGTTGGTCGCCGAACTTACGGCGGCTTTGTGCGGTGCGATGCTGGGCTTCGCTACGACGCCTCGTGAGGAGAGCGCCGCCTATATCAAGGACTGGCTGGCGGAGTTCCATAAAGAGCCGACCTACCTGTTCGACATCCTCACGGACGTGAACCGTGCCGCGCGGATGATCTCCGAACGGCTGGCCTGCGAACAGGAGCCGGAAACCCCGGGAGCGATTCCGGCCGAAGCGGCCTAAAACACGTAAAACAGATCGTTTAACCTGCGCTGCGGCCGAAAGGCCGCGGCGCTTTCATTATCAGCAATATGCAACAATCCAAAGCCGAAGATCGGTACAGCTGCGAAACGCTGCTGTCGATGAATACGCTTTACGACCATGAACACCACCTGACGCAGGCGGATGTAGATGCCGCCAATGCTTTGGTGCGTCATATCGAACGCACCCGCAACCCACGTGTCCCGCAGGTCGGCGACCGGGTGCGCTATACCACGCGCCACGGCGACTTCTACGGCAATGCCCTGATCGAGACTGTCCGTGAAGACGGAATGCTTTCGATCTGCCTGTGCCCTTACGTGCCTTTCGTGTGGGCGACAGCCGGCGGTATCGGCTGCGCGGTCAGCGGAGGGCCTTTTACAGCCGTGATGCCGCAAGAGCTGAAGCCTTCCGGTGCTGTGCCGGGGGATTTCTGTGCTTGGGGACATTGCGGCGCCTGCGGCAACGGAGTCGTCCGGTTCTGCGCCGAGGTGCCGTTGTGGGAATACCGGGAACCGGAATCGCTTTACGGCGATTTCTCGACCGAGAAATGGCGCAAGATCAGCCTTTACAAGGATACGGAGTGCCGAAGCCGCGATCTTTACCGGGGCGACTGCATTTCGTTTCGGACGGAGAAGGAATTTCAAATGTTTCTTTCTGATTACGAAGGAACCGCATTCGCAGCTCCCTACCCGAAATCCGTCATCGTCTGGTGCTATCGGGACGAGCAGACCGCCGTATCGCAAGAGAAATGGGATGCGCTCGATGCTCCCGTTACAGAGCGGCGCATCTACAATGCGCCCCAACCCGTGAAACTCGTCAAGGATCACGGGCGGCACACCACAGTCTGCTATTTCGTCAGACCGGAATTTTCTTATAAATAACTTGATTCTCTATGACTATTAAAAACAAAGAAACACTCGAAAAACTGCGCACTTATCAGATCGGCGTCATCCGCTCGGTCATCGCCAGCCGGCAAGGGCGCCTGAAAACCTATTTGGCAGATGCGACAGACCGCGAGAGGCTGGCAGATACGGACGGCCTCGCCTACGAGGAGTATTACGAGTCGCCCCTTACAATCAGATACGACGGTCTTTATCGCAATGTAATCTCCCTCGAATTTTGTGAGGACGGGCTGACGCCCGTCTGCCTGATGGACGGCTGGGATGGAGATGATTTCCCGCTTCCGCTTGAAAATATCTCCTGCGATACCCTGCAAAGTATCGTCGAATGGTTAGAGGAGTATGACTTCATTCCGGCCACCGAAGCTGCGCCGCAGACGACAAGCGATCTTACGGAAGATTTTGTGGAACGCTGCCTGCCGGAATATCCTACGCGCTACGACGTTTTCCGGCTGGGCGAGTTGCAGACCTTCCTCGATGGCCATGAATCCCCGGAGTTTGGGCTGGACTGCGACGAAGCCGCCGCGGAGCGCGACCGTCTGCAGCTTCGGATCTATGCCGAGGCCATCACCGCCTTTATGAAAAGGCAGCCCGCAGCGCTTCCGGACAATGTGTCCCTGCGCGACTATGCCGAGGTGCTGGTCGATATCGCCTATGAAGCCGGCCGCAGGGAATTCCGGCCCTCGGACAACTCCCGCGATACGGCCGCGACGCTCATTGCCTGGGGCGACGAGTTCTCCCGGCAGCACGGGGATACGGACCGGACGGAGAAGGAGTACCCTGACGAGATTTACCGGTTCACCGCCGAGAAGCTGCGAAGCATTCCGAGTAAGGACGATCCGAATGCGGAGTTCGACATCGCCTTTCTGAACCGTGCGGTACTCGAAAGACACGGATACGATACTGCGACGATTACAGACAGCGATCTGCAGGAGTTGGCCGGACGGATGGGCGATTATTATTGCGAGAGCAGCAAGTTCAGCGAAGATCTGCGTACGGCCTGCGGCGATTTCGGATTGAAGCTCCGGGACACGACCAATCCGAAATAACACGACACTTCACGTATTGTCAAATCAGGCCGCAGCCCTAAAGCTGCGGTCTTTTAATTGCATATCATTATGAGCTATCAGATTATAACACGTATCACTATTACCCCCGACCTGCGGGTGATGGTGCGCATGGCGGCGAACAACATCCGCCCGCTCGACTTCCGTTACGACGAGGTCGTATCCCTGACAGAAACGCTGCGCACGAAAGGCCGTCCGACGCTCGAACTGGAACTGCTGTCGCTTTTTTTCAAGGGCCTTTGGCAGGGCCGAACCCGCTATGACCGGGCTGTCGGTTACACGCTGCTGACCGACAGCATCGACAAATACGAGGCGTGGGAACGCTGCCGCGAGGACAAGGAGTACGAACGTGGCCTGCTGCTGCGCATGCGGGGCTTCCTGCACTATCGGCCCGTTCCGTGCCGCTGCCACCTCGAATATCAAAGAAGCCCTGTGCGGCGTATTTATGTCGGATACATCTCTTTTTCGCGGCAGAGGCGCCGCATCTTTCCGAGCGTCATCGACGCGCAGGCTGCACTGGTCGCAAAGGGCTGGAACCCCGACAAGTTCCAAATCGTCGAAGAAGAAACGAACCCTAAATCCGAAATACAATGAAAACCTATCGCATCAACAAGAACGCCGCGCGGCTCGCTCAAGGGACGGGTTTCGCTCCCGAATTAATCTATAATATCTCGCTTGTCCGGTTTCAGGGCCGTAACGGCCGCTGTATCGCGGCATGGACGCCGGGGATGAAGCGCCCCCGGTATGTTTACAAGGCCCACACCCCGGAAGAATACGACAAAGCTATGGAGCGTATCCGGCAGGAAGCCGAGCGCTTCCGTCGCCATGACGAAGCCGTAGCGCGGTCGAGTGAGGAGTTCCGACGTTCGCTGCGCGTCGGCGACATCCTCTACTCGTCGTGGGGCTGGGAGCAGACCAATATCGACTTCTATCAGGTCATAGCGATCCGCGGCAGCGCGGTAGACCTGCGGCAGCTCGACCAGCGAACTACCGAAGACGGCTATATGTGCGGAACGACCGTCCCGCTGCCCGATGTTTTCAAGGGCAAGACCCATACGCACCGCCAGCAAGGGTGTAAATCAAGTAGTTATAAGATTTACGCCCAATTTTGCACCCAAAAATCAAGAAACTATAATATCTTTCTTGATTCTTCTTTTAGGATCTTCCTCCCCCAACAGATCGCTATTTTATCGTACAAATAAAGTAGCTCTCCATCCATTTTGGGTAGCAGAATTAACTTCCATGTAAGACGAAATCTTTTTGCAATATAAAAAAATTCTTACATTTGCTTCAGTAAACCACAAAACTAAACAGTCATAACAAACGAATTCGGCTCATTGAGCATTGAAAACGGGAACGTGACCATCGAGCTTTCATCAGATGGAACGGTCTGGATGACGCAATCGCAAATTGCGCGACTGTTCGGAGTTTTGTGTCAGCCATCAACAGCAATATTCGTTCAATCTACAAGACGAAGCAAATGAGCGAGTATTGTACCCATCGTTTTACCGAATGTGGAGATTTCTACAATTTGGCAATGATTGCCGCTCTATCGTTTCGGGTGTGCACCATGGAATCCGAAGCCTTTCGAAAATGGCTGCTTTACCGTCCACAGCGCAAGATGATTGTCGTGCAAGTCGATGCAGACAATCGACAAAAGGTAAGTTAATTCTTCACACAACCGTTAACAAAAAGAGCAAGTCCATCTTCTTGGAATTGTTCTTTTTGTTACAGTCGATGGCCTTGAATGCGATACACGCTCTCTTATCCGATTTGCAGGGTGAAAGTAACCCGCCGGTCGGTATTGCCTGTCAGACGCAGCGATCCGCCGTGGAGCTGCATGATCTGCCGCGAAAGGCTCAACCCGATGCCCGAGCCGTCGGGCTTGGTCGTGTAGAAGGGGGTAAAGATATTTTCGGCGACCTCGGCCGGGATCGCTCCCCCGTTGTTGTTGAACTCGATGATAACAGTCTACGCCGAGGCTGAATGCAAGCGAGCCGACGAACAATCCTCTACCGGACGCAAGCACCTTGCGAAAATCCTGTCCCTCGACGCAAAGCCATGATCGTTACCAGATTGAGAAATGACGAGAGTAACCCGATGACCGACTACTTTTCCAGCAAAAGCGTGAGCACTGTGATTGGGGGATTCTCCTACCACACGCGCGACCTATTCTCCGAGATACGCATATGCTGCCAATATGCCAGAAACGGCCTATTTAAGTGAGATCAACGATGAGTACGAATATCGCGGGAATCTCGGTAAACCGCGGCTAGTACCTTGGAGAGAGCAGTTACAGAGGGTGAATCATTCAGAAAGTTCCTATTTATGATCGCGAACAGACTTTGGGATTACGACAGCACCGCAGGCAACAAGACAAATATCTGCTTCAAAGCGCACGCCACCGAAACCGAGGACGAGTAAATTGTTATCAAGGGAGAGTTTATTGTCGTGATTTACTTGGGGAAGTCCATCATCCTATTCGGTGATACCTGTCCGATAAAGATGTGCTTGCTGCACTCGTAAGTCGTCTCAAATTATATAACATAAATTTGCCTTATTTTCATTTTATCCTTATTCAACAATGTCTCCCCAACCAACCGGAATAATATTTTCTTTTCTCATCCAAATCAAGGCTTTCATTACGCGATCCCGATATTTATACTTATGAGGATCCCAAGCTAAAAAATCTGCCTTCAATAATTCATCTGTGATCTCCTGTTGTCGAATAATTCGATTATTCCATACGGCATAAAGCGTTGCAACAATCTCACATTGCTCCATTGTTGCTTTATGGAATTTGAATAGGAAGGTATCAATCATGTCGCATTCGGTCGGAAAATTCTTGCGAAACAGATCGTCAAGCTCCTCCGCAGACGACAAGGGGATATATTGCACAGCTTTGTTGTCGGTATGCTGTTGAGAGATATCATAAAAATGATATTGCTGCAACATCGTCTCGACTCTTTTGAGCAGGATTCCATCGTATGGACCTGCGGTTTGTCGTATGTAATTGGAGCGCAGGTTCAGCAGACATACATGCTCAACCAAATAAAGCAATTTTTGAAATTTTACTCTTCCAAAATCTTTCATGTTGCATGTATTGATGATATGTCCGGCGAGGATTGCTTTATCCATGTCGGTACAATGTTTTGAGGATCGTTGATTCTGTACGGCGTTAAAGACAAATTCCGGAGTGCGGAACTTTTCGGGTAACTCTCTGAGCGTTACATTTGCCTCATAAATGGACATCTGCTCGTCTGTTTCAGGGAATAAGTATCCCGTGGATTTCAAGAGGTCTTTAATATACGCCTCATCTGTTTGACGCTTCTTTTCCATCTTTAATATCATTTGTCCATTTCCAACAGCTGAATCTGTTGACGTAACTTCTTCATGGCCCGTGACTTTATTTGACGTGCGTTGTCGGCGGTTATTCCATGTCTTGTACAGAGCTCCTGTAAAACAGTTCCAGGCAAATACTTGGTTCCATCCTCATACATCAAGTATGTCAACAATATGTCTTTTTCCCGGTCGGATAGCATTTCGAGAGCCTGAGTTAGCAATAAATGCAGGGGTGATGATGTCGTAGACTCATCCTCCTCCGAAGAAAATTCGGGTATCGGTTCGACTGTGGTTTGTGTGTGGTCATTCCATTCTTTCAGCAAGTCGAATGCCGTGTTTCTGGCGATGCCGGAGATCCAGGTCGAAACCTTTCCTCTGATAGGATCGTAGGTTGGATGAACGTATATTTTAATCATGGTCTGCGAGAAAAGTTCCTCGACAAATTGTTCTTTATTCCGGCGGACCAATTTACTGCCAGCGTCGCAGCATAAGGACCAGATTAATTGTGCATATCGGTCATATAACACACGATATGCCGCATGTGCAAGATCATCTTTGGCGGCAATCAGTGCAAACAATTGACCGTCGCTTATATTTTTAAGGTCTGGGACATATTCTCCATCTGCAATCATGCTGCCACTCTTATAAAATATACTGAAAACCGTGACACTTTCTACAAAGATAGTATTTTGTCACGCTTTTCTGTATACTAAAATAAAAAAGCATGAGTAAAACACCAATATCAGTGAAGAATCAAAACCTCCTTTGGGCAATATCAGGAGGACGTTGTGAGTATGAGGGTTGCAATACGCCCCTATACATGGATATACTCACGAAAAAGAAGTACAACAAAGCATACATAGCGCATATTGTGGCGGATAGCCTCGACGGGCCTCGAGGAGACCCCGAACGCTCTGAAAAATTGGCCAATGAAATAAGTAACCTGATGCTGCTTTGCGATCCGCATCACACCTTAATTGACAAGGATGTTGCCAATCATCCCGAAGATCGATTGGTTGAGATGAAGCGCAAACACGAAGAACGTATCGCCCGTATTACAGCTATAGCTCCGGAAAAAGAGTCGGAGATCATCCTTTACGGTGCGAATATCGGGAAACACGCTTCACCGTTGAGCTATGCCGAGGCATGTCGGACTTTAACGCCGAACTTTTATCCGGCCAGCAGTACGGCAATTGAAATAGGATTGAAGAATTCGTCCATGACCGATTGCTCCGACGCCTATTGGAATGCAGAAGAAACCAATCTGTGTGAACAAGTGAAAGAACAGATCCTGCCACGAATGCGCAGAGGCGAAGCAAAGCATTATTCGGTGTTTGCATTGGCTCCTCAGCCACTGCTGATCAAGTTTGGCACCATGATCAATGATCTGCAAAATGTGCGGGTCTATCAGAAGCACAGAGAACCTAATACGTGGAAATGGCTTGATGATGGACCGGTCTGGCAAATTGAACTGATCGAGCCTTCACGGCGTAACGGAATCCCGGCATTAGTGATCGGATTAAGCGCTACGGTGCAAGATGAACGAATCATCAGGGTGTTGGGAGACGAAGTGGGTATATGGCGCATCACGATTCCAGACCCCAACAATGACAGTCTCAGAAATGAGGCGTCGCTCTCCCTGTTTCGGCAATGTGTCCGACGGGCCTTGGACACTATCAAAGCCCGCCATGGCCTTACGGAACTGCATGTATTTCCGGTTATGCCCGTTGCTGCCGCAGTCGAGTTTGGCCGAGTTTGGATGCCTAAAGCGGATATGCCCTTGACCATCTACGACCAGAATAAAGGACGTGAAGGCTTTTATAAAACGATTCAAATTGATTAATATGAATACAGAACAGGTAAAACAATTCGACAGCATTTTCAATGCCCTTAGCGAGTCTTTGGATATTACGGAGACTCAGTATGAAGCCGCGGTTCGCAGTTATCGGGCCGTTGGTGATTGGTTGGCAAAGGCGGACTCGGTTTTGGTCTCCTATAATCCGATCATCAGAGCCCAAGGATCATTTATGCTGGGCACGATGATTCGACCCTTGAATGAGCAGGATGATCTGGATATAGACCTTGTCTGCGAACTCACAGGAAAAGGCGCTTCGTGGACACAATATGATCTGAAGCATAAGGTGGGTAACAGGCTGAAAGATCATGAAACCTATAAAAGAATGCTTGATGAAGAGGGGCGTAGATGCTGGACCTTGAAATATGCTCAGGAGTCCAACTACCATATGGACATCCTTCCGTGTTTGGTTGCGAAAGATTATAAGACCGTGATGGAGCGCTCGTTTTCAGCTTCATTGGGGGCAATACGTGAACTGGATAATCTTGCCATTCGCATTACCGACAAGGAGAGCGCAAATTACAGGTATGATCCTTCACCCGAAAACTGGATGAAGAGTAATCCGTTTGGATATGGGATCTGGTTTATTCAACGGGCAACAGCAGGAGATCGGCAAAAAATGATGTTGCTGGCGGAATCGGTACGAGCGGTTCCGAAATATCAGTCCAACAAAACTCCATTGCAAAGGGCCGTGCAGATTCTCAAGCGACACCGGGACATCATGTTTGCCGGAGATGAAGATAAACCCGTCTCCATCATCATCACAACCCTTGCAGCAAAAGCATATCAGGGAGAAGGTTCGATTACCGAAGCCTTGCAAACGATTCTTATACATATGGATAAGTACATACTCAATGAGTTTGATCCACAAAGCGGCAAAACGATCAAGAAAGTGGAAAATCCCGTAAATCCAGAGGAAAACTTTGCTGACAAATGGATCGAACACCCTAAGCGCCAAGATAACTTCTATAAGTGGCTGGAAAAGGTCAGAAAAGATTTGTCGCTGATTCTGCAGTTGCGCGGTATGCATGTGATAGCAGAATCCATGATGCCCCGTTTTGGACGACAAGCTGTCTCTCAAGGATTTGATTCCCTGGCCGAGAAGGCAAGATCCTTAAGAGAATCCGGGACGATGAAGATGGCTGCGGGCAGCGGTATCTTGGGCTCTGCCGGTAGTGTGTCGGCCAAGGCTCACCATTTTTTCGGGAATCATGAGTAATCGGGTTATTCCATTGAGTGTCCAGTTGGGAAAGTTGAAACATTACTTTCCCAACTCTACGAATTATATGGATATCCATACGAATCGACTGATATGGAAAACTACGTTGCAACCTTCAGAGTTAAGCTTGGCTTACGAGATAAAAATCGTGTACACCTTGGGGCAAAGTCCCAAGGTGTACGTCGTATCACCCAAACCATTGGCATTGGCAGACGGTGCGCAACGTCTGCCTCATGTCTATGATCATGTCAAGCAACAGCTTTGTCTTTATTATGGTCCAGCGCGAGAATGGACCCCCGACAAGATGATTGCTGACACCATTGTCCCGTGGGCCTCGGAGTGGTTGCTTCATTATGAATTTTGGTTAGTAACAGGCATATGGCATGGCGGAGGAATACATCCCCGTTAGAAAGACTCTACCACTGACAATACCCCCCCCAGAACTTATGGATGATTGACAACGGGCAATATCTACTATAACCATTTGCGAACAGCTCTATTTTAGTTATGCCCCTCCAATAAATCGAATGAATTTGCAAACAATATTCTAACCTCGTGTGTGAATTATACGAGATTTTGAGATGATTATTATATTTTTGTGAAATGAAACAATGCGATTGATCCGGACGGCCATGATCGCATTGTTTCATCGACGGGCCGTTTCACATTTCATGTCGTCTCTCGTTTACGTGTCAGGCAAAGGCCCGGATGTCGAAGTTGGCGATGGCTTGCCGCTCCTCGGCCGTGGCGTCGCCCATGACGGCGCCCTCTCCGAAGTCCAGCTCTCCGAGCATCGCATGA
>OWIO01001265.1_pt1 | contig 20106 bp, 17 predicted proteins | sample 1733011 | NCBI WGS metagenome assembly OWIO01 (sample SAMN05065779, study PRJEB22554) | human gut metagenome | biome: ENVO:2100002; feature: ENVO:00000062; material: ENVO:00002003 | host: Homo sapiens | place: USA | reverse complement strand
ACAAGGTGTATCGTCGGCAGCGTCAGATGTGTATAAGAGACAGTTATTAGCGTTTGCTTATTTCTGGTATCAATTACCTTTTGTGGCCCAAATCATCATCTATGTTGCTTCTTATTTATTAGCTGGTTATGATGTTGTATTATCCATGTTTAAAGGATTTACGAAAAAAAGATTCTTTACGGAATATAGCTTAATGACGGTAGCCACCATTGGGGCTTTATGTATCCAAGAGTTCCCAGAAGCGGTTCTTGTTATGATTCTTTATCAAATTGGTGAACTTCTTCAAGATGCTGCGGTCGATCATTCCCGTAATCAAATTAAAAATGCTTTAGAAATCCGTCCAAAAGAAGCGATGGTATATCGTGATAATACATGGGTTACAGTAGCGCCAGAAGATTTAAAAATTGGCGAAAAAGTAGAGGTAAAAGTAGGAGAAATCATCCCTGCTGATGGAAAGATTTTAGAAGGAAACGGCACCGTCGATATGGCACATATTACCGGTGAATCCGTTCCAGTAACCATTCAACAAGAGGAAGCTTTGTATTCTGGTTCGATTCTTGTTTCTGGTCATATTTTTATGGAAGTTCAAAAATCCTATGCCGATTCTACGGTAAGTAAGATTCTTGAATTACTTGAATCAAGTAGTGAAAAGAAAGGAAAAGCCGAAAAATTCGTCTCTAAATTTGCAAGCATTTATACGCCGATTGTATTTTTAGTCGCACTTTTAGTGGCGGTGATTTTCCCTATCTTTGGCACACCATTTTCTAAATCAATTTATAACGCTTTAATTTTCTTAGTTGTTTCTTGCCCATGCGCTATTGTTATTAGCGTTCCATTAACGAGTTTCGTAGGAATGGGTGAATTAGCGCATCGTGGTATTATTGTAAAAGGTTCTAACTATTTAGATTTATTACGTTCAGCTAAAACAATTGTATGTGATAAAACCGGTACTTTAACTAAAGGTAAATTAGCGGTAGAAAAAATTGTTTCTCCTTCTTTAGATGAAAAAGAACTATTAGAATATGTCGCTTATGCTGAAAGTATTTCCAATCACCCAATTGCTAAAGCTATCGTAGAAGCTTATGGAAAAGAAGTAGATAACCAACAAATTTCTGATGCGCAAGAAATCTTAGGTAAAGGCGTACATATCGCCTATAAAAATCATATTGTTGAAGTCGGTAATCCAAAATTAGTGAAAGTCGATGAAATTGCTAAAGAACCAGGTAGCATTGTTTATGTAAGTGTGGATGGTGAATATAAAGGCTATATCGTCTTAAAAGATCAACTCAAAGATAACGCGATTGAATTTGTAAAAGAAGCGCATACGATGAACATGAAAGTTGAAATGCTTTCAGGTGATAAAAAAGAATATGCTGAATTAGTAGCCAATCAATTAGGTTTAGATGACTTTAAAGGAGAGCTTCTTCCAGAAGAAAAAGTTTCTTCTTTAGAAAAAGTATTAGAAGTAAAAGAAAATCAACCGGTTCTTTATATGGGTGATGGTGTAAATGATGCACCTAGCATTATGCGAGCCGATGTTGGCGTCGCTATGGGTGCCGTTGGCTCAGAAGCCGCCATTGAAGCTGCGGATATGGTTATCATGAATGATGATTTAAAGAGTGTAATTACCTCTTGTAAAATCGCTAAAAAGATCTATAGAACAAGTATCTTTAACATTGCTTTTGCTTTAACTATCAAATTCGTAGTTTACGTCTTAGCGTTATTCAATATTTCTTCAATGTGGATGGCTTTATTAGCGGACGTAGGTGTTACTTTACTCCTTATTTTCCACTCCTTATTCTTAAGTAATCGGTTGAAAAAAATCAAATGAGTGAATTAGTATTGAAGCAAAACCAGGAATTATTAAAAAAGCTCCAAGGTTTCTTAATTTATCAAGATCAAGCCATTACTACAAATCAAATGAATAAAGTCATGCGTCAAGGCGTTTCTTCGTTACGGGCTTATTCTTTGCTTTTAAAAACGTATTTAGATATCAATGAAAGTTGGATAGAAAATTATCTCCCTTACATGGTTCATGAATTAAAAAAAGAAGAGTATGAAAACAATCCTTATTTTAAAAACATTCGTATTCCGCAAAAGAAATTAGGTAAGTGGCGGTTAGGATATGACCGCTACGAAGCCTATCAAGCCTTTGCCTGTAATGATTTTATATTGGGAAATCAAAAAGAAGTTTATCCACAAATCGGTTTCTTTTCTAAACCCTTTACCTATCCAGCGGTATATGAAAATAATGTCATGTGGATGAGCGTTACACCAAATGAAGTAGAAACGATGAAAGAGCCTATAGAAAACGCAAAAGGAAAAGTACTTACTTTTGGATTAGGCCTCGGTTATTACGCTTATATGGTTTCTTTAAAAGACGATGTTGAAAGTATTACGGTTGTAGAAAGAGATGAAAACGTCATTCAATTATTTGAAAAATTAATTCTTCCACAATTTTCTCATCCAGACAAAGTGAAAATCATCCAAGCGGATGCTTATGAATATCTTTCCTCTTTAAAAGATGGTAGTTATGATTATTTATTTATCGATATTTATCATGACGCCGGCGATGGCTTAGAATGCTGTCGAAAATTTTCTTTATTAACAAAAAAGCTATGTAAAACCAAAGTATCCTATTGGATAGAAAAAACGATTTCTTATTACCTCTAAGAAATCGTTCTTTTTTTAGTAGTTTAATGCTTTATTAAATTTTTCAATATCTTTCGTTTGCCCGACAACGAAGATAATATCATTGGGTTCGATATAGTCATTCGCTTTAGGGGCAAATGTTTTGGTTTTTCTTGTAATTAAGATTAAGTTAACACCATAGGTGTTACGTGGATTTAATTCCGAAATTAATCGATGCTCAAAATCTTTGTTGATGGATACTTTGACGACGGAGAAGTTATCGCCTAAAGAGTAGTAGTCAACGAAGGATTCGTTTTCTAGGCGATTGGCAAGACCTAAACCTGCCATTCTTTGGGGAGAAATGACTTCATGAGCGCCGAGTTTCTTTAACACGGGAATATAATATTCATTATCGACACGTACGGTTAAATGCTTAACCCCCATTTCCACTAAAATAACGGTAGTAAGAATGGTGGCTTGAATATTATTTCCGTAAGCCACAATCGCGTGATCAACATGCTGCATATCTAATTCTCTTAAAGCTTTTTCATCGGTAGAATCAGCAATAAAGACAGTAGGAATAAAGCGAGAAGCAATTTTGACTTTGTTTTCATCTTTATCGATGGCCATTACATCGGCGTCGTGTTTGGATAATTCTTCAACAATGGACATACCAAATTGTCCTAAACCAAAGACTGCAATTGTTTTTTTCATAAAAGTTTTCCTCCTATAATTAACCAATAACTAGGTTTTCTTCAATATAACGAACATGACCTTCTCTTTCATTATTTAAAGCGCTAGAGAATACGCTTAAGACGGTGATAGGACCGACACGGCCAAGGAACATTAATAGCGATAAAATAACTTTGCTTCCGTTAAATAAATTTGGGGTAAGGCTTTGCGTATAGCCCACGGTGTTTAAAGCCGAGAATACTTCAAAAAATATCTTACCGGAAGCATGATTTACACCATGCGAACTTTCTATAATTTCAATGCCTAAATAACCCATAATAATAACTGCACAAGCAACGAAGATAAGGGCCATTGCACGCGTAATCGAGTTTTGCGAGATGGTTCGTTGAAATACAACTGGCTTTTTCCCGTGCATATAAGAGAAAATAGCTAAGATAATCGTGAAGAATGTCGTTGTCTTAATGCCACCACCCGTTGATAACGGGGAAGCGCCTACAAACATTAAGAATTCACAAATTAATCGTCCGGGATCGCTTAATAAATTCATATCATAGGTGGCAAATCCTGCGGTTCTGCACGAAACACTTTGGAAAAGCGCTTGTAAGAACGTCATTCCATTACGATATTCCGCTAACCACAAAGCAGCGGTTCCAAAAACAATAAGAATAGAAGTGGACAATAAAACAATTTTCGTGTAGCATGACCATTTTTTGGGTTTATGATGTATCACATCGTCAATGACAGGAAAACCAATACCACCAATAACAATTAAAAGCATGGTAATGATATTAAGGGGAATATGCCCAGCATAAGAAATTAAAGAATTATTTCCTAAAATATCAAAGCCGGCGTTATTAAAGCTAGAAATGGAATGGAATATTGAAATCCAAATACCATCAGAAACGCCATATTTTGGAATAAATATAAATAAGAAAAGCAATATTCCAATACCTTCTACAACGAATGTATAAAGAACAACTTTTTTAACGAACTTTAATACGCTTGCAAAATTTTCAAGACTTAAGGCTTCCTTTAAAACAAATCGATCCATAGCGCCAATTTTAACCCCAAGTGCTGATAAGAAAAATGTAAATAAAGTTATAAATCCAAGACCACCAATTTGAACTAAGAGAATCAAAACGATTTGCCCAAAGAGTGAAAGTGTCTGACTTAGACTGGCATAAGGAGTTAATCCAGTTACACATACTGCGGAAGTGGATAACAATAAAGCATCCCAATAATTTGCAAATCTTCCGCTTTGGTAGGACCAGGGCATGGATAATAAAAAAGAACCCAAAAGAATAATAGTCGCAAAGCTAACTAAAACGAGAAGATATGGCGTTATTTTTCTTTTTTTCATAAAGTCACCTAGCCCCTCTCTTTCCTTCAAGGGTGCTTTCATTGTAGTACAAAAAAATGGAGTTGTCTATGCATGACCTTTTTGAAGAAAAATTACATCGAGAAATATCCCAGTTTTATCTTGCCTAGAAGGCAAGAAATAATTTTTCCTATTTTCAAAAAAACGCTTGCTTTTTAAAATAAGTTGTTGTAAAATTTTACAGCGTAATGTTCACGCGCGTTAAACATACGTACGCGTGCATTATGTGAGTAGGTGTGGAAGGATGAGTAGAAGCGATTCATCCAATAAAACCACAACACGGACAAAAATACTTGAAAGAAGGAGGAATGTCACGTGAGTAAAAAGATCGCAAAAGTCGTTAAACTTGAACTAATTGGCGGTGAAGCAAAACCAGGACCAAAACTTGCATCTGCAGGTATTGTCATGCCAAAGTTTTGTACAGATTTCAACGCTAAGACTGCCGACCGTCGTGGAGAAATCATTCCAGTAATCATTACTGCGTATGAAGACAAATCATTCGATTTCGTTATTAAAACTTCACCAGTTGCAGGCTTATTATTGAAAGCAGCCGGTATCCAAAAAGGATCAAGCAACGCTAAGACCACAAAAGTAGGTCACATTAGTAAAGATCAACTTCGCCAAATCGCGGAGTACAAAATGCCTGATCTCAACTGCAATGATGTAGAAGCAGCTATGAGAATCGTCGCGGGATCTGCGCGTAATATGGGCATTGTCATTGACGACTAAAAACACGTGGGAGGGAAAACCCCGTTAGAACCACCAAGGAGGAAATTATGAAGAAAGGTAAAAAGTATCAAGCGGCCGCAAAGTTAGTTGATTCTACAAAACTTTACACCATCGCTGAAGCAGCAGAATTAGTGAAGCAAACTTCTACTGTGAAATTCGATGCAACTATCGGCGTCTCATTCCGCTTGAATGTTGATCCAAAACAAGCTGATCAACAAATTCGTGGTACTTTAATTCTTCCGCACGGAAACGGAAAAACAAAGAAAGTACTTGCTATCACTAACAAAGTCGAAGAAGCTAAAGCAGCTGGTGCCGATTATGTTGGTGGAAAAGAAATGCTCGAAAAAATTCAAAAAGAAAACTGGTTTGACTTCGATGTTATCGTTGCGACCCCAGATATGATGGGAGAACTCGGTAAAATGGGTCGTGTCTTAGGTCCAAAAGGCTTAATGCCAAACCCAAAAGCTGGTACAGTTTCCATGAACATTGGTCAAGCTGTCCAAGAAATCAAAGCTGGTAAAGTAGAGTATCGTGTTGATAAAGAAGGAAATGTTCATGTGTCTATCGCACGTTGTTCCTTTGATACCGACAAGATTGTTGCTAACTTAACCGCTATTTGCGAGACTATCGTAAAAGTAAGACCTGCAGCAGTTAAGGGTACTTATATCAAAAATGCTGTTGTCCACACGACCATGGGCCCAGCAATCAAAATTACATTCGACGGTCGTTAATTAAGGAAAGCATTCAATATACCATAGACAGCAACGGCCAAGGGGCTTAATCATGTTGCCGAGGTAACGAAAATCATATAAAATTTTTTGATGGATCACTCATTGTATATTGAAGCCTCAATACAAATTTACAACAGGAGGTGTTTTAGATGAATCAAGATGTCTTAAAAGGCAAACAAGAGATCGTCTCTGAAGTTACCAATAAACTTCAAAAATCTGGATCTTTAACTGTCATTGAGTATCATGGTTTAACAGTTGCTGAAATCACCGATTTACGCCGTAAATTACGTGCTGAATCTGCTGAAATGACTGTTTACAAAAACTCTTTGGTACATCGTGCGATTAAAGACATGGGTTTAGAGATGGAATTCTTTGGACCTAACGCATTCATTTTCTCTGAAGACGTCGTTGCCGGACCAAAAATCATTGCAAAGGCCGCTAAGAAAAATGAACATCTTATCATCAAGGGCGGAATCGTTGACGGTAAAGTATTAACCGCTGACGAAATGAAAGTAATCGCTACCTTACCAGGACGCGATGGCTTAATTTCCATGCTCTTATCGTGCTTACAAGCACCTGTCCGCAAATTTGCTTGCGCTGTTCAAGCGATTGCTGACAAAGAAAACTAATTGTCAAATAGGAGGAAACAAACAATGGCAAAGTTAACAAATGAAGAAATTATTGCTTCTCTTAAAGAGATGACAATTCTTGAACTTCACGATTTAGTGAAGGCAGTTGAAGAAGAATTTGGCGTGACCGCCGCTGCTCCAGTCGCAGCCGCTGCTGCACCTGCAGAAGAAGAAGCTGCAAAAGGACCAACCGAAGTCAACTTAATCTTAAAGAGCTTCGGAACCGCAAAAGTTGCAGTTATCAAAGCAGTCGTTGCTATCACCGGTCTTGGCTTAATGGATGCTAAGAAATTAGTCGATGCTTGCCCATCCACCATTAAGGAACACATCACACCAGTCGAAGCAGAAGAACACAAGAAAGCTCTTGTCGCTGCTGGCGCTGAAGTTGAAATTAAGTAATCAACTTACAATCTGTTTTAAGAACCTGCTTTTTAAAAGCGGGTTTTTCTCGCATTTAAGGGGGATTGAAAATGCCGCAATACTTTGATAATAATCCGGACTTAGCTTCCAAACCGAAGTACATTTCCTTTACTATCCAAGAACGGGATTTCTCCTTTAAAAGCGATATCGGTGTCTTTTCCAAAAATCAAGTGGACGAGGGAACAAAAGCTTTTCTAAAAGTTTTACTTACCCGTCCACTATCGGGAAAGATTCTGGATATGGGATGTGGATATGGAGCATTAGGATTAACACTAGCGAGCTTCTTTCCACAATCTACATTTGTGCTAGCTGATGTCAACGAGCGAGCCCTCGAGTTAGCACAAGAAAATCAAAAAAGGCTCCACCTCGAAAATGTTACTTGTATATTGAGCAACATTTACGAAAACATTACAGATTTATTCCATTCAATTGTGATAAACCCGCCAATTAGAGCTGGAAAATCAGTAATCTATGAAATGTTTCGCGGTGCTTATGAGCATTTGAATGATGACGGTTCTCTTTTTATCGTCATCCGTAAATCGCATGGTGCCCATTCGGCGCAAGCTTATATTGAAAAAGTCTTTGGCCAATGCCTTTTATTAAAAAAGGAAAAAGGGTACTACATTTATGAGGCGAAAAAAGAAAACAAAAACGAAAAATAGAGAGGTGTAATTATGAGCAAAAATGAAACAATTAAGTATTTAAACAACAATCGTATTGATTACTCTAAAATCAGTGGCACCTTACCACTTCCAAATTTAGTGGAAATTCAAACTGAATCTTTTAAATGGTTTATTACGCAAGGGATTAAAGAAGTCTTAGAAGACGTTTTCCCTATTGCAAACTATAGTGAAACCTTACAAATTGAATATGTAGATTGCCGTTTTGACCAACCTAAATATGATTATTTAGAATGCAAAGAACGCGACATGACCTATAGCGCACCATTACGCGTGACTTTACGTCTTCGTTTTAAAGAAACCGGAGAAATTAAAGAGTCCGAAGTATTTATGGGCGACTTCCCATTAATGACAAAAAGTGGAACTTTCATCATTAATGGTGCAGAAAGAGTTATTGTTTCCCAATTAGTGCGTTCTCCAGGCGCTTATATGTCCAAAACTATGGACAAGTCTGGAAAATATCTCTATGAAGGTGACTTAATTCCTACAAGAGGTACTTGGCTCCAATTCGAATCGGATCAAAAAGATGTTTTATCCGTTCGTATTGATCGTCAAAGAAAAATGTATGCCACAATTCTTTTAAAGGCTCTTGGCTTAGAAAATGACGCGGAAATTGAAGAACTCTTTGGTGTCCGCGATAACTTACATGGTACGCTCGAAAAAGATGCTGAAATTAATACAGCCCAAAAAGCATTGTATGAAATTTTCCGCAAATTAAAACCAGGTGAACCAGTAACTGAAGAAGGTTCTGCTAACTTCTTAGTACAAAAGTTCTTTGATCACAAACGTTATGATCTTGGTAGAGCAGGCCGTTATAAATATGCAGAAAAATTAGGTATTTACAATCGTTTAGTCGACCGCGTATTAGCGGAACCATTAGTTTCTGCTGATGGTGAAATCGTCTATCCAGAAGGTACCTTATTAACCAAAGAAATGGTGGAAGAATTAAGAGATGCGAAGTTCTTTGAACAAGGCGCTCACGTTCGCCACGTTTCAATTAACACCAATTTAGATAGTCACGATATCGTTAACTTCATCCATGTTTATGCAGATGAAAAGAGAACGATTATATCTCCAGTTGTTGGCACTGATTTAAATTTAACTGAACCATGTGTCACAATTCCAGATATTTTAGCGGTATTCTCTTACTTCATGAACATCATGGATGGCTTTGGCGCTACCGATGATATCGACCACTTAGGCAATCGTCGTGTACGTTGCGTAGGTGAATTAATTGAAAACCAATTCCGTATTGGTTTATCCAAAATGGGCAAAGCGGTGCGCGAAAAAATGTCCATTGCTGACTTAGAGAATGTTACACCACAATCCTTAGTGAACATTCGTCCTTTAACCGCAGCAATTAAAGAATTCTTCGCCACATCGCAATTATCACAATTTATGGACCAAACGAACCCACTTGCTGAATTAACGAATAAACGTCGTTTATCCGCATTAGGTCCAGGTGGCTTAACACGTGACCGTGCAACCTTCGATGTTCGTGACGTTCACTATTCTCACTATGGTCGTATCTGCCCAATTGAAACACCTGAAGGTCAAAACATTGGTTTAATTAATAACTTAGCCTCTTATGCTAAAGTTAATCGCTATGGATTTATTGAAACGCCATATCGTATTGTTGATAAAGAAACATGTCGTGTTTTAGATAAAGCAGTGTACTTATCTGCTGATGATGAAAGAGGACATATTATCGCTCAAGCTAACGTTAACTTAGGCGAAAATGGAGAAATTTTAGACGATCACGTCATTTCCCGTTTTGATGGTGAAAACGTAATCGCTGATAAAGATCAAATTGACTTTATCGACGTTTCTCCAAAACAAATCGTTTCTATCGCTGCTTCTTGTATTCCATTCCTTGAAAACGATGATACAACTCGTGCATTAATGGGTGCTAACATGCAACGTCAAGCGTTACCACTTTTAAGACCACACGCTCCATTCGTGGGAACAGGTATGGAACACGTGATTGCTCGTGACTCTGGTAGTGCTGTTGTTGCGGAAGAAGACGGCGTTGTGAAATATGTCGATTCTAAAAGAATTGTCGTCATTACCAAAGATGGCGGCGAACATGAATATCGTTTACAAAAATTTGGTCGTAGCAACCAAGGCACATGTATGAACCAAAAACCTATTGTTAAAGTAGGCCAAGAAATTCATACGAATGACGTTATTGCTGATGGTCCAGCTATGGATAATGGTGACTTAGCTTTAGGTCAAAACGTTACCATCGCCTTTATGACATGGAATGGTTATAACTATGAAGACGCTGTTATCATGTCGGAAAGACTTGTAAAAGATGATGTTTATACTACCATTCATATTGAAGAATATGATTTGGAATGCCGCGATACCAAATTAGGTGTTGAAGAAATCACTCGTGATGTTCCAAACATTAACGAAGATGCCAAAGCCTTCTTAGATGAACGCGGTATTATTATTCCTGGTGCAGAAGTAAAAGAAGGAGACATCCTTGTTGGTAAAGTTACACCAAAAGGACAAACCGAACCTACCCCAGAAGAAAAATTATTAATGGCTATCTTTGCGGAAAAAACCAAAGATGGCAAAGATTCCTCACTCCGTGTTCCACATGGTGGTGCAGGTATTGTTTTGGATGTTAAAACATTCTCTCGTAAAAATGGTGATGAATTAGCGCCAGGCGTTAACGAAGTCGTTCGTGTCTACATCGTCCAAAAGAGAAAAATCTCCGAAGGTGATAAGATGTCTGGACGTCACGGTAACAAAGGTGTTATTTCCCGTATTTTACCAGTAGAAGATATGCCATTCTTACCTGATGGTACCCCAATTGATATTATGTTAAATCCGTTAGGCGTTCCTTCTCGTATGAATATTGGTCAGATTCTTGAAATCCATTTAGGTATGGCTTGTAAAAAGTTAGGATTAAAAATTGCTACCCCAGTTTTTGATGGTATGTCCAATGATGAAATCTTTGACTTAATGGCTAAAGCTGGTATGGAAAAAGATGGTAAGACCATTCTTTATGATGGCCGTACGGGTGATCGTTTTGATGAACGTATTTCTGTCGGTGTCATGTATATGATTAAACTTGTACACATGGTTGATGATAAGTTACACGCCCGTGCAACTGGACCTTATTCCTTAGTTACACAACAACCTCTTGGTGGTAAGGCGCAAAATGGTGGACAAAGATTTGGTGAAATGGAAGTTTGGGCCCTTGAAGCTTATGGTGCCGCTCACATCTTACAAGAAATCTTAACCATTAAATCCGATGACCGTGTGGGTCGTAAGAAAACTTACGAAGCCATTATTAAACAACGTGAAATTCCAAAGTCCGGAATTCCAGAAGCTTTCTTAGTTTTACAAAAAGAATTGCAAGGTCTTGCAATTAACGTCAAACTCTTAGACCAAGAAGGTCAAGAAATTGATGTTTCTGCTATCTCTAAGCAAAACGAAGCTGAAGAAAGAAAAATTTCGAAAGATCTTCGTGATATAACAAGTGAAATTGTTATCGAAGATGAAAACGAAAGAGAATAGGAGGAGGTAAAGATATGTTTGATGTTAGACGTTTAGCCGCTATTCAAGTTGGTTTAGCCTCTCCAGAACAAATTCGTGCATGGTCGCATGGTGAAGTGAAAAAACCTGAAACCATTAACTACCGTTCACAAAAACCAGAAATGGGCGGCCTCTACTGTGAAAAAATCTTTGGACCAGTAAAAGACTACGAATGCCATTGTGGCAAATATAAAAAAGTTCGTTTCTCAGGTATCATATGTGAAGAATGTGGCGTTGAGGTTATTTCAAGCGAAGCACGTCGTGAAAGAATGGGACATATTGAACTTGCAGCCCCTTGTACTCACATTTGGTATTTAAATGAAATTCCATGTGTTATGGCAAGAATTTTGGATATATCACCCAAACAATTAGAAGAAGTTGTATATTTTGCTGCTCACATTTGTTTAAATCCAGGAACTTCTACGATATTAAAGTATCGTGGATTCCTCGATGAAAAACAAGCGCGTCAAGACTTCATTGCTGCCATCAAAGAATTCCAACCACAATTGGATCCTGATTCTTATGATTATCAACGCTCTGAAGAATACATTGCGAAGATGGAAAAGCAAAATGAAACCTTTGATTTCTCTACAATTTCTGCCTTTATTTCTAAATATACAGGTGCTGAATTTGGTGAAGGTGCTGAAGCTATCAAGAGACTTTTAAAAGAAGTTGATTTAGATGCAGAACTCGCTTCAATTCAAGCCGAATTAAAAGAAACGCAAGGACAAAAGAATCAAAAGAGAATTAAATTAATTAAACGATTAGAAGCCGTTGAAGCCTTCCGTACTAGCGGCAATAAACCTGAATGTATGGTATTAGATGTACTTCCAGTCATTCCACCAGATCTACGTCCAATGCTTCCTCTTGATGGTGGTCGTTTTGCTACCGCTGACTTAAACGATTTATATCGTCGTGTTATTATTTTCAATACACGTTTAAAGAAATTAATCGATATGAATGCGCCTTCCGTCATCTTGATGAACGAAAAACGTATGCTTCAAGAAGCGGTGAATGCGCATTTATTTAAAGCTTATGATTTATTAGGTACTTTCTATTTAGAAGGCTTTGGCTATAAAAAGAATGAGAAGAAAGCTTTCGCCCTTTTTTTAGAAGCTGCTGAACATCAAGAATTAGCGGCGATGTATCATTTAGGCTATTGTTATAAATTAGGCTTGGGCACTCAAAGAAATGATAAAGCGATGCTTTATTGGTATAAAAAAGCGGCCGAGCATAACGAAGTCCATGCTCTTTATGAATTAGGAATGTGTTATCTTTGGGGTATTGGCACTTTAATTAGTTATCCTAAAGCCTATGGCTATTTTAAACGCGGAAAAGAATTAGGGTCCAATGATTGTATTTTAGAATTCGCTAGACTTTATGAAGAAGGAAAGGGAGTAGAAAAAGATCAAGAAAAAGCTTTTAAAACGTATTTAGAATTAGCAAAGCAGGATGATATCAAAGGCTTATTTGAATTGGGTCGTTGCTTCTATTATGGTATTGGAACAAAAAAAGATTTGAATGCCGCAATTATATTTCTTTTAAAAGGAAGAAGAGAAGGCGTTATTGGCGCCGAAAAACTTGTTCGTTTATATTATCGCTCTTATAAAGCGAAGGAACAGGAAGAAAAACCAACAAACTTGATAGAAAGAGTCTTTGTAGAAAAAGCTAATTTTATACCTTTGAAAATAAAGAACTTGAGTGGCGTCCTTTCTAATCAACCGAATAAAAAGAGTGAAAGAACATAAAAAATCTACTTTAAAATTAATGAAAAGGCTTTCTTGAGTGTTTTTATCGATTTTTGTTATCATAAAAGAGTAATAAAAGGAGATAAAAAAATGAGAAAGCCTTTATTTTTGATGAGTTTAGTCCTATCGATGTTACTTTGTGCATGTGGTAATTCTACTTTGCCTACAACCAATACGACAGAAGAACCATCCGTAACAACAGTTACTCCAACTACTTCCGAAGATGAATCAAAAAAAGTAGATGTGATTTTTTTAGCGGGTCAATCCAATATGGAAGGACATACCCATATTAGTGAACTTCAAAAAAGAGTTACTCCTACTCAATTCCAATATTATTCTAGCGAAATGACGACACGGATTAAATTTTATTGTGATAATGGTAAAAATAAATCGAATGGTTTTACCAAAGTTTATTTAGGTCAAGGCTTTAATGCTTCCCGTTATGGACCAGAAATTGGTATTGCTGAGACATTAGAAAAGGCCAATTTAAAACGCGAAGTGATTCTAATTAAGTTTTGTTTAGGCGGTACGAATATTTATTCCGATTGGCGATCCGATCGATCGGGTTCAGGAAGTAAACTTTATTATGATTTCTTAGAGTTTGGTGATAATGCCATTGCTGAATTAGAAGAAATGGGATTAGAAGTGAATGTCCGTGGTCTTTGCTGGATGCAGGGGGAATCGGACGCTACTCAAGATCGAATGACAGAAAAATATGAAGTATACGAAAAGAATTTATTTGATGATATCTATCAATATTTTGAGGATAAAGTTGAAAATGAATTCCATATCATGGATGCCTACATCTCAGATTGTTCCACATGGAAAAATTATGAAGCCATCAATCAGGCAAAAGAAAACAATGCCGCAAATAATCCAAATCATCATATCATTGATACATTAGGGGCAGGATTAAAATATGATTCCGAACCACTAGGTGGGGTCGATTTATTCCACTACGACTCTTTATCAATGATTCAATTAGGTCAAATGTTTGGGGAACAAATTATTGAATATGCCTTAAAAGATGAAAGGCTTTAAGAAACAAAATTATAAAAGAGCATTAGAATATTCTAGCGCTCTTTTTTTCTTGTTTATCTAAGTGGTTTTTCATTGAGGAAGATAAGAAAAAATGATAGGATATAAATGTTAAAAGGAGAGAAGAAAGATGCGATATCATTATGAAAAAGTTGAAGCAAATACCATTGAAGAATATCTTTCTTTTATCCAACTTGGATACGTAGATATTGTCATTGATGAAACGAAAAAGAAGGATTTATTTTTAGCATTAGAGAAAAAATATACGAGTTCTGACGCTTTTATGATTGAATACGCTAAAGATTTATTATGGGGCTTCGGTTGTAAAAGAGAGGAAGAAAAGGGAAGACTTATATTAAAATCCTTGATTACCAATTTACATCCTTACGCTTTAACGATTCTAGGCGCCTTTCTTATGGAAAAGAAAGAATATCAACAAGCGGAAACTTACTTATTTAGTGCCCTTCAGTTTGAGTTTGCACTCAGTGATTATTTTTATGGAAAAATGATTGAAAATGGATGGAACGGCCATAAAGACATAAAAAAAGCGGAGTATTATTATTTAGCTGCAGCAAAAGATAATGTGAGTCGAGCACAACTCGCTTTAGGAAAAATGTATCAAAAAAAGAAGGAGCTAACGAGTGCTTTTTTTTGGTTTTCGATGGCTTCTAAACAAAAGGAAAAAGAAGCGACTTATGAACTCGCTAAGGCCTATTTTTATGGCTATGGAACAAAAAAAGATGAAGAAAAAGCATTAAAATGCTATCAAGAGGCCTTTGAACAAGGTTGTTTAGAAGCGGCTAAAAATATCGGTTCCTATTTATTTTATCATCCTGAGCTTGATACGAATGGGGAAATGGCGATTGCGTGGCTTTTTCAAATCAAAGATAGAAAAGATGCGGAAGTTCATTATATGTTAGGCTCCCTTTTAGAAAAACAAAATCGTTTAAAAGAAGCTTTTGAATTTTATTTATTGTCCGCAAAAGAAAATCACGTAGAAAGTGCTTTAAAAGTTGGGCAATTTTATGAAAAAGGAAAAGAAACAAACCCTAAGCTAGAACAAGCAATTTTTTGGTATGAAAAAGCGGCTTTATTAGGTAATGAAGAAGCGAAAACTAGTTTAAGAAGAGCAAAAAAGGCTTTAAAAGAAGAAACCGAGAATAAGCAAGTAATATTAAAAGAAGAAAGTCCTAAAGAAACGAAGGTAGATTACTTATCACTCGCTATCCAAAAAGAAAATGAAAATGATATTATTGATGCTCATCATTTTTATGAGTTGGCTATCAATGAAGGAAATTTAGAAGCTAAGAAAAAAAGAGAAGAAATGCAAAAAAGACTAAAAAAAGAAAAAAGATGCCCACACTGTGGTAGTAAACTAAAAGGATTCCTTTTTAAATACTGCCCAACATGTAAAAAAGGGAGGTAGTAGCGATGAACTATATTATTTATTTAACGAGTAAAAAAGAATATGGCGTAAAAAAAGAAGATGGTAAACGTGCTTTAAAAGTCTTTAAGACCAAAAAAGAGGCATGGGATTACGCTAAATCTTTAGCGGATAAAAATAATGGGAAAGTGATCGATCAAACCATTTTATCTTCTAACAAAAAGAAAACGAAGAAAGGCAAGAAGAAAATAAAAAAGATGGTTCTTTCTTTTGTTGTTTGCTTTATTTTGATCCCAATTTTTTATTTAGTAGCGGACCATTATGGGTGGCTAAAAAAAGAAGAATTTATCCCAATTAAACCAACAGCGGGTGTGGTTTATGATGATTTCCAAATTCATATGATGCAGCTAGGTAATAATAAAAATGGCGACGCGATTTATATTAAAGCCGGTGAAAATGATATACTAATTGATGCGGGTGTGTTAGACACAACAACGATTAAAAATTATATGAAAGGTTACATAACGGATAACAAGTTAGAATATTTAATTGTTACGCATGGTGACTCTGATCATATTGAAGGTATGGTCGGTAGTGGAAAGAATCCTGGAATTTTAGATAGTTATGAAATCGATACGCTGATTGACTTTTCTTACACTACAAAAAATCTCAAAACTGAAAAAGGCAACTTAACAACGTATGGCGAATATGTTGAAAAAAGAGATGCATTAGTAAGTAATAATAAACTTAAACATTTTACCGCTAAGGACTTTTTTGATAATTATCAAAAATCCAAAGGGCCGATTTCTTTAGGCACGGATATTGAAATGGAAATCTTATGGAATAAGTTTTATTTTGAGCAATCTTCGGATGAAAATAATCATTCGGTTGTTACTCGTTTTCGCGTAAAAGATCGTTATTATCTTTTAACAGGCGATTTAGAAAAAGAAGGCGAAACTGCCTTCGTAGAGCATTATAAAAATGACAATATGCGGGTGGATTTTTATAAAGCCGCCCATCATGGATCAAAAACTTCTTCGAATGAAAACTTTTTAAATTTAATTCAACCTTCAATATGTGCGGTATCTTGTTCGGCAGGAAATAGTGAATATACCGCAAATTACTTAAATGTGTTCCCAACCCAAGATTTTGTTACAAGAATAAAAAAATATACCACGCAAGTTTATGTGACTTCAAATGGTATGGGCGACAAAGAAGAAGCCATGAATGGTAATATTATTATCTCATCGAATGGTGAGAATACAGGCGTAGCTTCAACAAATGATCAAAATGAACTTAAGGAATTAAAAGATACAGAGTGGTTTAATATGAAAATCTACGTAAAAGAAGATAATAGTTTTGTTTCAGGAAAAGCAAAAAAAGATTATTTCACCAAAGATACCGAAGGAGTAAAAGAAGTACCTTTCCGTACATGGTAAAAAGAAAACACTAGGCATTTTGAAAACCTAGTGTTTTTTAGTGATTTACTTTAATTTGAGCGTTTTACCATCAAAGGTGTAGTTAATGTCATGTGTACCAAATGTAGTGATATCTCTAAAATTGGTATTTGTGGAAGAAAAAACAAAATAGGCTTGTTTGACTTCATCTTTTTCAGTAATTTCAAAATAAGAACTCAGATCCGTAAATTGAATACTATCTAGAGTTTTATTGGAATAGTGACTATCATAACCTTTCATCGTTACAGTTTTGGGAAGCAAATCCTCTTTTGTAAAGGAATAAATCGTTTGCAAAGTATAATTGTCAGGTGAGTAAAGTGGATTTGTTTTCGAAATCGATAAATCATAACGATCCGCTAAAACGGCTTGACTTTCATGACCATAACGCACTTTAATCACAACTTTGTCATTCGTCCATTTAGAAAGATATTGCAAATTAATACGAACGCTATTGTTTTCTTTTGTGCCATCACCGATACCAAAATCGACGTTTCGGTCTCCAAAGGTTCCGCAACTCGTTAAAGAGGCAATAAATAATAGACACAATAAACTTTTCTTTTTCATAAATTTCTCCTTTTGGTTTAAGAATTTTACGATATTATTATATCTATTCTTTTTGCTAAATTAAAGATAAACTTGACATGATTTCGGATAAAATAATGACTAAGATAAATTATTTAATTGGGCTTATTTATAAGGAATTTGCAGTAAAATAGCATAAAAAAGAATTTTTCTTGACAAATCAAAAGAAAGTTCTTATAATTTTTTTGGTTAGACATAACTAACCTATAGAAATGTAAGGCTCTTATAATGGAAATGATTCGTTTTGAAAATGTAACGAGAACTTATCAAATTGGAGATTGTGTACTGAATGCTTTAGATGGTGTCAATGTTTTTTCAGAAGAAGGAATATTTGTGGTTATTCATAGGGGCCTTATGAGCGGGAAATCAACGTTATTAAATTGGTTAGGCGAATTTTTTTTATATAGTTTAGTTGCCATGAGTTTTATGAAAGATGTCGTGAAGTAGCAGCATTAAAAGTCATCATTTTCAAAGATAAAAAAAGTAGGGAAACTATTAATTACGCAAAACTTATGAATTTCTTTAGTTGGTTTAATTATTGGTATTCCCTTAGGTATATTAACACTCAAATATGTAGTGGTTGCCTTAGCAAGCGAATACGAAATGGCGGTTACTATTTCATAGTTAACTTATCTTGCGAGCACAATCTTAATGTTAGGTGTCCCACTTGTTGTTAGTGTGTTCGTGGCGAGAAAGAATAAAACGATTCAAATGGTTGAATCCTTAAAATATGTAGATTAAAGGAGAAAAGATTATGGGATTATTTTTTAACAAACACTATGAAGAAGCCGTCATCCATGTTGAAGGCATGAGATGCGGAATGTGTGAAACACATATTAACGATGTTGTACGTCGTATTGCTAAAGTGAAAAGCGTAAAATCCTCTCATCGTACGGGTGAGGTTAAAATCCGCTACGAAAAAGAAATTGATTTAGACGCAATTAAAGAAGCAATCAAAAAAGAAGGATATGGTGTTGAATAAAGAGGTGAAAACCTCTTTTTTCTTTTATGTATAAACGTTTTGAAACATCGAAAAAATTTGACATATAATAGAATAAGCACTATAATAAAATTACCTAACGGGTAATTTGAAGCATGGTGATTCTATTGAAGATAAAGTATAGTAGTCAAAAATTAGAAAATATTTGCACTGACGCCAAAAAAGCATCTAAATATTTTGGGGGAAATCAATTATTAGTTGTTGCTTTGCTAAGTAAAATTAATGCTTTAAAAAACGCAGAAACTTTAAAGGATATCATTGCACTTCCTACCATGCATTTTCATTCTTTAAAGAATAAAGGAAAGAGAAATAATTTGTTGGGTTTTTATGCGATTGATATCAAAGGAAGAACAGAGCCTTGGCGTTTGATATTACAACCTTTAAATGAGGATGAAACACCAAATTTATCTAAACAAATAGAAGATATAAAAATGACAAAAATAATTTTTGTTGAGGAGGTAAGCAAACATTATGAGTAATTATGTGGAATATAAAAATCAAATTGCTTTTCATCCAGGATACTATATTAAAGAATACATCGATGAACTTGGATTGACGCAAGAAGATTTTGCAAATCGCTTAGGAACGACTCCAAAAAATATAAGCATTCTCATAAGAGGAGAACAAAGTCTTTCTCTTGATATAGCCAATAAACTATCGAAAGTCATGGGAACGAGTGTTAAATTTTGGCTAAACCTACAAAACGAATATGATGAATTATGTTTAAAGTTTAAAGAGAAAGAGGAGTTAATAGCGGAAAAAGAAATTTTCCAGAATTTGGATTATTCTTATTTTGAAAAGTATTTTCAAATGCCATCTTTACCAAGAAAAGTAGATGAACAAATTACGCAAGTTCGTTCTTTGCTTGGTGTAGCTTCTTTAAAAGTATTTAAAAATCCAGATATGTATACAGATTTTAGAAGCGTTGCTTCAGAAATTACAGAAATTAATGTAATAAAAGCCAATATAATGGTACAACTTGCTATGAACATGTCTTTAAAAAACAAAGAAATTTCTAAATTTAATAAAAATAAGCTAGAGTCAATGATTCCGTATATTTTAACTTTGACGGAGATGGAAGACGATTTCTTCCCGTTATTAGAAAAATGCTTGTTCGAATGTGGAGTTCATCTTATTGTAATGCCAAATTTGAAAGGCTCAAAAGTGAATGGCGCAACTAAGAAAGTCAATCATCATATCTTATTGATGATTAGTAATCGTAATACGAATTCTGATTCCTTTTGGTTTACTTTATTTCATGAAATAGGGCATATTTTGCAAAGCGATTTAGGCATTTCTTATGATAAAGAAAGGAAAGCGGATCGCTTTGCAGAAGATCAATTAATTTCATGGGATGAATACCAAGAATTTTTGAAAAAAGGGACGTTTACAGCGTATTCTATCCTGTCTCTTATACACATCTCCGAGCCCACGAGACTAGACGTCATCTCGTATGC
>OWIO01001262.1_pt1 | contig 20130 bp, 19 predicted proteins | sample 1733011 | NCBI WGS metagenome assembly OWIO01 (sample SAMN05065779, study PRJEB22554) | human gut metagenome | biome: ENVO:2100002; feature: ENVO:00000062; material: ENVO:00002003 | host: Homo sapiens | place: USA | reverse complement strand
TACGAGATGACGTCGAGTCTCGTGGGCTCGGAGATGTGTATAAGAGACAGAACAACAACATTCCCCCGCCACCCGTGGTAATGGTTTTGTTGCCGTTAAAACTGACCGCACCGACCTTACCGAATGTGCCGGTATGCCGACCTTTGTAAAAACTGCCGATACTTTCCGCCGCATCTTCTATCAGTTCCAAATTCCATTCCCGACAGATGTCGGCCAATTCATCGATTTTCACCGGATGACCGAAAGTATGCATCGGTATTACCGCTTTCACCCGGCGTCCGGTACGTTTGTTGCAACATGCTCCGTCACGCACCTCTGCATTGCTCTCAAGCCACGTCCTCACCGCCTGCGGGGACAAGCCCAGCGTGTCACAGTCCACATCAATGAATACGGGGTGGGCTCCGATATAACTTATCGCGTTGCAAGTGGCAATAAACGTCAAAGGCTGGGTGAGAATTTCATCCTCCTGCCTTACCCCCGAAAGCAACATCGCCATGTGAAGGGAATTGGTACCGTTCACACATACCACCGCCCGTTTTGCACCGGTATATTCTGCGACCATTTCCTCAAAACAGTCTACGAATTTTCCGACACTCGATACAAATGTAGAATCAATACATTCGTTCAAATATTTCTTCTCATTCCCGATAAAACAGGGTGCATGCAACGGAACTACACCTTCCGTCTGATGAAAAGTCTGACGGATAAAATCAATAACCCGACTATACATTGTAAATATCAGCCTTATATTTCTTCAAATTCTCCTTATCCAAAAACCAGTCTATCGTTTCCCGCAATCCTTCTTCAATAGTATATCGGGAAGTAAAGCCGGTCAGGGATTTGATTTTCGCATTATCCCCCCACAACCGGAATACTTCCGAATTTTTCGGACGCAGACGCTGCGTGTCTTCCACGAATTTCACATCCGAATGCATCAGTCGGGCGATTAATTCCAAAGTATCACGCATCGATATCTCGTAATTGCTGCACACATTCACCTCTTCGCCTATGGCAGCGTCACACCGGGATAATTCAATAAAACCGCGGCAAGTATCTTTCACATAATTAAAGTCCCGGGTAGGAGTGAGATCCCCCAATTTGATTTCTTTCATTCCATTGGCAATTTGCGTAATGATTGTAGGAATAATAGCTCTTGCCGATTGACGGGGGCCATACGTATTAAAAGGTCGTACAATCACGACTGGTAATCCAAAAGCATTATAAAAACTTTTAGCCATCGCATCTGCCCCTATTTTTGTTGCTGAGTATGGAGATTGTGGTTGTTTCGGATGCTTCTCGTCGATAGGGACATATTGTGCCGTTCCATATACCTCAGAAGTAGAAGTAACCAATACTTTTTTTACTCCATTTTCTTTTGCAGCCTGACAAATATTCAGTGTTCCTTTGACATTAGTATCTACATAACTATCCGGGGCTACATACGAATAAGGAATAGCGATCAGAGCCGCCAAATGGAAAATAATATCGGTGTCTGCTGTGATATGTTTACAAAAATGAGGATCACGGACATCACCCGTTACAACTTCCAGATTCGGATGCTGAATCCCGTCCAGCCATCCCCAGTAATTGAAAGAATTATAATAGGAAAGAGCCCGTACTTCATACCCCTGTTCCAGTAACATTTCAGTTAAATGTGAACCGATGAAACCATCAGCCCCCGTTACCAATACTTTTTGCATAAGGAAATATTGTAAATTTGAAAAATCGATTTTAAAGGAATTATTCAATGCCCAAATGAAAGTCCAATTAAATCAGAATTTAATTAAACCAGTTCCCATTACATATAGGATATTAAACAAAACTCCCTGATCTGTTATCGGATCAGGGAGTTTTGTTTAATATGAGATAAAAAACGATTGGAATGCAATTTTTACATAGAATATTATGTGATTTGCATAATTCGGATAATATAATTATATTTGTATAAAAATGGAGTTATGAGGAAAATAGTGAACCCTTTTATTGTGACGGGGAAAATCGATCCGGCCTATTTTTGTGATCGGGAAGAAGAATCGGCCCGTTTGATCCGGTCGTTGGATAACGGGAATAATTTGGTGATTATTTCCCCGAGAAGGATGGGAAAGACGGGATTAATTCAGTTTTGTTATGAAAAACCGGAATGGAAAAAAACGTACTACACTTTTTTCATCGACATCTTACATACTTCCAGTCTGAGGGAGTTTACCTATACGCTGGGGAAAGAGATTTATGAAACGTTGCTGCCCCGGAGTAAAAGAATGACTCAACTTTTTATGCAGACACTGAAATCAATTAGCGGGAAATTCGGTTTCGATCCGCTGTCGAATACCCCGACTTTTAGTTTGGAGTTAGGGGATATCGACCGACCCGAATATACGTTGGATGAAATTTTCGTTTATCTTGCCAAAGCCGATAAACCCTGTATTATTGCCATCGACGAATTTCAGCAGATCGCTAAATATCCGGAAAAGAATATCGAGGCTTTGTTGCGGACACATATTCAAAAAATAAATAATTGCCATTTCATTTTTGCAGGAAGTGAACGGCATATGATGCAAAATATGTTCGTATCTGCTTCACGTCCATTTTACCATAGTGCAGATATGCTCGAACTAAGTGCTATCCCCGACGAGAAATATATTCCCTTCATTGTCGGTAATTTCAATAAATTCGGAAAATCTATTTCCGAAGACACGGCCAAACGGGTATACGCCTTGTTTCAGGGGCATACTTATTATATTCAAAAAACTTTTAATGAAGGTTTTGCAGATACTGAAAACAATAAGGAGTGTACGATTAGTATTCTTCAACAAAGTATCGATAGGCTACTAAGTGACAACGACACCATATTCCGGGAAATCCTTTCCCATATACCGGAACGTCAGAAAGAAGTGTTGTACGCCATTGCAAAAGATGGAGAAGCCCGTCAAGTCACTTCTTCTGCTTTTATTAAACGTCATCGGCTGGCTTCGGCCAGCGCTGTACAATCGGCTATAAAGAAGTTGCTGGATAAAGATTTTATCACAGAAATCAATAAGACGTATTCTCTCACAGACCGTCTTTTTGCTTTGTGGATAAAAACGGTTTACGGAACCGGTTTCCGGTTATAAACAAAACTTCCCTGATCTTTTGAAATCAGGGAAGTTGGAAGTGAATTAGGGACACCTCTATCGGTTAGCAGAATTACAAAAGTGACAAAGGTTACAGAAGTCAGACTGAACCACTGTAACCTTTGTCACTTTTGAAACCGTAATAATTCTTTTAATCAATCGGTTTCAATTTCTAAATTTCTGAATTTGTTATTTTATTATCCCTTGACGCAGTTTCTTGTTCGATTTTTTGAATGAAATCAGATTTCACTTCCTGCAAATTTTTTCCTCCATAGGTCAGGGATTTTTCACCGACCCGCACAATACCGAAAATCATCTTTTCTTCCTCGTCATACTCCTCATAACCCTGATAACCTTTGTATTTCAAACCGCATAAGAAATCAAGCAAATAGGCAAAACGGCCTTGACGTGCCGCCCGGTATGGCCGGACCACAAAACCTCTACCCGGGGAGAAACTCATCAACTGCTCGCTGCCGTCCGGTACAAGCAGGACAAACTGATTTTCACCACAAACCTCATCGTATGCCTTCATCGTCACCACCAGCCCATCGTTCCACATGCCCAGGACATACATCTCGAAAGCCCCCAGATCCGCGGTCGCCTGAACGGTATCCGAACCATCACAAACCAGGGTATAATTCCCCAGGCAAAAACGATCATAACAAACAGAAAACTCTTTCATTGCCGATCATTACTTATTTAATTTTTCTACAAAGCTCGCCGGAATATTAACCATGGCACACCCCAGCATATCAATACGTACCAACACCTTCGTTACTCCCTTGTGTCTGATCAGTTCACCTTCCATCCCCCTCAGCGAACCTTTCACCACCCTGACCAAATCACCGGCCTTTATATTTTCATTGGTCATTTCCACTGCCTCTTCCGAGAAATCCAGCAAAAAACGGAAGTCCTCCATCTGCTTATCCGGAATCACAGCAGCCCCCGCCTCTCCCTTCAGCCTCAGAAAAGCCACCACCCCTTTCGTCTGCAGCACCTTCACCTGCTCCTGACGGCCTACCCGCACAAAAACCAACCCCGCAATCACCGGCACCACCACCCGCGACTTCCGGTACGTCCACTGCCTCAACACCGTCTGTACCGGCAAAAAACACTCCACACCCAGCTCCTCCAACCGGTCACGCACCTTCTTCTCCGCACGCGAGGCGGTGAAGACGGCGTGCCAATGAACCGTTTCCGTTTTTTGCCTATCTATTGCCATACATCCTTTCATAGTATCCCTGATAATCTCCGCTCGTCACCTGATCCAGCCACTCCTGATTATCCAGATACCATTTCACCGTTTTCTCTATACCCTCCTCGAACTGTAAAGAAGGTTCCCAGCCCAATTCATTTTTCAGTTTCGTCGAATCGATAGCATAGCGCAAATCATGTCCGGCCCGGTCTGTCACGTATGTGATCAGCTTCTCCGATGCTCCTTCAGGGCGTCCCAGTAAGCGATCTACCGTCTTGATCAGAACCCGGATCAAATCGATATTTTTCCATTCGTTAAAGCCACCGATATTATATGTTTCGGCAACCTTTCCATTATGGAAAATAAGATCGATGGCCCGGGCATGATCCACCACATACAACCAGTCACGCACATTTTCCCCCTTTCCGTAAACGGGCAAAGGTTTATTGTGACGGATATTATTGATAAACAAAGGGATTAGTTTTTCCGGGAATTGGTAAGGACCGTAGTTATTACTGCAATTGGTTACAAGGGTAGGCATACCGAAGGTATCGTGAAAGGCTCTCACGAAATGATCGGAAGAAGCTTTCGAAGCCGAGTAGGGGGAATGCGGATCATATTTCGTGGTCTCCGTAAAAAAGGTGCCGTCAAACTTCAGGGCCCCGTACACCTCATCGGTAGAGATATGATAGAAACGTTTCCCGTCATATTGTCCGTCCCAGCTTACTTTAGCGGCTTGCAACAAAGACAGGGTCCCCATCACATTCGTCTGAGCAAAGGTAAACGGATCTTTGATCGAACGGTCTACATGGCTTTCCGCTGCCAGATGGATCACTCCGTCGATACTGTGCTGCCGGAACAATTCCAGTATCTTTTCAAAATCACAGATATCTGCTTTTACAAAAGTATAATTCGGCTGCTGTTCGATGTCTGCCAGATTGGCCAGATTCCCCGCATAAGTCAGCTTATCCAGATTAATGATATGATATTCCGGATATTTCGTCACAAACAGACGCACTACATGCGAGCCGATAAAACCGGCACCACCGGTAATCAATATATTCCTTTTAAAATCCATTATTTCCGTTTTAATTCATTTATACATTTCACAAGTGAATCCTTCCAGTAAGGAATGGTACAATCAAAATCCCGTTTCACTTTTGTTTTATCCAGCACTGAGAAAGCCGGACGTTTTACTTTACCCGGAAACTCATCCGAATGGCACGGCCGGATGTCACAAGTATTTCCCGATAAAGCAACGATCTCTTTAGCAAAATCATACCACGAACACACGCCCTCATTGGAAAAATGGTAAATTCCCTGATGTTGCCTGTATTTTCCTGTTTCAAGGACATGAACGATCAAAGCGGCCAGGTCGGCGGCATAAGTCGGCGTTCCCACCTGGTCAAATACGACATTCAACTGCTCCCTTTCCACTGTCAAACGCTGTATGGTCTTTACAAAATTATTCCCGAAAGCAGAATACAGCCAGCCGCCTCATCTCATTCCCCAACTGTCCGTTGGCTCCGGTCACCAATATCCTATTCATAGAGATTCACATTATAGTCAAACCAATCACAGGCATCTTTCAGGCATGGATGGTGTCTGTCCTTTTCAGAAAGGATCACCTTAGCGGCCGGAATCCGCCAGTCGATTCCCAAATCCGGATCGTCCCAGGCCAAAGCCCCCTCACTTTCCGGTGCATAAAAATTATCGCATTTATACTGGAAAACAGCTTCCGTACTCAATACCGCAAACCCATGGGCAAATCCCCGCGGAATGAAAAACTGCCGTTTATTCTCCTCCGTTAATTCAACGGAAACATACTTCCCGAACGTAGGTGATCCCTTCCGGATATCCACCGCTACATCCAGTACACGACCTTTCACCACCCGCACCAGTTTGGATTGGGCATACGGAGGTTTCTGGAAATGCAACCCCCTCACCACACCGTAACACGATTTCGACTCATTATCCTGGACAAAAACGGTTTTACATACCTGCCGTTCGAAATCCCGCTGTGAAAACGACTCAAAAAAATAGCCGCGTTCATCACCGAAAATACGGGGTTACACGATGACAACACCCGGTATACAGGTTTCAATTAGTTCCATATTTAATTGATAATATCACACAATGTGTCGCAAAAACACATACGAGACAAGCGATTTTCAAAACTTTAAAATAGATCAGAGTAAGATCCTGTGATACCAAAGTCACAATCTTTAAGACCTCTCTACGTTCATAGATAAGTAACCAATCCGGAGTAATATGACATTTCTTTTAAATACTGATGGATAAATTCTATGGAATATTTATCATTTCACCTTTGCCAAGTACTCCTCGAAACTCCTACATTTTATAGTTTTCCCCTCTTTCAATTCCTCAATGGCCCGTTGGGTAGTTTTATTCGGCACATCAACAGTTTTCTGTACGGTAATATCCTTCACTCCACGCAACATCTTTATTGCTCGTTTCAAATCCGACAATAATTCCAAATCATCTACTGTAACAATCAACTGTGCCATAATATCCCTATATATCCTATTCTTTAATAAAGATAGCAAATTCCTAAGCAAACTCCAAACGATTTTTATTTTTTCTCCTTTCTGACAAATTCTTCCGCCAAGCTCAGAAGATATTGCCAAAGCCGCGTACCGGAACCTCCGGCAAACCCCATACCTTTCTAAATAAAAAATTTTGTGATTATGCATTTCTATCGAAAAGATCCCTCCCAATCCATCATCCATTTAATATATCAAGCAAAAAACCTTTCTCTCAAACGTTCATATACAACTTTCAACGTTTCCGTACTTCCGACCAATTCATTTAATGAAAGCACCACCTCTTGAGTATCTAACGGATAATCATGTGCTATCGTATTTCTCAACTCCCTCATATAGACCCAACTTTCAACACTATCAATCACCTCCAGGCGTTCCAAACGATCCAGAACATCCCGCATGGACATTGTCTCTTCCTCCTCATACAACCACGCCAGTACATATCTGAATATCTTTGCCCCAATAACGTCTTGCAACCTGGAAAAGCGAAATATAAACTGATCCAAACGCATCACCGCCTCGCTATTCAGATTCAAATACTTCTCCTCATCCAATGGGAAATACGGTTTCAATCCACATAAAGCCTCCTCTATTCGGGTTATATGTTTATCACAGATTTCAAATGCCCGAAGCAACCGATCTTTCAATTCCTGCCGCTTATCTGTCATATCAATCGTATTCCATGTAACAACGCCTCCTGCACAACCGCATTATCCTCGTAATCCCCGATCACATCTATCTTCCGGTCCCCCAATGCCAGCTTTAACCTAGTCACCATTCGCACCCGTTCCAGGATACCTTTTTTCTCCCCAGTGCTTCTAACCAACAAATCAATATCCCCACCCCGCTTACTGTCATCCGTACGCGAACCAAATAAAAACACCTCTACTCCCCAGCCATAAATCTCCCGTGCAATCCGGACAATCGTATCTATCTCCCCCTGAGTCAAACGCATAAGCTACTTATTTTTATAGCAAATATAGTGAAATTTTTTACTTTTACAAGCTACTCGCTTTTAAACGTTATATCATCTTGTCTGGGATGAACAAATTCGAATTCCAAAGTCCGTGCGAGCCCTTCTCTTAAAGTATAGGGGACTTTAAAACCGGATAATCCAACCTTCGATGCATCAAATTGGGTTGTTGCACAAAACTTCTTTACACGAACAGAACTAATGGTTAACTTCTTTCTTAACATCCAGGCCAATACATCAAAACAATATCCTCCCATCATTCCTAACCAATAAGGGAAATGCGTCATGGGAATATGTTTATTCAACACCCGACTCACATGTCCAACCAGCTCATTCATCGTAAAATCAGGCTTATCCACATAGTTATACACATTATAACCTTCTGTTTTTTCTTCTATCAAAAACTTTATAAAAGCCACAATATTACCAACGTATGCCATCGACTTCCGGTTATTCCCCTTCCCTACCATCAGAAACTTTCCGCCGGAAATCTGTTTCAATAAATTATACACATTTCCCCGGTTTCGTTCCCCAAAGATCACCGTTGGACGCAGAATATTGACATTCCAGTCCGGATGCTCCCGGTACCACTTTTCCAGTTCCATCTCCGCCAGCCATTTGCTCTTCCCGTAATGGTTGAAAGGGTCTTTTGGATATTCTTCCTTCGGATTCTCTTTATTCAAACCGTAGACAGCTACTGAGGAAGTAAATACGATGCGTTTCACACCATTAGCTTCCATCGCAGCCAATGTATTCTGCATTCCACCGACATTCACATCATAGTAAAGCGAAAACGGCGATACATCATCCCGATGCTCAGCCGCCAGCAAGATCACTACGTCCGTTCCCTTCAGCAATGCCGTCAGTTTCTCCCTATTCCTCACATCACAGATCACAGTCACATCCGGGAAAAAATGACTCTGCTGTTTATCAATGTTCTGTAACTCATAGTTACCTTGACGTAACAAATCCAACAAGCGTGTCCCGACAAACCCGGAACCACCGATCAATGTGATTTTCATGATTATAAATTTTTAATAAAATTCACAAACTCCTCCATTTGCTTTTCAAAACAAAAATCATTTCGAGAAGCATTTAAACAATTTTCCACCAACTTGCCATATTCCTCTTCCTTCATTCCCACAAAAGTTTTGATATTATTCATTAAAGCGACATAATCACCGGAATCTGCAACCAAACCGATCTTATAATTTCGTACAATTTCTGCACCTTCACCTCCGCCACAGAATAAGATCGGCACACCAACCGGTAATAAATCGAATATTTTAGAAGGAACAGCTCCTGTTATACTGACCACCAAAGGTACAATAGAGGCATCATATTTCATTAACTCCTGCACCATACTCTTTTTATCCAGAAAACCATGATAAAAAACATGTCTTTCATGGTTCGAAATATATGCCCTGATATCCTCCAGCTGGTTACCTCCACCATATAAATGAAGCTCGGCATTTAGTCCGTTAAAATCAACCGTCTTAATTAACCCTAAAATATCCTGTGCAACTCCCATCAGACCCGCATAGACGATTCTGAATTTTCTGCATTTAGAAATAACTTTTGCAGGCACTTCTACTCCATGTTGCAAATTCCGGTAAAGAAATGTTGTTTTTGAAGCTTCCAAAGACAATACATGCTGCAAAATAACCGAAGATTGCCCCATGACAGCATTGGCCTTTCGGTATAAAAACTTTTCTATATACAATAACACTTTATAAAAAATACTTCCTTCTTTCACAGCACCTAATTCAACTGCAGATGCCGGCCATAAATCTGACACATTCAAAATAGTCGTTCGCCGATATAAGCATTTAAATAATATCATAGCTGAATAAGCAACCAATATTGGCGGACTCTGAATAATAATCCGGTCATATTTTTTTATCATTCTCACCTTCAAAGCAAAAAACCATACTGCCACAGCAAACGAAAACATACTAAACAAACGCAGAAAAACATTCCGGGAAGTTGTAGCATAAGTCCAATAGCGATGAACCTTAATACCATTCAACTTTTCACACATTGAAAATTTCTTACGATAATTTTCAAAGATTCTCCCTTTAGGATAATTCGGCATACAGGTCAACACCTCAACTTCTTGATCCCGATCCCTTAAACCTTCTGCCAAATTGGTAATTCTTGACGGAGCAGCCCCTAATTCCGGTAAATAATAAAATGAAACGATCAATATCCTCATTCCCATAAATTATTTTCCAGCTGTATTACTTAAATGTTTCGATAATCCTCTGACAAGCCATACCGTCCCTAAAAACCCTCACCGCACGGCTCATTTGCTCGTAATAAGTTGAATCTTCCAGTAATGATGAAACTTTACCGACAATCTTATCGTAATCCGTACCGACCAATTCTACTGTACCTGCAGTTACTGCCTCCGGACGTTCTGTCGTATCCCTCATGACCAATACCGGCTTACCCAATCCGGGAGCCTCTTCCTGAATTCCCCCACTGTCTGTCAATACCATAAAGGCTTTTTCCATCAAATAAACAAACGACAGATATTCCAACGGTTCGATAAAAAACATATTCGCAGGGCGCTCTTCCCCGAACACCTCATGTATGGGACGACGCACATTAGGATTCAAGTGCATCGGATAAATAAAATCCACATCCGGATATTTTCCTGCCAATGTCTTTATAGCTTTACAGATATGAATAAAACCTTCTCCGAAATTCTCCCTCCGGTGTCCTGTTATCAACACCATCTTCTTATCCTTCCCCAATCGTTCTGTATCATAACCGGCACAAACAAGCTCATTTTTTAAACGCACATTCAAATCCATATCACCCTTAATTTTATCCACCACCCAATAAAGTGCATCGATTACGGTATTTCCGGTAACATAAATCCTCTCCGGCTTTACCTGCTCGGCCAATAAATTCTCCTTACTTAAAAGAGTCGGTGCAAAATTCCAGGAAGCTATCCGCCCGGTAATCTGACGGTTCATCTCCTCCGGCCAAGGACTATAAACATTATACGTTCTCAGCCCGGCTTCCACATGTCCCACTGGTATCTGCTGATAAAAAGCAGCTAATGCCGCAGCCATACTCGTTGTCGTATCTCCATGTACCAAAACAATATCAGGACTTTCGGCTTGCAGTACATTTCGCATTCCCAACAACACCTGAGTCGTCACATCATACAAATCCTGCCCCTGTTTCATGATATTCAGATCATAATCAGGAAGGATATCAAAAATATGCAAAACCTGATCCAGCATTTCACGATGTTGTCCACTTACACACACAACTGTCCTGAACTCCTCCGGATATTTCTGGAATTCTTTCACCAGAGGGGCCATTTTAATGGCTTCGGGACGCGTCCCGAAAACCAGCATTATTTTCTTCATGTCAATGATTTATAAAAATTATCTCTTCACCACCCCACAGAAATCAAGGATGATTTTATCTTCACGATAAGGTAAGTTTTTGAAAGGTGTATGGGCCACCAAATAAACAACGATATCAGCTCTGTCATAAGCTTCTTTATAATCGGTCAACTTAAACACATTATGCTCTGTAATATTCGGTTCGACAATCAAAATGTCAGCATTATTACATCCCTGCATCACCCGAGTCGTAATATATTTGGCCGGAGCCTCCCGCAAATCATCGATATCCGGTTTAAAAGCAAGTCCCATCATGGCAACAACAGGTTTACGTTTAAATTCAAGCTCAAATTTCAGCATTGTATTCTGCACCTTCTCCGCACACCAAAATGCCTTGTAATTATTGATTTCCCGGGCTTTAGCAATAAGTTGCGATTCCACTGGAAAATCCGCTGTAATAAAATAAGGGTCCACTGCTATACAATGTCCACCGACACCGCATCCCGGCTGTAAAATATTGACACGGGGATGCTTATTAGCCAAACTGATCAGTTCCCAAACATTGATCCCTGCCTTATCACAAATTAGTGACAATTCATTGGCAAAAGCAATCTGAACATCCCGGGAAGAATTTTCTGTCAGCTTACACATTTCTGCCGTTTTATTATTTGTACGGTGAAGCATACCCTTCACAAAACGGCCATAAAATTCGGCAGCCTTATCAGTTGAAGCCGAATCTATTCCACCGATCACCCGGTCGTTATGAATCAATTCATAAATAACATTTCCGGGCAACACACGTTCCGGACAATAAGCAATATAAATTTTACCCTTCAACTCGGGACGTAAACTGAAAATCAGATCAGCCATTTTATCGGTCGTACCTACCGGCGAAGTCGATTCTATCACATACAAATCCCCTTCTTTCAATAAGGGAATTACGGTACGAGTAGCCGTTTCCACATAAGAAATATCCGGTTCATGATTTCCCTTGAAAGGAGTAGGAACAACCATAAAATAGGCATCGCTCGCTTCAGGTGTCAATGATGCTTTTAAAGCACCACTCTCCACCACTTTTTGCAACAATTCCTGTAATCCGGGTTCTATAATATGTAACCGTCCGGCGTTGGTCATTTCCACCACTTTTGGATTTATATCCACTCCGGTCACCCGTACACCGTGTTCAGCTGCGATAATAGCCGTTGGGAGGCCAATATATCCCAGCCCCATAAAACATACTTTCATGCTAAAACATTTTATAAATAGACATTTTTATTCGCCCTCGAAATCTGACTATTCATCCTTTGCTTTTTCAATATTGTGTAACAATTCCGAATAACAAGCCAAAAAATAATTATAGTTATGGAATACGATATTATTATGTACCTCCCCCATCTCTAACAAAGATATATTGATCTGTTTTAAATCTTCCTGACAATTATCTTTCCAGTTGCGATAACTCCTGTAATAAAGATTTCTATATAACGATTTCAAAGGAGCAGAGATAAATGGAACTTTTTGGGATACAAAATCTGCCGTATTTTTTACGGAAAAACGTCTGACCTTCTTCCCGGAATTTGAAATCTTAAATAATCTTCTATGTGAAAAAACATCCAAACCGTCCAAATATTCCGGATTTATCGCTCTTATAAATTTTATTTGAAATCGGCTGTTTCTGATAAGATCAGCAGGTAAAGACAAAACAATACGATGAACTTCAGGAAGGCTTAAAATAGGAAAACTATAAGTAAATTCATTTACCCACTCATACATTCTGGTATCCGAAAATCTGGCAGCAACCCATCTTAACGATTCTATATAATCCAATGAGATCTTTCCATTGTATTCCGAAATGCCTAATTTCACAATCCATTGAGAAATCGTTCGTTTTAAGTTTGCTCTCAGAACAGTCAGGTCCCAACCGACAGGAGCATCTTTCAGTTTTCCGAATAAATAATCATCTATAAACGAATCGACGGTAAAATAATCTTTCCCAATCTGCTCAGCCCAGTCTCTCAACCGAAAACACTCTCCAAAATATCCGAAATCCATAAATTCCGGATAAGGGGTAATCTTACCGGCATATTCCGATTCGACATTTAGATTCGCATCATAAATATTCGTAAATCCATACTTCCTGAAAAAATATCTTCTTCTATCCAAATAATTTTCATCTGTTTCATCCTGAGTATTCCAATTCATAAAATATAAAGGGAGATGAAACTTTTTAGCAATATTTTCTACAATACTTCTGTCTTCATCACAAGTTATCGTTTCCTTATCTTTCCCTTTACCGTATAATAAATGGACATCAATCCCAACCTTGTTGAATAAAGCAAAAACTAATCTGGAATCCAGACCTCCTGTCATATTGACAGCTATATCTTTAAAATTATTCTTGATTTGAGGTAAATATTTTCCGAATACAGCCTGAATATCCCGAATGGTTTTTTCCTCCGATTCGTAACGATACTTTACTGTATATTCACACCAAGGTATTTCTTCGACAACTAATCGTCCAGCAACTATTTTAAGATATTCACATCCTCTCAAACGAAAAACAGTCTTAAATAAAGTATCCTGTGAATCAAAATGACCGATACCAATACAATCGGCCATCAACACCTCTTTATTCACGGTGAACCGACCGGCAGAGGCGGTCAAAATACCCAAGTTATTACCAATAAAATAATGTTCAGATGCTGGTTCTGTATAATACAAATCATACAAACCGTAATAATCTCCGAATATAAAAAAATCGGACTTTTTTCTGATCATCATATTATACATTCCTGCACATTCTTTCTTACATTTTATGACATCACCGTCAAAATCTTCCAACAATAATCTGAGTGCCTCCCTCCCTTTACAATTTTTATAAATAAACGTACCTACTGCTGCGATATATTCTTTTGTATTCTTTTGATAATAATTACCTGCCGATATTATCCGTTTTTCAAATACAGCAACATTCAAACCTTTTTCTTTAATCGTATGATATCTATCTAAACCAGATGCTTCTGTTAATTTTATCGCTTTTAAAAATAAAATAGAATCATCAGTGACGAAAATTCTTGACATAATCGATCAGATTTTTAAAATTAATTACCAGAAAATTCTTCTGTCTGAAATAAAAATTATTGAAATAGAAAAACAAAGGGAAAAGGCACAAACTATATAAAAGTATATTTGCCCATAACGGCAAAAAATCTTTTATCTTCAATATCATGAAAACATAAATAAAAACAACAAGCGGCAAGATAAAGAAATCATTAGACAAAACGGGACCTTTCAATTTCCAGGCAATTAATCTATACAAAAAGGCACTGATGAATACACTGATCATTGAAGCGTAGGCTGCTCCCTGATAACCCATTAGCCTTACCAGATTATAGCTTAAAACAACATTTATCAGCAGAGAAACAGATATACCCAACATTTTGAGCCGTAACATATTCGCTTCCAATGAAAGAATGTTAGTATAAACCTGATATAATCCTTGGGCCACCCCCAAGAAGGCTATGACAGGAACAATTTTAATCGCCCCTTGGTATGATTCAGGAAGAATATACAACAAAAACGGCGAAAGAATGGAAAACAGAAATGCCGACAGATTAAGGCAAAAGAATATAATACGGTAAACAGGTTCTATATCTGTCACAAAATCATTCTTTTTCTCCTCATACTTTTCCATAAAAAAAGGGAAAAAAGCAATGTTAAAAACCAAAGCCATAAAATAAATGATCTGACCAATGCTCATTCCTGCAGAATAAATCCCCACACTTTCCATATCCAGCTGTACCATAATTACATGACGGTCGATAAAAGTATTGGCTATAACAAAAACAGAGGCAGGTAGAATATATATAGCATAACTAAAAGCTTCTTTCAAATAGCTCCTGTTCATATTCCACTTCACATCTGCTTTCATCAGATAGAAAGTAACAGGCAAAAACAACAGGACAGCAACCAGATAAGCCAGATAATAAGTAAAAGCTGTTCTGAAAAAATACACCGTTACAAACAAGACTAATAATCTCAACAGAATATAACAGTTATTGTATATGGCATAACGCTTTACCTGCTTTTTGATCTGCATTATTGTAATATACATCCTGTTAATCCCATCAATTACCGTTATCAGTATACCCAGAACGATAAAGGGCATAAAATCGATGTCAGGATAAATTTTCTGCCAGAGCGGAGCCGAAAATAAAATAAATAAAACAGATAGCAGACAGGATATCAAAACTGAATAAGACATGACACTCCCTAAAAACCAAGGTGCTTCCCCCATCTTGACATACTTATAGTAATATCTGGATATAGCCGTATTCAAGGACAAAAAAATGACAGGGGACAACAACATGATAATCGTAGGCAATAACATGATAACGCCATAATCCGAAGCTGCCAGCAAATATATAAATACAATATTGACCAAGTAATCACAGGCTTTCTGAATCACATTCACCAAACCGTAAGAAACGGAATTCTTTAAAAAGTCTTTTAGCATACTTCAAATTACTTACATACCTTTCAAACCACACGGAACACTTTTAAAGCACCTATTGAATAAAAAAAGTGCAAACACTACATCCAGATACGAAAATCCCCAGAAAAGACCATATTGAGCTGTCGATACAATAAAGAAAGGTAATATATAAATATAATCCCTTTTTTTCAAAAGAAAAAGTAAAGGAAACAAAAACAGGAATGCCAAAAACAAACCATTGGTAGATACAAGCTGTAAATAAGAATTGTGAGCATGATTGCCTTCAACCGGTTCCAAAAGTTTAAATGAACCATTTCCCCAAAATAAATTTTCACGAATAAAATTTATATAAAATTGCCAGATATCTTCCCGTCCACTTAAATCTACACCTTCTCTTCCCCTAAACAATTGGAACATAATACTATCCCAAAAGTAAGAAAAGACAAATACAATACAAACAATACCCAGTATCCCGACTGAAATGTATATCAACTTCCTCACAATATGACCGCGAGCAGTAAAGTGTTTATATACCGTTCTAAAATAAAGCAGCATTTGAAAAAAAACAGCTGTCACCAATACTGTTCTGGAAAAACACATTATAATAGCAATCATCAAGAGCGCATTGATCAGATGATGTTGATAACTCCTATACCATATCCTCCATCTATTGACCAATACCAGACCCGCTAAAAGTTTGAGGGTATATGTCGAAGACCCTTCGGATAAACCCTTTACTTTATTATTATACATAAAATCCGACACACCGATTTCCTTCGAGGTTACCCAGGGAAGAACGGTATTCACACCTATCATATACTCATATAAACCAATAAGCGCCTCTACCGTTGTTAAAAATATCAACCATTTTATATCCCGTTCGTCCAATGCATAGGCCACCACAAATATCAACGGCAACAACAAAACATAAGGTATTTCTGCACTTCCTGTTATAGCCGCATGAACTGCATTATTCAGTACTGCGCCCAGAATAAACAATAAATAAATGATCAGTAAATTCCATAATTTTTCCGGCAAGCTTCTGAAAAGATAATATTTTTTACAAAAAGCAAAAAAAGCCACGAATACACAAAAGAAATGAGGGACACCTCCAATTGTTGTTAAATACAATAATATTCCGATCATTAAACGAGATATTCAGACAGATATTTTACAGGAATTTCCCCGTTAAGTATAATATATTCATAAACCTTCAGTATCCGGATACGTTCATTATATACCCGATCGTCCAAAACAACTTCCTTACCGGATAAATGGCCTTGTAACAAAACAGTCGAGTTTATGCCAATTACTCTTTTAGTCGCAGCTAACGAACTCTCTATAGAAATTTTACCATTATCCTCCAACATTTCCTTTTCAAAATATTTAACGGCAATATCAAACGTACAATACCGGGGATGAGGCCGGACCTTTACCGCATACCCCTCTTTCAATAAAGCATTCATATTTCGGGATATATCCCGCAACTCTTCCGGAGTATGTTCGGTGAGATAATACGTAAAATCAGCTGTTTTCTCCGTCATCGACCGGGAAGTACCATCTATCGATAAGGCCGGCGGGCATTCTATCAGAAACTGATCCGGATAAGCCCTCAGTTTATGGAAAATATATACATAATACTCCAACCATACATAACAATACGTAAACCTGAAAAAACCGGATTCAATTTCGAGATATCTCTCCCCATGCATAACATCGATATGTTCCAACTTCTCCGTTTCACAATATGCAGTCAGAGCAGAAGATAAAAAAGAATATTCCGAAGAAGTGATGATAGCTGAAGGATTGTATTGTTCGATGATACTCCGATACAAGGCAATCTTGAGCAATATTTTAAAAACAAAAAACAAAGCTCCCGGTTTCTTTCTGAGGATGCTCCGGATAAAAGCCACATCCCTGCTTCTCAGAATCATTTTAGAAGCCCCTCCGTTAAATATAATTCGGGGGTATCTTTGCCTTAAACCAGCAGACAACAAATTTTTGTTATTTTCAGAAAGGATATATACTGCATCCGTTACCCCCTCATGCTTTGTAACAGTTCTGCATCTCAGAAAAACAAGGGTCGGCAAAAACAATACAAAAGCCGTAATATTCAATAGGATCCGGAACAGGATATTCATGTGAAACATCTTGCACAAATATTGATTATAAGATCTTTCAATATCATCTTCCGGTTCCTGAAGACTATTCAGAAACTCCATCTCCTCTTTCAAACGCTCTTCCGACATCTGAAAATACTGTTTTCTGCTGATCCATTTAAATACCTTTAAACCCAGATCGATTACAGACAATTTCATACCAATCCACCTATATTTTTTATCTGATAATCCCTAAATAAAGCTCACAACTACCATCCTGAAGAACTTGATTTCCTTTGGTAAACAGAAATACATTCCGTACTCCGTCAGCTTTCCCAAAATTAGGCAACCAAGAAGGCTGCAGCCGATTCCAGATACTATCAGCTATCGGTTCATTCACTTCATTTAAGAGTAAACATCTCAATACGGTTGAATTCCCACCATATACTTTATTGCTGAAATCCTTCTCATTAACCATGGGAATCAGTAACTGTCTGTTGCCCTCATCATCGATAGAAAAAGAACACTCGGATTCTCCCAGTTTTCCGCAAATTCCATTCCCATAATCAATTTTTTCCTTTATCCACACACCATTCACCAGGCTGGCGATAAACAAATCTGTATACAAATCATATTTGACCGCATAACAAAATACAGGAATATCATGATGGACAACAAGATTGACAGCTTGATAATCAGGAGAAACAACAGCATCTTTACTACCGGCAATCAAATCAATCTCCCCGGGAATCGCCGGCAAGTGTTCTAAAATTTTCCCTCCGGAAGTTTTCCAGGTCACCCCCCAATCTTCAGAACACAAATACCCCAGACAATAAGCTGAAATTACCAGATTATCCCGTACCGACTGAGGCAAATATTCCTGGCACTGAAAACCGACATGAATCCGGTTATTACTGATAACCATATTTGCATAAAACCGACTATAGCCATTAACCCAGATTTTAAAATCTTCATTTGCCTTCCATTGATCATGGTTACCCTTGAATAAATCGATATACATCCATCTTTTGCCGGTAATATCTTTTGTACACAAAGTCAGTAAATTTCCCTCCTCACCACCATGGGGTGCCGATCTCAACAATACAAAAATCTTACCGTTCTGAATATTCATAACCGGATAAGTCAATTGTCTTCCTTGAAAGACGATGGAAGTTTCTGTACTCCAGTCCGATATATCCTCGGGAGCCCTACTTCTGACAAGCTTAATTTCATCACAATGTCCGTCATACATCACATAAATATATCCCTCAGCATCGGTTGCGACACAAGGACTTCCATGATTGTCCGTAGCTTTTCCTATCACATAAGGGGCTGTCAACACCCCATCTTTCTGCCCAATCCCCCGGATAACAACTTCATAATTTTCAGACAAATAGACAAAATAAAAATAATCGCCCGATCGGATAATTTTGTTGCAATCGATATAAGCGGAGCCCATCCTGGATACATGGTCTGCAACTTTAACGATCCGGATCTCCGGCCAGTCAAGACAATCGTCATCGTGACCGGTTTTCGAACAAGCCGACAGTAATCCTAAAGATAAAACGAAACCGATCCAAAAAGAATTACTATTCATCGTACACACAGACTTTACAAACGTCTACTATTTCAGATTTTCTTTTAAACGCCATCGTCCGTACTCATCCTTTTCAAACAACTCCCGATTATACTGTCTGTCCACAATATCCCAAAATTCTTTCTCCGTATACCCCAAAAACTCACAAAGATCCCTTACACATAAAGGATCCAAAGCATGGTCATGTTCTTTCACCAATTTTATCGCCTCTTCTCTTGTAATCATACCATAACGTACCATCCTCGCTGCGTAATCCGTTGCCGATGCATGTCCGAATTTCGGATATTTCATCCAGGAATGTACTAAATAAGCCCGACTATCTACTTGATCCATCTGTTCCACATGATGAGTACGCTCCCATTCATGGGTTAAATCATGAAAACCGTATCGTTTGGCAATTTCATAATTCTTAAAACTATTCCACTCCACAAAATAACTCAGATAAATAGGATCCAACCGATTTATTTCTTCTATTGTCGGCGGTTCAAAAAAATTCAAATCCTTTAAAGTCACTCCGTTTACTAATAGTTCCTCTGTCGGAATTCCGGCACCAACTCCATTAGAAATCTGATCCCTAGCGGAGTAAGTTTCAACAGCGTCAGCACCTCCATACTCATAACTTACATTCTCACCATACACCAACAATGGCGTATTGAATTTCAAGGCCATGTGTAACGGATAAGTGTAAATATAACGGCTGTCTCTTATACACATCTGACGCTGCCGACGATA